>Ga0102924_1007383_pt1 | contig 10073 bp, 9 predicted proteins | sample PaiPotPPM11metaG_FD_80116 | JGI IMG/M metagenome (GOLD analysis project Ga0102924, IMG submission 80116) | Iron sulfur acid spring bacterial and archeal communities from Banff, Canada, to study Microbial Dark Matter (Phase II) - Paint Pots PPM... ...
ACCAGGACGATCGAGGCCGAAATGACGGTGGGCCAGAAATGCGGACGAAATCCGGAAATCAACCGGCCGAACCCAGTTCGCGGTGACGGTATTGCAGCGCGATCAGCCCCGCCTTCAGCGGCCGCAACAGCAGGATGGCGCCACCGAGGATCAGCGGCGTCCACAACACGAGGTGAACCCAGATCGGCGGCGACAAGCGGATCTCGACCAGCGCGGCGAGGCCGACCACGATTAGCCCGAGGAAGAGGATCACGAACACGGCCGGCCCGTCGCCGGCATCTTCGGCCGACAGGTCGAGGCCGCAGACGGGGCAGGATTGCCGCACCGTCAGAAGGCCGGTGAACAGCCGCCCCTCGCCGCAGCGCGGACAGCGGCACAACAGCGCCGCACGCAGCGGCGGCACCAGAGCGAAGGTGTTGGGGAAAGGGGTCAAATCGCCTCGCGCATTCAGGACGAACACGCCTTCATATGGGGCTGCCCTGGCGGAGAGCCGCGGCCCATTTCGCTGCGGCTACGCGCGCAAGAGCCTTAGCCGCCGATCCCCTCGGGAATGGCGTTCCCCATTCCCCACCAGTAGATGCAGACGAACAGGAACAGCCAGACCACGTCGACGAAATGCCAGTACCAGGCGGCGGCTTCGAGGCCGAAATGATGGTCCGGCTTGAAATGCCCCTGCGACGCCCGCCACAGGCACACGGCGAGAAAGGTCGTGCCGATGATCACATGGAAGCCGTGAAACCCGGTCGCCATGAAGAAGGTCGAGGGATAGATGCCGTCGGTGAAATGAAACGCCGCGTGGCTGTATTCATAGGCCTGCACGCAAGTGAAGCTGAGGCCGAGCAGAACGGTGACGGTCAGCCCCTGGATCAGGCCCTTCTGGTTGCCCTCGAGCAGCGAATGATGCGCCCAGGTAACGGTGGTACCCGACAGCAGCAGGATCAGCGTGTTCAGGAACGGAAATTCGAACGGGTCGAACGGGTGGATGCCCTTTGGCGGCCACACGCCGCCGACCGGGAACAGGCTCGACGAGAAGAAAGCCCAGAAGAACGCGGCGAAAAACATCACCTCGGAGGCGATGAACAGCGCCATGCCGTAGCGCATGCCGAGCTGCACGACCGGCGTGTGGAAGCCCTGGAACGTCGCTTCGCGGATCACGTCGCGCCACCACACCGCCATGACCAGCAACACCGCGATCACGCCGAGCAAGAAGACCGCCAGACCGTGGCCATGCATGTAGAGAAGACCGCCGACCGCGATCAGCCCGCCGGCCGCCGAGCCGACCAGCGGCCACGGGCTCGGATCGACGAGATGGTAAGGGTGCTTTGGCGCAGCGTGGCCGTGCGCGGCCCCGTGGCCGCCATGGTCTATGTGCGTATCGGTCATGTCTCTCCGCCAGGATCGCTAGTGTTCACGCCATCAATTCACCGAACGGGCGGGCACTGGCGCCGCCGCCGCTGCGGCGGGCACCTCATCCGCGTGCGCCCGGAACATCGTATAGGACAGGGTGATCGTGCGGACGTCGCGGGTGCTCGGGTCGGTCAGCAGGTCGGGATCGACAAAGAACACGACCCCCATATCCTTCGTCTCGCCCGGCTTCAACACCTGCTCGTCGAAGCAGAAGCATTGCAACTTGTCGAAATAGATGCCGGCCTTGGTCGGCGTCACATTGTAGACCGCCCGGCCGGTCACCGTTTCCTTGGTGCGGTTGGCGGCGCGAAAGAACACCTGCCTCTGCTCGCCGGGATGCAGCGTGACCTCGCTCGTCATCGGCCGGAATTCCCAGGCGAGATCGGGCGAGATCTGGGCGTCGAAGCGCACCGTGACGAGGCCGGCGGCGACCCGGTCGGCAGGACCCTCGGCGCGCTGCGTCGTGCCGCCGAAGCCGGTCGCGGCGCAGAACACCCGGTACAGCGGCACCGAGGCGAAGGACAGGCCGACCATGCCGACAACGACCGCGCCGAGCACCAGCACGGTGGTCCGGTTGCGGCGGTTCCGCGGGCGCCCTTCCATGCTCAGCCCCCGCTCATCCGGACGATGGCGATGACATAGAACAGCGCGACCAGACCGAGCAGGACGAACAGCAGCGCGCGGTTGCGCGCGCGCGTCGTGCGCTCGCGTTCGTCGCGGCGCTCGGCGGCCATTACCACCGGCCCCCTCCGACATGGTCGAGCAACAGCAGGCTGAAGATCAGGAACAGGTAGAGCAGCGAAAACTGAAACATCTGACGGGCGCTGCGGTCGGTCCCGTCGCGCCAGACCTGCACCGCCGTGCCCGTAAAGAGCAGGCTCAACCCAGCGGCGCAGACGGCATAGGCGGGACCCGCAATCCCGAGCAGCCACGGCGCCAGCGTCACCGGCCACAGGACCAACGTATAGAGCAGCATCTGCCGCTTGGTCTCGCGCGTGCCGGAGACGACCGGCAGCATCGGCACGCCGGCACGCTCGTATTCGCCGGCGCGGTACAGCGACAGCGCCCAGAAGTGCGGCGGCGTCCAGAAGAAGATGATCGCGAACAGCGCCAACCCGCCCCAGCCGATGTCGCCGGTCACCGCGGCCCAGCCGATCAGCGGCGGGAAGGCGCCGGCGGCGCCGCCGATCACGATGTTCTGCGGCGTGCGGCGCTTCAGCCAGATCGTGTACACGAACACGTAGAAAGCGATCGTCAGCGCCAACAGCTCGGCGGCAACCCAATTGACCGCCAGCCCCATGATCACGACCGACCAGACCGCGAGCACGCAGCCGAAGCCGAGCGCCTCGCCCGGGTTCATCCGCCCGGCCGGCAGCGGCCGCGCCATCGTACGCCGCATCACCGCGTCGATATCCCGGTCGTACCACATGTTGATCGCGCCCGAAGCGCCGGCGCCGACCGCGATGCACAACACCGCGACCGCTGCGAGCACCGGGTGCAGATGTCCCGGAGCCAAGACCAATCCGACCAGCCCGGTGAAGACGACGAGCGACATGACCCTGGGCTTCAGGATCTGGACGTAGTCGCCGACCGCGGCGCCCTGGCTGCCGCCGACCGCTACCGAGGGAAGATCGCTCACCGTCCTGCCCGTTCGCCCGCGCCCGCCGGTTCCGGCTAGTGCGCGCCCGTCGGCGCGATGATCGGCAGTTCCTCGTAGGTGTGGAACGGCGGGGGCGACGACACGGTCCATTCGAGTGTCGTCGCGCCGGGGCCCCAATAATTGGCGCCGACCCGACGTCCGGCCAGCAGCGTGTGGAACACGATGAAGACGAAGAAGACGGTCGAGGCGAGCGAGATGTAGGAGCCGAACGAGGCGACCTCGTTCCATCCGGCGAACGCGTCGGGATAGTCGGCGATGCGCCGCGGCATCCCGGCAAGGCCAAGGAAATGCATCGGGAAGAAGGTCAGGTTGACGCCGAGGAACGTCGTCCAGAAATGGATCTTCCCGAAGGTCTCGTTGTACTGGCGCCCCGAAATCTTGCCGATCCAGTAATAGAAGCCGGAGAACAGCGCGAACACGGCGCCGAGCGACAGCACGTAATGGAAATGCGCGACGACGTAATACGTGTTGTGCAGCGCGAAATCGACGCCGGCATTGGCCAGCACGACACCGGTCACGCCGCCGACCGTGAACAGGAAGATGAAACCGATCGCCCACAGCATCGGCGTCTTGAACTCGATCGAGCCGCCCCACATCGTCGCGATCCAGGAGAAGATCTTCACCCCGGTCGGCACCGCGATGACCATTGTCGCTGCGGTGAAATAGGCGCGGGTATCGACCGAAATGCCGGTCGTGAACATGTGGTGCGCCCAGACGACAAAGCCGATGCCGCCGATCGCGACCATCGCGTAGGCCATGCCGAGATAGCCGAACACCGGCTTTTTCGAGAAGGTCGAGACGACCTGCGAGATCATGCCGAAGCCGGGCAGGATCAGGATGTAGACCTCGGGGTGGCCGAAGAACCAGAACAGGTGCAGGAACAGGATCGGGTCGCCGCCACCGGCCGGATCGAAAAAGGTCGTGCCGAAATTGCGGTCGGTCAGCAACATCGTGATCGCGCCGGCCAACACCGGCAGCGACAGCAGCAGCAGGAACGCGGTCACCAGGATCGACCAGACGAAGAGCGGCATCCGGTGCAGCGTCATGCCCGGCGCGCGCATGTTGAAAATCGTCGTGATGAAGTTGATCGCGCCCATGATCGAAGAGGCGCCGGCCAGATGGATCGACAGGATCGCCATGTCCACCGAGGGACCCGGATGGCCGCCGGGGCCCGACCCCGAGAGCGGCGGATAAAGGGTCCAGCCGACCCCGGCGCCGGCGCCGTTGACGCCCTCACCGGCGCCGAAGAAGGGCGACGCCAGCAGCAGCGCGAAAGACGGGATCAGCAGCCAGAAGCTGATGTTGTTCATTCGCGGGAAGGCCATGTCCGGCGCGCCGATCATCAGCGGCACGAACCAGTTGCCGAACCCGCCGATCATCGCCGGCATGACCATGAAGAAGATCATCACCAGGCCGTGCGCGGTGACGATCACGTTATAGGTCTGGTGGTCGAGAAACTCGTTGCCTGGATGCGACAGCTGGATGCGGAACAGCAGCGACATGAAGCCGCCGATCAGGCCGCCGCAGATCGCAAAGATCAGATAGAGCGTGCCGATGTCCTTGTGGTTGGTCGAGCAGAACCAGCGGGTGAAGAACCCCGGCGCATGACCGTGACCGTCGGCGGTCGCATCGTGGGCATAAGCCATCGCAGACCCTCTTCGCTTTACTTGTCGGCGACGGCAATCACGGTGCCGGCGCGGGTGCTGACCGGCGCCGCGGCGTCCGCAATGGCGGGCGCGATCGGCGCGACGGCGAATTTCTTCTTGGCGTCGCCGAGCCATTTGTCGAAATCGGCCTGCGACACCGCCCGGACCACGATCGGCATATAGGCGTGGTTGACGCCGCAAATCTGGTTGCACTCGCCGCGGTAGGTGCCTTCGTGCTCGACGCGCATCCAGGCTTCGTTGAGGCGACCGACGACGGCGTATTCCTGAACGCCGAACGACGGGATGAACCAGCTGTGGATCACGTCGGTGCCGGTGATCTGGACGCGGACCGTCGTGTTGACCGGCACGACCAGCGGGTTGTCGACTTCGAGCATCCGGAGCTGGCCGGGTTTCAGATCCTTGTCCTGGATCATGTTGCTGTCGAACGCAAGATTGCCCTGGTCGGGATACTGATACGACCAATACCACTGGTGGCCGGTCACCTTGATCGTCATCTTCGCGTCCGGCACCTCGTCCATGTAGTACATCAGCTTGAACGACGGGATCGCGATCGCGACCAGGATGATGACCGGGACGACGGTCCACAGAATCTCGATGACCGGGTTGTGCGTGGTGCGCGTTGGCACCGGATGGCGTCTGGCGCTGAAGCGGATCATCGTCACGAGCAGCAGGCCGAGAACGAAGATGGCGATCAGAAAGATGATCCACAGCAGCGCATCGTGGAACGACTCGATGTGATCCTTGATTGGCGTCGCCGGGGCCTGCATGCCCAATTGCCATGGGTGCGGCTGGTCGGCCCAGGCCGCCCCTGCTGCGATCGCGACAAGCGCCGCAATTAGCATCGCGCCGGCGTATCGCAGGCGGCTAAATCGTGTGCCTGATGGGAAAATTGCTCGCATCCACCGAACCATGTCCTAGCAGCCCCTCTGCGAGGATGCCCGATCGGGCCAAACCGATCGGTTGGCCGTTGGCGAGACCCCCGGCGCCGCTGTTCGGAGACCGATTTTTCCGAGCGGGATCGTCCGGGCTTCGCGCTCAGCCGCCAAAACCGCACCGCCGCCCAGCCTCGACATCGAGGCCGGCGGCGGCAGCAACCGATCGGGGGCGACCCTACACCAAAGCCGAACGGCGCGACAACGGGATCAACCGGGCACTAACCCATTGCGGCAAGCCGCCGCAGACGCCACAACCGGTAGCTCGGAGCGTTCCTAAAAACCGCTTGGACGGACCCGGTCCGCCTTTCGCGATGCCTTGATCAGGCCCATATTTCGGTCACTAGATTCTGCCCTCACGCAATCCTCTCCCCGGACCGGGAGAGGGAGTAAGGAACCCGAATGACCAATCTTGCCGTGACCGACGAGCTGTTCTTCGAGCGCACCGGCATGGATCCGCACCGAATCGAGCGGCTGGTCGGCGAGACGCTTGCCGGCATGGATGACGGCGAACTCTTCCTCGAGTACAGCCAGTCGGAGAGCGTCGCCCTCGACGATGGCCGCATCAAGAGCGCCTCGTTCGACACGACCCAGGGCTTCGGCCTGCGCGCGGTCGCCGGCGAGGCCGCCGGCTACGCCCATGCCTCGGAATTGTCGGAGGCGGCGATCCGGCGCGCGGCGCAAACCGTCCGTGCTGTGGCTGTCGGGCACACGGGCACGCTGGCCGAGCCGCCGGTCGGCACCAACCGCAGCCTCTATACCGATCTGAACCCGCTCGGCATGGTCGATTTGTCGGCCAAGACCAAGCTGCTCGCCGAGATCGACGCCTATACCCGCAGCCGCGATCCTCGCGTGCGCCAAGTCATGGCCTCGATCAGCGGCGTCTGGCAGGCGGTGCAGATTGTGCGGCCGGACGGCCGCCGCGTCGCCGACATCCGGCCGCTGGTGCGGCTCAACGTGGCGGTCGTGGTCGGCGAAGGCGACCGGATGGAAACCGGCTCGCACGGCGCCGGCGGCCGCGTCACCTACGAGCACTACCTCGACCCGGCAAACTGGAAGGCACAAGTCGACGAGGCTTTGCGGCAGGCCCTGGTCAATCTCGGCTCGGTACCGGCGCCGGCCGGCGAGATGACCGTCGTGCTCGGCCCGGGCTGGCCGGGAGTCATGCTGCACGAGGCGGTCGGCCACGGCCTCGAAGGCGACTTCAACCGCAAGAAGACATCGGCCTTTTCCGGGCTGGTCGGGCAGCGGGTCGCCGCGCCCGGGGTCACCGTCGTCGATGACGGGACGATGCCCGATCGGCGCGGCTCGCTGACCGTCGACGACGAGGGTACGCCGAGCGGCTACAACGTGCTGATCGAGGACGGCATTCTCAAAGGCTACATGAACGACCGCATGAACGCCCGGCTTCTCGGCACCAAGCCGACCGGCAACGGCCGGCGCCAAAGCTTCGCCCATGTGCCGATCCCGCGCATGACCAACACCTACATGCTCGCTGGGAAGCAGGACCCGCAGGAGATCCTCGGCTCGGTCAAGCGCGGCCTCTACGCGGTCAATTTCGGCGGTGGCAGCGTCGACATCACCAGCGGCAAGTTCGTGTTCTCGGCCTCCGAGGCCTATCTGATCGAGGACGGCAAGATCGGCCCGGCCGTGAAGGGCGCGACCCTGATCGGCAACGGCCCCGACGCGATGACCAAGGTCACCATGGTCGGCAATGATTTGAAGCTCGACGACGGCGTCGGCACCTGCGGCAAGGACGGCCAGGGAGTGCCGGTCGGCGTCGGCCAACCGACGCTGCGGATGGATGGGCTGACCGTCGGCGGCACCCAGGCGTGAGCCCCCTTCGTACCTTTCTCCTCTTCCGCGGGCCGGGAGAGGAATAAGAACGGCGCGCCTTGTCGTCCCGCATATTCGGGGGGTTGATTGCGGCTGCGCTCGCGACGGCGGCCGCTGCGCCAGCCTTCGCCTGCGATCTCGAGCATGTGGCGACCAGCCGCTGGAGCGTCGCCAAGGACGGCGGTGCCGAGTGGCTGAGGACGCCTTGCGGCGACCGCTTCTACAGCCTCGGCGTCAACATCCTCGACGGCGGCTATCCCGCGCGCGAGCGCGACGGCAAGACCTATTACAGCTGGAAGGCGTTTGCCCCGAGCATTGACGAGTGGGTCGGCGAAACCCGCCGCCGGCTCGCCGAATGGGGGTTCAACAGCGCCGGCGGCTGGTCGTTGCGGCCGGCCGAACTGAAGATGCCCGAGGTCATCAACCTCGAACTCGGGCGTCGCGCCAAGTTCCACTGGTTCGACCCGTTCGCGCCCGACACCGAGACCCGCATGATGGCGCTGGCCCGCGAATTGACCGCCCCCTACCGGAATTCGCCCTACCGCATCGGCTACTTTTCCGACAACGAGGTCGGCTGGTGGGCCGGCGCGCTGTTCGTCTACTACTCGACGAAGCCGGCCGAATCGTTCACCAAGCAACGCTGGGTGGCCATGCTGCGCGACCATTACGGCGGCGATTGGAGCCGGTTCGCCGCCGATTTTCTGCCGCCGGCCGGCGCCGGTTCCTGGGATGCGCTGCTGGCGAGCCGGGCAATGACCCGCATGCGGCCTGGCGGCAACGGCATCGCGGCGGTCCGCGAGTGGACCGGGATCGTCGCCCGCCGCTATTACACGCTGGCCGAAAAGGCGATTCGCGCCGCCGATCCTGATGCGCTCTATTTCGGCGACCGGCTGCCGATCTATTACGACCCGGCCGCGGTTAGGGCGATGGCGCCGCATGTCGATGCGATCGCGATGAACTACAACGTCGATAGCGGCGACGGCTGGGTGGCGCCCTATTTCTTCGACGGGCTGGAGAAGCTGTCGGGCGGCAAGCCGGTGCTGATCACCGAATGGTTCTTCGCGGCAACCGAAAACCGCACCGGCAACCGCAACAACGGCCATCTGATGACGGTCGAGACACAGGCCGAGCGCGCCCGCGGCGCGGCTTCGGCGACGCTCAATTTCGCGGCGCTGCCGGAGATCATCGGGTCGCACTGGTTCCAGTATTACGACCATCCGAAGGGCGGCCGGCCGGACGGTGAGGATTACGATTTCGGCCTGGTGGACACCAACGACGCGCCATACCGGCGCCTGACTGAGGCGCTCGCCGCGGCCAACCGGCTGGCGCCGGAAATCCATGCCGCCGAGCCCGGCAGAGTGACCAAGGTGGCGGCGCTTTTCTCGGTGCCGCACGTCGCCGTCGACGTAAACGGGCGCACGCTCGCCGACTGGCCGAAGCCGGCAAGCCTCTTGCCGCCGCTAAAGCCCTCGCCGGGCGCGGTTGATTTCGGCGAGGCGTATCTGTCGTGGAGCAGCAAAGGCCTGGCCCTGGCGACGATCGGCCAGGATTATTTCGATATCGACCTGCTCGCCTATGACGGCGACTTCCCGCTCGAAGACGCCTACCGGCTCGAACTCGGCGTCGATGCCGGCGCCGGCCCGCGCCGCTTCACGCTGTTCTTCATCCCGCCGCGCACCAAGCTGCACGACTATCCCGAGATGCGGGCCGTGCTGTGCGCCGGCACTGCTGCCGAGGCGATCACCGGCGGTTGCAAATCGGTCGACGGCGCCGAGGCGGTCTATTTCGGCGCCGACCAGCCGCGCATCACCGCCGAGACGCTGATCCCCTGGACGGCGCTCGGGGTCGAACCGCCCACCCCAGGCGCGACCTTGCGCGCCGAGGTGGCGATAACCTCGTGGCACCGCGAGCGCTGGATGTCGCTGTCGGGCGAGCCGCCGCAGAAGGCGATGACCGCCCCGTCGCTGTGGCGCGCGATGCGGCTCGGCGACGGCATCGCGGAAACAAAGCCGGCGCGGCGCGGCTAGATGACGTCGAGGCGCCGCCGGAACTCGGGGTCGTTCAGCGAGACGTCGTTCCCCGAGAGATCGTTCGCCGCGGGCGTACAAAGATAGACGATCGCACGCGCCACCAGATCGACAGGGGTCAGGTTCTCGCGCGGGATGCGGCTGATCGGGTTGATGCCCGAGGCGCGGATGACGGCCTGCATCTCGGTGTCGGTGGTCCCGGGGCTGAACCCGAACACCCGGATGCCCGCGGAAGGGTATTCCAGGGCGATCGACCGCGTCAGGCTGGCGAGCCCGGCCTTCGCCGCGCAATAGGCGCTCCAGCCCTCAAGCACCCGGGTCGCGGCGCCGGACGAGATGTTGACGATCGTGCCAGTCCCGGCCGCGTCCATCCCCGGCAGCACCGTCCGGATCACGTTGAACGCACCGACGAGGTCGGTCTCGATGTTGCGAGCCCAGGCGGCGGGATCGCAATCGGCGACGCGGGCGATCGGCTCGATAATTCCGGCATTGTTGATCAGAACTTCGACCGGCCCGAACTGCCGCGCGAAGTCGGCGATCGCGG
>Ga0102924_1007384_pt1 | contig 10073 bp, 9 predicted proteins | sample PaiPotPPM11metaG_FD_80116 | JGI IMG/M metagenome (GOLD analysis project Ga0102924, IMG submission 80116) | Iron sulfur acid spring bacterial and archeal communities from Banff, Canada, to study Microbial Dark Matter (Phase II) - Paint Pots PPM... ...
ATAGAAGAGACACAATACGAGCACAACCACCGATCGAAGCAAGGCTCACCTCCAATGTGATTGCCCGGTGGAGAAGTCGCTGCGGCGCAGCATGTCCGCGTCCATGGCGTACGTTGATAGAGTCTCAGCGATTGAGCTAGTAGAGGACTTCTTTCTCGCCTTTCTCTGCGATTAGGGCCTGGAAGGCAGCCACGATTTTGTCACGGCGGGCGATCACGCCATTCACTTCAGCTTTGGTCAGATAACCCTTAGTCTTTTCCGCCAAGTCATTGGCGTTCAGGTTTTTCAGTTTTTCCAACAGCTGACGGTCGCACTTCACCAGGTTCTTAGGGGCGCGCAGATCCTTGCTGGTGCGAAAGGCGCGGCTGAAATCAATGCGCCACACGGTCCAGTCTTCGCCAATCAGAACGTTGGTCAGGTTGGGATCGGTGTCATAGACAAGCTCGTCGAAAACGCGGACGCGGTACATCTGGTTGTTCCACTTATCTATATCGGGAGCGGAAATCTTTTTCGCCAGGCGATCTGCTTCGTCCATCTTGACCGGGAGCCACCAGCTGAGTGAACCGCTCCTCCCTTGCCATTTACGCTCTACGTAAACCGGCAGCATATCGTCGAGACCTATCAGTTCGGACAGCCGGTAGGCCGCGATGTTGTATTTGTAAGAATCGACGAAGCCGAACTCGAGCTTTCCGCTTTCGAACTTCTTCTCGGATTTGTGCTCATCGATCGACTGAAAAGAGGCGTCGTGGGTAGTGGTGCCGTCGCTAAGGGTGAGGCGCGAGGTCTGGGTGACGCCCTTATTAGCAGGCTTTTCGTTAATAATCTTGGCGGTCTGAAGGAACACCTTAATTTGTTCTTTGGTCAGCGGAGCATCGTCCGCATACAGCTCGACTGTCTGGAACGCGAGACAAGCCAGAGCAACAATGAACGCGCGAGTCAGTAATCTGGACGATTGTCGCATCGAAGGACTCTCCCCAAGTCGCCCAACAATGTATCCCAAGCGCTGGCGGGAAACAACTTCCAATCGCGGCGGAGGTTATGCCGGCACCATGGACAAATTTCTCTTTACTATTCGTGGGCGCGGGGCTACCCTCTCGCAGGGAATTCCAATCCAGCGGGCGTCGAGACCAATATCTGTTTCACTATGGAGGATGCGATGAAGGTGCCGGTAATTTTGTTGTCTTTAGCGTTAGCGGGAGGACTGTTCCATGCGATTCCTGCGAAAGCGGGCCAGGAGGCGGCCGAAAAGAAGCCTGCGGCAAAACAGACGAAGTGGCAGGGGCACGTCGTCAGAATCGATAAAGAACATTCCATGATCGACCTCCATGGCGGTCCCGCTCCTTCCAATACATCCCGGAAAGTCGCTTATGACACTTCCACCGAGTGGACGAAGCTCGGAAAGCCGGGGCAGATGGATGAGGTCAAGGAGGGCTCGTTTGTGATAATTCTGGGCCACGTCGATGAAAAGGGCGTGCTGCAGGCAAGCCGCATCGACCTCAGGCTCCCGCGATAACGGTTCCGAGATTTCATGCCCGTGAGCGTTGCTGAGTCGCGAGCGGTTATCGCCTCGTGCAACCAGTAGCGCTCCGGCGCAGGAACCTATGGCTGCCGCAGGAGTTCAGGAGTGGTGGCGACGGCCTGGAGACGAACTTTCGCGGCTCGAGCGGTCTCCCGCAATAGCGGGTCGGGGTGCTCCAGGCACTCCGCCAATTTTTCTTCCAACGACTTGATGGAAAACGTTCCGATGGCATAGGCTCCGCAGGATTTCAACCACGGATCGTCACTGGCAAGTAGTTCTGCCACCGCTTGCTCGCGATTTCCTACCTTCGCCCGGACCAAACGCTCGGCAATTTCAGCTCTCTGGCGATCAGTCACCTTGCCGTCCAGCAGGGGCAACAAGATCCCTCGTAACTGCGATTTCAGCACATTTTCGAGAAATTCCAGCGCATTGTCGTACACGATCACGTTGTTGGATTGCAATCCAAAATAAACCGAGTGCAAGTCCAAATGCGGATACAACAGTCCGAGGAGACGGAAAATCCTTTCCAGTTCTTGTTGCATCGAATCGCGCACCGCTTGCATTACCGGATCGGTGGCATCCTCGGGCAAGCCCAGAGCCTCCTTGATCTGATACGAACGGTAGTGGCCCATGATTTCTGCAGCCAGAACAGTCTCCACCAGTTGCATGTCCAACGTGATTTCGGGGTGCACCTGATGAATTTTGTTGAGCGCACTGATCATCTGAAATCGCAGTGCCGAGTCTCTCTCAAGAAGATTGTCGAATATCACCCTGGTGGCCGCTGATGTACCGATATTGACGAGGATAGGTAGAATTAACTGCTTGATGCTCACCGGGCGGGAACTGTCAGCCAGGCAATTGCCGAGCATTCCGACTGTTGAGTCTCCTAACTTAGCCAAAGCTTTTGCGGCGTCGTCGCACAATTCTGGATTTGAGAGCGATTCCAACAGAACTGGTGCTAGCGACACTTTCCGAAGTTCACCCACCGACCGGATCGCTTCTTTGGAAACTGGAACGGCTGGATCCTCAAGAAGTGTGGCCAACAATGGATCGAAAACATCCGGTAGATCGGCGAGCACGCGAGCCAGTTCCAACCGCGTGCGCTGCCCTTGCTCGCCGGTCTCAAGGGACATGCCAATCAGAATTTGACGAGCGGTCTCGATATTCTGGGCTTCTCCGGGCCTGGCCAAATAGGCGGCAACGGCTGAGCGAACCGAATAGTCGGCACAGTCACCGATTTCGGACAAAAGATTGAGCGGGTCTACGTGCGCGTGGTGGACGAGATAGAGCATGGCTTCGGTGCGCACGCCCGAATCGGGGTCATTCAGCAATGCCTCCATCGTCGGCCGCACGGATCGATCGCCCACAGCAGAGAGAATCGAAATAGCCTTCTGGCGGACTTCGGCAGAAGGATGGTTGAGCAGACCTCGAATCACGGGATGCGCGCCCCGTTCACGTTCGACTTCGAACAGACTGAGAGCGTAAAGGATCTCCTTCGCGTCTGAACTGAGAATAGTTTTCGCCAGTAAGTCCGATGCCGAGCGATCCAGCGCGAGTGTCGAAGCCTGTTCGGCATTGAGCCGGTGCTGGCTGATCGACTCTTGCAAGACAACAACGTACTGCTTGCCTGCGACATAAACCGCACTCATCCAGCCGAGGATGAGCACGATTGCGATCCAGCTGATTTGCTGTGCGGTCCAGTGCAACTTGGCCGCGAAGATCAAAACCACGACACCGGACAAGCCGTCTCCGAGTCGCCAGATCACGGTGTCAATAAACCACTTTGCATGTAGTTTGACCTGATTAGATACCGGCAGGTACAGCAGTTCTGTGGTCGAGCGGTCGATCGAGAAGCGCAAAACGTAATTGCCGCCTTTCAGAAACACGGCCGCAGCAATCGTCCCCCAGACCAGCACGCTGGCAGACCCAGCCAGCACCACGACCGGCAGAAGAAACAACATAGGCGCGATGCCGAAACGCCGCAGGAGCCGCGTCGAGAGCAACAATTGAAACAGCAGGGCGAGAATTCCTGCGTAAAGATAAAAATCGCCAAAAAAAACAGCCATCGCGTTCTTGTTGGCGAAAAAGTGTTTGGCGAGGGCCTTGAATTGCCACGTGATCAGTGTCGTGGTGAACGACGAAATCCAGATCAGCGCTGCAATGACGCGCAGGTAGCGGGAAGAAAAAATGGCACGAATGCTTTCACGCAGGTTCCGGTGACCGGTCCCGGCTACCCCTTCGCGTGCCTTAAGAGCTGAGTCCAGGGTCACCCTGCCTGCCCGCAAGGCAAGATTCATGAACGCGGAACATGCTACGAGAAGCACGGCCATCGCGAGCAACAGACTCTCCGTGCCGAACGCTTTCGCAATCATCTTGCAGAGGTAGCCGGCGAAGATTGCCCCTAAAATTCCACCCCCGGCCACCATCCCGTAGATCCGTTTGGCCTCGCGCGTGGTCAGCAAGTAGTTGGCCAATGTCCAGACTTGCGTCGGCGCCAGAACCCCCAATATCCCCACCCATACGTAGAAGACGGGATAAAGTGAGTTGGGCCGCACGTAACGAGTGAGAATCCAAAAGAGGGCGGAATTGGTTGCGAAGAACAAAGGGCTGCGCACCAGGAGCTTGCCCAGGGGCGTACGGCGTCCAATGCGCAGGTAGAGCGCCACTACAAAGCCGACAGCTATACCGCTTGAGATGTCCGCGTAGGGCAGTGCAACCGCAGGGAACTGGTTAAGGAATAAAGCGTCGCGACTCACCTGCCCGATCACATAGGCAGTGATCGTGAGGAACAGAGCAGAAGCCAACGGAACACCACGACGAAAGTCGCCCGGGCTCAGGTTGAGGCCCCGCTCGAGCCATCGATTCATCCCAGCTGCTTTCGCCGGCAGGAGATAATCCATCGAGGTCTATTTAATTCCCTTTCACCCCGGCCGTGGGAGATTTGTCGTCAAAGAGCGCGTCCTGCCCGTCGAGATAGATTGCCGTGAACTTGCCAGCCTGGATGTCGAGCGCAGAAGGCTTACCGCCCTTATCCTTATAGACCATGCCGGTGTCGATCAGGAATACTTTGCCATCGAAGCGGCTGCGAATATGCGGCCCCTTTTGGACAGTGTGGGCCACCACAATATGGCTGGCATGATAGGGAGCGAGGACTTTCGAGATCTGCTCGACGCCTGCTTCGTCGCTCCAAGAGTCATAACCGCGAAACCATAGTGGTCCCTCATCGCGCATGCAAAGCCAGTTACTGACGTCGAGAAGGCGTACCAGGCGGTTGTGAAAATCGGCGTCCGGCGGAACCGGTGCAGCCCGCTCCTCAACGAGCTTCAGCTGAACCGCCACGGCAATTTCTTGAAGCGTGAAGAAGGGCAAAACTATTTTGCGCGACTGCAACTCTCGCATCGTCTTATCGAATGCCTCGATCTCCTCGCGAACCTGCGAATTGATTTTTTCCAGCGACATGGAAGTCAACGCGGGAGCGATGCCGCCGTGCAAGAATACGATGCTTCCGACCTCGACGACTGCGTCATGGTGCCGGATCCACTTCCCATACTTGCCGTCAGGACCGAAAGCTTCGCGATACTCCAGCAAGCCGGCAGGATGTGTGGACATCCAACTTTCTTCCGTCGTGGGGAATATGGGCTGGCTGACCGCCGCCAGCGATTTTGAGTGGCTGGCCAGCCACGCCGAGTATTCCCGATATGCCGCCTGACGCCGCTTTTCAGAATCGTTGTCCGCGAAGGCAGCATAGTTCGGCGGGGTGACATAACGCAGGTCCCCGAGTAGATTCATGACCTCGTGATTGCCGAGTAAGGGTATCACGCGTCCGCCGGCTTTCCCCGCTTCTGTCTCGAGCGCCATTAAGAGGTCCATGGCTTCGCGTCCCTCGGGCCCGCGATCGATGACGTCCCCGGTTTGTACGAACGTCGTGTTTCCGCCGATCCAGTGATTTTGTTCATCTATAAGGTGGGTGCGTTTGAGAATACGGCAGAAATCATCAAATTCTCCGTGAATGTCGCCAATCGCAACGATCCGGTTTTGGGGCTCGACAGGCGCTGCCGCTGCGCTCCAAGGCAGAAGCCCCAGGCAAAGCAAAGACGAGATCAATCCCACACTTGCTCGAAATAGCAACTCTGCGGTCGGCTGGCCTGCCATTTTGCCGGCCTGTATACGCGTAGACAGATGCATTTTCTTTGAAACCCTGACGCGGGTATGAGGTGCTCCCGGACCGACTGCATGTTAAGTTGCCGGGTTCGACAAGTCAATCCTAGGTACTCGCTGTCGTTAGCACATGATATGTCCGGTTGAGATAGCACGTGATGTGTCCGCTTTTCGGGCGGTGAGGGTCATGGCAGGCATGTTCTCTTATCCAAAGGCCGCGATGGAGCGGGCGGTAAGAGTACAGGAGGGGATTTTGCGGGCATGGCGAAGCAGATTACGTGGTGGCAAGCAGCGGAGATCATGGGCATCAGCGATCGGCACATGCGGCGCTGGAAGTCGTCAGTCTGAGCCGCCGGATATGTGGCGAAACGCGGGCGAGTTCGAATTCCTGGGCCTCAAGACTTTGTTTCTGTCGCCCGCGAGGCAAAGGGGCCGCATCCGCCACGCATTGCCTCCCGCATTTTGTCGCGCTCTTCGGGCGTCATCTGATCCCATCGCTCCATCATCCTGCGACGCCAATCCCACCCGCGTGGCGGACCGCCACGGAATCCGCCAAAAAGAATCTTGCTGAGAATGAGAATGCCTAGCGCTTGCCAGAAGGTGATGACGTGCCAGCCGAACAGGGCCGGAGTCAGCCAGTTCCAGAGGCGCATCACGAAAAAACCAAACACGATCACAAAAATTGCCGCAAACAGCATGAATTTCAGAACTCGTACAAAGCGATTTCGTCTCATGGTGAAATCCTACCTTCCTTTCAATTGGTCATAGATGGCCCGGAGGCGCTCCCGCAGATGCAGAACCGCGTAGTGCTTGCGCGAGAGCAGCGTGTTTACGCTCACTCCGGACCGCTCAGAGATTTCTTTGAAGCTGTAGCCCATTAATTCGTGGGCGATAAAGACTTCGCGCTGCTCTTCCGGGAGTTCCTCGAGCGCGTCATCTAATTGCTCGAGCAGCAGGCTGCGAGCGTAGGCGGCCTCGGGGCCCGCGTCGGGAGAGGGCAGCAGTTCTTCCCAGCGAAGCACCTCTCCATCCTCCGAAAGCCGTGCGGAGTCGGCCCGCACGGCTTCCCGGCTTTTTCTACGGAACAGGTCGATGATGCGATTGCGAGCGACACGGAATAGCCAGGCCGTGACCTGCTCTACGGGCTTCATCATGCGGTAGGCTTCCACTAGTTCATAGAAGACTTCCTGCAGGATGTCCTCAGCCTCAGACTGGTCGGCGACGCGCCGGCGTATGAAGTTGCGGAGCCGCGGCTCGTCGCGAGAGATCGCTTCCGAGATCCTCTGATCCTGATCGGTCACCGGCCACTGCTTTCTGAGTGCAACGTCCATCAGTGATGTAGACGGATGAGCCAGGAAGATATTTTAAGACGCGCGGAATTGTCAGGTGCTTGCGGACACGAAGAATCAGCCGCTCAGGGAGAAAATCGAAGAGGCCCCACCGCTTTCGTTTCTTGCAGCAAGGCCTTTCGTAGATGAGGATATTGGCGTTCTAGCGCGCCTAGTTCTTAGCGAGTTTCGGTTCCAGTCTGATAGGGCTCGCTCCGTCCTTTTACGCGGTTGCTGATGTCCTGCACCTTATCAGTGATCGTGTTTCGCAGTTCGCTCCCGCTGCTCGGGGCAAGCAACATTCCCACCCCTACTCCGACGCCGATACCTGCAGCGAAGCTGAGGAAATTGCGCAGCGTGTGATCTTCATTCGGGTAGATGGCATTTCTGGCGTCATCCGCTAATTCCGATGCGCGGTCGGATGCGCGGTCAACTTGCTCGGCGGTCTGATCCATGATGTACACGGCGGTTTTCAAAAGTGACCTGGCTATCTTGCTCAGTTTCATGAGGTGATCCTTTCAACTCAATGTAGTGCGGGTATTACAAAAGCCTCCGTTCGCACCGGTAGTCTAGTGAAAGCGACTACTGTTAGCCCGTTGCGAAGCGCCATTTGAGGGTAAACGTGGCAATCATCGATGTCATTAGGGGAAACCTTGTACTTGCTTGGGAACATCGGGGTACATGTGCTGATTCCGAGGATCTTGCGCTTGCCCTAGCAACCTCGAGCCTGCAGGAAAGCTCTAATTACGATAGTCCAGACGTGGGGGCGTATTACGAAACACAATAGGAAAATCTGGCGGATGGTCTCTGCCGTAGTAAGCGCGTTTCTCTGCACGCTGCCGTGTTACGCGGCACTGGGAGGCGACATTTCGTCCGTGCAAGACGATCAAGCGCGGATCAATGCCAGCTTGCGAGTCACGCAGACCAATGCGTATAGCGTGCACGAACTTCGCTCGCCCACAGGAGTGGTTGTCCGCGAATTCGCAACGTCTTCTGGAAAAATCTTTGCGGTGACCTGGCATGGCCCCTGGCCTCCCGACCTTCAGCACTTACTCGGCGAACATTTCGCGCAGTTTCAGCAGGCGGTGCAATCGCCCAACGGACGCGCTGCCCATGGACCATTAACCATTCAGCAAGGGAACCTGGTGGTTGAACTTGGTGGTCACATGAGGGACTTCGTGGGGCGAGCCTACCTTTCGGATCAGGTGCCCGCCGGAGTTCGAGCGGAGGAAATCCATTGATCGTTGCTCTGAAGCTCCCGATACTTTTTTTCACCGTCGTGCTCATCGGTGCGGCATTGATTGCCAGTTGCGGCGGCGGGAGCAGCCATAACAACAGCATGGCTCCCATTGCCGCTTCCGGCAGTAATGTTCAGCCGATCGTGGTGAACTCCGGCCCTGCCAACAACTATGCGAATGGCGTTTTCACCACCTTGACGGTTTGCGTGCCCTCTACCTCAACCTGTCAGGACATCAGCGGGATTCTAGTGGATACCGGTTCTTACGGTCTCCGGCTCTTATCTTCGGCAGGCGGAGGTGCGTTGACCCTCTCGCTGCCGAAGCAAACTTCGGCAAGCACATCGATTGGGGAGTGTGCACCCTTTGTGAGTGGATTCACCTGGGGTTCGGTAAACTCCGCCGACATCAAGCTTTCCGGCGAATTGGCCAGCAATGTTCCGGTGCAAGTGATTGATCCGACCTTTTCCGCTGTTCCTGCCGACTGCAAAAACAGCGGAGTTCCCGCCGACAACACTCTGCAAACACTCGGCGCCAACGGCATTTTGGGGGTGGGTCCCTACGCTCAAGATTGCGGCACAGCGTGCACTCAATCAGGGACGAACAATCCAGGCTTGTACTACGGATGCACCGGAAGCACATGCCAGGTCATCGCACAGTCCCTAACCCAGCAGGTGCAGAATCCGGTTGCGCTTTTCCCCAAGGATAACAACGGCGTCGTTATCGAACTGCCGGCTGTTACCGGTTCTTTACCCAGCTTAAGCGGTTCGATGGTCTTCGGTATCGGCACGCAATCCAATAACTCTGTTGGCAGAGCTACCGTGTTTCCTCTTAACTCGAGTGGCGAATTCTCCACAACCTTCAAAGGAAAGACCTATCCCGCATTTGTCGATAGCGGTTCAAACGCGCTGTTTTTCCTTGACGCCGCCACTACGGGTTTGACCGTGTGCACTGACAACTCCGGCTTTTATTGCCCCGCATCCTCGACCAACCTTTCCGCAACCACCCTTTCGTCGGGTACAAACGCGAATATCAGTTTCACCGTCGCAAATGCCGATACGCTGTTTGCCAACCGGGGCGACTTCGTCTTCTCTACCTTGGGTGGTCCCAATACCGGAACTTTCGATTGGGGCTTGCCTTTCTTTTTCGGGCGCAACGTATACACGGCCATCGAATCGCGCACCACCCCGGTAGGTTCCGGCCCTTTTTGGGCATACTAGAAACCCCCCGTTATTGCCGACCCTAGACCAACTTACAGGCAATACCGGATGGACTGCTCGACCCGTCCGCGACTAGCGTCAAAAAGCTGTCAGAAGAGCCGTCAGTATTGAATGAGAGGTTGCACGATTAATTGGTTTCAATGGAAGACGGGTCGGTATCTTTTGTTGACTTTTTGGTCGGGAGCACCGTTGCTGGTGCACTTGAGCAATCGTTAAATCTTGTTTCAAATCTGAGGATCCTATGGCCGAGCCGCAGCGCACGCTGATCTCAGAAACGTCGTCGGAACCGTTCAAGCTGCCTCGGCAACAGCGGCTTCTTTTCCGCGAGATCCTGACGCTGCTTGAGGAGAGGCGCATACCGTACGCGGTTGCCGGCGCCTTTGCTCTACAGGAGCACACGGGAATTTACCGCGACACCAAAGACCTTGACGTTTTTTTGACCGCGAAGAGTGCGATTCAGGCGATCAAGATCTTGCAAGAGGAAGGTTTCCGATGCGAGACTTGCGACCCTGTCTGGCTTTTCAAGGCGCACCGGGATGATTTTTTCGTCGACCTCATTACCGGCATGAGCAACGCCGCGATCGTGGTAGACGACGTGTGGATTCAGCGAGCC
>Ga0102924_1007386_pt1 | contig 10072 bp, 9 predicted proteins | sample PaiPotPPM11metaG_FD_80116 | JGI IMG/M metagenome (GOLD analysis project Ga0102924, IMG submission 80116) | Iron sulfur acid spring bacterial and archeal communities from Banff, Canada, to study Microbial Dark Matter (Phase II) - Paint Pots PPM... ...
CGGCGTCGCCGTGATCGGCGCGTGGCTGCTGGTCCGCCGCCGCGGCGGCGGACCAGCAGCCACGCGCCGATCACGGCGACGCCGAACAGGGCAGCAATCGTGGCGTGACGGTGGACGACCCAGGTGAGGGTGTCCGCGCCCTTGAAGGTCAGGCGGTGGACTCTCTGACCGGTCGCGCCGCCCGAGTGCGGCCCCGCCGCCGTGGCCGCCGTGCCGGCGAAGATCGTGAGCGCGCCGAGCGGGAGCAGGGCCCGGATGGCCCACACCCCGAGGCGGTCGTTGTCCCGGGGGCGCCAGCCCGGCTCATAGGTGCTGCGCCAGGCCAGGGCGAAGGCGCCGATGAGGATGAGCATGGACAGGCTGAAATGGGCCATGACAAAGCCCGGGGCCAGGTGCTCTCGCACCGTGAACCCGCCGAGGACGGCCTGGGCCATGACGCCCACCGGGAGCGTCGCCGCCAGCCACACGAGGTCGCGGCGGTAGGGTCGGCGGCGAAAGGCGAGCAGGAAGACCGCGACGGCGATGAGGCCCACGATGCCCGAGATGGCGCGGTTGCCGAACTCGATCAGGGCATGGCTGCTCAGGGGGGGATACGGCTTTCCGTAGCAGCGCGGCCAGTCCGGGCAGCCCAGCCCCGAGTCGGTCAGGCGCACGGCGGCCCCGGTGAGGACGATCACCGAAAGGCTGACCAGCCCGGCATAGGAGGCGCGCCGGAACTGCCTGGGGGTGAGGGTGAGATCCCTGACGGTCGAGGTGAGACGGCCCAGCACTGCCGGACAATGCTATTGGCTGGTGGGCGAGGGATCGCGGTGAAGGGCGGCGAGATCGTGGTCGACCATCCGGTGGACGAGCGCCTCGAAGCTGAGCGTGGGCGTCCACCCCAGGCGCTCGCGGGCGCGTGCTGGGTCTCCGATCTGCGGCGTCGGCTCGGGCGGTCGCACGAGGTCGGGGTCGACGCACACGTGATCGCTGGCCCGGAGGCCAACATGGTCGAAGGCGATCTCAGCCATCTCCCCCACTGTGTGGGACGTTCCGCTGGCGAGGATGTAGTCATCAGGGACCTCCTGCTGAAGCATCAGCCAGGCGCCGTACATGATGTCGCCGGCAAACGACCAGTCCCTCACGGCATTTAGGTCGCCGAGCACCAGCTCGCGCTGCAGGCCAACCTTGATCGCGGCGACCCCCCGCGTGATCTTGCGGGAGACGAACTGCTCGGGTCGTCGCTCTGACTCGTGGTTGTAGAGGATGCCCGAGCAGGCGAACAAGTCGTCGTGGGCACGCAGCTGTCCGACGAGCTGATGGGCCGCGAGCTTGGCCGACGCATAGGGATTCAACGGCCGGCAGGGCGTGTCCTCCCGCTGCGGGCTCACGCCCGCTTCGCCGAACATCTGCCCGGTGTTCGCGAGGAACACGCGGCTGCCTGGGCTGTGGTCGCGCACGGACTCAAGCAAAGCTGCGGTTGCGCCGGCGATGGCCAGGATGGTCGCCGCCGGCTGGCTCCAGCTCTCCGGGACGAAAGAAGGCGCAGCTAGGTGGTACAGCTCGTCGGGCGCGGCCGTCTTCACCGCGGCTGCGAGGCTTTCCGCATCGCATAGGTCGCCCTCGATCGCGTCGATCCGGGCCCGCAGGTGCGCGGCAGCGCCCAGATCTCCGCCCCGCCGAACCAGCCCGCTGACGCGGTAACCCTTGCTCAGCAACAGCTCGGCGAGAAAGGATCCGTCTTGACCGCTCAGGCCGGTGATGAGCCCGTGGCGGCGCTGGCCTCCTGCGGCCACCGCTAACGGCTCAACAGCCGGTGGTCGGCGTCGACCATGAGCCGGATCAGCTGCTCGAAGCTCGTCCGCGGTTCCCAGCCCAGATCTCGCTTGGCCTTGGAGTAGTCGCCGATCAGGTGGTCGACCTCGGCCGGCCGCTTGAGCGACTCATCGATCACGACATGATCAGCGACGTCGAGTCCGGCCTGGTCGAAAGCGATGTCGACGCACTCCTGCACGGAATGCCCTTCGCCGGTGGCGATGACGTAGTCCTGCGGGTCGTCACGCTGGAGCATCAGCCACATCGCCTCGACGTAGTCCTTCGCGTAGCCCCAGTCACGCCTCGCTTCCAGGTTGCCGAGGCGTAGCTTGTCAGCCAGACCGAGCTTGATCGCGGCCGCGTGCCAGCTGATCTTGCGGGTGACAAACTCCAGTCCGCGCCTCTCGGACTCATGATTGAACAGGATCCCGCTCGTGGCGTGCAGGTCATACGACTCCCTGTAGTTCACCGTGATGAAGTGGCCGTAAGCCTTGGCCACCCCGTACGGTGAGCGTGGGTAGAACGGCGTCTGCTCGTTCTGCGGGACCTGCCGGACCTTCCCGAACATCTCGCTCGACGAGGCCTGGTAGAAGCGGGCGCCCGGGCAAACCTCACGCATCGCCTCGAGCATTCGAGTGACCCCCACACCGGTGAACTCGGCAGTCAGTGTGGGCTGGATCCAGGAAACCGCCACGAACGACATCGCGGCCAGGTTGTAGACCTCGCTGGTCGAGCAGATCCGCCTGGTGGAGCGTGATCCGGTCGCGCAGGTGCTCAATGCGCTCGAATCGCTCAGTCGAGGAGCGTCTCACCGTCCCATGCACCTCATAGCCCCGCTCGAGGAGGAGGTCGGCGAGATAGGAGCCGTCCTGGCCGGTGATGCCGGTGATCAAAGCGCGCCGAGGGTCTGGCATGGCGGCGGAGGCTACCGGCCCCAACGCGAAGGGCGTCTCGCCGTGACGGCGGTCAGGTCGTTCCCACGCGCTGCCGCAGGCGAGGCTCGTGCACGTACCGGCGATACCAATCGATCGTGCGCGCCAGCCCCTCCTCCAGGCCGACCTTGGGCCGCCAGCCCGAGAGGGACCGCAGCTTGGTCGAGTCAACCCATTGACGGGTGATCTCCCCGGGAGGCGTGCCTGCGCCGCGGATTTCCGGCTCGACATCGGTCCCGGCGAGTCGGCACATCAGCTCGACGACCTCAAGCACGGCGTGCGGCTCATCGCTGCCGGCGTTGAACGCTTCGCCGGCGCCGCGCCCGTCGTCGAGCAGATCCGCAATGGCCAGGTATGCAGCCACGGCGTCCTCGACGTACAGAAAGTCCCGCTCGAGAGTTCCATCGGAGCGGATCACCGGTGCGCGCCCTGCGAGTGCGGCCAGCGACGCCTCGGGCACCAGCCTCGAGAGGTTGAGGTCGCCTCCTCCGTAGAGATTGGCAAACCGCGTGACCGCCACCGGAAGCTGGAACATATGCCAGTAGGAGCGCGCAATCAGATCTGCGGCCGCTTTCGAAACGTCGTACGGGAAGCGAGGCTGAAGAGCGAGATCCTCGTGGTAGGGAAGCGTTTCGTGCACTCCATATGCCTTGTCGGAGGCGGCCACCACGACGCGCTCCACGGCCAGGTGACGACAGGCCTCCAGCACTACCCAGGTCCCTCGGATGTTGGTCTCAAAAGTCGAAATCGGGGCCTGGTTGGCGATCCCGACGATCGTCTGCGCCGCCAGGTGAAAAACCGTGTCGACCTCATACTCGTTGAGCACACGCTCCACCAGCCGCCCATCGCAGATGTCCCCATCCACCACGTTGAGGTGACGCTCGGTGCCCTCCAATTCCAACGCCGAGGCCACAACCGTGTCCCGCCTGAGGACGGTTACCCTCGCCCCAAGCTGGTAAAGCTCTTTGACCAGCCAGCTGCCGAGCAGACCGTAGCCGCCGGTGACGAAGACCGAGCGGTGCTTCCAGGGCGCCGAGCTCACCAAGCCACCGGATCCCACACAGGCCGAGCGCTCATTTCCATTTCCGCCACGGAGCGTCACCGGACTCCCACAGCTGCTGCAGCTCATTGCGATCGCGAAGCGTGTCCATAGCCTTCCAGAAACCGGTGTGGCAATACGAGGTGAGTTGCCCATCGTCAGCCAGCCGACGCAGCGGCTCCTCCTCCCACACCGTTTCGTCCCCGTCAAGGTAATGCTCGACCTCGGGAGAGAGGACGAAGAACCCTCCGTTCATCCATGCCCCGTCACCGCGTGGCTTCTCCTCAAAGCTGCTCACGAGCGAACCGTCAATGCGTAGCGCGCCGTATCGTCCGGGCGGCTGGACCGCGGTCACGGTGGCGAGCGTGGCCTGCCGGCGATGGAACCCGATCACGGCCCCAATGTCCAGGTCCGTCACCCCGTCACCGTAGGTGAAGCAGAACTCCTCGTCGCCGAGATACGGAAGCACCCGTTTGAGCCGGCCTCCGGTCTGTGTCGCTTCACCGGTGTCCACCAGTGTCACCTGCCAAGGCTCGGTGGCCGACCGGTGCACCTCCATCTTGCCGTGAGCGAGATCGAATGAGACATCGCATGTGTGAAGGTAATAGTTTGCAAAGTATTCCTTGATCATGTATCCCCGGTAGCCGAGGCAGATCACGAAGTCGTCGATCCCATGTGCCGCATAGATCTTCATGATGTGCCACAGGATCGGCTTGCCACCGATCTCGACCATCGGTTTAGGGCGGACCGTCGTCTCCTCGCTGAGACGTGAGCCTAGGCCCCCCGCCAGGATGACAGCCTTCATGATGCTGAAAGCTCGCCTGAAGGCAACGGATCGCGTTCCCACACCTTCCAAGGAGCCTCGCCAGTCGCCCAGAGGTCGTTCAGCAGCAATGCATCCTTGTAGGTGTCCATGCAATCCCAAAAGCCCTCGTGGCGAAATCCGCGCAGTTGCCCGGCGAGGGCAAGCCGTTCAAACGGCTCGCGCTCGAGCACGCTGTCCTCTTGGATGTAGTCCAGGACCGCGGGCTCAAAGCAGAAGAAGCCGCCGTTGATCCAGTGCTCGGCGCGAGGTTTCTCTCGGAAGCCGTGGATGTGACCGTGTGCATCAATCTCCGTAACGCCGAACGGGAGCTCGGGACGAACGACGGTCATCGTGGCCAGCACCCCATGAGCCTTGTGCTGCGAGCAGAGCGCCGCGAGGTCGACGTCGGCAACACCATCGGCGTAGGTGGCGTGAAAGGTGTGGTCAGGAAGATGCTCGGCCACGCGCTTGATCCGGCCTCCGGTCGGTGTGTCCGCGCCCGTCGCCGCGCAGACGATCTCGCTGCCTTCGGGCCAATCGCAGGCCGCCACAAATTCCTCGATCAGCTCGCCCTTGTAACCGAGGCAGAGAACGAAGCGCCGGAATCCCTGGAAGGCGTAGATCTGAATCACATGCCAGAGGATCGGGTGACCGCCAATCTCAACGAGCGGCTTGGGTATGGCGCTCGTGTGCTCTTGGAGACGAGTTCCGCGACCACCGCACAGGATCACGACGGTGCTGGGCCAGACGAGGGGCATTGAGCGGGGGATTATCGCGGGACCCGGGCCGTCTGGAGTCCTCGGGCCGCCCTAGCATCCGGCCATGCCATCCTCGGGATACCAGGAGCACCCGGCTGAGGCAGAGGCACCGGGCCCGGCTGACCTCGTGGCCTCCGCGGGCGCCGGACCGGCCGCGCTGCGGGGCGGCGCCCTGCGAAGCGGTGCATACGCGGCCACCGTATTGCTTTCGCTGGTCTCAGCGCCGTTGCTCATCCGGCACCTGGGGATCGCCGCCTTTGGCCGCTATACGACCGTGACCGCGCTGGTGACGATCATCAGCGGCCTGACCGACGCGGGATTGCTGAACATCGCGCTGCGTGAGTGGGCGACGCGAAGCGGAGAGGATCGCCGGCGCACGATGCGCAGCCTGCTCGGTATCCGCCTCGAGCTGAGCTCAGCCGGGGTGGCATTAGGCGTGGCCTTCGCGCTGGCGGCCGGATACAGCCGCACGCTCGTGCTCGGCACGCTGATCGCCGGGGCTGGCATGGTCCTGCAGGCGACAGCCAACGTCCTGACCACGGCCCTGCAGGGCGAGTTGCGGTTCGGCTGGGCCTCTGTCATCGACATCGCACGCCAGGTTGTCGTGGTCGGTCTGATCGTGGCGCTGGTGGTTGCCGGTGCCGGGTTGCTTCCGTTCTTTGCCGTCTCGATCCCGGCCGGGCTGGTGACGCTCGCGCTCACCGCCGCACTCGTGAGGCGCTGGATGCCGCTTGTCCCCCGACTGCGCGGGTCAGACCGCTGGCCGCTGGTCCGCGACACGCTGCCGTACGCGGCTGCGATCGCGGTCAACACCGTCTACTTCCGTGTGACGATCGTGGTCATGTCGCTGATCGCCACTGCCCGCCAGACCGGCTATTTCGCCACCTCCTTCCGGGTCACCGAAGTTCTGGTCGGGATCCCAGCGCTGGCGATCGGGGCGGCCTTTCCGATCTTGTCCCGAGCGGCGCGAGAGGACTCCGAGCGCTTCTCGTATGCGACCGAGCGGATCCTCGATCTGGCGCTGATCGCGGGTACGGCGCTGGTTCTCGTGGTGGTCCTGAGCGCGCCGTTCGTGATCGACGTGTTGGCCGGCGCGCGCGGAGCTCCCGCGGCGCCGGTGCTCCAAATCCAGGGCGTCGCGCTGATCGCCACCTTCCTGGCCTCCGCCGCCGGCTTCCCGCTGCTGTCTCTCAGGCGCCACGGCGCGCTGCTGGTCGCCAACGGGGGAGCGCTGCTCGCCAACGTGGTCCTGACCCTGATCCTCGTCCCGGTCGACCAGGCGCGCGGGGCGGCGATCGCGGCCGTCGTCGCCGAGAGCTGTCTCGCCGTGGGCCAGCTCGTGCTACTGCTCCGACTGAGACGGGTGCGGATGCCCCTCAGCGGCCCGGTGGCTGTCGCCCTCGCCGGCCTGGCGGGCGCTTCACCACTGCTGGTGAGCGGTCTGCATCCCGTGCTGCGCACGCTCGCCGGCCTCGCGATCTACGTCGTGGTTCTGATGCTGCTGGGTCGCCTCCCGCCCGAGCTCTCACACGCGTTTCAGTCGCGGCGGCCTCGCTGACCGTCCGCTAGCCTCGCGCTGCGATGCCGTCCCTCTGTCGCTTCTGCGCGATGCCGCTCGAGCACGTGTTCGCCGACCTGGGCATGTCACCGCTGGCCAACAGCTATCTCACCGCGGAGCAGGCGAACGCGATGGAGCCCTTCTATCCCCTGCGCGCCTACGTGTGCTCGTCTTGTTTCCTCGTCCAGCTCGAGGAGTTCGAGACGCCGGACCACATCTTCACCGAGTACGCCTACTTCTCCTCTTACTCCACCAGCTGGCTGGAGCATTGCCGTCGTTACGTCGAGCTGGTGGTGGAGCGGTTCGGAATCGACGCACGTAGCCATGTCGTCGAGCTCGCCTCAAACGATGGCTACCTGCTCCAGTACTTCCACGAGCGCGGGGTCCGGGTGCTCGGGATCGAGCCGGCGGCGAATGTCGCCAAGGTCGCCCTCCAGAAGGGCATCCCCACGCTGGTGGAGTTCTTCGGCCGCCAGACCGCACGCTCGCTGGCGCCTGACTCGGCCGCCGATCTGCTGATCGGCAACAACGTGCTGGCCCACGTCCCCGATCTCAACGACTTCGTCGCAGGGATGAAGCTTCTGCTCGGACCCAACGGGGTGATCACGATGGAGTTTCCCCACCTCATGCGGCTGATGGAGGACAACCAGTTCGACACGATCTACCACGAGCACTTCAGTTACTTCTCATTTCTGACCGCGCGCCGGGTGTTCGCCGAGCACGGACTGCGGGTGTTCGACGTGGAGGCGCTGCCCACCCACGGTGGCTCGCTGCGCATCTACGTCGCCCATGCCGAGGACCAAGCCAAGCCCGAGAGCGAGCGGGCCACCGAGCTCGCCCGACGAGAACGGGCGGCGGGCTACGAGGACGTGGACACTTACCGAGCCTACGCCCGCCGGGTGCAGGAGGAGAAGCGAGAGATCCTCTCATTCCTGATCGAGCTCAAGCGCCAGGGACTCTCGATCGCCGGCTACGGCGCCCCCGCCAAGGGCAACACGATGCTGAACTTCTGCGGAATCGGAACCGATTTCATCGATTACACGGTCGACTTGAACCCCGAGAAGCAGGGGCACCTGCTGCCGGGCAGTCACATTCCGATTCGCGCGCCCGAGGCGCTGCGTGAGACCCAGCCCGAGGTGGTGCTGATCCTGCCCTGGAACCTCAGGGAGGAGATCATGGAGCAGCTGTCGTTCATCCGCGACTGGGGCGGCCGGTTTGCCGTCCGGGCGCCACGGCTCGCACTGGCGCCGTGAGGTTCAGCGAAACGCCTCTGCCAGGCGCCTGGATCATCGACCTCGAACTGCTGGCGGATGAGAGGGGTTGGTTTGCGCGGACCTTCGATCAGGAGCAGTTCCGTGCCCGCGGTATGAGCGCGCAGGTGGCGCAGTGCAGTGTCTCGTTCAGCGCCCGACGCGACACGCTGCGGGGTCTTCACTATCAGTCCGAACCCCATGGAGAATCCAAGCTCGTGCGCTGCATCCGCGGTGCGATCTTTGACGTGGCAGTTGATCTGCGTCAAGAAGCTGCGACCTTCCGGCGGTGGTACGCACTGGAGCTGAGCAGCGAGAATCGTCGGGCCTTCTACATCCCGGCGGGGATGGCGCACGGCTTCCAGACCCTGACCGATGACGTCGAAGTCCTCTACCAGATGGACCGGTGCTACGTGCCCGGGGCAGCCATGGGCGTGCGCTTTGACGACCCCGCGTTCGGGATCGAGTGGCCCGAGCCACGGGCAGAGCGGATCCTGTCCGAGCGGGACGCCTCCTACCCTGATTTCGCCTCGTGAGCCGCGTACTCGTGACCGGAGCGAGCGGCTTCATCGGCGGCCATGTCGTCGATGCGCTGCTCTCCCAAGGACACGAGGTGCAGGCTGTCGCACGACACGCCGGAATGGCGCGCCAGGCCGTCACCTGGCACGAGGCCGATCTGCTGGATCCCGGCGCTCATGAGGCTCTGACCGGCGCGGCCCAGGCCACACATCTGATCCATCTCGCTTGGCACGTGGCCCCGGGAAGCTTCTGGAGCGCACCGGAGAACGAGCGGTGGATCGATGCCAGCCTGCGTCTGCTGCGCGCGTTCGGTGAAGCCGGAGGTCGGCGCGTCGTGATGGCCGGGACGTGTGCCGAATATCGCTGGGACGGCGAGGTCTCCAGCGAGCGCCACACGCCCCTGGCGCCCACGACCCTGTACGGAGCGTGCAAGCACGCTACCCACGTGGCGGCCGCGGTCATGGCCGAGCAGCTTGGCCTGGCACTGGCCTGGGGGAGGGTGTTTTTTCTCTACGGACCCGGCGAGCATTCCGACCGGCTGGTCGCGAGCGTCGTCCGAGGCCTGCTCGCGGGCCACGAAGTACCTACCACCGAAGGGCACCAGAGGCGCGATTTCATGCACGTCAGCGACGTGGCGCGGGCCTTCGTTGCGCTCTTGGACAGCCAGGTGACAGGCGCGGTCAACATAGCTTCCGGGCTTGCCATCCCGGTGCGCGAGCTGATCATGCTCATCGCCCGCACGGTGGGCGAGCCGGCGCGGGTTCGCTTCGGTGAGCTGCCTCCACGCTCCGGTGAGCCAGAGTTGATCGCGGGCGAGACCGCGCGGCTGACCGACGAGGTTGGCTTTCGCCCAACCATCGGACTGCGCGAGGGCATCGGCGAGACGGTGGCATGGTGGCGCGCGGGAGCTGGGGCCACGTGACCTCGGCGCCTGGCAGCGCCTCCCCGCGAACCCGGGAGACCGACGGTGCGGCCTCCAACTCGCCCCCATGCCCGTTCTGCGGCGCCCCCTCAGTTCACGCTCTCAGCGCCCGCGACCGCAACTGGGCAACCACGGCTCAGCAGTTCTCCTACCGCCGGTGCGTCGCGTGTGGCACCGTCTTCCTGGGCGAGGTGCCACCCGACCTCTCGCGCTATTACCTGCGCGACTATCACCGCTTCGGCGCCGACGGGACGCCGGAGGGCAAGGACAACCCGTACATGCTCGCGGTGGAGAGCTTCCGGGTTGCGCTCCTGCGGCGGCACGTACGGCCGGGCCGGCTGATCGACATCGGCGCGGGCATCGGCGGCTTCGCGGCGGCGGCAAAGCAAGAGGGCTTCGAAGTGACGGCGATCGAGATGGATCCACGCTGCTGCGGCTACCTGGAGGACGGCCTCGGAATACGTGCGATCTGTACCGACCAACCGATCGAAAATC
>Ga0102924_1007388_pt1 | contig 10070 bp, 6 predicted proteins | sample PaiPotPPM11metaG_FD_80116 | JGI IMG/M metagenome (GOLD analysis project Ga0102924, IMG submission 80116) | Iron sulfur acid spring bacterial and archeal communities from Banff, Canada, to study Microbial Dark Matter (Phase II) - Paint Pots PPM... ...
AAATGGCGACTGACCCTGCTGCTGATTCTCTCTCTGCCAGCGCTGGCGGGCAGAGGAAGGCGGCGGGGGAGTCGGAGACTGACGCGGCGGCGTGAACGGCGGCTGCCCCTGCCCGCCAAAACCGGGCGCGTTGTTGCCGAACGGTTGATCCGTAAAGGCCGGTGCATTATCATAGCCGCCAAACTCGCCAAAGCCTGGCTGGTTGCCGCCAAAGCCCTGGCCCTGCTGGTACTCAAATCCCTGCTGGCCGCCAAAACCAGGGAACGGATCAATCGCTTGCCCATTATAGTCAGGCTGGCCGTTGAAGCCAGGCTGGCTGCCGAACGATTGAGGCTGGGCGAAGCCTTGCTGGCTTGCGAAGGGCTGCTGTCCCGCGTAGCCAGGTTGGCTGCCAAAGGCGTAGGGATCAAAGTCCTGAGCATTCGCGAAGGCAGCCTGCCCGTTGCGTTGAGATGCCGCCACCAATGGGCCGGAGTTGCCCGGCTCAGGAAGGGGCGGGAACGTATCGGCAAAACCTTGCGCCCACGGATCACCAGAGCCTCCAGGGGCCGAGAGGTATTGATTACCGTTTCCGCCCGGTAACTCGGCGAACGGCGTCATGCTGGGGAAGGCTCCCGACATTTCATTCCCCTGTTCAGGCAAGCGGAACGTTGACACGGAAGCGCGCAACTGCTCGGCCAGATCGGCAAGATAGCTCACGCTGGTAGCCGCGTCCTGGGTGCCAGCATTGGTGCGGTGCGTAATCTCCGAAATCTGACCCATCGCCACCGCCACCGCTTCGGAGACGGGTGTCTGCTCATTCGCAGCGCGGGCGATGCCCTCGATCATTTGCGCCTGCCGTTCGACCGCGCTAAAGATGGTGTTCAGCGAGCGGCCAGCATCGTCGGCAAGTTGTGAGCCTTTGACTACTTCTTGCGTGCTATCTTCCATAGCCACGACCGCTTCATAGGTATCACCCTGGATGCTCTTGACAAGCGTATCGATACGCTTGGTAGACTCAGTCGAACGTTCCGCGAGTTGGCGGATTTCGTCGGCGACGACCGCGAACCCGCGTCCATGCTCGCCAGCCATGGCGGACTGGATGGCAGCATTCAAAGCAAGCAGGTTGGTCTGATCGGCAATATCTTCAATGATACGCACAATCTCACTGATTTCGTTAGAACGCTCACCGAGTCGTTTGATCTTCTTCGAGGTTTCCTGCACATTCTCGCGAATGAGCATCATGCCATCAATCGTCTGGCGCACGGCTTGTTGCCCAACGGCAGCGTTCTTGAGCGCCTCTTGCGCGACTTCCGCGCTGGACTGAGCATTGCGGGCCACATTTTTAATGAAGACCGCCAGCGCCTCGACCGCGTCGGTGGTCTGTGAAATCTGCGCGACCTGCGTTTCTGACGCCTGAGCCAGGTCCGCGGAACCATCCAGAATACGGCGCGTCGCGGAGGTGACTTTGATAGCGGTATCCTGCACTCGCCCGACCACTTTTGCCAGTTCCTCGATCATATAGTTGAACGAGTCGGCCAGCACGCCTAGCGTGTCAGGAGTAACTTCGGCCTGCACGCGCAGGTCGCCATCGCCCACCGCGCTGACCTCCTGCAACAACTTTTCGATCTGCGCTTGCAACGCGGCAGCATCTCCGCTGCCAACATTCATACCGCCCTGCGCGCCTCCGTGGTCATCCAGCACCATGTTCATAGACATAGCAAGCTGGGCCAGTTCATCGTCGCCATTCACCTGCGCGCGAATGGAACGGTCGCCGCCGTTGTAGTTACGGCAGATATCATTCAATTCCAGCAGCCGGTCTTTAATTCTCCGGTGGACATAGTACGTGGTAATGAGAACTCCAACAACCGTAATGACAGCGCCCACCAGGACAGCGCCCAGAATCACGACTGGATTGCTGCGAGAAGGCTGCTGATACGCTACAATACCAATTAATGCGATGAGTACGAGTGGGATGGCAACTAACGCAATCTGACTGCTCCTCAAGAGACTGTCAAGGGTCATTCCACCGTTGCTGCGATCAGGATTCATCCGCCAGACCTCCTGTCAAAAGACATCGAACGAAAAATATCAATTCAAAGCTTCATAGCGCTGCATTCTGTCGGAAAGCAGTAAGCGGGAAGCATCAAGCAACACAATAAACCGGTTGTTGACTAACGCGCTCCCTGAAGCATAGGGAGCGGCCCACGGTGGGATAGCGGTCTGGCGTACACTGAGCGGGGTAATCGCGCGCGCGCGATGGGAACCATTTCACTGACACCATCCACTAGCAAGCAAATCACCATCTCATTGTACTGCACGGACAACAAGCGAGTACGCGGGTTATGTGGAAGCGACTCCATGCCGAGAAAGACGCGCAGGTCCACGACGGAAGCAATGGAGCCACGCAGATTCATGACTCCTTTAATCCAGGAGGCTACATGCGGCACTGTCGTCACATCCACCAGGCGTTCAACGCCCTGAATATGCTCGGCTTTCAGGGCAAACTCGCGCTCAAGCAGGGAGAATATCAGATACTGCTCGCCGATCACGGCGGCAGGGGTGGCCTCGGCAGCACGTCCTTGCTGCTGCTGGGTCAACTGGGCAAGCTGAGACTGTAGCGAGGCTATCGAGGCGCGCGAGGCAGGGCGCGCCTCGCCGCTCCCAGAAAGGCTTTGAGACCGGTCAGCCCCTTGAGGCGCAGCTTGCCTGGTCCAATTTTGCTGTTGTCGCGCATTCAAATCGTTGTTAGACAAAGGCGTCCTCCCCGGCTAACCATGAAGAGACGATTGGCGCTGCGCCGCGCATCCGCGCGGCATGGCATCCCAACCTTCATCTTTCTGGGCATTGACCGTTATCTACACAAGACGACGGACATTGGCGACCAGTTCATCGGTATCGAACGGTTTGGTCATGTACATATCCGCGCCCTGTCTCAACCCCCAGGACTTATCTACAGGGGTGCTTTTACTGGTTAACAGGATAATCGGAATATTGCGGCTGCCTTCCCAGCTTTTGAGCTTCCGACACAACTGAAAACCATTTTGTTTGGGTAAAACGACGTCCAGCACAATACAGTGTGGGCGATCTCGAAAAACCCGTTCCAAAGCCTCGTCGCCATCGACAGCGGTGATCACTTCAAATCCGCTATTCCGTAAGGGAGTAGCGATCAGCGTCAATTCAGTCCAACTATCGTCTACGACAAGGATCTTTTGTCCAGGCATCATTATACCTTCTCTCTCTACCAAACATGCTAGTGAAATGGGAAAGATAGGCTATTGCAGCAGGGGATCTGCTACGCCTTCACCACCCTGACACCGATTTCTCAGGTATTATGCGACTCTTTCCGGCAGGCAACTAGCCCCGGCGGCGCAATCGAGGACGCACTCGTTCTTGTTGAGGAGGAACACGCTCTTCCCAATCCACAAGATATTTCTTCACGGTCTGAACCAACTCGGCAGAATCAAAAGGCTTGGTTAGATACTCCGTCGAACCGGCGAGCCGCCCGCGCATTTTATCAAATAAGCCGTCTTTCCCACTCAGCATTATAATCGGTATTGAGCGAAATTGCATGTGTTTGCGAATGATCTGGCAAATATTGTACCCATCCATGCGTGGCAATTGGATATCCAGAAGGATCAAGGCCGGCATTTCATCAGCTACCGCGGTGAGGGCGCTCAATGCGTCTGAAGCAGTAATCACTCTAATATGCTCCCGTTGCAACGTCATCTGGACGATCTTACGCACTGTTGGGCTGTCATCCACTACGAGGACTGTTGGTATCATCATTGAGATTGCCTGCCTTTCGAGGTATATGAACTCATCGCGAGAACCATGTCACCGACTCTGGGTTTCCCGTAACCAATAGGTACCCGTGTTCATTTCACGCGGCTCGCCTCTCTGTGGCCCTGCGTTCGGAGGCGGCAAAGACGAAGTGAGGTGAGCGGTATTGCCCGAGCGCGCTGCCTGCACATTGCGCTGGGCGCGATACACCTGGTATTGCTGCATCTCATTATCGACCTCGTTCAGGAACGCCTTCCAAACCACGTTGAGGTTGTAGCCCGTGACCGAGTTGCCAAACTCCTCGCGCAGCACCTCGGAGAGGACCATGCGTAGATACGCGGCCAAACCAAGCGCCGCTTGCCAGTAAAACTCCTCCAGTTGATCGCCACGGACTAATTCCTGTAAGGTGAGAATACTGGAGCAGTCGAGTTGCCCATGCTTGAACTCCGCGGTATCCAAAATGGGATATTGCTTCGCTAAAAGCTGAAACTGCGGAACGAACTTGCTCTCCAGAAACCGGCTTGCCTCGCCGGAGGAGAGTTCGCCGCGTCCGCGCAGCCCTTTCGCATAGCGGCTATGATGAGCAAGTAAGGCGTTAATGCATTCGGAGAGTATCTCCGCGAGGCCCAGCAGACGTTGTTCCGGGCGAGCGATCTGCTGCTTCTTCGCCAGTTTCGCCTGATATTTGATAATGAGGTTAGAGAGATCGCGCTGTAGTTCGGCCTCTAAGGCGGTATCAACCACTTCGATCAGGCGGAACTCGAGCAGGTGAGCGATAAGCCGGGCCACGCGCGCTTCCGGGATCAGCAGCGCCAGCGCCATTGCCTGGAGCGGGATTTCGCCGTTGGAGAGGCAAAGCACTGCGATAGCTTCCCTGTCCAGACCGAGACTGCGCACATCCCTTTTCACTTCTTGCAACCAGCGTACCGCGGTAGTGCGGGTGAGATACGCCTCGCCCATTTTCTCCCACTCATCCGCCTGGCGCAGCGCCTCCAGGAGTACCGAGTCAATGTCAAGCGGTTGCAGCCGCGTGTCCATGGTGAGCATCTGGCGGTGAAACGCGAAACGCCCGTTGACCCAGTGCAGCGCGTGACTGATCGACTGGGTGACGGCAAATTCCAGGCGCTGCTGCATCTCAGCCGCGCTCATCCAGTTAAGCTCGACCAGTTTGGCGAGCGCCATTGGTATGCTCTGGCCGACTTGCTGGTGGAGGTGAAGCGCCTGAACGCGCTGCGGGTCCACGCGGCCAATCAGGGCAAGCATCGCCAAAATATCCGGCTGAGGGAATCCCTCGTCCTGTAGCCCCACAATGCGCCCTTTGCGCAGGCTAATCGAAAGCGTTTCTGGGCCTGAATTGACAAATAACGTCCCTGTTTTCTCACTTAGCGCGAGCATCTTCAAAACGGATTGCAGACCAAGCGTTTGCAGGTCTCCATCCATGATACGGTCTTCTTGCTGCTCCATTCGCTCACCAATTCCTTTCCCAAACATGCAGGTCACAAATTGTCCCCCAGGGTACGCCCGCATAAATATGGATAACGCAGTTTTGTGACACCCACACGCGTTTCTCTTGTAGCAAGAGAGCAAATATGTATCTGCTAGATGTTGTTATCGGAATCATTTTCTCCTCTTCTTCCAACCACCGATCACTAAAGTCAGCCCAATCCCTCCATAGACAGCATACTCCACATCATAGTGTACCTCAAAACGAATGAGATAGATATAAAGATGAGCCGCCAGAATATTAAAAAAACATTAAGAATTGAGAATATCAACATTGCCACGGAACACATACCCCACACCCGGCTCGGTCAAGATATAGCGCGGGCGGGATGGGTCCAGCTCCACTTTGCGGCGCAATTGCCGCACATAGACACGCAAATAATCAGCCTCGTCCCCATATTCCGGCCCCCACACTGCTCGTAATAATGAACGATGCGTTAAGACCTTCCCCGCGTAGAGCATGAATTGCCGCAATAACTCGAATTCGGTCGGCGTGAGCCGTACATCCTTATCACCCGCCCGCACCTGGCGCCCCTGTACGTCCATAGAGAGATAGCCATCATCGCTGCGCAGTATTTGGAATTGTCCAGCCGGTCCCTCCGCCGCGGTTTCGGGGGCGCTGGCCCGGCGCAAACAGGCTCGCACGCGCGCCAGCAACTCATCGTTACTGAACGGCTTGGTCAGGTAATCGTCCGCGCCGAGATCTAAGGCTTCAACCTTTTGTCTATCCTCGGTCAGGGCAGAGATCACAATTATTGGCGTTTGTACTATCGTGCGCAGATAGCGACAGACTTCGAAACCGTTCAATTCGCCCGGCAGACAGAGATCGAGCAGAATAATATCAGGCTGGTGCATTCGTACCATCTCAATAGCCTGCTCGCCAGTTTCGGCAAGCAAGGTCGTGTACCCATCCATAGTGAGTGTGCGACGCAGGATGCGCTGAATAGGAGGCTCATCATCAATGACCAGGATGCACTTGCTTTTAGATTTCATGGTTGCTCCTCCATCGAGTAATCGCGTAGAGGCAGCGCGTTCTGCACATGAACGGGAATGACGAACGTAAAACACGTTCCGCAGCCATGCATAGGTTCTTCCACGGTGATCTTTCCCTGGTGAGCTTCGATAATACCCCGGCAGATAGCCAGGCTCAGACCCAGACCATGCCCATTTCTTCCATAGAACGTCTTGAAAAGACGCTCCCGTTCATCAAACGCCACCGGCGGCCCCTGATCACGAACTTTTACACGCACGGCGTCCCTGTCCGCCCCAATGGCAATAGCGATCTCCCCGCCGACAGGGCTGCGAAGAATGGCATTTTCGATGAGATTGATAAAGACCTTTTCCAACTGCGCGTAATCGGCAGAGATCAGCGGGAGATCGGGCTGCAGGTTGATATTCAGTGGATGTCCCGCGGTGATGCACTCCTGGCGAATCAGCGCGCCATCCAGGATTTCGACCACATCACACCAGCTTTTTTCGAGGACCAGCGCCCCCATCTCAATGCGCGACATCTCCACCAGCGCGTTGACCAGTACGGTCAGGCGATCGGCCTCGGTATTGACGTCCTCGAGCAGTTCGCGCAGCGTGCGTTCATCCCGCTCCATATCAGGCTGCAATAGGCCAGTCACGGCTATCTTAATCGTGGTCAACGGCGTGCGCAGCTCATGCGACACCGTTGAAAGCAGCGCCGATCGGTTTTTCTCGTCGCGCACTTGCTCGGTGACATCGTGTATTTGCAGCACAAAGGCAATTGGGGCTTCCTGCGCATCGACCACGGGATAGCGGGAAAGCTGAAAATACTGATCCGACGCGGTCTGATCTACACGCCGCGCTGTCTGCTGATTGGGCATCTTGTTTCCCATCAGCGAGAGGACTCTGTTGATGGCCTCTGCCTGTCGATCCGACTCCTGGCTCAACTGCACTGGCGCTTCGGCCAGCACACAGCGTAATTCTTGCCGGAAAAATTGCTCGTACAGAAATTCCTGGAGATACTGGCACACTTCATCGCGATTGCGTATGCGCGGGAGCAATTGCGCGAAGATCTCGCTTAGCGACCTGCCAGGCGCGGCATCACGTTGTTTGCCGCACAGAATTTCAGCGCCGGAGTTCAAATAGATGCATCTGCCGCGCAGATCGGTGACAATGATGGCATCGTTCGCGTGGCCCGGCGTTTGTTTCATTTGCATCAGAAAGCGGCTCAACTCGGCAAGCATTTGGACGCGCTCGCGCTCATCTTCCGCCGTTTGCGTCAGTAAGGCCATGGTAGAGGCCGGCGCGGAAAAGGGATCGCGATCGTTGGCGGCATGCATAAACAGCGCATCTGCCACGTACTCACCCACGACTTCTTGCTGCCAGGCGACATCATCGGCAGCCAATGGATACTCCTGCTGCATAGGATGCAATAACGCCTGCAAATCGCGCTCATCACGCGTGAGCAGATGCTCGCTCATAAAGAAAAGCAGGCTGCTCAAGCTGACGCCGAAGCTGCGCTCCGTCTCTTCACGGAGACGGGTGAACAACGCTTGCGCATCATCTGCCGCGTGTACATGCTGCAACTGCTCTAACGCTTTCTGGAAGCGGCTGCGCTGGCGAGCGGACTCCATCAACATCCGATTGTGAATAGCAATGGTGGCCTGGCTGGCAAACAGCGAGAGGATATCGGTCTTGAGCGGAGTAAATCCGCCTGCTTCAGACGAACAAAGCAATAACGCGCCATAGACCCTGGCGCCAGTGATGAGCGGATAACTATAAATGGAACGCAACCCCAACTCGTCGGCCAGGGCGTGGCTCGCCGGGAAACGCGGATCAACGCCAATATTGTCAGACGTACATGATTGACGGTGATAAAGCGTGGCATGGATAATGGCTTGCGGGCTTGTCGCTTCCGTTTCTTCCACAATAGCGCGCAGTTTCGCCTCGTCCAGTCCAACTTGCGTTTCAAGGTGTAGCGCTCCAGTACGCTGATCAAAGGTGACAATGGCCGAAGCGACATTCAAGGATTGCGCGATACCGGTCACAATCTGCTCCAGAATAGAGGGAAGATCAACCTGTGAAGTCAACGCGCTGGAGACGTTTTGCAACGCTTTGCGCTGGCGATCTTGTATGGCGGCGCTGCCTCCCACTTGCGCTCCCTCGATAGCATTTGCCAGTACCTGCACCACCGCCTGAATCAAGCGTTGTAAGGTCGGGTCATCGTATGTTTGCTGCTGCTTGCTGCCCAGTTCGAGCATTCCCAGGAAACGGTCTTCCGCTATCAAAGGCGCGATGCACGATGAGCGTATGTAATGGCATCCGCTGAGCGCATCGCCGCACTGCGCGGGCAAACCATCCAACCCGTCAGGAAAATTGCGGATGATCGTTGTCGGGGACTCGATGAGTTGCTGGGCCTGCGAATCCTGGAACGGATGCTGCTGATAGCGCGCGCTCCAGCCATCGACCGCGCGTTCGCACACCGTCACACGCACTCCCTGTTGATCGTGGCGCAACAACACAACGCCAAAGACATCAAAAGGAATGGCCGGTTCGAGTTCAGCCGCCAGAAAGGTATAGTCAGGTTTTGTTCCGCGCACGCTAGAAACGACGCGCGCAACACGCTCGACAATGGTAGATTCTTTTGCTGTAGGCGGATGTATCTTCGCCTCCATGAATCGCCTCGATACCTCTCACATTGATCGCGATTGCCTCTATCTGCTCCGTGAGCAGTAAGCAGCCCGGCGATCACTTGCGTCCTTGAAAATACTGCTCTCCCAAATTACTGTTGCGCTTTCGCAACCAGCATAGTATAGCACAGACGTAAAAGCAGAGCAATATATCTGCACATATATGGATACACTACGTACACCATTGTGCATAAACATGTAACGTACATGTTGCAATTTTGTTTGTAACCAAAAGATACTCTACTTCTCCCATCGAAAAGTATAACATATCGGAACGCAGCAATATCAAAGCATCTCGTCAATAGTATAGTGTAGAGTATACCATGTTGGGATTTCTTCACGCTTCCATAGCAATTTATGGCTACTCTTTGCATGTCACCTTGCATCAACTTGCATAGCCGGTCAACTCGACATAGCCTTCGCCCTGCACCGGCTGGCCGTTGCTCTCGCCTTGAATGCTCACAGCTCCTTCCCAGTAGGCATTGCCGGTCGATTGGTAGACGACCAGTTCCTGATCTTTCAGTTCCGGCGTCAGGGTCAGTGCGAGGGACAGGTGTGAAACACTCACCTGGAGACGCCAGCCGGAGGGATAATTCGCGCCGGTCACGGGGCTGCGCCAATGCCCCAGCACGCTCATATGCAGGACGCTGGCAGGCAGCAGCGTATCATGAGCGCTGGCATCGATGTAACTGACGTAGGTTGAAACGATTTTTCCAGTGGAGTCGCGAATGAAGTAGAGCATCATTTCGGTATTGTTGTTCAATTGGATGCTGAACCAGTCCCACCCGCCGCCAGCCTGCGGGAGAAAGTTGCCCCATTGATGATCCATCCAGGCCGTCCCCGTGACCTGGAGCGTCTGACCATGATCGATCAACGTGCCGGAGAGCGCCATGCGCGTGCGCGAATAATAGTAGGAGAATCCGGCCAGCCCAGTTGAGATCAGGCCGTTGCCATTGTGCAACACCGGGGGCTTGCGAGCTTGCAAAGTGAAGCGCAGGGTATAATTCGGCATCTCTGCCGCGATATGATCCAGCCCGTTGAGTCCCTGCATCGTCCAATCGCCGACAGCGATAGTAAAACCGCCGGTCGAGGTAGCGTTGGGGATGACCGCGTTCGGCTCGGTGAGGCGGCGCTGGGCATAGAAGA
>Ga0102924_1007390_pt1 | contig 10070 bp, 15 predicted proteins | sample PaiPotPPM11metaG_FD_80116 | JGI IMG/M metagenome (GOLD analysis project Ga0102924, IMG submission 80116) | Iron sulfur acid spring bacterial and archeal communities from Banff, Canada, to study Microbial Dark Matter (Phase II) - Paint Pots PPM... ...
ACTTACACCCGTCTCGAATTGTGTATGAGAGACGAGACGAAGGGAGCGCAGGAGCTGGCGCCCAATCTCCCGTTCGACAAACGGGAACTGTTCCAACCATGTTTTGCCGAGTTCGAAGTCGTCCAGCGTCATGAAGAGGTTCTGCCTCCCACCATTCTGATCCAAAACGTTTCAGCGAACCAGAGCGAGAACGGTAGCGCCAGCAGCAATGAGTACGCGTAAGGTCGCTTGTCAGATACCATTACGCATAACTCTCTTGCGAATCAACCTGAGCCATGCTTTCTCATGGTCACTGCGCAGCATCCACTCTTCGGTCTTTTCCGCAATCGCGGCTTCTTTAAGCTCGGCCGCACTTAGTATCACATCATATCTATTTGCGAAGAGAACCAGCGAACGGCCTCTCGGGTTCTGCGTGCTCGGATAAATGATTCCGTCCAATGCCAATTTACCGAAGCGGAACACTGTACGAAACCATTCCGTGACCACCTGAGTGGGAACGTAATCAATGTGCTCGCGGCTGCCGGCTTCCACCTTGGCCGCTACGCTTTTAACAAAACTGTGTAGAAACGCCAGGTCGTACCTGTTGATTTCGCTAGAATCTGGCTGCTGCTCGAAAAACCCCAGCCTCCTCGGCAACTTTGTAAGGTCAAGCACCCTTACCTCGCGCGTGATACGAAACGTCCCGACTGCGATTCCCAACTTTGGGTCATCGTCGATTTCGAGTTGTGCGGTCTTAGCATCATCGCTGCCATAGAACATAACCACGCCAGCCGGACTCATCCTGTTCGAGCGAAGGGCCTTATCCAAAGGTGGTGGCGCGAAGTCATAAGGAGTGCGCAAGACCTCCCCTGTCTTTTGCTGCCTCGCCCTATAGATAAGCGACCCTGCGGGCATCGTTCTCACGAGACCCATCGTCTTAACCGTTTCGCCGATAAAATGCAGTAGTCCCGCTGGGGAGAGGTATTCGTGCGGAGCAACCAGATCGTCTTCTTCCTTCTGCTGCAGAAAAAAATAGCGCCGCTTGTACTTGATGAATTCGCTGAAACGCTCCCAGCTCGAAACGAGCCGTTCATCCTCTCGTTCGGCATAGGGGTTTCGATCACACCAAGGCTCATCACCGAGACATTCGACAAGAATTTCGAGCAACCGTCCATCGTCGTTCGGCAGGTCAAGCCCGATCTGCTCGATCAAGTCATAGCTGTCCCAATGTGCTCCCAGGTACCCGCCTTCAGCGCTTTCCCAGCCCAGAGCATCAACAGCTCTCTCATACTCCCTGTTCACCGCTTCCAGGATGAAGTCGACTACGCCGTCCAAGGGCGCAGCGATGTTTTTCACCCGGCTCTTCCGTCCGCAAAAATCGCATCCCGGCGAATCGACGGTCGATTCGATGAATTCCTCGATGTATTCGTCATTGAAGCACCTAGCGCATACTGAATAGTCCTGGGCTGGTGCGCTTGAGGCAAGATCGCCATCTTCATAATCGCCCATATCGCCAGAAGTATAACGCCCACGCCGTGTCTCCACGTCGAAACGAATAGTCCTCTTTCGCCTGCCGTGCGATATTGAGAAATGCAGCAGATCAGATTCTTACTGGATACCCTCGAAGACCCGTTCGAGATGTTCCCCATGCAATCGGTCGTGCGATCCCTCGCTAGTTTGGCAGACGAATCGGAAAAGAACCGTATCGAGTGCGCAGACCCTTGGAAAAGCGCGTCTCCGAAGTACTACGCCGTCGAGGACGAACACGATATCGAAGTCGTCGAGCTCCTTATCGGTTCCGCATTTGTGCTCGGCCAAGCGGCAATCACTCAGGCGGTCTCACTCGTCAAGAGGATCCATGCGGAAGCGGACAAGCCTTCATGGATTCCCAACGGCAAGGCCCAAATCATGGAAATGGCCGCCCCTGTCCACTATCAAACCGGCTTCAGAAAAATCACCCTCATCAATGCCGCCGCCAACTACTATAAGCATCGCTACGAGTGGTGGGACGACTGGTCCGGGCCGCCCTCCTCTAAGCCGACCATAGACATCGTTGTGAAACTCGGACTTGTTCCGAAGGCCCATCACAATCTGGAGCATGCATTGCGGGCGCTCGAAATATTTTCACGTGACCTCTCTCCGCTCGGGCAACTAATTGGAGAATGGCGCATACAGCTAGCCAAGGATCTGGAAACCAAACTAGTTGATCATCGTCTTTTGTTAGCGCGACCTCCGGAAATATGGGACGATCTTTGACTCCGGAGGGTCATGCCTCCGCCTTTTTCCGTTCATGTGAACTACCGACTATAGACTTATTTCGATGTAGGTAAGGCTCTATCCTCGCGAAGCTTCGTAAGCAACTTAAGAACGCGTACTGCAACTTGGCTTGGTGTTCCTTGACGAGTGAGAGCCTCGAAGTGCCCACGGTAACCGGGCACAGGATAATAAGCATCGACATTATCTAAAACCCTTTGGTGCAGGACGCCCGCCGTGTGCCCAGTACATCCCAGCGGCACTACGAAGGCGCTCTTCGCACCGTCTTGGTCACGATGTGCCTATTTCCGTGACCCACTACGGACGGGTTCGGAGTCAACAGGAACAGCCGCAGGCTAGCGTCAAGGCACTTTCGGCGGCATAAACGATGATTCCCTACGGGCTGCCCCTCATTTATTCCACGTTTGCCTGTGACGCCGCGCCTTCAATGCGGCTGTTCCTGTTGCCTCTCTCGCCCCCGCCGTGGGGGTCACTTCAAACGAAAGAGGCACAACATGGTGACGAAGACTCTCAGCAAAAGCGATCTCGCGCAGTTCACCGGCAGCGAAACCTGGTATCGGCACGGGATCAACCGGAACGTTCTCTACACCGACGGCGCACAGCACGTTGCCGAGCACGGTGGAGCCTATTGGCTTCTGGACGAAATCGCGATCATTCAGCCCTACAACAAGGCTGTCGCCGCCGAGGAATTTCAAGTCTGGAAGCTCGCCGTGCGTCCCGACCGAACCGCTACGCTTACGTGCGACGATGGCAACGGCAATATCGTGTTCACCAAGGAGATCGAGCACACGGATTTTCCGCTGGATGAGATCAAACTGTACTTTGCCAACAACGTAATCCACTTGCCGAGCGAGTACTAGCAATGCGAAACCCGCGCTGGCGTCCTCGCTGGCGCGGATTTCTTTATTTCACTTCGCGTCAGCGGATCATCAAAAATGCAACTGGCATCATTCGCGTTTACGCAGGTGTAGCGGGCGGAGTTTCACACGAGCCAAATGCGGCATGAGCGCCTCCAGCAGCAACCGTCGGATCGCTGCGCTCGGCTCACATTAGTAGGGAAGGGTTGTGCTAGTCCAATGGACTTCTGAGCAGGACATCATTCCCCGCGCTCACAAGCTGGGGTTCCTAGCGCGAGTCTCGTGGATCATCCGTGAAAGGGCCAACGCACTCCGCACGCTTATTGGGAGGGAGTGAATCGAGGAGCGGTTTGGTTCACAAACCTCCTTTTCAATTCGGGAAGCGCCTTCCTAGCCTCGAATCTGCCCAGCGCTTCCAGCTGGTCAATGCCTTTGGACGAGTCCAGGGAGAACCTGCCCTTGGACACCGGTGGACTAACTCGAAATATGCTGTTATGTCCAACTAGCATTGCCGCCGTCCCCATCGAACCGAACGATTGCCCCAATATGGCGCAGTCGATGGCCCGACGAGCCCACTGCAACTCGCCGGAACCGCCTTGGGTGAAGTCTGAAATTTCCTGCGTACAACCGATGCTGAGCACGTCAATTTCCGTGCGAGGAATTTCCAACAATGTCACAGCTTCAACGACTGCTAAACCCGTCGGGTTGTTTGCCCAAATGCCGCCATCGATTAGAAGCATGTGCTCCTCTGATCGATGAGTGGGGAAGTAGGTCGGGGCCGCGGAGGTGGCCAGAGCGACATCCACGGCGCTTACCTTGTGGTCCATTTGAAGGCGCGGATGGTGGCGGGTCTTGTACACATGTATTTCGCCTGCGCTGAGATTAAATGCCGGGATCAGAAGGCGATTCGCTGAGTCCCCGAGCTTCTTGTGCGCGAACGCCTGTTCAACAGCGAAGCGAAGATACTGCGACCGGTACTTATGCCTCACTTTGTCACGCAGCCAATGGACCCAGGTGGGCAAGAACGTTCCAGAGCGCTGAAATATCTGTGGGCCATGCAACCTATAAAAATCAAGCAGGCCGGACGGAGTGATGCCGAGGCCCAGCCCGAGGGCGATGATGCCTCCCGTGGAGGTTCCGGCGATCAAATCGAAGTACGACGCCAAAGGCGATTCGAGAGTGTCCTGGATCGCGGCAAGGAACGCAGCCTCGAATACGCCTCTTATGCCGCCGCCGTCCAACGATAGGATTCTGAACACGAATGCGTCCTTAGGCGTTCTTTCTTGCAGGAATTCGGTACTCTCCTCCGCCATGCCACTGACCAGTAGCCAGCCAGAGTTCGTAGTAGAGCAACCACTCGGCAGCCCAGGGAACAAGAGTGGACGAAATGGTCATCCACGGTTTCCACTCCTCCTCTGCATGTAAACACAGGCAGCCCTCACGGAAGATATGGACCACTTTGTAATCTTCCACCTTCACTCGCAATGTGGGCTGCCTGACCCATACCTGGGGGTAGTGGCGCCTGCGATAGATGATCTCAATCGTGTAGGTTTCGCTGAGCGGCGTCGGCTTCAACGGCCCGGTCCAAACAAGACCTTCATCGGAACGCCGCGGCACGAACTCGGGACAATTGTTCCGCATATCAGAGCGTTGCTCAGCTACTTTCAGGTCGCGTCGCCTTATCCTACCTGCCATGATATGTGTGCCTGGGCACCGGGCGGACCGTCGGCGCCGGGACATGGGTCAATATGCCTGCACCCGCAATGCCTAGGGAACTCTGCGCCCGCGCCTCGTTGAGCCTTTTCACTTGATCCTGGACAACGTCCGAAGTGATATCCTCCCCGAACAACTTTTCCAGGATCGCTTTGATGTTCTGAATCCCGCTCGCCGTGCGCAACTCCTGCCAGCTTGCGGTGAACTCGCGCAGAAAGCTCAGAAATGCAAAATACTGGCGCTGTTCTCTCCAGGATTCGCTGAAGTCCTCTTGCGCATTCATCGGGTTTAACACCACAAGGCGCGCCGTGGCCGGCACGCTCCGCAGAATGCCGGAGAGAATATTATCGACAGCCTGGAAAGTCGATTCCTCACCCGAATAGTGAATCGCGAAAAGAGTCGTTAGAATGACTGACCGTGGGGCCAGGTCGGCGTTGCTGGAAAACTGAACGTCCCGCGCTCTCTTTGCTAACTGAACGGCTAATTTCAGTGGGGCCTTGTCCGCCACCGCTTCGGGTTTCGGCAAGTTGGCAGCTCTCGCCAAGAGAGCGGTAGCGCCGGCCTCGCAGCGAGACTTGAACCACGCGGCGTATCCCTCCGGGTTGCTCGCCTTCCAAGCTTGCGCCCGGCAGTCGGGAACCACAACGCAGGTTCCACCAGAAGACCGATCGGGGCATGCAGGTAGGATGTCGAGATGGAATTTGCCGACATAGTTCAGGCGTATACATCTGTTCTTCCGTTCTGTGAGACGGCGATAAACTTCGCTCTCCTGGATTGACTGCTGCACTAGGTCCAAAACAGCGACCGGATTGGGTACTGCCGAAGGTTCTATTTGTAGTTCGCAAACCAAGTCGATGTCGTGCTCCTGCCTTCCCTTGGGGCGCACCGTCGTGCCGAGGACAACTGAGCCCTGCGGGTACACTCTCGGTCGGAAAGGCGACAGAAGTTTGTGCCGGTCGAGGTACGTTCCAATTCCTTCGTACCGCTGTTCCGCAAGCTGGTATTCTGTAGGCCTCAGTTGAAGCTTTTCGCAAATCGCGTCAAGCAAATCGTCGAGAGAACCAAATGTTATGGCCTTAAGGGTCGCAGTTGCCATCAAATCCTCCTGCAGGACACCGAACTCGCGTGGTCGCGGTATACTGATGGCGTCCAAATGGGTTCCTCCAAAAGTACATCACAATGCACTAGAGCATGTCAACGTGATCAGGATATCATTGTCCTGTTAACGATGAAAGGAGGGCCTGAATGCCAGCGCCAGAGGGCATCCGAACTTACGTTTCACAAAGAATAAAGGAAATTCGAAACGCGTTCGGGAACACCGGTCTATCACAGGAGGCACTAGCCGCCAAACTCGGGGTAGCCACGAACACAATCTCCCGCTGGGAAACGGGAACGTATGAGCCTACTCTGGACGATCTGGAGACGCTCGCAAGGGAGCTCGGAGTATCAATTCTGGAATTCTTTCCGAAGGTTAACCCAACAGACACAAAAAACAAGGACGTGGATGCGCTGCTAAGAACGGCTCAAAAATTGGACGCCCAGGACCTTCAAGAACTTCGCAGATACGCGGAGTTCCGGCGTGCCCGCAGCATCTACAGCCCGAAGAGCGCAGGCCGAAAGCGCAAATGAATTTCCTATGTTGCGTTCGCAGTACTATGAAGCACTGAAGCAGCTAGCGCGAGAAACCCGCGTGGAATATGGCCTCGCTTCCCCACGGGTCCTTAGGTCAGATCTGCGCCGTATCTACCGCGACCAGGGCATACGTATCGATCTGTGGGACCACAAGTTCAAGAAGCTGCGCGGCGCCTACTTCAACGACGAACTTGGGCCGATGGTAATGCTGTACAAGAACCTGCCCGAAGATCCAATGGTATTCACCATGGCCCACGAGTTGAAGCACCACCTGACTGATTCGAACCTCGCTCTTTCTTATTGCGACTCTTCGAACCAGGCTGAGCAGATCGAAATAGGGGCCGAAGTGTTTGCGGCCGAATTGATTTATCCGGAGGGCCAGTTCGCAGCAGATCTGCAGGCCATGGGAACGGGGATCGGTTCCTGCACTCCTGAATCCATCGTCCGACTAAAACGTGAGACAAGGACCACATTGAGCTACGCAGGTTTGGTGAAGCGCGCCGAGTTCCTGGGACTTGCGTCATCCGGCGCGTTGCAGGGTATCAAGTGGAAGAAGCTGGAGGAATCGATATACGGGCCGCCGGTTTATAAGCGAATCCTCGCCCGCCGCGCGGCGCGAAGGTGAGCTCCACGGCGAATGGACTGGCTCCTGTACGACCGATTTGCTCGTCAGAATATGGGATTAAGGCTGGTCTGCAGCCAATGTAAGTAAGAGGCGCCAGAGGAGGTTATTGTGGACGTCAATGAAATCATGAAGATTATCAAAGCGCGGAGAGAAACGTTCTTCGATGCCCAAATCGTTGGAACCGCTAAGGATCCCCTTGTCGCCACCGCTGCTGATGTGGCCAGGAGTATATCGGACGAGTACGATTCGCTCTTAGCTGAAATTGAGGCGCGACGTGCTGCCTAGGCGGTGCCGTTGTTCCCGCTGCGGATTCGGTGCGAAGCTTCGTAATAACGGCACCGTGATCCTGAACGCTCCTGTCAGGAACAGGTTCTAACGCCATCTTCCGCTTGGGCATCGGCGTCTTCGCACTCGAAATCATACCCGGACCGGCGGCAGGGGATACCAATCGGCAGCGTTCCCAAACAGAAGAGCCAAGCAGTTGCGAAGAAGCTAAAATTGAAAATGATTTTCAAAAAAAGTGCAGGAAGGGTGCAAAATTCGCCGCACATACGGCATTTTCGGCTATACTCGGCGAGATAAGTTGTTTATTTTCGTTGGCGTTGGAGTTTTTCACCCGCTTTCGAGGCGGATCGTTTCAACCGCTCACGCACCTCTCCGCATAAAAAGCTATTGGCCGTCAGCTCTCAGAGAAACCAATTTCCTTGCCTCGCCCGGAATGACCGGGCTCATTGGCAAGATCACGGCTAACGACGATTCTTAAAGAACGCTTGCAGCAATTCCGCGCAGCGGCCAGCCAGAACTCCGCTGCGAACTTCCACGTTATGGTTCAATTGCGGATGGTTCAGCACTCTCACCACGGACTGCACCGCGCCCGCCTTTGGATCGTCCGCGCCATAGACCAGGCGCTTGATCCGCGAATGCACCACAGCACCGGCGCACATCGCGCACGGCTCAATTGTAACAAACAGCTCGCAGTCCGATAGACGATGGTTACCAACGGTAGCACCAGCTTCGCGCAACGCGACGATCTCGGCGTGCGCCGTAGGATCGAAGTCACCAATGTTGCGATTCCATCCCCGGCCGACAATGCGCCCCTCGCACACGACCACGGCACCGACCGGGACTTCGCCCGCTTCCAGCGCACGCTGCGCCGAGCGCAGAGCCTCCTCCATCCACAGTTCGTCGTCGCTTGTCGTCACGGAAAATCCCACGCCGCAGGGTATCACTAACACGGACCGGTTCGGCGGGAGCACACGCAGCAGGACGGCCACCTCTCTCAGATCAGACTCAGCACCGACCGCACTACGTCAGGAACAATGGCTCGAATAATCGCCGGCACCAGAATCATCACCACCGGATACGCAATGGCGATGAGTGGAATGGCCAGTAGTATTTGCGCTTTCGGCGGCAACTTGGCGAGATAGGCTCGCATAGCATCCTCTTGGATTCAGATACGAAACCAGGGCCGCAAAAGTTCCCCATCGTGCATCGCAACGGGTCACTGGCAACCGCCCACTGCCGGGTGATATGCTTACCCCGATATGGGCATGCCGAGCCTGCTCCGCAAAGTTTTTCTCGTCGACCTTCTGCAGGGATTGAAGGTCACCTTCCGCTACCAGGATCCCAAGGAGATTTGCACTGAGCAATATCCCATGGAACGGCCGCAAGTGGCCGAGCGCTACCGCGGCGCACCCCGGCTCAACGTGAATCCGGATACCGACGAGACCATGTGCATTGCCTGCGACCTGTGCGCGCTGGCTTGCCCGGAGAATCTGATCGTCGTCTCGAGCGCGCGCAACGAGCAGACCCGCCGCAAGGAACTCACCAATTTCACCTATGACTTGAGCCGCTGTATGTTCTGCGGCCTCTGCGAGGACGCCTGTCCCGTGGACGCGCTCGAACTCACGCAGGATTTCGAACTCGCTGCCTACACGCGCGAGGGCGCCATCTGGGATCGCGAGATGCTCGAAAAAGGTCCGCAGCCTACGCAATACCGGAAATAGTTTTCTCCCAATCGATCCAGTTGCTTGAGCCATCGACCGCAAAACTATGGGTATTTTCGATTCTTTCCGCAAAGAAGAAGTGGCCGGCACCAGGGTTCTGGTCGGGCAGCTCTTGCCGAAATTCGAAGAGCACTTCAAGTCCGATCTCCGCGTCTACAAGCGCTTTTATCCGGCTGCAGGCGGCGCGACGTTTATGTCAGTGGCCGAACTGCGCGGTGCGGCTGGCCACAACTATGACGTCCTCCATTTGTTCTGCGATGTGGATGCGAGCGGCGTTATCACCGACGCTTCCGGAGACCGCATTACCGGCACCGAACTGCTCAAAGCGGCGGTTGATTCCGGGGTAAAGCTGTTGTGGATCGGCAATGACAATCCGCAGGAAGCTTATGACGCCGGCTTCAAGACCAAAGGGCCGAAGATCAACGTCGTGTTGACGCTGCGCCGCCTGGGCTCAAACACTTCGCTCTTCCTCGATAGTCTGTTGGCCAAGATGCAGGCTGGCGAGACCTTTGCGAAGGCGTGGAGTGTGGCGTCGCAACCTAAAGGCAAATCCGTACAACCCGACGTTCCTCATACCATTTCTTCACTCGGCAGGGGCTCGGTGGTTCTGAAGTAATCTTGTGCTGGCGGTACTCAGGCGATTTTCCCAAGCCCGGTAACAACCCGCACTTCCGCGCTCGCCACTCCTGCTACAGACTCCCTCGCCGCAACTTACGGCGTTCGCCGGATATTCGTCGGGCGGTTCTTCGCCCAGACTCGGCCTATGACTTCCGTACGCCGGCGCGTTCTTCGGCCACTGATCGGGATGCGCGGAAAATTCTAAGCTGGAGGACTCATCATGTCAGGGAGAAGACTCACTTTGTTGTCTGTGCTTCTATTCTGTGCCGCCTGGGTGGTGGCGCAACATGCGCCGGCTGGGGGAACCGCACCGGGTAGTCCCGCCACGCCGGGTCAAGCATCCCCATCGGCGCCGCCGACCGGAAA
>Ga0102924_1007391_pt1 | contig 10069 bp, 10 predicted proteins | sample PaiPotPPM11metaG_FD_80116 | JGI IMG/M metagenome (GOLD analysis project Ga0102924, IMG submission 80116) | Iron sulfur acid spring bacterial and archeal communities from Banff, Canada, to study Microbial Dark Matter (Phase II) - Paint Pots PPM... ...
GCGATACAGCACGATGTTGCGCTTCAAGGTTTATGAGCAAGCATCATGCCCAATGAATCCTGGCGCGAGCAAATGCGCACAAACGATCACGGCTATTTCGTGCTCCAGACCGAGGAGACACGTAGCATCGAGGTCCGCCTCTTTCTGAGCGAGGCTTTGCTCGATGACATCGATGAGAACGTCTACCAGCAGGTGCTCAACGCGACGTCATTTCCGGGAGTGCGCCTCGTCGTAATCACGCCGGACGTTCATTCGGGATACGGTGTCCCTGTCGGCTGCGTTATCTTGACCGACGCACAGGCGGGGGCGGTAGCGATGGGTCCGGTCGGCTACGATATCGGCTGCGGTATGATCTCGGCCAGTTCAACCGTTCCCAGTGCTGCGGCCACGCCGGAACTGCGCCTGGCATTCAATCGTGAAGTCGACCGGCGCATCGACATGGGAGCAGGTGGGCGGAGCCGCACCTTGCGTGACCTCGACCGCGCGGAGTTCGAGCATATCGTCCGCGGTGGCGCAGAATACTACACGCAGAAGTATTCGCCGCAGGTCGATCGCAGCCGCACCGACCGGAACCGCCTGCCCGTTGATGATGGCTGGGACATCCCATGGGGCGGACGCGGCCGGCCAGAGCGAGGCGTTGGCCAGCTTGGCAGCTTGGGCGGCGGCAATCACTTCATTGAGCTCCAGCGCTGCGTGCAGACTGATACGCTCTTCGTTCAAATACACACCGGCAGCCGCGGATTCGGCCACGGGCTCGCGACCAACTATTTCGATATGGCCAAGACGGAGAGGCCGCAGGCAATCACCCACCTCGACTTGGGATACTTCACACCCGATTCGCGGCACTATCGAGAATATATCAACGCGGTGTCAGCAGGCGGCAACTTCGCCATTGTCAATCGCCTCATTATCTACGAGCAGGTAGCGCGCGCTTTTACAGATGTCTTCGGCGGGCCGCTCGATCTCATCTACGAGATCAGTCATAACCTCGTCCAGCTTGAGGAGCACCCTGACTTCGGCCTTGTCTGGGTCCATCGCAAAGGCGCAACTCGAGCTTTCCCAGCCGGCCACCCAGCGCTGCGAGCAACGATGTGGGAACGCACGGGTCATCCGGTGCTCATTCCCGGCAGCAATCTCGATCGAAGTTTCATCTTGCGCCCGCTGGACGGCGCGCAACGAAGCGCGTATTCGGTCAACCATGGCGCCGGGCGGCGTCTCTCGCGTTCATTTGCCATTCGCGAACTTAACCGGCGCGAGATCGAAGATCGCTACCGCGATGCCGGTATTGTGGTCAACGTCGACAATCGCGTTCCCATTGACGAGTCGGGCCCGTGTTACAAACCATCTAGCGAGGTTATCGCAAGCGTTGTGGGCGCTGGATTAGCCGAAGTGGAGTTCGAGCTCGAGCCGCTCGCCTCGCTCAAAGGAACCGAAGAGCCACGGCACGGCTCGCGCCGACGCCGACGGTCCTGAAAGCCAGAGCGCTACATTTCGTTCGCCGGTCTCATTTATTGCAGCCCGTCTGATCGACCATCGATCCGTTGCGCCGCAATTGAATGGTCATTGCGGTGCTTGCGTTTCTCGTTATGATTTGGCGCTGAGATCCGGTCCTGGCGTTGTTCGTGTACGTTCCGGTGAATGTGAGCTGATCGCCCTGCCACCCAGCCGATGTTATCGTCCAGTACCCACCTGTGCTGTCGACGCCGGTGTTTACCCAGCCTCCACCGACGTTATCATGGTAAACGTACGACTGTGCGATTTCGGACCCGCGAGTACTGCGGTAGCTAAGCCATGGTGCAAACGCCTGAGTAATGTTGATGTCCGCTCCGTTTTGGCAGCGCCAGTATCTCTGGAAGAACGGTTGAGAGCCAGCTGCGAGCGCCGGCCCTGAGCCAGTCCTGGTAAGCCCAGCAAGCAACAAGACCACGATGAGGACGCGTTTCATTGAGTATCTCCCTTCAGTTTATAGTGCCCTGGGCACCGGTAACCTTTGCAATAAGCTCTGCCCGGGATATCGCTCCTGTTGTTGCGAGAATCGACGACACGTGATTTTCCACAGTACGTTCGCTCAAGACAAGTATGGCTGCAATTGCCTTGTTCGACTTCCCGGTCATGAGCAAGTTCATGATCTCACGCTCGCGTGCGGACAGTTCGCTTGCGGCGCGACCCCGGCGTGTCGGCGGGGCCATCTCGGCTTCAAGCCGATGCGTGTCACGCAGATCGCCGATGCTCCGATAGATCTCGAGCGCTTCAAGTCGATTACCGGCAAGCTCAAGCGCCTGGGCTTCATAGTGTGGCCAACCGATGTCATGGAAGCGGCTCACAGCTTCGAGCGCCTTTGCATTGGTTTCGCCGCTCTGGCGATCGCCCTGTCGCGCAAGCGCGTACGCCTCGACGAGCGCCAAGCACGCCGGCGCGGAACGAACCTTCGAGTCACAGACGACGCGCTCGAGGTAGGCGCCCGCTCTCCTGATGTCCGTGTCGTCCCCGATACGGGCAACAGAAACAAAAAACTTGTCGTGTTCCCCGGGTTGTCTTCCACTCATCCCCTCAAGGACGTCGAGCGCGCGTTTCGCGAGCTGGCGGGCATCCTCGTGCTTACCCTGCGTTGCGTAATATTCGGAAAAGGATGCGGTTGCGCCAACGGTTTCGGCTCTGCCGGACCGCAACGCTGCGTCGATCAGTTCTGCATCCGCGCAGCGTTCAACCAAGTCATCGAGTTCCAACCAGAGACCCAAAAGAATGCCGGTCTCCGCGACAGCAAGGCGGTAGGACGATAGCTCGACGCCGTCGCCGAGCGCTCGTTCAACGAACTCGCGCGCCCGTTGCAGTTGGCCCTGGTGCAAGAGGGCGTTGGCAAGGTAAATGAACACCCAATCAGCCGGCAAACCGGCGATGTGCTGGTCGTGAATAAGTTTGAGTGCCTCTTCGAGTCCCCGCAGACCGAGCTCAGGTTCACCATCTGCGCCATGCCCGCACCGAAATTACACCACGAATGGAGAGCGCTCATGACATCATTGGTCTGTGCTGCGAGTTGCGCCGCCGCCTGTGTCTGGGCGAATGCCTCGCGGGGCCTGCCCGAGCATGCCTCGATTGCAGTTTTCGCCTGCAAGTATCGAATCTTGGCGGCCGAAGGCGGGCTGCCAATAAAACGATCCGCTTCTGCCATGTGGTGTCGCGCTTTTTCAAGATTCCAGTGGTACGCCACATATAAGAACATTATTTCGATATGGGCCGCAAAATACGTGGGATTATTGGCGTTGTTCTCGGTGAGTTCCAGAGCTCGCTCTAAAAAACGTTCCGTTCCAGTTATGTCGTCGAGCCTCGCGCTCAAGCCGGCGAGCCTCATGCAGACGCGCGCAACCTGATCGCGGTCTCCGGCAGCTTCATACTCCGCCAAAGCTGCCAGAGCAGCGTCTTTTGTTCGTTCACCGTAGCCGCTTCGACTCAGCGCGTGTGCGAACTTAAGGCTTAACTCCGCGCGCGCAACGCCATGCGCGACGCTCGTTTCCAGGGCACGTTCGTAGTTCACCACCGCATCGCCATACGCGAAGATTCCACAAGCGGCGTCCCCAGCTCGTTCGTTAAAGAGAGCGGTCTTCTCGGGGTCGCGCGCCTGCCACCAATGATACGCGAGCTCAACTATGTGGTCGTCTTGTTTGTCCGCTTCCAGCGCGAGCGCAATCTTCTTGTGAAGCGCCTGAGCTTTGACTCCCAGCAACTCGCCGTAAATGGCAGCGCGTTGCAATTCATGCTTGAAACTATAGTAGACATCGCCATTTCGCTGCTCCCCGATCAGTCCAAGCTCGAAAGCATGCTTGAGCGCGGGAACGATATCGTCGACCGTGAGACCAAGCAGCTCGGCCAGAAACTCCGCACGGAAGCGCCTGCCCAAGGCGGCGGCATGCGCGAGCGTTGATTGCTCCGCATCGCTAAGCTCGCGAAGCCGATCTCGCACAGCCTCTTGCACGGTTGTCGGCAACTGCCGCGTCACATCGTGAGGACGCGCGAGTACCGTCTTCAAAAGCTCTTCGGCAAAGAGCGGGTTACCTTCGGCTTGGAGGCAGATCGCGCTGATGACATGCGTAGGAAGGCTGCGCCGTCGGCCCAGCGCGTGGAGTATGAGCGAGTGCATCTGCGCACGATCGAGCGGCTCAAGATCCGCGCGCATCACAGAGCGGTTGCGCTCGAGCTTGGCAAGCGCCGAGCGCAACGGGTGGTCGCGGGGCAATTCTTCGTCGCGATAGGTGAGGACGAGCACTACGCGCGCGGCCTCGATGTGCGAACCTACATGCTGCAGCAACTCAAGCGTGCCGCTGTCCGCCCAATGGAGATCTTCGATAACCGCTACTGCCGGGCGGTCGCTGCCGAAGCGCTGGAGGGCTTCAGCCATCAGATTGAACTGACGAAGCTTGTCCGAGGGCGGCGCTACGGGCGTGGTCCCCGACTGAAGTTCGGGGACGAGATGAGCGAGGACTGAGACGACGTGGGGAGCGGTGGTCAGTACGTTCGGATAGCTTGCGGCAAACGCGCCTATGATCGAGATAAACGGCGCATACGGGACTTGGATGTACTCCAGACATCGGCCAACCGTAGAGCGACCGCCATAGTCGGATACGGTCCGGCAGAATTCGGAGACGAGGCGCGTTTTACCGGCGCCGGCTTCTCCCGCGATGATGACAAGGGAACCTTCCCCGCGCTCCGCTGCGCGATAACGCTCGGTCAGCAGCTGAAGCTGTTCTCGTCTGCCGACGAAATGATTGGCGCGCACGGCTTGGGTTGCCAAAAGAGGCGCCCTCCCCTCTCAGAGCTTTCGGCGCGCCTTAGAGCTGACCTTCGGAGGCACGTACATGGTAGATGCAAGTGATAGGACGAACGCTGACGGCGCATTCAACGCGGCCCGCTGTACTACGGCGTTGGCGATTGAATACTGCGACGCCTCATAGATCACAATCTCGTGCTCGGCGCCATAGTCGCGGCTCAGGCGCTCCATCAGGACACAAAACTTCTTCGCGTCGCATGCTCGTGGAAACGTCTTCACACCAATGATGCCTACCTGCAAGAGAATCAGCGCGCTGCTCGTATCGTGCTTGCGCCGTTGCTCAAGAAAATCAGTGGCGTCGAAAATTTGACATCCGCTCGTTGCCGGATCAAGGCCCAGATCTGCGTAAAGCCAGTCAACCGCAGAAATCCCCGGCAGCATGAACGCCGCAAACTTTTCGCTTCGCGCCCGCTTCATTGCCTCGTGCATTGGGTCCGCGAACACACCGGGATGGCCGTAGCTCACCACACAAACGTTCAGACCCGCGTGCAGAAACGATAAGATGTGTTCGACCATCTCCGCGTACGTATCGCGTCGGGGCTTATCGATTGAGTAGAACTTATGGAGCGACTCAGCGCTCGGGTTGAGCTTGCGCAACCACATTGCGGTGACAGGCTCGGCCACTAAGTACAAGACCTTGTCGGCGCGACGAATCTCGTCGCGCGCACCCCTCGTCAAGTCTCGTCCGGATTGGATCCCAGAACCGACGATCGCAAGCGAGGGAGACATGAGCCGATCCTCGTGCGCTATTGATGCGTCGGCCAGTCTTTTATCAGAATCGGAATCCCTCCGACGAGATCATCCATGTTTTGTGGTACCGCAGCGCTATAGTACTCTTTGACGATCTCATCGTTAATTTTGATCGGATCTCGTTTTCCCAATGCATTCCACTGGTCCACGCTGAGGAAGGTGTATTCGTCTGGAATCCTCGAGGGATCGCGCTTGTACGCATTGGCAAACACGACCCATTCATCCTGATTGAACGTGAACTTGAGAACGAGCTGGGTAAAGCGATGTTTGCCTGCCGGCTGCCGTGATGTCGGCTGCTCCGGCTTGTGCTGTTTCGGCGTCTGTCGCATGATTGTCAACTCCTTTCGCCGATGCCAAACGCCCCAAACGGCTAAATGCTGCTGAGGTGTTTTGTCGAGAAGTTCTGGTGGTGTTGCGCGAGCTCCCCTATTTTTGATGGGTTGGCCAAAACGCAATCGCAAGCGGAATACCTGCTTCGAAGGTGGGCCTCCGCTTTGGATACGCAGTGGTCCTATACTCATGTGCGACCCACTGGTTGATCTTTTTGGAATCACACGATCCGAGAGCACGCCATTGCTGTGGCTCGAGAAACTGGTAGGCTTTGCGCATGCTCTGCCTGAGCGTGTCTATGTCTTGTCTGTTGAGGGGTTTCTTAAACTTTTGGGACTCTTTCAGAAATTTTTTATACTCGTTTTGGAACTCGTGCCAGGCATCTGGTTCCCAGGTGCACTTGAGAACCAACTGCGTGAAGGGATGACGCCTCGTCTGCACGGCCCGTTTTTTCGGTGGCTTCTTCATGGCTGCGTCCTTTCACCGACGGCAAATGCTCAACCGGCATAGAGCCGCTGAGCTATGTGCTTACGTTCTGTGGCTCCGCAGTGGGCCCTTTGGAAAGTTAGGCGCTTTGAGCCGAGGTGAGCAGCTCCCACATGCCGGCAAGCGTTGCCGCTGCAGCTGCCGGTGCTCCGGCTTGTGCAGGCGCATCCTGCGAGTGAAGCATGTTGCGCAGCTGTGCCTCGTGATCCCGATCGAGCTCTTGATGAACCGCGAAGTATTCTCCGCCGTTTGTTTCATCGATGCCGTAATGCGCGCGGAGTCCTCGCAGCTTCTCGGCCGACACGGCGGGCGATTGCGCTTCGATCGACCACACGGCCGCGGCGCCATGACCTTGGGCGACGAGCTCGTCGCCTCGTGCGATAAGTGCTGCAGTTGCCGCGTTCGCAGGAGTGGCGTGCAGCGTCGCCATGTCGATGCCGATCGCTTCCGCAAAGCGATCCCACAGAGCAATGTGATCGGACTCTTCTGTTGCGTGCACACGCAGCTCGTCTTCGTGTGCATGATCGCGAACGGCCGCTCCCTCGAGCCAGCGCGGGATTGCCCGCACCACATGCGCATATTGCCCGGCATAGTATGCAAGCTCTTCACGGCTGAGATCGCCTGCCACCCAGCGTTGATAGAACGGGTGCTTCAGCAGGTCGAAGCGCTCGGACACTTCGTGGAGCGCGCGATCGATCGAGGGTGCCTGCATCTTCTTCTCCTTCGTCGGCAGATGCGGGCGCTTTCAAGGTCTCATGAAGACTTCCTTGCCGTCACGGAGGGCTAAAACCACGTCTTGAACGAAGCCGCAGTGCCTGGGCACATGAAAGCCGCACGTCGACCAGACGTAGCCTTGCGAGCGACGATCTCTCTCCTTTGCGCCGCTTTGTTTTTGACATTGTCGGCTCAAACGTTTACCGACCAAACAGTTGTCGATGGGACGAGCCTCATGTCGGACGCAGCAACTGCGCAGATCAACGCGCGCAACAAACAGCTCTTCGACGCAACCGGGCTTATTATCGTTGTCGTCGCCATGCGCGGCACCAGCGGAGAAAGCGCTCTCGCCGACGGCATTCCTGCGGCGGATAAGGTTGCGCGCGGCTCCTATGGCGCGCTTGTGTGGGTTGCCACGGACGGCGAAAAGAGTGATGTCGTCTTTACCGACAAAGCATTGAAGTGGGTTTCCTATGACGAGCAACAGATGCTGCGGCAAGAGCTCTCCACTACAATCCGCTACTGTTGCCCGAGTGACACACTGCCCACGGTTGTCGACCATATCGCGAGCTTGATGGAGTCGGGTTCGAAAATTGCACCCAGCGCTCGCAACTATATTCGCGACGATCTCGGCTTACTGACCAATGCCCAGCTTGCCGAGCTCGTGGCTCGAGAGCAACGCCTCGAAACCGCGACCGGCAAAGGCATAGGAGTAGTGCTCTTTCCCGAGCAGCCGGGCAAGATGTCGGGCGTGATCGCATTTTCGATGGCCGAAAGTTTCAATGTCTCCGGTCGGATCGCGGCGCTCGTGTGGTTGACGAGCGGTAAGCAGGCGGCACGGTTTGCGATTCTCCAAACGCCGGACTTCACGACGATTCCCGATGCGACCGAACAGTCGATTAGCAACAGTTTCCAAGCCGACATGCAGACCGGCAGATTCGGCGATGCGATTGTCGCGGCCGTCGACCGCACGGCGACCGCGATCGAGGACACCTCGACACCTATGCCGCAAACACCGGCTCCCGCAGAAAGCCCTTCCGCCGAGGTCTCGCCCGCCGAGAGCGCAGCGTCGCCCACGGAAACGCCCACGACGCGGCCGGGAGCATCAGGCACCGGAACTGCGGTCGTCATTTTTCTGGCGTTCGCAATCATCGTGCTCTTCGTGACCATAGCGCTGCGCAGGAAACAACAACACTAGCGGCCGTGGGATATAATGCCCCCGGTGTACAATAGACCGCCTCGTGTCCCCACGATTCATCATCGCCGCAGCCGGCATCGCGTGGTTGCTCGCCGCTCTGACCCCCGCAATCGCCGCAGCTGCTCCATCCTGCGATTATTCATTCCTCGTCAGGCAACCGATCTTCAGGCTCGTTGCGCCCGAAGAAAGTGGAACAGACGTTTCGCTCGCGACGCCGCTCGCCATCGCGACCGACAGCGATAACTTCAGCATTATCAAACACGTGGAGCTTCTCCCCGAAACGGGGTCCGTCGTTGACCTCCCTTCGAAGTTCAAACCACTCGCACCGCTGGCGGGAGTTTCGCGCCGTCAACACCAGCTCAGTCCAACGGCGGTTGTCGCCACCATGCCGATACCACAGCTCAAACCTTCGACGACCTACGACGTCGTTTTCACGGTCAAGACGCAGAACGCGCCCGCCGGCTGCCCGAAGGCGCTTACCGAACACATCGCGCGCTTTACAACCGAATCGGCAACGGCCTTGGATGCGATCGCACTTGCCCACGAGGCGGCGCAAGCACCGGTCAACGGACAATTGAACGCGACGCAGATTTTTGAAAACGCGCTGCATACGCTGCGCACGTTCGACTATCCGCAGGTCGTCTCGTTCATTGTGACCTCGCGGTCGACGGTTAACGGAAAGCCGTTTGTTGAGTCGTTCCGATCGAGTGCCCGAACGAGCGACGGCGTCGTTACCACGCATACGGTGCCAGTCGCAACCACGAACCAGCCCGAAAATCCCTGGGGTTGGCGCGTGAACATACCGATCATCGGCTCGCTGTTCCCCAGCCAACGCAAAGGCAACTATTCAGAGCCTTTCGGCGTTCCTGAAATCTCGCCGATGTACACGTTTGGACTCACGCCGCGCAAACCGGCCGCGTTCCCGGGAATGCGCACCCCCGAGCCGATTATCGACATCAAGGAACTCGGCCGCATCGTCACGGTCGGCCGCTTCTACGACGTGAGCCTGCTGGGCATCGAACCGTATCATTCGCGGTTTACATATCACCTGAAGCTCGTGCCGCTTGACCGGCCGGATTTCTACCGCTTGCGCGAGGTATGGATCGACACGCAAGCATTCGTCATATGGAAGCTTCGCTCTCAAGGAATCTTTGACTCAGGACCCGCGACGACTGTGCCGTGGGATGCCGAGTACACCGTTGTCGACGGTCATTGGTTCATGGCTTCTGAATACACTCCATCAACGATCAGGACCGGCGGTTTCCTCGCAAACACTCCGCCCGTCAATTACCAGGGCGTGACGTTCACGTTCTCTGACTTTACGTACCCTGAAGACACACTCGACGTGGATTTCTTCAGCGAAGCCAAAACCGAGGCAATCCAGTACTAAAACGCCACGGGACAGACCTTACCTGCAACGTTTTCGTGTCGGTTGTTACAGAAATGGCGTCCCATGACATGCCTTACAGCCGATAGGGTATTACATAAGAGAGGGATTATAGTAAGGCAGGATTTTGAATGAGAACGAAGATCGCCGGTGTCGTGATGCTTTGTTCGCTGATGATGGTCGGGTGCAAGGGCGGCAGCCTCTCCACGTTCGCGACCCCAAACACGGGTGGGCCAAATTTCGCGGACCCGCAAGCGGCGGCTGCCGGCAGCCTCGGCCAACGCCTCTTCGGCCCCAGTTCCGGCAAGATTCAACACGTCGTTATCATCTTTCAAGAGAACCGCACCCCAGACAACCTCTTCCACGGATTACCGGGTGCGGA
>Ga0102924_1007392_pt1 | contig 10069 bp, 9 predicted proteins | sample PaiPotPPM11metaG_FD_80116 | JGI IMG/M metagenome (GOLD analysis project Ga0102924, IMG submission 80116) | Iron sulfur acid spring bacterial and archeal communities from Banff, Canada, to study Microbial Dark Matter (Phase II) - Paint Pots PPM... ...
ACGTCCAAATGGCGTCCGAGGTCCAGCCAAGGTGGAAGCTGGGCAGGAAGGCGAGCAGGGGGCCGGTCGTTTGTCCGGACCGCTGTGTGGCCGCCGCCACCACGCCCAGTTGTAATTTCAACGCCGCAATTCCGCCCACGCGCACCACCGCCACCCAGGCCAGGACGATGATCATGGTCATCTTCAGCACAAACTGGAACAGGTCGGTGACCAGGACCCCCCAGAGGCCGCCGATGAATGTGTAAATGCCAGTGAAGGGAATCAGCACCAGAACGCAGATCAACAGGGCACTATGGGCCGGCGATCCGAGGGTGTAATGGCCGAGTACATGGCCGCCCAGGCTCAGGGTGAGGATGCGACCCTCGTCCAGGACTGAACCCAACACGACGGTGATGATGTCCACCATGGCTTTGGTGACCCAGCCCAAGATCAGGCAGTTCATCAAGACCCCGAGATAGAGCGCGCGAAACCCGCGCAGGAAGGCGGCGGGCGCACCCCCATAGCGCACCTCGACCAGTTCCACGTCTGTCAGGATCTCGGCGCGCCGCCAATAGCGCGCGAAAAAGAAGACGGTCATCATGCCGCTCAAACAGAGCGACCACCACAGCCAGTTGCCGGCGATGCCGTTGCGCGCCACAAGACCGCTGACCAACAGGGGCGTGTCGGCTGCAAACGTCGTGGCGACCATGGAGGTGCCCGCCAGCCACCAGGAGACGTTACGTCCCGAGATGAAAAAATCCTCGGTGCTTCCTGCGGCTCTGCGGCGGTAGTAAAGCCCGATCAGCAGGTTGATCAAAAGGTAGCCAACGACTACCCACCAGTCAGTCGCGGTAAGGGCCATGCCGAAAGAGTAACCGAGGTGAGGTGTATAGACAGGGAGACTTGTGGCGACGCGAGGGGACGGACACAAAAGCCAAAAACAGGGCAAATTTCAGTTGCACGGCAACTCCCCGTGTTGCGGGTGAGCCCTCGCGCGTCGCTTCGCAGCCGGTGCCTTGCTAGCATGGGGCATGCGATTCTTGTTGCGGACCGGAGCGCTGATGTTGGCGGCGGGCTTGGGGTACACGGCGGCCGCGTCGCCAAAAGGCTTTGATGGCAAACTGGCCTTCAATTACACGCGCGAGGTGGTCGAGTTTGGGGAGCGCGTGCCGGGGTCCCCGGCGCACAAGCGGCTGGAGGAGTTTATCCTGCGACGCCTGAAACTGGCGGGGGCGCGGGTGGAGAGTGACAGCTTTACGGCAGCCACGCCACGTGGGCCACTGCCGATGCGCAACATCATTGCCAAGTTCGGGCCTGCCAGCGGCCACATTGTCATGGTCGCCGGCCACTATGACACCAAATTCCTGCCCCACTTCGTGGGCGCCAATGACGGCGGCGCCAGTACCGGCTTGCTGCTGGCGCTGGCTGACACGCTGGGTCGGGACAAGAATCTGAAGTCACCGGTGTGGCTGCTGTTTCTTGACGGCGAGGAAGCCGTCAAGGAATGGACGGATGCCGACAGCGTCTACGGCAGTCGGCACCTGGTGCAGCACTTTGTGCAGACGGGGCTGGCGCCGCAAATTCGCGGCGTGGTGTTGGTCGACATGATTGGAGACCGCGATCTGGACATAGCGCGCGAAACCAACTCCACCCGTTGGATGCAGGACTTTATCGCCAGCGCGGCGCAGCAATTGGGTTACGGCAAATACTTCTTCCAGCAGGAAACAACCATCAGCGACGATCACATTCCATTTCTGCGTGCTGGAATCCCGGCCGTGGATCTGGGGGATTTCACCTACGGGCCCATGGGGCCGCGCTACGACTCGATGGGGAAATACCATCACAGTCCGGAGGACACCATGGACAAGCTCAGCGCGCACAGCTTCACCGTGGTGGGAGCCGTGGTGCTTCGCACCATTGAAATGCTGGGCCAGCAGTAGACCAAGGTCGGCAGCATGGCGGCGTCCTCGCAAGACAGCATCACGAAAGCGGGCCTTTGGGCTTGGTACGCTCCCAGCGTTCCCTTTGATCGTTGCCCACTAGTCTCGCGGAGTCCCCTGCGATAACGGCTCTCCCGCAATGGTCATGACCGGAGCCTTGCATGGCGCTTGGAGCGAATCAATCCTTGAGTGAGACCGAAGCGGGGTCGCGCGGATTGAGCAGCCGTAGGACCAGCAAGGTCAGGAGGGCGACCACCACGAGGAGTCCCAATATCTTCAGCGCGGTCCAGTAAACCACGCTCATGTGGCGGGTGAATCGCCGCCCAAGCACCATCGCGAGGGCTACCTCAAGACTGTAGCGCACGCCGCGGCCGACAGCCACGGCGAGCACAAAGCGGGGGCGAGGCACGTCCATCACTCCGGCCGAGATGACAAAGGGTGCGTACGGAAAAGGAGGTGGGAGCACCGCCGCCAGACCTACCGGCAGTGCGCCAAAACGCCGCGTCCACGTGATCAAGCGCTCGCGCAGGACTTCCGGCACTCTCCGCCGCAACAACTCCGCGCCCCCTTTGCGACCCAGCCGAAACGTAACCAGAGCGCCCATGATCGAGCCGGAAGTGGCAAGGACCGCCGCCAAAACAGCCCATCCCCAACTGGCCTTGGCGGCAACAAAGCTGATCAGGGCAAGGTCATTGGCGCCCGGAAAGGCGAACAGCAGGGAGCTGTCAAAAAACGCGAGTCCGAAAACCCCGACAATGCCCAAGGTCCGGGCCAGCACAACCAGGATTCGAATGGCGGCTCGCATGCTGTTGATCGGGGTATTCGCTCGGTGCGATATCAGCGTCTCGCCATTTACGGTGCCGTTACTGGCGAAACGGCGCCAGTCCCCAGATGGGGGAGGTGCTAAACCACGGAACGCCGGCGTTGACGTCTGTCCTTCCCAAATAAATAAGCGATGCCAACGCTCATCAGGTAGAGCACCAGCATGGGCGCGGCGAATACCATCATGGTGGTGATGTCCGCCGTGGGCGTAATTGCCGCGGCCAGCACGAAAATAATCAAGACGGCGTAACGAAAATTGCGCAATAGAAACTTGGCGTTGACGATGCCGAGAATGGCGAGAAAAAAGATCAAAGTCGGCAGCTCGAAGACCATCCCGAGGCCAAGCACCACGGTGGCAAAGAGCTCAAAATACTCGTTGATGGTGATCTGTGGCGTGAAGCGGTGCCCGTAACTGATGAGAAACTTCAGCGCCATTGGGAAGGCATACGAGTAGGCGAAAACTCCCCCGGCGATAAACAGTCCTGAGGTGAACAGGACGAAGGGGACCACCCAGCGGCGTTCCCGACGATAAAGACCAGGCGAGATAAAAAGCCAGACTTGGTACAGAATCCAGGGAGAGGTCAGGAACAGGCCGGCAATCAAGGCCAGCTTGACGTAGAGATTGAAAGGCTCGATCGGATTCAGGTAGACGAGCTTCTGGTTCAAGCCCTGGTCGGCCAGCACCTTGACGAGCGGCTTCTCCATCTTGCCGTAGATGGCATCGGCAAAGTAGAAGCAGACAAAAAATCCGACCAGGATGCCTAGTGCAGAAAGAAACAGGCGGCGGCGCAGTTCCTCAAGGTGTTCGAGGAACGACATGGCGCCGCCGAGCTCAGTTTCTGGAGGTGAGGGGTCTTCCGCCATGCAGGGGGGTGGTCTCCGGGGTTAGGGCGTACGAACGCGCACAACTACTTTACGGCATGCGGGAGCAAGCGCCGCGCATCACCATTTTTGATCGTGCGACTCCCATGGTTCAGGCCGCTCCGCCGGTCGATGGCCGGGAACGCTGAGAGGGACAGGAGGCGCCGCTTCCGCCGTTGCGTCCGTTCCAACGGGGCTGGGGTTGTCGGGCGCCGGTGCGGGCGGCAGCAGGCTGGGTTCCGTGGGAGCGTGAAGGGGATGTTCCCAAGCCACGCTTCCCGTAGGACCGGCGGAGACGTCGGGCTCGTCGGTGTGACTTGGAGGTTGGACCTCGGTGGGGATGCCCGCGTAGGGATCGTAGACCGGGGCGGGAGTCAATGCCGCGGCTTCCGTAGACTTCTTGAGCTGTTCCTGGTGTTCCAAGGTGCGGATCTCTTCCTCGAGAGAATGGCGGAACTCATTGCTGGCTCGCCGCAACTCGGCCCTGGTCTTGCCGACCAGCCGGGCGATCTCCGGCAGGCGTTTGGGGCCGAAGACCAGCAAGGCCAGCGCCGACAGAAAAAGGAGTTCGCCAAAGCTCATAAGGAGGGAACAACGCTACGGTACCCCAGTCGGGGTACGATACGGCCTCTATTGCGATGATAGGAACTCGTGGCAGTTCCGTCAAACGCAGGGCGCGGGGGGCCGGAATTCAAGCCCATTCTTTCAAGTTGGGCTTGATATACTCAGGGAGGAGCCGTGTGGTCTCCCTAATGAAAAACCTGCGCGCAGCTCTCATTGTTCCAGGTGTGCTGTTGATCGGAGCCGTACTGGGTCAGTTTTATGGCGCGCGGGTGGCGCGAGCGGCCCAGCAGGACAACAGCAGGGAATTACGCGGCGATCTGCGGACTTTTGCCCGTCTCTACAGCCTCGTGGAGGCCAATTACGCCTCCCCAGTTGATGCCGCTCGGGCGATTTACGACGGCGCAATTCCAGGGATGCTACGTGGATTGGACCCCCACTCCAGCTTTTTCGACCCGCGTACCTATGCCCGCATGCGCCTGGACCAGCAGGGCCACTATTTCGGTGTTGGCATGCGGATCGGGAACGTGGGCGACCACATCGTCGTGGGCCAGGTGTTTGAGGGTAGCCCGGCCTTCAAAGCCGGGCTGAGGCCGCGCGACATCATCTCCGGCGTGGATCACAAACCGACGACCGGAATGTCCACTGACGAGGTGGCAACCATGTTGAAGGGGCCACGGGGGACGCCAGTCAGCATCAGCGTGACGCGCAAGGGTCGCGCCGCTCCAATCGAGGTCGCGGTGATTCGCGACGAGGTCCATAGCCCCAGCGTGGACGCCGCTTTTCTCCTTTCACCCGGAGTTCCTTACATCCACCTGTCAGGATTCAACGAGACCAGCGCCCGTGAGATTGCCGACATCATTGACCACGATGGGGGTGAAGGCGAACTCAAGGGGATGGTGCTCGATCTGCGAGGCAATCCCGGCGGTTTGCTGACCCAGGCGGTGGATGTGTCCGACATGTTCCTGGCGAAGGGGCAAGTGATCGTGAGCCATCACGGCCGGTCGTCCCCGGAGCGTGTCTACACGGCGACCCACGGGAATGACGGGCACGACTTCCCGCTCGTGCTTCTGGTGGACTCCGGAACCGCCAGCGCAGCCGAGATTGTCAGTGGTGCGGTGCAGGATCACGATCGCGGCCTGGTCGTCGGCCAGACTACTTTCGGCAAGGGGCTGGTGCAAACTGTCTACCCGCTCAGTGAAGGAACCGGCCTGGCCCTGACCACGGCTCACTACTACACCCCCAGCGGCCGCTTGATCCAGCGCAATTACGAGGGTGTGTCGCTTTACGACTACTACTACGCTCGTCCCAAACCCGATGCGCAGGACGTTGCCCATCGCGAGACGAAGATGACGGACAGTGGCCGCACCGTCTATGGCGGTGGCGGCATCACGCCGGATGTGATCTTGCCCGAGCAGAAGCTGAATGACTTTCAGGCGTCGCTGGCCGACCATGGCGCCATTCAGGACTTCACCGACGCGTACTTAAACAAACACGATGTGACCAGCAAGGACTGGACCCCAACGCCTGCCACGCTCACCGATTTCCAAAGTCTGCTGCTGAGTGAACAGATCCCCTTTTCGGCGGCTGAAATCAATGCCAATGCCGACTGGATCAAGTTGCAGATCCGCCGCACAGTGGTCAGCACGTTATTCGGACAGAGCGCCGGGCTCAAGATTCTTGCGCAGAACGATCCCGAGGTCAGCAAGGCGCTGACGCTTTTGCCGCAGGCGGAAGCCCTCGATCATCGCGCCAAAGAATTGCTTGCCGCGCGTCGTAATGCCGGCCGGCCGTAATCTCGGAGTGCCACATTCCAGCAATTAGGATGAGCTCCTGACCCTTGCCTTGGCCGCCCGCCTAGCGCGGGAGTGGGACGCTGCGGGTGATGAGGTACACACCGGCCATGATGGCGCCGGCTCCCAGCCAGCGCTGAATTGGGATGTGCTCATGCAAAACCAGCCGCGCTACCAGAAGCAGTAAGACGTAGCTCATGCTGGTGAGAGGAAAGGCGTAGCTGACGTCGGCCTTGGAGAGTACTACCCACCAAACCAGCACCTCCAGGATGTAGACGGTGAGGCCGAGAAGCACCCGCCAACTGGTGAGCGTGTTCCAGAAAAAGCCGAGCAGGCCGGCGATGGACCAGAGGCTGCCCGAGGTCGTGGGCGCATGGTTAAGGCCCGATTTATAAAGCGACTGGCCCACCACTTCCAAGCCGACAGCCACGAGAATGAGCAGCAGGACGTTCATACGATTGGGTGGCATTTGGTCCGGACTCAAAAAGGACATGCTGGTTCCCCGCCCGTCTGGGCTGGGGACATTGGCCGCGGGTAGCGAAAGCTGACACCCCGTCCGTGGATTCCAAAGTGTAGCAGCGAAGATGATGGCGACGGTGGCCCGACAGCGGCGTCGGAATTACTCGCTTCCTGCCGCAACGTCAGACTAAACTGGGGTGTAATGCCCGATCACGGGCACCCAGCGATTTGCGTGGAGCGAATGGAAAGGCAAGCGATGAAAGCAATCACCGTGGAGGAGTTCGGCGAACCTGAGGTGCTGAAGGTTGCGGATGTTGAGATCCCGCAGCCGGGGGCCGACAGCGTCCTGATCAAGGTCGAAGCCGCCGGCGTCAATTTCGCCGATACCAGGATGCGGGCCGGGTCCTATCCCGGCGGGCCGGCCCCCACCTTCATCCCCGGTTTCGAGATTGCCGGTACGATCGCCTCCGGCCCCCGCCAAGGGGAGCGCGTCATGGCCCTCTGCTGGTCGGGTGGATACGCGGAATACGCCGTGGCGCAGGAAAGCAATGTTTTCCCGATTCCCCAGGGCCTGAGCAGCATTGAAGCGGCGGGATTTCTGGTCAACAGTCTCACCGCCTATTACGCGTTGTGGATGGCCGATGTGAAGCCGGACGAACGCGTCCTGATCCATGCTGCCGGTGGCGGCGTGGGAACCATGGCGGTGCAGCTGGCCAAGGCCATGGGGGCGGAGATCTTCGCCACCGCCGGGTCGGATGAAAAACTGCAGAAGGTCAAGGCCCTGGGCGCCGAGCACTTGATCAACTACACCACGCACGACTTCGCGGAGGAAGTGCGGCGATTCACGGGCAACGAGGGCGTGGACATCGTGCTCGAGACCGTTGGGGGCGACGTCTTCGACCGCAGCCTGGAGTTATTGCGGCCCCTCGGGCGCATGGTGGTCTACGGATTTGCCGGGGGGGATGTGCGTTCCGTCAGCGCGGCCACACTTCTCAGCGGCAACATCTCCGTGCATGGCCTTTACCTGGGAGCGCTGGTTTCCGACCCCGAACTGTTGAAGATGGCGATGGACGAGTTGGCGGAGTACGTCAAGCGCAAGAAATTGAAGCCGGTGATCGGGGAGCAATATGCCTTGAACGAGGCGGCGGAAGCCCACCGCGCCCTGCAAAGCCGCGGCAGCTACGGCAAGCTGATCCTCAAGGTCTGACGGCTTGTCGGCACGGCAGAAACGATTCAGGACCCTTGTCTAGCCCGGCCATTGAAAGGCCTGTGCCTGCGGCAGGCCGATTTGTGCCAGTAGTCGGCAGACGAACTGCGTGGCGGACTGTTCCCCTGACTGGGCTCCGTCGTAGAACGCGGGGATGACCGGGAAGATGATGGCGCCCGCATCGTGCGCGGTCAGCATGTTCTGCAGATGGATGCGGTTCAATGGGGCTTCGCGAACAGCCAACACCAGCGGCCGGCGTTCTTTCAGGCAGACATCGGCGGCACGTTCCACCAGGTTGTCGGCAAGGCCGTGCGCAACGGAGGCCAGCGTTCCCATGCTGCACGGCACAATCACCATCGCGTCAATGGGGTACGATCCGCTGGCGATGGTGGCGCCGATATCGCGGTTGTCGTGCACGCGCACTTTGGCATGGGTCGCGCCGAGCAGATGCGTGGCAAAGTCCTTGAGCGAGCCCACCGCCAGACTCATCTCTTCGCTGGCCACGCGTACCGCATGGGCGGAAGGTACCAGGTTGACTTCGCCCACGCGCGCATCGGCGACGAGCAACTGCAAAGCTTTTTGCGAAAGCACGGTGCCGCTGGCGCCGGTAATGGCCAGCGTGATCCGACGCAGCGACATCTCCTGGGGCGGCAACGTCATGGCTGGAGCTTCGATGCTATGCTGCCGCCAATCGCCGGGTCAAATGGGGACGGCGGGCCTGCGGGGCGTGAAGGTGTCACTCCTGTCGGGCGATGACCGGGATAATGGCGGCCAGGGCCTCGACGTCGCGCGTGTCGATGACTTCGCCGGGCGCATGGGAGGTGCGCAGCGGCCAGCCCAACGCCAGCACCTGGCTGCCGCCGGCTTGAAACTCCGAACTATCAGTCCCTCCGCCGGTGATGCCGATCTGCACGGGAATGTGATGGGCGCGGGCGAGTCCCACGATGTGATCACGCAGGGCACGCGGCGTGATGATGCTGTTGTCGATGGCGCGAACCACGAACCCAGCCCCGAGGGGGGCGTCGGCAAAGCGAGTGGACTCGAGCGGCGAATCGGAGGATACAAACGTGTCGAGGGCGACCACCAGCTTGGGATGCACGGTTTGGGCCAGGGCGGCGGCGCCCACGAGGCCAAGTTCCTCCCCGGTTGACCAGACGAAATCGACGCGCTCGTGAAGCGGCACGCCGCGAAGCGCACCGATGGCGCTGACCAGCGCCGCGCAACCCACCCGGTCGTCGAAGGAGCGTGCAGTGGCGCGCCCCTGCAGTAACGGGCGATACACCTTGGGAACGGCCACGGGATCGCCAAGGTTGACTCCCGCCGCCAGAACCGCGGCACGATCCATGCCCAGGTCGAGACGCGGAAACCGCTCCATGGGGCCGGCTCCGACGAAGTACAGCGAACCAGGAAGTGTGCCCCGCGCGGTATGGACCAGGGCGACGTGGTTCTCAAACAGCGCCGTGATTCCCGCGCCCTGCGGCTGTAAGGCGAGCGTCCCGTTGGGAAGAATGCCGCTCACCTGCCAGCCGATCTCATCCATGTGAGCGATGAAGAGCACGGCTGGCTGCGCGGCCTTGGGGCCGAGGCTGACGATGAGGTTGCCGGACGCGTCCACCGTGCTGTTCACCCCAGGAGGCAGCAGACGCGCAATCATGGTTCGAATTCGGTCGCGGACCGGCTGCTCGTGCCCGCTCACGCCAGTGGTTTCAATCAAGTCTTTCAGGATCGGGACGACAGGAGAAATGCCGGTGGGTGCTGCAGCGGCGGCGGACCGTTGCGCCCCGAGCGGACCAGCGGCGGACATAAGTAACGCGCCGGCGAGCAATAGGCGATGCGTCTTCATCGTGGAGCCTCGGGAGCCGCGGCGGGGGCTTGGCACCAGCGCAGCAGCCACGGCGTCAGGGTGTTCAGGGTGTCCATGTCCACCAGTTCCGCAGCGCTATGGAGATGCGAGACGGGAAAGCGAATCTCGAGGTACCGGCGCCCGTGCAGCAGAGTCTCCAACGCTGGATCACCGGGCGGCTCACCGGGCAGGGAAGTGCCGGTCAGGGCCTTCCAGCGGGCGGATTCGGCTGGATCACTGGCGTCCAGATGCAAGACCTGGTTTTCCGTAGAGGCCGCGAAGGGCCGGACCAGGACCACCTCGGAGGGATCGAACTCGCTGAGCAAACGCTGCAGGCCACGATGGCCGAAGGCGCCTTGCGTGGCGAACGCCACCACGATCGCGCGTCCGGATGGCTGACGTGCCAGGCCTTGCAGGACGTGCAGCAAGCTGGGGACCGCCACGCGCGCCGCCAACGCCGTGCCGACCAGGATCGGACGATCAGTGCCGCCGAAGATGTCATGTTCCGGGACCACGGGATCGAGCAGTTGAATGCCCGCAGCGCTGACTTCCGCGGCGGACGTGGCGCCCACGTCGACATAGAGATCGTCGCCGGTGTAGCCCG
>Ga0102924_1007393_pt1 | contig 10069 bp, 9 predicted proteins | sample PaiPotPPM11metaG_FD_80116 | JGI IMG/M metagenome (GOLD analysis project Ga0102924, IMG submission 80116) | Iron sulfur acid spring bacterial and archeal communities from Banff, Canada, to study Microbial Dark Matter (Phase II) - Paint Pots PPM... ...
GACCCCTCGCAGAACGTGCTGGAGGGCTGCACGCGGCGCGCGGTCATGGACATTGCGCACACGCAATTTGGACTCGACGTCGTCGAGCGTTCCATCGACCGCAGCGAGATGTACGGGGCAGACGAGATCTTCTTGACCGGCACGGCCGTCGGGATCGCGCCCGTGCTCTCGGTGGACCGGCGGCGCGTCGGTGATGGCGCAATCGGGCCGGTGACCTCGCGTCTCTGCGACTACTACGAACGGATCGTCCACGGGCGAGAGGCGCGTTACGCAGATTGGCTTACGCCGGCGTACGCAGGGCGGGCAGTGGCCGCGAGGTAGCTACGGCGTAGAGGTTGGTTCAGGCGCGGGGGCGGGATTGGCCGGCGCCGTTTGCCACACCGGCGTGTCGCCGCCGCTGGTCGAATCCGCGTTGTCGCTGGGCGCGGAAGCGTCGGCATCGCCGCCAAGCCGCAGCTTCGCGAACGCTTCCAGACGGTTGTACGCGAGCCGTGAGATCTTCCGAATGAAACGCCGGCCCGCCGAGAGCGTCGGCAAATCCGTCGTCATCACCGCGATAACGTACGGCTCCGCGCCATAAACGATGCCGACGTCGTTGAGCGTGTCATCCAGGGATCCGGTCTTGTGCGCGATCGGTATCTCCGGCAGCGGTTGGGGCAGCAGCGTATTGATTTCTTGCCGTTCCAAGATCGCGATCATTTGGCGCGAAGACCACTGATCGACGAGGTTGTTTTTTGCCATCTGCGTCAGAGCGCCACCATATCCGCAGGAGTCGTCCTCAAGGCGGTGCGTACGCTCCACTCCGCAGTGCGAATATAGTTCGCCAGCTGCGTGTGATGGAGTCCGAGATCTTCCATCGTGGCGTTGATCGCGCGTCTGCCGACGAGGCGAATCAGCATGTTGGCTGCCGTGTTGTCGCTGACGGCGATCATTTGCGTCAGCAGCTCCGAAACAGGAAAGGTTTCGCCGATCGGTGCGCCGGCAATACTCCCCGAACCCCAGTCGCGGTCAGCCGGCAGCAACTGCACCTCGCGGTTGAGATCGAATTTTCCGGCTTGCATCTGGCGAAAGACTTCTACCATGATCGGGATCTTGATCGTGGAAGCTGCCGGCATCACCGAGTTCGCGTGAACGGCTGACACATATCCCGTCGGCAGATCTTTGATCTCCACAGCAACTCTGCCGGGAGCATCGCCTGCTTCGCTGGAGATCGTGGCTTGCAGCTGCGCGAGAGGAGATTGCGGCAAAAGATCGGCGCGTGCGCCGAGCGGTGTAGCCGCAATCGCAGCAATGCCAAGGACGCTGACAATACGCCGCATGCTCTGTGGAGTGCTCGCTTTTTGCCGCTCTGCTAGCCCTTCCTGCACCAAAACGCAAACGGAACGCCTGCAAACGATCCCGAAGGCGTTCTCATGCAAGGGACGGATCTGCGCATCCGACCGCCGCGCCGCTGGTCCGAGGAGCTCGGCGGCATCCGTTGGCTGCCGCGATTGATCGATAAGGCGCGTGCCGCGATCCAAGGCCGCCTTGGCAACTACCTCTACGGCCAAAGCCCCATGGATCGCAGCCTTCTCCGCGCACTGGGGATCGATTACCGGCGCTTCACGGAGATCGTTCGATCCGCCGGGGGTGACGATCAGGCGGTGCTGCATGCGCTCGGCGAGACGTCGCCCCGCGCGCTCGAGAACGCGCGAGCGTGGAGCGGCAGGCTCGAGCGGAACCGGCTCTTTCTTTTTCTGATCGACCTTGACGACGGCTACGCAACCGGAGTGTTCCAGCCGCTTGCGCCGTTGATTCGCGCCTGCGCGAAACCCTTCGTGCGGTACGTGCGGTATCGCTGGCCCGCTCGCGGCGCGCTGATCGGTTTGGAGGTTCGCGCCCAGAGCGCCGGGGGACGCAGTGCGGCACCGCGCGGCCCGGCGGGCGAACCATATCGCTGGTTTACGCCGCGCACTCTCGATGCAGCTTGGAAGATTCTGCTTTCGGTCGTTTTGATTTTCCTGATTCTCAACTATCTGATCGCATTCTTGGAGCGCATCGGCCCGATCGTGTTGCTCATCGTCGGTGCAATTTTTTTCGCTTATCTGATCTATCCAGTCGTTCGGTCGTTGAACAAGCGGTTGCCGTTGCTGGCCGCAATCCTTCTCGTCTATTTGGTCATCGTCGCGATCGTCGTCGTCGGACTCTCTTACGTGATCCCGGCGATTGGAAACGAACTCTCGACGCTGGTTCGCAATTGGCCCGTGATACAAGCGAAGATTCAGGCGGCCATCACGGATCCGCACACCCCGGTTCTCGGTCGCGCGGCCCCGCCGATCCGCAAAGAGATCGCGCAGGTTCCCACGGAGATCGTCCGGTGGGTGCAGACCCACGGCGCAAGCGCGGCGACCAATGCCATTTCAATCATCCTCGGGACAGCGGCATTCGTGGGCGCATTGATAGTCATACCGATCCTTGCAGCCTACCTGCTTTATGACTCCGAGACAATCAAGCGGTTTTTCGTCGGGTTCATTCCCGAGCGGCGCCGTGGCGCGACGATCGAATTGCTCGCCGAACTCGAACAGGTCATCGGCGGCTTCATCCGCGGACAACTGCTCGTCGGACTCACGGTTGGGATCTTGATCGCCGTCGGATTGGCGATCGTCCACGTCCCGTACGCGATCTTGATCGGCGCGGCGACCGGCGCTCTGGATCTCATCCCGTACGTTGGACCGGTGGTGGCCTATGTCCCGACCGTCACGCTTGCGTTCGCGACAGGAGGCTTGCATCTTGCGATTTGGGCGACCCTGGTGTTTGTCGTTGCGAATCAGGCCGAAGGCCATTTGATCGCTCCTAATATCGTGAGCCGGACGATACAACTTAGGCCCAGCGCGATCATCATTGCAGTCTTGATTGGAGGCGAGCTGTACGGCGTGCTCGGCATGTTCGTCGCCGTGCCGATCGCGGGAATCATCCGCGTGCTCCTCCTGCACGTCATCCCAGGATCCGTGAGCCGCGAAGAAGCCAAACCGGTGCTCACGCGAGCTTCTCAAGAACAGGTTGAGGCCGAAGAAACCGTAGGCGAGATTCGGGCGTAACGCGAAGCCGAGCTTGTGACCGCAACCGCCTCTAGAAAAACTGGTGGACGGGTTGACCTCATCGGCGTGCCGATGGATTTGGGCGCAAGCCGCCGCGGCGTCGACATGGGACCTTCCGCCATGCGATACGCGAAGCTGCACGAACGGCTGGCGAGCCTGGGCGTCGAGCGCATCAACGATCTCGGCAATCTGGCAGTCCCCATCCGCGAAGCAGTCGACGAAGTCGATCGCCATGCAAAGTATTACGACGTCATCGAAAAGGTTTGCAAGCGCCTCGCGGAGATCGTCGAGCGCTCCGTTCGCGAAGGAGCGCTGCCTATCGTCCTCGGGGGCGATCACTCCGTCGCGATGGGAACGCTCGACGGACTAACGCGCGCGCGCGGCTCCGCGCCGGGCGTCGTATGGATCGACGCGCACAGCGACATCAACGATCCCGAGCATTCGCCTTCGGGAAACGTGCACGGCATGCCGCTTTGGTTTGCATTGCGCAGCGGCTTCGCAGACCCAAAACGGACGGTGCAGATCGGGTTGCGAGACGTCGATCCGCTCGAAAAAGAGAATCTTCGCCGTTCGGGCGTTCCTGCGTTCACGATGAGCGACGTGGATCGCCTGGGGATGACAAAGGTGATGCAGGATGCGATCGGCATCGCCGGCAGCGGCGGACCGATTCACGTTTCATTCGACATGGACGGCATCGATCCGAGCGAAGCGCCGGGCACCGGAACGCCGGTCAAGGGCGGCCTCAGTTATCGCGAAGCGCACCTTGCGATGGAGATGCTCGCCGAGTCCGGCAAGCTCGGTTCGATCGAGATGGTCGAGGTCAATCCGATTCTCGACACGCGCAATCAGACCGCCGTTTTAGCGGTGGGGTTGATTTGCTCTGCTTTGGGGAAGTCGATATTGTAGCGTGTCATGGTTCTATGCATCACCATGACAGGTAGAGGGATAACGCGTCCGCGCAAACGGCGGCATTCTTCGACCCTTCGATAACCCTTAGATAAGCTCAGGGTGGCAGCGCTTCAGCGCGATGCAGCAAGCGCGCTACAGTTTAATCGTAGCCACGCCTTCGCAGCTCACGCCGCCGCCGCACACCGCGGCATCCCAATTCGCTTTAGCAAGAATCGTGTGAATCGCACGCTCCGTTGCAGCGTCGATCGGCGGCTGAAAGACGACGTTCTTGACGTGGCCGTCGTCGCCGACGGTTACAATCAGCGTCACCCGCACGCCGAGCTTTTCAAGCTGCGCGCGTGCGGCGGCATCGAGCGCCGGGCTTTGTTGCGCGCCAAACGGCAAAACGCCGCCGCGATCGCTCGTTCCCGTGCCGCTGACGTCCCGCGGCGCAACCGACGACTGCGGTGCGGGGGCAGCCGTCGCTTGCGCGTGTTGCGGCCGCACGGAGTTCAGCGCTTCCTGCCGCGGCGGCTGCGCGTAGAGCGGCGCGGAGGATTCGGTAACGGGCTTAGGCGCTGCGGCCAGCGCGCCGCGCGGACCGGTCTGCGGTTTCGGCCGGATCGCGGGCCGCGTAGAATGGACGCTCAATTCGCTGCGAACGCGTCCGAAGGTTACGCGCGCGCGATGCGCAGTTTTCGGAATCGCAACCGGGAGCGTGCGCGTCACTTCGGGACGTTGCAAACGAATATGTATGATCTTTGCAAAGGAAAGCGTCTCGATTGGCTCGAGCGCTCCGGATTGCTGAACGATATAAGTGGGAATGAGAAGCGCCAAGAGCACATGGAGCGCCACCGACGCGCCGAAAGCGCGCCGCAACGGTTGATTCCGCTCCCACGTTGCTGCCGTCATGAGGTTACTGCAGTACCCTCGCTCGAAACGAAGATACGCCCGGCCGCGTGACGGTCCCTGGAGGTTTGGTTGCTTGCGCGAGACTGAGATCGTCCTCTACCAAGCGGAATGGTGCGGCTATTGCGCACGCGTCCGGGCGCAGCTCGGCGAACTGCTCTTAGCTAAGGTATGTCCGGCGCAAATCGCAGTCTGAATGGAGGCACGAATCGCAACTCAGCGAACAATGTGCCACCTCCGTCGAGTTGCGGGCAGCCTGTAAGGTTGGGACCATGAAGCATTTGCGCACGGTTATCGTCTTCTGCACGATCGCGGCTCTTGCGAGCTGTGCGGGGATTCATCCCGCAATTCCAACGCAACCCGGCACGTTGGGTTCCGGCCGCGATGCAGCCTCCGGCGAGGCGATGGTGAGCAGCACGGCTCAAACCGTGCCGAACCTGTTGTTCGTTTCCAACACCTGCGGCAACATGGCGCTCCAAACGTTTACCTCGGCCGACGGCGATGTGGCTCCAGCCCGCACGATCGCCGGACCGAAGACAGTCCTGGATAAGCCGTACATGCTCTTCGGCTCGAGCTCGGGTTCGATCTGGGCCGGCAGTTATTCGGACTCGGCGGTCGTCGCTTTTGCCACTGACGCCAACGGAAACGTTGCTCCGCCGATCGATATCAGCGGTTCGAATCTGAATTGGCACCCGGCCGGCGTGCTGCGCGATGCAAGCGGCGTAATCTATGTTGTGGACGATGCCGCCAACCGCATCGTGGTGCTCTCGGCGATCGCCAACGGCAACGCGCTTCCGCTGCGGACCATCAGCGGGCCGAGCACGGGTATCAGCGCACCGATTGGGCTAGCCTTGGACCCTTCGGCGAATCTGGTCGTGGCGAACTCGGCAACCAATTCGGTCGAAACCTTTGCACGCAGCGATTCGGGTAATGTTGCGCCGCTGCGCAAGCTCTATGGTGCAGCGACCACGCTGAACCGCCCACGCGGTCTTGCGTTCGACTCGAGCCGGAATCTGTACGTCGCGAATGCGGCAAGCAATTCTATTTTAGTCTTCGCCCCGAACGCGAGCGGAAATGCGGCGCCGATTCGGACGATTGCGGGCGCGAACACGGGACTGAACTTTCCCGCGCAACTGGCGGTGAGTCCGACCGGCAATATCTACGTTGCCAATAGCAAAGCGAACAGCGTAACGGTGTATTCGCCGGGCGCGAACGGGAACGTCGCTCCGATCCGCGCGCTGGCCGGGCCGTCGACCGGTTTGAGTTGTCCGTCCGGCATCGCGTTCATCCAAGGGCCGCGCGCCAAGACAATTTACGTGACCAATCCCGACTACTCCGGCCAAAACAGCAGCGAGTACGAGGGCTCGCTGATTACGTTCCCGGGAACGGCAGGCCCGAACACTGCTCCCACGAGCGACGTTACGGGTACAAGCACCAATCTCTACAATCCGTGGGGCGCAGCGTACGACTCCGCCGGAAACTTGTGGCAGTGCTCGCGTGGAGGCGGTGGTCCTAACGTGCCGGCTATCAGCAAGTTCTTGGCCAGCGCCAACGGCGACGTGCCACCTGCAACGAGTATCTTTCCAACCGGTTTTGGTGGGTGCGGCGGCATATTCGTCGATTCCGGCGGCACGATCTTCGCCACCGACTCCGTGAATAACGCCGTGGATGTTATCCCTTCAGGTTCCAGCGGGACGGTGACTCCCAGCGCGCGGATCACCACCCCGGCGCTCAACAATCCGACGGGAGTTTTCGTCGATTCGTCAGGCAATATCACGGTCGCGAACGCCGGCGGAAATTCGATCTTGGTGTTTGCCAAGGGAGCCATGGGCAATGCGTCGCCGATCGCAACGATCTCCGGTGCGAATACCAAACTCTCCTCTCCCGAACAGATCACCCGAGACCTCAGCGGCCGGTTCTACGTTGCCAACGCCGGCAGTGGGGTCGGCGGAGCAGAAGGTCAGGTCCTCATGTTTGCGAGCAATGCAGACGGAAACGTCGCTCCGATCGCTGCAATAACGCCGGTTTACGGGGGTTATAACGCTGATCTCTATGGCGTTGCCGTCGATCAAGCCGGCTACATTTACGCGACGGTCAACGCGCCGGCAATTGACGGGGCCAATGGTGCCATCCTGATTTTCGCGCCGGGACAGAACGGCTCTGTGGCACCCGTTCAGGCGATCGTCGGCACGCCGACGGATCTAGCCTTCCCCTGGAACATAGCCGTCCGCTGACGGCGTTGGCTATTCGACGCCGGCGGGGAGGTGCATGGTGCGAGGTTCATGATGCACATGCAGTTCGGGCTCCGTCGCGGAGCGAACTTCGGCCACGCCCACACCGCGCGCAAGTTCGCGCAGCACCAGTCCTTCAGGCTCGATGTCGATGGTGGCCACGTCCGTGATCAGCTGATGCACACCTTTGCCAGTCAGCGGCAGCGTGCAGCGATCGACTATTTTTACGCCGCCGCCTTTGGCGATGTGCACCATCATCATGACGAGCCACTCGGCGCCGTATACCAAATCCATCGCGCCGAAAGCGCGCCGCAACGGTTGATTCCGCTCCCACGTTGCTGCCGTCATGAGGTTACTGCAGTACCCTCGCTCGAAACGAAGATACGCCCGGCCGCGTCACGGTCCCTGGAGGTTTGGTTGCTTGCGCGAGACTGAGATCGTCCTCTACCAAACGGAATGGTGCGGGTACTGCGCACGCGTCCGGGCGCAGCTGGGCGAACTGCTTTTGGACTACAAGATCGTGAACGTTCCGCAGGCCCATTCCGAGCGCGCGATCGTTCAGGAGATTTCAGGCCAAACCGGCGTTCCGGTGCTCGTGGACGGCGACGTCGTGCTGGATGATGACGACGAGATAATCGCTTACCTCGAGCGCACGTACGGAGAGCGCCGGAAAGCGAGTTAAATCGCCGACCGCAGCGCGTAGGCGACGAGCGCCCCGAACAGCGTCGCCAGCGCGTTGACGGCGTCGTTCTGGAGCCATGTTGCGCCGCGAACTTCTCGCGTCGGCGTGCCGCACCGGTGCGGATTCGTTTCGCAATGAACGTTGCAGCGATCGCAGTGGCGCAGCGACTGGAGCGTTGCGCCGAGAAACGAATCGAGGAACGCGCCGCAAAGACCCGCAGTTGCGACGATCCGGCATGGCCGCATGCCGAAGGCTCGAGCGGTCAATGCGACGATGACGGCGCCGGCGGCTTCGGCCAACGTTCCCAGCGCCGTAACGCCGCCTGACATTCCCGGCTCGACGATCCGAAGCGATACGATCGAACGCGGCGGCGCTTTGCTGAGCGTGCCGATTTCCGTACCCCACGTATCGGCAGAAGCTGCGGCCAGTGCGCCGGCAAATGCAAAACTCGTGCGCTCCGATCGGTCAGCGGCGGCGAGCAGGGCGCAAAGCGTGGCGACGGCGCCGTTCGCGGCAACCTGCGCGCCCGTTCGCGGTCCTTGCTTGCCGCCGTCCAGCGCACGCTTTCGTGGGCGATCGAGTTGCGAAACGAGCGTTGAAGGGATGAAGAACGAGAGCAAGATCGCAGCATGTCGAAAACCGCCGCTTGCAAAAATGGCCGATCCGGTCAACCAAGCTGCGAGCGCGCCGCTCCTCGAGAGCGCGCGCGATCGAAACGCGCCGAACGCTATCGCGCCGGCGAGGAGAACGCCGATTCCAGCGCGCAGAGAAGGTCTTCCGAAGTGTATCGATCGGCCACGACGTCGATGCGAACGCCCAAGGCTCTCGCCGCTTGCGCGGTGACCGGGCCGATGCAGGCCACGACTTTTGCGTTTGCGAGCGAAACGGCCGCCTGCGCTCCGCCGCTCAAATGGACGAAGCCCGCAACCGTGCTCGGGCTCGTGAACGTCACGGCATCGCACGACGCCGCTTTTTGCAGGAAGGCAGGATCGTCGACAAAGACGGTCTTGTAGGCAGCGAACTCGTGCAGGCGATACCGATCGCGTAAGCGATCCGGCAAGACCGCTCCCGCTTCTTGCGCGCGAAACAGCACGATCGAACTTCCCGCCTCAACCGAAGCAGCGAGTTCATCCCCGAGCGCCTCCCCGAAGTATCGCTGCGGAACGAGGTCGGCAACGATACCGTTTGCGCGCAGCGCTGCGGCCGTTATCGGACCGATTGCAGCCACGCGCGCGGTCGCGAGCGCGCGCGCATCTCGTCCTTGCCGCTGCAGCTCTACAAAGAAAACACTCACGCCGTTTGCGGATGTAAAGACGACCCAGTCGGAGGACAAGGCCGCATTGACGCCGCGTTCGATCTGTGACGGATCTTCGGGCCGCTCCAGTGCAATCGCCGGCGCCAAGACCGGTTCGGCCCCGGCTTCACGCAGCCGCTGCGCAAACTCGCCGCTTTGATCTGCCGGCCGCGTAACCAGAACGCGCTTGCCGAAAAGCGGCCCGCGGTCGAACCAACGAATATCGTCACGTAGAGCAACGACCTCGCCGAAAACAGCGACCGCTGGAGCGCCGATGCCGGCTTCGCGAGCTTGCGTCGCGATCGTAGCGAGCGTTCCGGTTACGGTGCGCTGCGTAGGAAGCGTTCCGTCGGCGATCACGGCCGCCGGGTGTGAGGGGGGCATGCCGCCTTCGACGAGTTTGGCAGCGATCTGTTCCAGGTTTTGCGCGGCCATGAGCAGCACGAGCGTTTGGTGGGGATCCGCTAGGCGATCCCAATGCACGGGGGAGTCATTTTTTTCCGGATCCTCGTGTCCCGTCGCAACGGTGAAGGCGGCGTTGTATGCACGGTGCGTCAGCGGAATGCCCGCGTATGCCGGCGCGGCGATGGCCGACGTGATGCCGGGCACGATCTCAAACGGGACGCCCGCGCGCGCAAGCGCCTGCGCTTCCTCGCCCCCGCGCCCGAACACGAACGGGTCGCCGCCCTTCAAGCGCACCACGCGTCTTCCGGCGCGCGCGTGTTCGATCATCAGCTCCTCGATCGATCGCTGCTCCATCGCGTGGTCGCCCCGTCGCTTTCCCACGAAGATGCGGTCGCAGCGGCTTGGAGCCAGCGCGACGATTGCGCTTGGCACCAAAGCATCGTACAGAAGCACGTCGGCCCGGCGCAGTGCCTCCAACGCGCGCACCGTCAGCAGACCGGAATCGCCCGGCCCTGCGCCGACGATCGAAACAGGTGCCGCAGAAGAAGCGATGTCAGCTATTGGGAGCGGATTCGTCGGCGGC
>Ga0102924_1007394_pt1 | contig 10068 bp, 9 predicted proteins | sample PaiPotPPM11metaG_FD_80116 | JGI IMG/M metagenome (GOLD analysis project Ga0102924, IMG submission 80116) | Iron sulfur acid spring bacterial and archeal communities from Banff, Canada, to study Microbial Dark Matter (Phase II) - Paint Pots PPM... ...
GCAGCACGAGCTGCATCGGGTCCGCGTACTGGCGTGCGAACGCGTGCCAGCGCGACTCGGACTGGCCGGCGGCGAACGTGTTCGGGCCGAACCGCCTGGCCCGCGCGGCCGCCTCGGCCGAGCTGAGGCCGTGCTGCCCGTCCACCCCTTCGGACTGAAGGACCTGATCGGCGCTGAGCGTATGCCACGCGAGCCCGTCACCCGCGGGCGGCGCGCTCGCCGTACCCGTCACTCCCGACGTCATTTGCCAAAGCCTCGCAGCCCATCGTCGCCGCTGTAAACACAAAGCGGCCGAACCACCCGCGTGACAGCATGGCCGGATGGGGCGCGACCACCGCTATCAGGCCACCATCACCTGGACCGGCAACCTCGGAGCGGGGACCGCCGGGTACCGTTCCTACAGCCGGGACCACGAGGTGTCCGGCGCGGGCAAGCCGGTGCTGCCAGGGAGCTCAGACCCGGCCTTCCGCGGTGACCCCGAGCGGTGGAACCCGGAGGAACTGCTCGTCGCCACGCTGTCCCAGTGCCACATGCTGTGGTTCCTGCACCTGTGCGCGGAGAACGGAATCGTGGTCCGCTCCTACACCGATAATGCCGAGGGCATCATGGCCGAAGGCGACGACGGTGCCGGTGAATTCACCGCCGTGACCCTCCGCCCCCGGGTCGCCATCGCCGATCCGGGCCACGCGAATCGCGCGCGGGAACTGCACGAGGAGGCCGGCCGGGTCTGCTTCATCGCCCGCTCGGTCAACTTCCCCGTCAGCTGCGAGCCGGTCATCACCTGAGCGCGGCTACAAACCTGCCCTCGCGGAGCGGAACTGCCGCCCGCCGCAGCACGTCCAAGGGTGGAGAAAAGGAGGCTTGCTATGAGCGCTCGGGGAGTCCTGGGCCTGATCGCGGTCACCGCCTTGATGGGGACGGCGGCGTGCGGCAGCGTCTCGGCCGGCAGCGCCGGCAGTGCCGGCAGCACCAGCCAACCGGCCTCGGCCGGCGCGAGCTCAGCAAGCCCGTCGGCGAGCGCCGTGGGAATGCCGCCCGCCCAGTCGGTCTGCACGGCCGGCCAGGGCGCGGACCGGGTGGTGCTCACCCGGACCGTTCCGCGGCGCCAGGTCACGCTCAGCGGCGCGACGCAGGTCCAGGCCATGCTGACCGCGCTCTGCGCGATCCCGCCGACGCCGTCCGGGCAGCAGCACTGTCTGGTCGTGTCGGCGGACTCGGTCCGCCTGGTGTTCTCGGCCGGAGCGCAGGCCTTCCCGCCGGTCACCGTCCAGGAGGTGGGCTGCCAGGGCGTAACCGGACTCGGGGCGACCCGGACCTGGTCCCCGTCATCGACGTTCGGCAAGCTGCTCAGCGAGGCGGTGGGCGGGTTCGGCAAGCCGGTCCCCGGCACCCACCCGAGCAGCGTGCCGACCGGGCCGTGACCAGGCCACCCGCACGCGGGCTATCCGTGCTCCCCGGGAAGCCCCCGGGGAGCACAGATCAGGTTAAGCGATGCCCGCGAACGGGCCGCTTACCGTCAGGCTCGGCAGGGATTCCTCATGTTCCCGCTGTTGAAGTCTTCGAACTGATTAATGATCGAAGGTCCTGCCACCGGGAAATCGACCGAGAGCAGCGACCCGTATTCGGCCGCGGAACTGCCGCCGAACTCGTTCACGGTGCCCGGGATGAACTTGCCACCCTCCTGCCAGTTGCATACCCCGTTCCGGAACGTGGTCGAGTAGAACGGGTAGAACGCCGCGCCGGCCGGCGGGTTGACGCAGTTGGCGCCGGTATTCGTGTCACAGAACGGCGGGTTGAGCTGCGCGCCCTGGGACTCTATGGCGGGCATGTCGTTCTCGAAGGCGATGGTCGAGTAGTTTCGGCCCCTGGTCAGCGGGCTGGTGAACATTACCGGTTGCGGGTGCAGGGCCCGGTCCACGAACGGGTTCGGGTTCGTCCCCGGCCAGTCCGCCTGGTAGGACTGCCCGTCGAAATCTTCGTCGGAGGCAGTGCACCCGTCTATCATCACCAGCGACGAGTCGGTGCCAGGAAGGCAGGCCGTGTCGTCCGCGTCCAGGGTCGGGTCCTGGCCTCCGGGACTGGTGCAGTTGCCGCTGGCGTCGATCGCCAGGCAGTTCTCGAAGTGGCCGATCTCGTCGGACATGGCCACGTTGTAGGTGTGTACCGACCAGGTGTTGCCCCGGGTGTTCGCGGTCGAGTACTCGGGGTGGAACGCGTACGGCGCGACCTGGCAGGTGCTGGAGTTCGGGGTGTACAGGATGTGGCCGAACCCGTTGGCGATCGAGGCGGTCATCGAACCGCTCTTGCCCGTGGTCAGGTCGCTCATGTCGACCCGGAACCCGGCCGGCGTGTCATGCATGTGGATCCGGATGGTGTCGCCGGGGTTCATGAGCAGGTCCTCGGCCGTGTTCGGGTTCACCGCGGCGAAGTTCGGGTTGGTGAAGGTTCCGGTGAACAACGGGTTCGCCGGGGCCTGGGATACCCCGCTCGTGGTGACGTAGGCCCAGTTGATGGGCTCGATCCCGCCGAGAATGTAGTTGTTGCACGCGTTGGTGTTATCGACACCGGTGTTCTGGTTCGACACGAAGCTGTCGATGGTCATCGCCGCGCAATACTGCTTCGCGGTACAGCCGAATCCCTCGAATTGCGGGACGTAGCCCGGCCCGTAGAACTGAAGCTCCATGAACGCATTACCGGGATGCTTCCCGATATAGTTCGGCGCGTTGGGATTGGTGCCGGTCAGGTTATTTCTATTGGAGTCCGGCGTGCAGTTCTGGGTGAATTCCGGTGCGGACTGGCTGTCGCAGAGCGTGAGCCCGAACCAGAATGTCGGCCGCAGCTGGAAGTTCCACGTGGTGCTCTTGACGCCCGACGCGTTCGGCTGGACCTTGGGATCGCGCGGGAGCACCGTCGTGTAGGTCATGTCGTTGCCCGAGCCGGGCAGGTTCGACTTGAACTCGATGGAGGGCTCGTCGTGGCCGACGTACTGGTCGTTCGGGTACTCCCGGGCATCCACGCACGTGGAATGCTTGCTCAAGCACAGGGGCTTGTTGCCGAGGCTCGCCGTCTGGGCGCTGACGGCCTGAGTCTGTGAGCTGGCCGTGCTAGCGGCGCCGGCGGGGCTCGCCGGAAGCGCGGCGGCCGCCAGGAGCGGGATGCTCAGCAAGCTGAGCGCAGCCAGTTTGGATCGCTTCAATCTGTGTCCTTTCGCCCATCAGCGAGGCCCGGGGCGCGGGGGATGGCTGCTGACGGATGGTCATTTGGACTGCCCGGGTCGGGTGGCCTACCTGCCCGGTCGATCTCAGCGAATAGCCGGGTGAACCCGGCTGCTCCCCCGTCTAGGAGCAGCACGAAGCCTGCGGCACCACGACCCGCTGAGGCGGCGGGCAATCTGAACAAGATCAACGTACGTCGCAACGAATCGTGGCGAAACCCCAGAAAGCTAAAAATTTCGACATAGCGCTTTCTCTATACGAAACCCCTGTTCAGCGGGCCTATTGGCGGCAATGCGAATTAATCGCGACTTAGCCAGAAACTGTCCGCATTAGGAATAGAATGTGCGAAATAGCAATATCGAAGCCCCTTCTCACCAGGCATCAGGCGCCCCATCTACCACACACCAGCACCAGCCGTTACCCGGGGCCGTCGATCCTGGCCGTTAGGAATCAAAAGATTTTTGCCGAACGGCCCGTGGTGACCCGCCGCCGCTCAGCGAGCAGGTAGCGGGCTTCCCGGAAGAGCGGGGGTCTAGCGAGGTGAAACCCCAGGTTCACCTCGTTCCGCGAGCTACTTGCCGCGCCTGCTGAGGACTAGCCGCGCTGGGTGCGAGCCCGTGGTGGCCGGGGCCGCGCGGGATGACCGGCCAGATATCGACGACCACGTCGTCCTGCACGACGTGGAACGCGTCGTAGCAGTTGACCGTGCTCGGTGAGTACCCGGGCACGAGCGTGACGCAGTCGCCCACCCGCAGCGGCGAGCCGTCCGGCGCGGCGAAGATGCCGTGTTCCTCGTCAGACCGGAATACCTCGAGGTCATGGCCGACGATCGTCACGTTGTAGGGATCGGCGACCGACTTGTTGCCCACGTCCACGATGACCTGCTTGCTCTGCCTGCTGATCACCGATGCCTGGATCGTCAGCGAGTGCTCGAAGCCCGGCACCATCTTGCCGTGGAAGTTGTCCATCACCACGTACGAGCCGGCCTGGATCTCGGTGATCCCCGGGTACGCCGCGGTCCAATGCCAGGTCGCGATGCCGCCCGCCGACCGTATCGGGCAGGCCATCCCGTTTGCCTCGAGCAGGTCGGCGACGCCGGTGAACAGCTTCATCGCCTGCTGCTGCTTGGCGTGCCGGAGGTCTTCTTCCGGCGTCAGCGTGCAGTGGCCCTCGTAGCCGGTGATCCCCTCGAACCGCAGCCCGGGCAGCCCGCTCACGACGCGGGCTAGTGCCAGCGCCTCAGCCGCGGTGTCGACCCCGCAGCGGTTCATGCCGGTGTCGACCTCGATGAAGATGCCGACCGTCGAACCGGCCCGGACCGCGGCCGCGGACTGCGCTGCCGCCGCCGCCGGGTCGTCGACCGCGACCAGGATCCGGTGGTCCCTGGCGAGTTCGGCCAGCAGCCGGATCTTGTCCGGATGCGCGACGGTATTGACGACGAACAGGTCGTCGAAACCGGCCGCGGCGAGCACCGCCGCCTCCCAGACCGTCGCCATCGACAGCCCGCCCGCGCCCGCCTGCACCTGGCGGCGGGCCAGGTCAGGGCTCTTGTGCGTCTTGTAGTGCGGCCGGATGGTGGTCGGGCCGATGCGGCGTAGTTCGCTGGCCATCCGGTCGATGTTCCGCTGGGCAGCGTCGATGTCGAGCACGAGCGCGGGCGTGACCAGATCCTCCCGCCTGCACCCGACGGCCTGCCCGTACTGGCGCAGGACCCGGTCCCGGGACTCGGCTAGCAGCGGCGCGGCGTCTGGCATCATGACCTCCTGAAAACCGTCAGGCCGCCGGACCGAAGCAGCGGACGACGCGTAGCGGTTCGCGCCCGGCCCGGACGCGGAACGGCAGGCTCGCGGGCAGCGCATACGTCTGCCCGCGGCGGATCGGCGCTCTGCCGAAGTCACCCTCGATCCAGCCATCGCCCGACACCACCACCGCGACGGCGAAGCGGCCGTCATCGGTGTCGATCTCGTCCGCCACCTCCAGCGTGGCGCCGTCGAAGAACTGCAGCACGTCGTCGCCGAACAGCCGCACCTCGCGGGATCCATGGCTGGTGCGCAGCACGCGCGGCTGCTGCCGCGCCAGACCAAGGGCATGCTCCGCGTCGGTACCGGTGTAGTCGATCATGTCGAGGGCGACGTCCCAGCCAAGCCCCATGGTCGCTCCGGCATCGTCGTCGCCGGACGTCTCCGGGATGACGATATGGTCGCTGGGCTCTTGCACCTCGATGAACGAGATCCGCGGGCCCAGATAGTGGGGCACGCCGGCCTGGGCCACGTACACCTCGCCCGGATGTACGTCCGTGCGGTGCAGCGAGCTGCGGATGCCCTGGTTGTCGTGACGGCGGACGGCGCCGGCGAACCAGTCGCGCTCGATCCCGGGCACGAAGCCGATCCCGGCGTGCGCTGGCTCGGTGCCATCACCCGGCGTCTCGAGCAAGATCCACGCCTCGGTCTTGCCGAACCGCGAGTCCAGGTGCTTGCGGGCCCAGTCGCGATTCGGGTGCGCGTGCAGCGGCACCGGGCCCGCCGGCGAGAGCAGCTTGACCAGGACCCCGGTGATGGGTCCCCAGCGCTCCGCGAAACCGGCGCCGACCATCTCTTCGGGCAGCGCTTCGACTATCTCCCGGAGCGTTATGGTCCCGATGCTCGGCAGGTCGACCGAGCTCATGCCCTGGGCGCGGCCGTCGGGATCGCAGTTGCCGGCCGCGGTGCACGAGCCCACCCAGTCTTCTGACCACCAGTCGTCGGGCCGGTCCGGCAGCCCGCGGAACTGCCTGGTCAGCGAGCCGCCTTCGTAGAACCGGTAGAGCGGATGGTAGGCCAGCGGAAGGGGGCGTGTTATCGCCGCGCGCAGCTGTGAAAGCCGATCGGCCATCACAGCTCCGCGTTCACGATGAAGCCGCCGTCCACCAGGAGCGTCGCGGCCGTCACGTAGCTGGCCTCGTCCGACAGCATGAACGCGATCGCGTTCGCGAGTTCCTCCGGCTGTGCCCCCCGGTGCAACGGGATGCGCTCCCGGTAGTACTTCAGGATCACCGGGTCGTCCATCATCGGCGCGGCCATCGGGGTCATGGTCCAGCCGGGCTCGACGGCGTTCACCCGGATCCCGTGCTCGCCCAGGTCACACGCGAGCGCCTTGGCCAGCATGCTGATCGCGCCCTTGGTGCCGCAGTACGCGGTCTGGCCCGGCGCGCCCACGTGCGCCGAGATCGAGCTCACGCAGCAGATCGCGCCGCCGTGGCCCTCACGGATCATCTGCTTGGCACCCTCCGTGCACACCACCCAGGCACCGCGCACGTTGGTCTCGAACAGCAGGTTGAAATCCTCGAGGCTGGTCTCGTCCCACTTCATGAACGGATTGACCGCGGCGTTGGACACCACGTAATCGAGCCGGCCCGCCCGCGCCGCCACGCCGCGCACCATCGCCGTGACCTGCTCGGGGTCGCGCATGTCGGCTGGCACCGCGAAGCCCTGGCCGTCAGCCGCGCCGATCCGGCCGAGCGTCTCGGCCGGATCGGTGTCCGGCCGGTGGTTCACCGCCACTATGGCGCCATCGGCCGCCAAGCGGGCCGCGGTCGCCTGCCCGATGCCGGTAGCCGCGCCGGTCACCAGTGCGACCTTGCCGTCGAAACGCCGGTCCATGATGTCCCCTTCAGAAGATGGCGATCGGGTTCCACGGCGAGCCGGTGCCGCCCGGGAGCCGCAGTGGCAGACCGACCACCATGAACTCGAAGCGTCCTTCCTCCGCGCAGGCCTGGGCCAGGTCTTCGAGCTGGAGGCTGTCGGACACGAACATGCCCATCGCGGTGACCTGGAGCGGATGGATCGGGTAGAGCATGCCCTCGACGTTGCTCGGCACCGTCTCGCCGTCGCCATCGGGCAGGAACGCGGCGATCTTGCGCTCGTGCATCCAGCCGATCGTGTCGACATGCAGGCCTGGCTTGCCCTGGCCGGCGGGCGGATAGCCGTTGTCCCACGCGCCAAGCTCGAGCCGCCGCCGGTGGTGGCCGGTGCGGAAGACGAAGATGTCGCCCTCGCCGAGCCGCACGCCCTGCGCCGCCTCGACCGCTTCAAGTTCCGCGCGGGTCACGGCCTCACCCGGCTCCAGCCAGCTGACCCCGCGGAACCGCGGCACGTCCAGCAGCACCCCCCGGCCCACCAGGCCGTTGCTGTAGGCGGTCACGTCCAGCGCCGTGGCCCCCTGCGACGTCATCACCGCCAAAGCGGGCCGGCCGTTGTACACCTGCCCGCGATAAGCGATGTGGCACAGCGCGTCCATGTGCGTGTGACAGTCGCCGTGGAACGCCAGTCCCACGAAGTCCGTCGCGAACGCCAGCGTATTTCCGATGTCGATGTCGTGACCCTGCACCACATGGTGGATGACCGGGCTCGGGTTGTCCGGTCCTGCGATCGTGTTCATCTCGATGGACATCGTGACCTGCCGCCCCGACCGGACCAGCCCGGCGGCGGCCCGCACCATCTCCGGCGTGATGAAGTTCAGCGTCCCGCGTTCGTCGTCCTCACCCCAGCGGCCCCAGTTCTTGACGGCCTCGAAGATCTCGTCGAACTCGCGCAGCGTTACCCGCGCGGGCCGCGTCAGCGTCGGCACTGTCGTGCTCACCTCCCGCTCGTCACCTGATCGTCTATGAGCCGCGACGGCCGCGACAGGCGCGACACCCTCGTCTCGAAGCCGGCAATGGCCTCGGCGCCCGCGAGCGCGCCGATCTCCAGGTCATATCGCCGGATCTGGCCCGGCTCAAGCCATTGCAGCTCGCCGCGGTCCCGGGCGTCGAACCGGCCGGCGTCGCGGTTCGTGCTCGGCTCGAGGCCGACCGCGTAGGTCCCCTCGCCGAGCATCCGCCACACCGTGTGATGCGGCAGCTGGCTGGACCGGAAGACCTGGTACGCCCCGAGCCCCAGCGCCCGGTTGACCACGGCGACGGGCACGGTGCCGGCCGGCTCGGCGATGACCTCGTGCTCGAAGCACGCCTCCGTCGCATCCCGTACCGGTGCCGATAGACGCCGGTAGCCCTCGACCGCCACCCCGTAGTCGGTCGTCGTCGACCGGCTGCTCACCAGCAGTTCCGACCCCTCGTCCACGACGGGGAAGCCCACGTTGCAGTGGTAGAGCAACATGTGCGAGCAGCGCGTGTGCCCGACGTTCGCGACCTCATCGGTGATGGCAAACGAAGAACCGCCGACCCGAGCCTCGATCCGCCTGCGCAGCACGAGGCTCTCGCCGAACACCGCGGACTGCAGCACCTCGCCCTCGGCCCATAGCACGCACTCGTCGCCGTCCCAGCGCTCGCCGTACCCGGTCAGCCGGGCCGGCAGCCCGCCGACCCGCCCGTGCAGCCCGTATTCGACCGTCTCCATCACGTGCGCCTGGTTGAAGTGGGCCGCCGAGTCCCGGCCGGGCACCAGCGTGTGGTCCAGGCCGCAGGTCACCACCATGCCGCCGCCCCAGGCCCGGAACCAGCCCCACTCGCCCGGCTCGTAGTACCAGGGCGCGACCACACCCGCGGCCGACTGCCAGCTCAGCGGCACCCCGCCGAACTCGCACCGGCCGACGTCGAAACAGCGGTCGACCAGCACGTCGAACGCGAACCCGCTGCCGGTCCGGAACTCCAGGACCCGCACGCCGCGGCCCAGGTCATCGCCAAGGGTCACCAGCCGGACGCCCGCCGCCTGCTCGAGCCGGCCGAGCCGCCGCATCAGTTCAAAGCGGCTCCACGAGGAGCCGAAGAGCTCAGGCATGCGAGCCGCGCTGCCACTGGGAAGCCAGGAACGCGTAGGCGTCGGCGGCCAGCTCATCCTCGCTCACGAACAGCTTGCGCCAGATCCTCGTGGCGGCGGCCAGGTTAGGCAGGAAGTTGCCGAACGCCTCGACGGTCAGCCACCCGTCATAGCCGACGTCGTGCAGCGCCGCGAACGTGCCGTCCCATGCGACGCTGCCCGTTCCCGGCACGCCGCGGTCGTTCTCCGAGATGTGCACGTGCGCGATCCGCGAGCCAGCCCGGCGGATCGCGGCGGCCGGGTCCTTCTCCTCGATGTGCGCGTGGAAGGTGTCGAGGTGGATGCGGCAGTTCGGGTGGTCGACCTCGTCGATGCAGGCGATCGCCTGGTCGAGCGTGTTCAGGTGGTACAGCTCGAACCGGTTGACGACTTCCTCGGCGAGCACCACACCCGCCCCGGCGGCGTATTCAGCGGCTCGCCGCAGGTGCTCGACGCAGCGCTGGCGCTCGGAGTCGGTGGCACCGCGGCCGGTGAACACGCCGAGGGCGACCTGATGCGGGCCGCACAGCAAGCTCGAACCCACCAGGGCACAGCAGTCAATCACCTGCCGCATGTGCTGGTACGCGGCCTCCCGGACGGCTGGGTCGGGGCTGAGCGGGTTGTGTTCCGCCGCGATCACGGTGTTGGCGGTGCGCTGCAGCCCGAGGTCGTCGAGCCGGCGTGCCCACAACGCCCACTTGGCCTGATCGAGGTCGAAAATCGGCACTTCCACGCCGTCATAGCCGATGTGCTTCAACCGCTCGAGCACGGGCAGCAACCCGTCGTGCATGTCGTCTGCCCACAGGTACAGGTTGATGCCGAACTTCATGTTCAAGGCCTCTCACGCCGCAGTACCTAAGCCGAGAGCATTCGCTCATGCGCTGGTCATCCGCTCCAGTTCGAGTATGGGTCTGCGGGCAGACGTTGGCAAGGTGCGTCAGGGGATGCGCCGGGGTCGGCGTTCCAGATCAAGGAGCCTGATCGCCGCGAGTTCATTGGTCACCAGGACGTCGAGGAAGCCGCCGTGCAGCGCGCCCAGGATGGCCTGCACCTTGTGCAGGCCGCCGGCGACTCCGATGACC
>Ga0102924_1007395_pt1 | contig 10068 bp, 8 predicted proteins | sample PaiPotPPM11metaG_FD_80116 | JGI IMG/M metagenome (GOLD analysis project Ga0102924, IMG submission 80116) | Iron sulfur acid spring bacterial and archeal communities from Banff, Canada, to study Microbial Dark Matter (Phase II) - Paint Pots PPM... ...
AGCGGACGCTTCAGGTCAGCTTCCCAAAAAAACTGGGCATCAGAAAAACGCGCACGCAACACACGCTCGTGCCCCGCGCGGACAATCCCGTTTTCGTCGCCGGGTAAATTAATTACCGCCAGAAAATGTGGAGCGAGCCCCCCACTCCGAGTTTCCAGCCCGAAATACTTCTGATGCCCACGCATCACGGTTATAAGGATTTCTTCGGGCAGGGCCAAGAATGACGAATCGAAATCCCCCATGATCACGCTGGGATATTCGTTCAAGTATGTCACGAGGTTAAGAAGCTCCGGATCCGGATGTGCACGCAATTGCTTCCGCGCCGTCAGCGACCGCACTTCCACTTCGATCTTCTTGCGCCGAATATCGGGACGGAACAATACGAAGTTATTCTTTAACTTTTGCTCGTAATCATCCGACCCGCTGAGCGGAATACTTTTCTTCCCTAGAAAGCGATGCCCCTCTGTGTGGCTGCCTGCGCGGACATCGGCGAACGAAAACGGTATGACTTTGCCCGCTAACAACGCCACGATCCAGCGAATCGGCCGTATGAATCGCGGCGAGTCGGATCTGGTCCAATACATCGAGCGCGGCCAGGATATCTCTTGAATGGCTTGCGGGAGAACCTTATCCAGAATCTCCGCTGCAGGTTTCCCAATGACAATTTGCTTTGCTGCCACGTATTCGCCTTTTGGCGTGTTCACAATGGAAAGTTTCGAAACCGGAATTCCCTTTTTCTCCGCGAAACTCATCGCGGCTCTCGTCGGCTCGCCGACATTATCGTACGCAACCGATTTCGGCGGACCGGTCACTTCGCGTGCTACATCTTCTTGTCGCAGACGAATCTTGTGAACAATTGCCACCAATCTTCGAGGCGCACCGAAAGTATCAATTAAACTATCAGCTTCCCGTTCGGCCACTAATCCTTCTGCAACCAAATACTTTTGAAGTATCGCTTTAAGCTCTGCCGAGGCCTTCGCAATCATGCCCGCAGGAATTTCTTCGCATCCAATCTCAAAGAGCAGATCGCCGCTAGCTTTCGCAACAGGATGTTTCGATGCCTTCGATTTTAGAGGTGAACTCATGCGCGCCTCCCAGACAGTTCAGGCGCGAGCGCGCTCCCGGACTGCTGCCGCAGCCAGAGCTCGGCTACTCGAACGGCCAGTTTGCGCACGCGGCCGATCATCGCCGCGCGCTCAGTCACCGAAATTGCCCCACGCGCATCAAGCAGGTTGAAAAGGTGAGAGCACTTCAGTGTGAGGTCATAAGCTGCCAGGAGCGGAAACCTGTCGAGATTCTTGCTCTCGGACTTAGGCCACGCATCCAGGATTCGCTTGGCTTCCGCTTCATTTAACTCAAACTGCTTACGCGTGGATCCTGCGTCGGCGTAATCGAAGCTGTACGACGAATACTGGCGTTCCTCCGCCAGCCGCACTTCTCGGTAGGTTTTATTTTTCGACCAGCGCACATCGAACACATTGTCCACACCTTGCAAATAAGCAGCGATGCGGTCCAGCCCGTAGGTCAGCTCTACCGATACGGGATCAAGATTAATTCCGCCGCTCTGCTGAAAGTATGTGAACTGGGTGATCTCAAGTCCGTCCAGAAGAACTTGCCAACCCATTCCCCAAGCACCGAGCGTAGGAGATTCCCAATTGTCCTCTTCAAAACGAATGTCATGTTCCTTCAGGTTGATCCCCACAGTGGCGAGGCTCTCAAGATAGAGGCCTTGTACATCAGCCGGCGACGGCTTAAGTATCACTTGAAGTTGTGTGTGCTTGTAAAGCCGATTGGGATTCTCGCCGTATCGCCCATCAGCCGGACGCCGGCTCGGCTGCGCGTAAACCACACGATATGGCTCGGGCCCCAACACCCGCAAAAAAGTTTCAGGGTGCATCGTGCCTGCCCCAACTTCTATGTCGTAAGGTTGCTGCAGAATGCAATCTTGACGCGTCCAGTAATGTTCAAGTGTTAGTAGAAGGTCCTGGAATGATAGCCCCTTGCTTTCCAGCTTCGCTGTTGCGGCACCCTTGCCGTTCACTAGTTTGCCAGCTTGACTCTTCACGCCGTGGGCTCCAGGAGCTCTCGAGATTTTAGTTTGCGATCTATTTGTCGCTCAATCACGTCGAGCGCGACATCGGTTAATTCCCGCGCGGCCGCATCGGAAATGTCCGCATCGTTTAGCCGGTCTAGTCGCTGCACAAGCATCTTGCGGGCAGCCACCAGCGCCGGGGCGGGGATCATGCGCAACCCAGCCTTGCGGCACTTACCGCAAACAAGCGCTGAAGAGCTTCGCGAAAAATATGCCGGCTCGCTTGCGGTCAACACTGTTCCGCACCGTGAGCACACATCCAACGGTGGCAGCCAACCTCCCAGCTTAACAGTCCACAACGCAAAGTAAGCAAGCGGCACTTCCCATTTGCCCGTGCGCTTTACGGCCTGCGCCGTTAGCAGCAGAAGGCGGAAGTTTGCATCGGACGCCTCGCGGTCCGGAAGCACCGCCTCGGTAACCTCGCTAATAATTGCAAGCCCGATGCCCGACGCGTAGTCCCGGAATGCGTCAAGAAAAGATTCGATCAGCTCGGTTTGGCTGATGCGAACTAATTCACGCGTCTCCTTCTCAAAAAACCAAATGCGTACATGCGACAGCCGCTCCAGCGTGGATCCAAAGCGACTTTTTGTTCTGCGCGCGCCCGACGCGACTCCGCGCACGCGCCCAATGCTGCGTGAAAGAAAACTTACCAGGCGATCAGCCTCGCCCAGTGGATAGCTTTGCAAAACGATCGCTTCGGACTCGCGTAGCGGCATTTGTATTGGCGCAACAACGACGGCAGGATGCGCGTTCCGGTTCAACGCAAGGCGCTCACTGGTGGCCGTGGCACGCACGTGAAACAAAAATATTTATCATAGCGAAGCACCCTGCGCAATTGCTAAACGACCGGCGCCTCTGGCGCACTTCTTCACTTGAAAACTCTAGAGTCTCAGCTACAGTGCTGAGCGCGTGGTTCCCAGCCGTTCGCACTAGTCAGGCTATTTAAGCAATGCATTAGATACCGAGTCAGTCCGGTCAAACCGAACAATGATACCTCTTCGCGACATGACGCCACGCCGCTCCGTCCCGGTAGTGACGTTACTTCTCATCGCTGTGAACGTCGTGGTGTTTCTTCATCAGATATCTTTGCCACCCGCTCAGGCCGAAGCATTCGTTCGCTTGTACGGCTTAGTCCCCGCGAAGATCCAACTTGCGCTTTCTGGTCGGCATTACAGCCTAGCCGATGCTCTGATTCCTCTCTTTACCTCTATGTTCCTGCATGGAGGTTGGCTTCATATCATCGGCAACATGTGGTTCCTTTGGATTTTTGGCGCCAATGTGGAGGAGCGGCTCGGCTCGCTCGGATATTTGCTCTTCTATCTTGTTTGCGGCATTTCCTCAGGCTTGATCCAGACGTTATTTTCCTGGGGCTCACACCTGCCGGGGATCGGAGCGAGCGGGGCAATTTCCGGTGTGCTTGGCGCCTACATTGTCTTCTTCCCTTCTTCTCGAATACTAACTCTCATTCCGTTGTTTATAATCTGGTTCACTTGGCAAATTCCGGCGATGGTTTTTATCGGCTTGTGGTTTTTGGTGCAATTCATAAGCGGGATAGGGTCGTTGAACGATCCGCGCGCTGCAGCGTTAGGCGGAGTCGCCTGGTGGGCTCACGTCGGAGGATTTCTCACCGGCATGCTGTTAGCTCGCATCATCAGACCGACTGAGCGTCGAGCAAGTTACAACTGACTTCCACGTCGCCGCGCCGACAGTTGCACTAATGGTTTAGAGTTATAGATTCGCAAGCGAATTACTTCAGGTAAAGACGAGTGAGTCACCCAGCCAGATCCTGAAGTATCGCTTGAATCATGGAAAATTGTTCAAGCGACATTTTTATGTCGTCTTGCCGACAATAGAACAAACGAATTAAGTCCCGCACTAAACTTCCCGGAAGCTAAGGCAATATGTGAACTTCGATCCCAGAAGCCTGCACGCCACCGCGATACACTCGCTCCGTAGCTTTCTGAAAGTCGGCGGGCTTAGCGTCCGGAATATTCTCAAAAACTTGCGGATTCCGATCGATCAGCGGAAACCACGAACTCTGTATCTGCACCATGATCCGATGCCCACGGCGAAAAGTGTGGTTTACATCCGGCATCGTAAAATCGACTTCTTCCACCTTCCCCGGCATGAACGCCTCCGGCCGTTCGAAGCTCTTGCGGAATTTCCCTCGCATTGGCTCGCCGCGAACAAGCTGCTCGTAACCCGGCATTTTAACACTCGGAGGCGGAACATCGGTTAGAGCAGCTGTGTTGGGAGGCGCGTCCTCGGGATAGTCTGCGGGATATACGTCAATCAATTTCACGATCCAGTCCGAATCCGTCCCGCTAGTGGATACAAACAGTTTCGGCGATAGCGCCCCGACAATCGTCACGTCATGTTCGAGTCGCTCCGTCTGATATACCAGCACGTCCGGCCTGCTTGAAGCGAATCTCTGATCGGCCACCATATATTGTTGCGGAACGTCAGTTGAGGGATACCCCACAAACGGCACCGGCTTGTTCGGATCGCTGACGTATTCATCCGCCGTCCCCGCCGCTTCGCTTGGCCTCTCGAACGACAGCCCGCCGTTCTCGTGGAAGTATAGAGTCTTCGGCTCGAGGTTCGCCGGAGGCCAGCTCGAATATTCGCGCCAGGTATTAGTCCCGGTTTCAAAAACGTAGGCGCCAGGCAATTTTGCGTCGCCAGCATCCTTCAAGTATTGCTCGAAGAATGGGAACAAAATTTGGCTTCGGAAATACTGCCCTGTATTTGAAGCAAAACTTACGCTTCCGAGATGGTTTCCGTCATAACGGGCCCAACCGCCATGTACCCATGGCCCAACTACAATTCCATTGAAGATTCCCGGATTATTCCGTCCAATCGCGGCGTACGTCGAAAAAGGTCCTTGCAGATCCTCCGCGTCAAACCAGCCTCCCACCGTGAGTACCGCGCAATGAATATTTTTCATGTGCGGCGCGAGGTTGCGAGCTTTCCAATAGTCATCGTACGTATCGTGAGCGACTTGGTCATCCCACAGCCAATTGGGATCCTTGAAGTACATCGCCTTGGCATCAGATATCGCACCCATGCGGAGAAAGAAGTCATACCCGTCCGCCGTGCCATAATCGAACCCGCGAAAGTTCCTTGGGACGATAGGACCCGTTTGCGGCCTGAAAAACGTGTAAAAACCGAAATTAGCGGCGAGCATAAAAGCTCCGCCGTGATAGGCATCGTCTCCCATAAACAAATCTGTCATGGGCGCTTCCGGTGAGGCGGCTTTAATCGCAGGATGCGAATCGATGATGCTTGCAGAAGTATAAAATCCCGGGTACGAAATCCCCCAGATCCCAACCTTCCCATTGTTATTTGGCACGTTTTTCAACAACCACTCCACTGTGTCATACATATCGCTGCTGTCGTCTACGTCGTCTTTTGATCTTTTATTGTCGATGTGCGGCCGCATCTCCAGAAAAGTTCCTTCAGACATATTCCGTCCACGCACGTCTTGAAAAACGAAAATGTAACCGGCGCGCTGAAACTCGTCAGAGGGTCCCAGCTTCTTTCGATATTGATCCACGCCGTAGGGGGCCACGCTATACGGCGTCCGATTGACCAGGAACGGGTAGCTGCGCGAAAAATCCTTGGGTACGTAAACCGCAGTGAACAGCAGTTTCCCGTCGCGCATCGGTATCCGGAACTCGTACTTTGTATAGTGTTCCTTTACATTGAATTCCGCGGTGGCATCCGAACGGGTCCGAGTCCAAACACGAGCTACAGGGAGAAGCATCACGACGAGTAAGAAACTTGGGATAGCGCGTCGAATCAAGCTGGCCTCCGAATTTTCGTAGTAGGCAGAACCTACATTTCGGATGTTGTAACGTCAAGTGCTTTCTAGGTTTTCTAGCGACGACTCGCGAAATACTTGAATTGGAGGACGCATCTCGAAGACCGGGACGAAATTTTTCGCAGGAAATTACCAGTCGTCACAGCAAGAATCTGGTTAGAATGTTGCTTGGGATTTTATTTCGATCTCAGGAGACGCCATGAAAACTAGCCACAAACTGCTTGTTGTTCTCCCACTGGTCGCTTTCACTTTTGCTGTTCCGGCGCTCGCCGCCGACGCGCAGAATCAAAAACCGCAGCCACCGAACCAAGTTTTGGGCGAGGTCCAATTTGTCGGCACTGAGAAGCCCGAAAAGACCGCAGGCGTATGGATCGACGGCCAATACGTAGGCTATGTCTCCGAGTTACGCGATGACAAGAAAGTCATGCTGCTCCCCGGCCAGCACGAAATCTCCTTCCGCCAAACTGGCTATCTTGACGGCACACAATCCTACGTTGTCGAGCCGGGCAAAAAATTAATCATTACAGTGAAACTCGACAAAGACCCGAAAGCTCAGTTTGCCACCGTAACGTCGGAGATAAAGCTTAAGGTCACTCCGGAGCGGGCCGCCGTTTTTGTCGACGGTGATTTTGCGGGGTACGTCAGGCAGTTCAACAGAATGGGACGGGGAATGCTGGTCAGTCCGGGAGATCATCACATCAAGATTGCCCTAGCTGGATATCAGGAATTTAATACCGACGTGAAGCTCCTGCCCAAGCAGAAAATCACAGTCAAGACTGATTTGGTCGCAGGCAGCATTACACAAGCTCCTCCTGCAATTAAGCAAAATTAAGTTTGCACTTTAAGGAGCGGTGCCATGTCGACTTGCCGACAGATAATGCGCTAGTTGACGTTCTTGCGATACTAGCTCAATCCAAGAAAGCGGCTCAAGCGCACTTGAAGTAAGAGTTGAAGTGCCTAACCTGCCCCGGTCTTCGCAACGGAATTGGTAAGCCACTCACCGACCTCCCGCGTCCCCATTGTTCCGCCGAGTTCCGCCGGCGTCTTCCCTTCCCGCAGCGCGCCCCGCACCGCGGCTTCGATCGCTTCGGACTCGTGCTTCCAACCCAGATACTCGAACATCATCGCCACCGTCAATATCGCGCCCACCGGGTTCGCGATATTCTTCCCGGCAATGGCGGGAGCGGAACCGTGAACTGGCTCAAACAGTGAAACCTGCCCCGGATGAATGTTGGCCGATGGCGCCAGCCCTAGGCCCCCTGCGAGTTGAGCTCCAAGGTCGCTGGCAATGTCCCCAAACAAATTACCCGTCACGATCACATCAAATTGTGACGGGTCGCGCACCATCTGCATCAACAGATTGTCGATGTATTGGTGGCTGGCTTCGATTTCGGGATACTCCGCCTTTACCAGCTTGAACACGCGCTGCCAAAGATCGTGCGAGAATGTCATCGCGTTCGATTTATCGCTCATGCACACGCGCTTAAGTTTGCGCGTCCTGGCCCATTCGAAAGCATATCGGATAATCCGTTCGACTCCCTTGCGCGTGTTCAGGTCCTCTTGTATCGCCACTTCATCCGCAGTTCCCTTCTTGAAATTTCCGCCCATTCCAACGTAAAGGCCCTCTGTATTCTCGCGAATGACCATGAACTGAATGTCTTTCTCCACGCGATCCTTCAGTGGCGTAAAACGCTTGTCAAAAAGAATGCATGGGCGCGCATTCACATAGAGATCAAGCTTGAATCGCAAGCCGAGTAGAATATCCGCGGCATGAACGTTTGTGGGAACGCGTGGGTCCCCCATGGCTCCCAGCAAAATGGCGTCAAATTCGCGGTGGAACATTTCCACCGCGTCGGAAGGTAACGTCATCCCGTCGCGTAGGTAGCGATCCGCTCCCCAGTCAAATTCGGTTAGTGCGACCTCGCGGCCGCCGGCGGCAGCGGCCGCCTTCAAGACTTGAACAGCGGCAGGAATCACCTCTTTCCCAATACCATCTCCCGGAATAATGGCGATCCGCTTTTTGTTAGCCGCAGACACATTTGGTTGCGTCATGGCTCGCGAAACTAACACGCGGGTTGTGCAGTGTCAACGCAGGCAAGTCAGCAACGAAAAATTCGATTGCAGTGCGCGAGGTCCAGGCTTCGGTGCCCTCTGAGCCTGCACGCGATTCTCAAAGAATAATATTAAAGTTGAGCTTGAGGATTTTTAGCGGGGTACTAACAGCCTAGCGGCAAGTTTCTTCTTACGCTTTGCTCTTCAGCGGTTGGCGCTTGCGAGACCCCGCCGGTTTGTCCTTCTTGCCATAGCGCCATATCAGAAAAACGACAACAATGACCGCCACAACTCCAACTACCGACAGCACCGCCGGATGCCCGTGCAGATGGATGAACGAAATGATTTGGTGGCCGTAATGCGCAGCCAGCAGCGCCAATATGCTGTACCTCAAAATTCGCCCCAAACTTAGCGCCACGAGAAATTTCTTCAATGAATATTTTGTAGCGCCTGCCGCCATCACAAAAGGAATCATCGGCATCGGCGGCGGCAGCAGCGCAGGTATCGCCACCGCAAAAAACCCCCAGCGCTCAAACGTCGCCGTCACTTTCTCCATGTTCTTGCGCGACAATTTCTTCTCCAGCGTCTCCTTTCCGCCTTTGCGCGAAAGCCGGTAGGTCAAAAGATTCCCGAGCACTGAGCCGATTGTGGCCATTATCGCGTAGTAGATCCACCAATCCGGCTGCTTGGCGGCCAATACAATTGTCAGCACGTCCATACTGCCCGGCAGCGGAAGCACCGAAGCATCCAACAATCCCAGCGGGATCAATCCAAGCGCGCCCAGATGAAAAATCCAGTGCGATACCTTCTTCGTCGCTTGAAGAGCCAGGATTAAAATGGTGGTGTTAAGGCTCATTCGCTTAAGTCAGCTTCTGGTTCCGCTAAGCTTCGTCGAGAACGATAAGACTGCCAACGCCTTAGTCAGGTTACTTCATTCCTGAAAAAGTACTATTGCCGAATACAGCGCGCGGCACTATTTTCCAAATGGGCAAATCAGCGTTAGGCGAAGGAGAAGCGAATGGCGCCGTCTCTTGGGAGGCACCGCCGTAGCAAGCGTTTACCTTTGGCGATCCCGGTTCGAGTATATGGGCGCACTTCCGACAACCGGCCTTTCCGGCACGACACTGAGACTAAAGCCGTAAGCGTGCACGGAGGCCTGCTGTCGTTGGGCGTAAAGGTCAAAACGGGCCAGACACTCTTGCTCGTGAATTCCGTCACTGAAGAAGAGCGTGAGTGCCACGTGGTGTTCGTCGGCAGAAATCTCTGGAGTAAGAACAAAGTTGGAGTTGAATTCACGCGTCCCGAAGGCGACTTCTGGCACGTTTATGGCACTTTGGTTGGTTTGAAGCACGTCAGTATTGTCGAGGAATCCTTCGATCGATACGCATTCTGACCATTGCAATAATCCAGCCAATAGACAAGGGCCTCGCATCTTTCGATGGCGAGGCCCCTTTTCATTTCGTCGAAACGTTAACCGTTACGAATGAGAAAGCGACGTTTGAGATGTACTCTCCATTCGTGGCTCCGGCTGAGGCGTTGGAGCCGGATTCGTAGCCGGGTTCGGAGATTTCTGGTTGTCATCTTGGTTTGAAGTCGTACTGTTAGGCGGATTGCTTGGGCTACGATTGTTGTCGTGCCGCGGTCTGTACTCGTTTGAAGACGGAGCCCTATCTGAACTTTCCGGATTCGGCTTTAGCGAAAATCGCACGCCGCGTTTCGAGTTTTCGTTCACCGTCCGCTGCAAATCCACTTGGCTCATATCCACGCTATTTTCGCCGCTGTAGTTTACGTAGTAGTGCAGCTTGCCGTCCGCTAGCCAGTAATCCGTCGCCGCGTACGTGGTCCCGTCGTTGAGGTAGATCAACACGGTCGGCGTCGTCGCCGCCACATTTCCGGTTACTGGGTTGTTATTTTCGGAGCCGTTGTAATCCCTGTCTCCGTCTCGATCCCGATCCGGCGGCGCCTGCTGGTACTGGGAGTTGTCCGTGTTGTTATTCGCGTTGTACGCCGGACCGTTATCGTACGGCACATCTGCACCGTAGTAGCCGGAGTCATAGTATCCCGGAGAATCGTACCCTATTCCCCAGTACGGGTAAGCAGG
>Ga0102924_1007396_pt1 | contig 10067 bp, 13 predicted proteins | sample PaiPotPPM11metaG_FD_80116 | JGI IMG/M metagenome (GOLD analysis project Ga0102924, IMG submission 80116) | Iron sulfur acid spring bacterial and archeal communities from Banff, Canada, to study Microbial Dark Matter (Phase II) - Paint Pots PPM... ...
CAGCAGGCCGACCCCCGAGTAGAGGTCGACCACCGTGCCGCCACCGCCGGCGGCGGCGGAGGCGCTGGTGGCAGCCGTGCAGGCGGCCGCCGGCGGTGGCGGCACGGTGGTCGACCTCTACTCGGGGGTCGGCCTGCTGGGTGGGGCGGTCGCCGACCGCTGGGGTGCCCGACAGCTCGTCGCCGTAGAGTCCCATCGCCCGGCCGGCGACGACGCGGCCGCCAATCTGGCCGATCTCGGGGCCCGGGTCGTCCGGGCCGACGCGGCGGACGGGCGGTGGGCCACGGGGCTCGGCCCGGACGTCGTCATCGCCGATCCGGCCCGGCCGGGCCTGGGAAGGGCGGCCGTCTCGGTGGTCGCCGGGCTGGCCGCCCCCGTGGTGGTCCTGGTCAGCTGCGATCCGGCGTCGCTCGGGCGCGACGCCCGGCTGCTCGTCGATTCCGGCTATGACCTCGACGGGGTGGAGGTGCTCGACCTCTTCCCCCAGACGTTCCACCTGGAGGCGGTCAGCCGGTTCGTCCGCCGTCGGTAGTCTCGCGGCCCGTGCCGAACGATCGGGAGGGCCGACCCCTCGCCCTGCTCACCGTCCACGCCCACCCGGACGACGAGTCCTCGAAGGGGGCGGGCAGCGTGGCCCTGTACGCCGCCGAGGGCGTCCACACCGTGCTGGTCTGCTGCACGGGCGGCGAGCAGGGCGACATCCTCAACCCGGCCATGGAGACGCCCGAGATCCGCGCCGACCTCCCCGCCGTGCGGCGCCGGGAGCTCGAGGCCGCCACCCGGATCATCGGCTACGACGAAGTCGTCCTCCTCGGCTATCGCGACTCGGGGATGCCCGACACGGAGGCCAACCGCGACCCGCGGTCATTTGCCCAGGCCGACCCGAAAGAGGCGGTCGGACGGCTGGTGGCGGTCATCCGGAGGGTCCGCCCGCAGGTGGTCGTGACGTATCCGGAGGACCAGCAGGGATATCCGCATCCCGATCACATCCGGGTGCACGAGATCACCATGCCCGCGGTGGATGCCGCCGCCGACCCCGACGCCTACCCGGAGGCCGGCGACGCCTGGACGGTCGACAAGGTCTACTACTCGGCCTGGTCGCGGACCCGGATCGTCGCCATGCACGAGAAGTTCATCGAGCTCGGCCTGGAGTCGCCCTTCGACGACCATTGGTTCGACCGGCCGTCCCAGGACGAGCTGATCACGACCCAGGTCGACGTCTCCCGGTTCGCCGACGTGCGGCGCCGGGCGCTCATCGCCCACGCCACCCAGGTCGATCCGACCTCGAAGTTCTGGTTCGGCCTCCCTCCCGAGGTCGGGGACCAGGTGTACCCGGTGGACGACTACATGCTGGCCCGGAGCGCGGTGTCCACGTCGATTCCCGAGGACGACCTGTTCGCCGGGGTCCGCGCCGGCAATCCAAACGAGCTCGCTGATCCGTAGGGTAAGGCGATGACCTCATCTCGCCGCGCCGCCACCGCTTGGATCCTTGTCCCCGTCGGGATGGCTGTGGCGCTCGGGCTCGTCCTGGCCGCCTGCGGCGGGTCCTCGGGCAAGTCAACGTCGGCGACCGGGACGGCGACCGCTCCGTTGATCCACAACTTCCAGTTCAGCCCCAACCCGGTCAGGGTCAAGGTGGGGACGGCGGTGACCTGGACCAACAAGGACTCCACGGACCACACCGTCCAGGCCGACGGCGGGACGTTCGGGAGCGGTCACCTGGGGACCGGGCAGACCTACTCGCACACCTTCTCGGCGGCGGGGACCTACACCTACCACTGCGCCATCCACACCTACATGAAGGCCACCGTGATCGTGAGCTGATCCGGCCGCCCCGGCCCCCTAGGATCGCCCGGTCGTGGAAGCCGGGATGGGAACAGCCGCGGGGTCGACCCTTCCCGTTGGGAACGCGCAGGCTGCCGAGGCGCTCGCCGGCGACGATGCGCTGGTGGCCTTCCTCCGAAGCGTGGAGTTGGCGGGAGTCCGGCTGTACGCGGCGGCAGAGCCGTTCCTCACCACTCCCGCCGCCCGGGCGGCGGTCACCGCCTTCTCCGCCCACCATGCCGCCCACGCGGCCGGACTGGCAGTTGTCGGGGGGGACACAGCGGTGCGGGCCAACGCCGCACTCCTCGCCAACCTGTCGGCTTCCATGCAGACGGTCAGGACCGAGGCCGACGAGCTGAGCCTGCTCTACTCCTTCGAGGAGCAGGTGGCGGCCACCTACCAGTGGGTCGTCGGCCGCCTGGTGGCGCCGAGCGTGCTCGGGGAGGCGGCGACCATCCTCCCCGTCGAGGCCGAGCACGCCGTCGTCATGGGGACCCTCCTGAGCAAGCCCATGGACGGGTTGGTTCCCCCCTTTCAGACCGATACCGGGTATCTGAACCCCGACAACTTCCCCGTCGGCTGAGCGGCACCGTCCGCCGATGCGCCGCCCCGACCTCCAGCGCCGGTCCGGCCACGGCGACGCCCGGATGATGCTGCGCGCCCTCCTGGGCGACGGTCGTACCGACGCGCCCGCGCCCGCCGTCCCCCGGCGGCGGTTCCTTCAGGTCGGCGGGGTGGGGGTGCTGTCGAGTGTCGTGCTGGTGGCGTGCAGCAGGCACAGCCGCGGTGCCGAGCCGGCCCCGACCAGCACGAGCACAAGCACGACCACGACGACGTTCCCCACCCTCCGGGATCCTGGAGCGGCCGTGGATGTCCTGATCCTGCGGACGGGGTCCTCGTTGGAGCACTACGCGGCCGGGGTCTACACGGAGGCGGCGGGGCTCGACGTCGTGAGCACCCGGAGCGTGCTCGACACCATGAAGTACTTCGCCGATCAGCACTCCGAGCATGCGTCGGCGTTCGAGGGAGCCACGGCGAGGGCGGGGGGTCGCCCCTACACCGAGCCCAACAAGGTGCTCAGCCGCGCCGTTGCGGCCCAGCTGGCGCGACTGAAGTCGGAGCGGGAGGTCCTGCAGTTCGCCTACGGCCTCGAGACCCTGCTGGCGGCCACCCACACGGCAACGGCAGGGGAGTTCGCCGATCGCTCGTTCAACCCGGTCGTGACGGGCATCGGCGCCGTCGAGGCGCGCCACATCGCCGCCTTGGGCCTCCATCTCTCGGGGTCATCGCCGGCCGCCGGATCCGCTTGGCCCGCATACCCCGGAGACGGCCTGCTAGCGGTCTCGGGCGCCATTGCCCCGGGGCTGGGCTTCTGAGGGCCCGGCGGTCGCCGCTACCATCCGGGACCGCAGGCCGGCCGGGCAGACAGGGGGCGCAGACATGGCGAAGTACCTCTCCCAGGAGTGGCTGGACGAGACCCGGGCGATGGGCGCCGACCAGCCCGAGCGTCCAGGGGCGTCGGTGCGCATGAACTATGTCGTGACGGGGTCGCCGGGCGGGGAGATCGACTACTACTGGGTGCTCGAGAACGGGAAGCTGCTCGAGAGCCGGCTCGGATCGTTGGAGGACGGTGAGGTCACCCTCACCACCTCCTGGGACGATTCGGTGAGCATCGCCAAGGGGGAGCTCGACCTCAACGCCGCCTTCATGCAGGGCAGGGTCAAGGTGACCGGCAACATGGCCAAGCTGATGTCTCTCCTGCCCCTTGCCAACGCGCCCGAGTACCAGGAGCTGCAGCAGCGCATCCAGGCGATCACCGAGTTCTGAGGCGCCCCGAGTTGCCGTGGGTGCCGGTCACTCGCGAAGCTCGACAGCCGCTGGTCTCCCGCTATCACGGAGTGAAATGATCCCTGCCTTCCGCCGCGCCGCAGCCACCGCCGCCGCTGGGGCCGTCCTGGCCCTGACGGCGTGCAGCAGCCCGCTGTCCACGGGTCCCGCCGCGCCCACGACGCTCCCACCCACCACGACCACGATCAAGGGCGCATCGACGCCAGCTCAGACCGAAGCGTCGAATTACCGGGCTCAGCTCACGTACCTCATGGTCGAGCAGGTGTACCTGCTCGGACGCGTGACCCAGGCGGCTGTCGCCGCGCCCGCCTCGGGTGGACCCACGACAACCACGGGCTCGGGTGCTTCCACGACGAGCACGCTCCCGCCGGCCGTCGTCGGCCCGACGGCGGACGCCGCCAGCGCTCTGGACACGAGCAGCCATGACATCAGCGACTGGCTGTCCGCCGCCGAGGGCTACGGCACCACCTTCAATGCCGCCTTCTATCCGCTGTGGTCCCAGCGGATGGAGGACTTCCTCGCCTACGCCAAGGCCAAGGCCGTCGGCTACACGCCGGGCTCGGCGGCCGCCACAGCTGCTTTGGCCGCCAACGCCACTGCCATCGCCAAGCTCGTCCACAGCACCAACAAGTACGTCGCCATCACCACCGTCACCAACCCCGGGACGGGCCTGGCCGACGAGCTGGCGCCCGACAACCAGGGCGTCACCAACCTGATCGACGACCAGGTCGCCGGCGCGTCGACGGCGGCGGCCGACCTGGTGACGGCCGCCGAGCTCATGTACCACACGGCCGACTACCTGGCGGCGGCGGCGGCCAAGCTCGACCCGGACCAGTACCCGGGCACCGCCGACGGGACGGCCGCCAACCTGCGCTCGAGCCTGACCATGGTCCTGGTCGAACACGTCGAGCTGGCCTCACTCCAGCTCGCGGCCATCGGCAACGGCCTCCCGGAAGGACCATGGGCGGCCGTCGTGGCGACCAACACCACCGAGCTGCACAACGCCATCGCCGCCAACTTCTCGGACCAGGCGGCGACCGGCTTCAGCTCGCTGTGGAACGGCTACATCTCCGACCTCGTCGCCTACGCCCGGTCCAAGGCGACCGGCGACCAGGCAGCGGCGTCGGACGCCGCCGGGCGGCTCAGCGGGGTGGCCCCCGCCGTCGGAGCGTTCTTCCATGCCCAGTCTGGCCAGCTCGACGCCAATGCGGTCACCGTCGACCTATCTCCTGTGGTCAGCGGCCTGCAAGGGGTCGCCGATGCGACAACGGGGCACGCCCCCGCGGCTACCCTCACCCGGGAGGCGGGCGGCTTCGTGCCCAAGCTGGCGTCGGATGTGAGCGAGGCCATCGCCCTGCGGCACCCCAGCCTCTATGCCCCCTGAGCGGACGCCCGGCGGGGACTCATACGCCAGGCCGGTCGGCGCCGAACACGGGGAGGATATGGACGCACTGGCCGAGATGAGCGATGGGGCCCTGGTCGTCGCCGTCGGGCGGTGGCGGGAGGACGCCCTGGCGGAGGCGTTCCGGCGTCATGCCGGTGCCGTCCACGCGCTCGCCCGGCGGGTCCTGGTGGACGCCTCCGCCGCCGAGGAGGTGGTCCAGGAGGTCTTCCTCCGGTTGTGGACGAACCCCGACCGCTACGACCCGGAGCGGGGGAGCCTGCGCTCATTCCTGCTGGCGCAGACACACGGCCGGGCGGTGGACCTGCTCCGGTCCGACTCGTCCCGACGACTGCGCGAGGCGCGCGACGCCTCCCGATCCGCCCGAGCCGGCTACGACATCGAGCGCGAGATCTGGGACCTGGCGGTCGCCGAGCACCTCCAGTCGGTCGTCCAGGAGTTGCCCGTCGACGAGCGCCAGGCGATCGAGCTGGCTTACTTCGGCGGCCACACCTATCGGGAGGTGGCCACCCTCCTGGCCCAACCCGAGGGAACCGTCAAGAGCCGCATCCGCTCCGGACTCAAGCGCATGCGGGCGCGGATGGTGGAGATCGGGCTGACCCCGGCGGCGATCGAATGACGCAGCCGACCCACGCCGAGATCGCCGACCTCCTTGGCGCGTTCGCCCTCGACGCCGTCGATCCTGACGAGCGGGCCCTGGTGGAGGACCACCTGCGCGAGTGCCCGCGGTGCCGGGACGAGGTGCAGCAGCACCGAGACGTCGCCGCCCATCTGGCCTTCGCCGGGGAGGAGGCCCCGGAGGGTCTGTGGGAGCGGATCGCCGCGGACCTCGAACCGGGGCCGGCCGCCGCCGAGCTCGCCCATCTGTACCCCCTGCGCCGGCCGGCGGCGCCGCGGCCGTGGATGATGCGGAGCCTGACCGCGGCAGCGGCGGCGATCGTCCTGCTCGTCGGCGCACTCGGCTGGGAGGTGCACACCCAGGACGACCGGGTGGCGTCGATCCGGAGGGCGGTCGGCGCCGGCGGGCTCCAAGGGGCGGCACTGTCGGCCCTGCTCGATCCCCGGGGGACGAGGTTCGTCCTCACCTCCACCACCGGACACGTCCGCATCGACGGCGTCGTCGAGCCCGATGGCAATGGGTTCCTCCTCCCCGGCGCCGACGGAGGTCTCCCCGCGCTCCCCACGTCGCAGACCTACCAGCTGTGGTCGGTGTCGGGCGCCGAGCAGGTCTCGCTCGGCTTGCTGGGCTCGCGACCGGGCATCGTCCCGTTCCAGGCGGCGGGTACCCGGATGGCGGAGGTGGCGATCACGGTCGAGAAGGCGGGCGGGGCGGTCCAGCCCACCCGTCCACCGGTCGCCGCTGCCGTGGTCTCCTGATGGCTCAGCGGGTGGCGATGACGCGCTGGAGGTCTCGCAGCTGGCGGTAGCCGGTCAGGACCGCTCCAGACCGCTGGGCCATGGCGGCCAGCGACCGGTCGGACACCGCCAGATCGAGATCGTCCACCCGCGCCGGCCAGTCCGGCGCCAGCGACCGCAGCTCGGCGGTGTCGAGGGCGGGGCGGAAGCAGACCTCGGTCACGCCCGGCTCGAGCTCGAAGAGGGCCCGCTCGATGAGTCGGCGGGCCGCGGCGCGAAGGCGCACGGGCCCGACCGGGACCGGCACCCGGACCAGGCGGTCCGGCGACAGGACTCCCTCGGCGGCGGCCAGATCTCGGAAGGGGAAGCCCATGTCGGCCTGGAGACGGGCGTCGGGGAGCCTCAGCGGGAGGCCGAACTCGACGCACAGCTCCAGCGCCACGTCGAACAGCTCCGGCCGCCGCTCCATGGCCCCGAGGTGCGAGCTCACGTGGCTGACGTCGAATCCCCAGTAGATGGCCCGTTCGAGCTGGGCCCGGCACTCCCGACGGACCTCGTCGATGTCGGCATGCTCGGCCAGGTCGTCAGCCGTCCGAGGGAACCCGCCCTCGCCATCGAGGAGGGACGGGGCCTGGGTGATGGGCCCCCAGCGGACCAGGTCGTACTCCGAGTTGAGCGTGAGGTGGACCCCGACATCCTCACCGCGGTAGCGGGACGCCGCCTCCCGGGCCCACGGGGCGGGGACCATGAGGGAGGCGCTGGTGGCGAGGCCGTCGCGCAGCGCCTCGTAGACCCCGACGTTGGCGGCGTGGGAGGACCCGAGGTCGTCGGCGGTGACGATGAGCAGGCTGGTGCTCGACGGGTGGCCGAGGAGCTCGGCGAGCGAGCTCAAGGCAAGGTCGCGGCGGGCGGGGCCATTGTTTGACCCTACCGGCGCCCCGCCGTCCCCTCGACGGCGCTGAGCACCAGCTCGAGCACGATGGCGCCGGCGACGGCGAGTGCCAACGCCCGCAGGCCGAAGTGGGTGATCCCCCCGAGGCCGGCGGCGCGGGCGAGGCCGCCGCCGATCAGGGCCCCGACCACACCGACGGCGATCTTGGTGAGGCAGCCGAAGCGCTGCCCGGTCACCCGGCCGGCGACGGCCCCGGCCAGGAAGCCGACCACGATCCACGACACCAGGCCCATGTCCGGACATCGTACGGGCAGCGAGGGCGGCTCAGGGCGTGATCGTGAACCTTCATGTCATCTCGATCTTTGCCGGATGTAGGTCTTGGCGCCTCGGGAAGTCCAAGGCATACAGAGGGCCAAGGTCGACCGGCTTCGCCGGCTGCTGGTTGGGTCGCGGCCGCAGCCGGTCCCGGCCGAAGAGCCGCAGGGCGGGCCGGGGGCGGGTCGGGCCACGTTCCCCACGGCTACGGTCGGGCGCCGTGGCCTATGCGATCACCATCCCCTTCGACGGCGTTCCCCTTGTCGACCAGCGCGAGTGGTATGCCGAGTGCGCCGACCTCGGGTACACCGACCTTTGGACAGCGGAGACGAACGGGGCCGACGGGTTCGTGCCCCTCGCCCTGGCGTCGACCTGGGTCCCCGACGTCCGGCTCGGCACGTCGATCATCCCGGCCTTCACCCGAGGCCCCGGGCTGCTGGCCCAGAGCGTGGCCACCCTGGCGTCGGTGGCCCCCGGCCGCTTCGTTTTCGGGATCGGCACGTCGACCGAGGCGATCGTGACCCGTTGGAACGCCGTCCCCTTCGATCAGCCCTACCGGCGTACCCGTGACATGGTGCGGTTCCTGAAGGCGGCATTGACGGGCGCCAAGATTGACGAGGCATACGACACGTTCGCCGTAAAGGGCTTCCGCCTCTCGCTCGTGCCGCCTGAGGTGCCCCCCATCCTGGTGGCCGGCCTGCGTCCCGGGATGCTGCGCATGGCGGCCCGGGAGGCCGAGGGGGCGATCATCAACTGGCTGTCGCCGGACGACGTGACCAAGGTGGCGGCCGAGATCGGGCCCGGCAAGGAGGTCGTCTGCCGGATCTTCGTCTGCCCCAACCCCGACGCAGAGGTGGTGCGTCCGGCCGCCCGCTTCGCCATCGCCTCCTACCTGACGGTGCCGGTGTACGCCGCCTTCCACGACTGGCTGGGCCGGGGCCCGCAGCTTCGGGCGATGCACGAGGCCTGGGCAGCCCGCGATCGTCAGGCGGCGATGGCCGCAATCCCTGACCAGGTGGTCGACGACCTGGTGGTGTGGGGAACGCCACAGGAGTGCAAGGACAAGATCGCCCGCTACGTGGCCAACGGGGTGACGACGCCGTGCCTGGCCGTGATGCCCTTCGGGATGGACCTGCGCCAAGCGGTCCGGGACCTGGCGCCCGGGCGCTGATCAGCCTGCTGACAGCGCCCGCCAGAGGGCGGGGTACGAGCTCCACTCGAGGCCCGGGGTGATCCAACCGGCCGCCTCCAGTTCCCGGTGCAGCCGGGGCAGGTTCCGCCAGGGGATCCCGGCGTCCACGTGATGGGCCAGGTGCCAGCCGGTGTGGTACGGCACCATCCAGAACCGGGCCGGCCAGTGCTGGCGGACGTGGTGCGTGGTCTGGCGCTTGTCCTCGGCGCGTCCCATCCCCCCGTGCTCGGCGATGGCCCGCAGGCGGTTGATGACCCGCCAGCTGGTCATCCACGGAAGCAGCCACAGCACGAGGTAGAGCTGCGGCCGGCCGGCGGCGAGGAACCCGAGGAACAGCACCCCCTGTACGGCGAGGATCGGGAGGGCGACGCCGCGGCTGGCGGGGCGGACCGCGGCGCGGAGCAAGGGACGGAGGTTCTTCCATCCCGAGCTCCCGAAGGCGTCCCGTGCGAGCTTGCGACGGAACGACGCCCGGGCGATCGGGTATCCCGCGTAGAGGGCCTTGTCGGGCTCGTCCGGACCCATCTCGTCGCGGTGGTGGGCCATGTGTGAGCGGCGGTAGAGGTCGTAGGGGACGAAGGCCGGATAGGAGAGCAGCCACCTGCCCACCCAGTCGTTGACCTGCTTGCGGGCGAACAACAGGCGGTGGGCGGCCTCATGGCCCAGGATGGCGAGGAGGGCGAAGCTCCGGCCCATCAGCACCACCGCCAGCGGCCACACCCACCAGCGGTCGATCCGCACGGCGACGGCGATCACGAGCGCCACCTGCAGCCAGGCGGTGGCCACGGTCAGCAGGTTGCGGAACCCGGGGATGCGCCGCAGGTCGGCCCGGATCTCCGGGGTCGGGCGGCCGTCGGCCAACAACCGGTCGGTCGGCAGCACGGCGGGGAGCCGGTCCGACGCCGGGACCATGGAGACGGCCATCGCCGCCATGTTACAGTCATACGCACACGTGCAGCAAGTTCGTAACATGGAGCTGACCGCCCGGTCCGTGGTCGCCAGCCTTTTGCTGGGGATGCGGCGACCCGTGCTGTCGGGGCAACGCCTGGTGGCGGCCGGTGCCCTCTTCGGCCTCAGCGAGGGGGCCGTCCGGGTGGCGCTGTCGCGAATGACGGCGGCCGGCGAGCTGGCCGCCGAGGGCGGGCGCTATCGCCTGGCCGGGTCACTGGCCGAGCGCCATGGCCGCCAGGAAGAGGGGAGACGTCCCCGGCTCCGCCCCTGGGACGGCACCTGGGTCC
>Ga0102924_1007398_pt1 | contig 10066 bp, 9 predicted proteins | sample PaiPotPPM11metaG_FD_80116 | JGI IMG/M metagenome (GOLD analysis project Ga0102924, IMG submission 80116) | Iron sulfur acid spring bacterial and archeal communities from Banff, Canada, to study Microbial Dark Matter (Phase II) - Paint Pots PPM... ...
CCCTCCCCGTGTCCGGCGGGATCATCCATGCGAGCCATCGCCGCATCGTCGGACGCTGGTTGCTGAGAAGCCGGCTCCTGACGCGGATCGCAGATACAACCGGGGACGTTGCAGCCGGCGCAGTCAAAGCCGCACTCCAGCAACACGCGCCGCAGCTCCTGCACCGACGTGATCTGAGGGTCATACGTGACCGTCGCGGTCTGAGCCGCCGGGTTGGCCTCGACTGCGATCACGCCCGGGCGTGACCCGAGCGCACTCTCCACAACGAGCTTCTCACTGCCGCGGTACTGCTCGCCGACGTGCAGAACGACCGTCAGGTAGGTGGGGTGGGCCACGGTCTGCATGTTCGTCTCCTGTCGCTTGACCCCACCCCCGGTGGGGTGGCGTAAGCTCACGGTAGCAAAGGTGTCTAGCCACCGAAGAACGGCGATCCTAGCCCGAGGAGGCTCAACCGAAGGTGAAGGCGTAACCGGAGACGCCGGGGGCGAGCTCGAGGGTCAGGCGATGGGTCTGCGTCGTGGGCAGCGAGACGAGGCTGTAGAGCCGCTGACCGCGTACTGTCACGGTGCCTGCGCGCACGTCGCTCCCTGAGTCGGTGGGTGAGATCGGGTGTCCGTCGAGTAGCACGCGGATACGACGACCCCGACCGCCTGCTGAGCCGAGCACGAGATAGACGTGCTGCGCGTCGATGTTCGCGGTGATCGTGGCGGAGGCAAGCGCGGTCGCGCTCTCGCCCTCGATGCGCCACCGCCCGCCGTAGCTAAACGCATTCAGCGGCAGCTTCGGGACAGGCGAGTAGCTGTGTACGCCGGGAGTGGGTAGAGAAGGCAGCCAGCCTTCGGCGCGGTTTGAGCCGAGATAGGTCTCAGGCGTGATCTGGCTGCTCGAGACCGCGACGCCGGTCGCGTGCGCGGGCACACCCAGCTGGCGCGCGCGGCCGGCTTGGGCGAGCAGCTCGCGCACAGCGGCTTCGCCTTGCGCGTATTCGCCCTCCCCGTCGTGGGTGTAGCGCACCTCGCCGCTTGCGTCGATGAGGTAATCCGCCGGCCAGAACTGGTTGCCATAGGCGTTCCAGGTGGCGTAGTTGTTGTCCTGGACGACTGGGTAGCGCAGGCCGTTCTGTTCGATCGCCGCCGCGACGTTCCCGGCATCGTGCTCGAAGGAGAACTCGGGCGTATGAACACCGACGATCTCAAAGCCGTCCTTGTGGTACTTCGCGTAGAGCGCCTTGAGGTAAGGGAACGTGCGGATGCAGTTGATGCAGGTATAGGTCCAGAAGTCCACGAGGACCACCTGGCCACGCAGCGAGGCGAGCGTCAGCGGTCTGCCGCCGGGCGTGTTGAACCACCGCTGTGTCCCGACGAACGCCGGCGCCGGGCCGAGGTCAGGAAGCGGCGGGGTCTTCACGCCAGGGATCGCCACAGCCACCGTTGCGCCAGCACGTTCCTGGGCCTGGGTGGCGTGCGTGGAGTCGAACTTGGCTGGGCCGTGGATCTTGTCGAGCTGCGCGCGGATCGCACCGGACTGCTCTAGCCCTTCCGTGGGGGAGATCAAAAACGACGGGAAGTCTCCGGCGAGCGCGGTCGTCAGGCGCACATCGAGCATGTGGTAGAGCGCGAAGGAGGTCAGCAGCATGACCACGCCGAGGGCGCGCTGGGCAGTCATGTGACGCCCAGCGCGAAGCAGCCGCCCGGCAATTTTCCGCCAGCCACTCGCGATCAGCAGCAGCGTGAGCCCGAGGCCAAGACCGAACGCGATGGCGAGCACTACAACGCTGCTCGAGGCGCCACGCGTGGCGCTGACCGAGATGACAGCGCCGAGGATCGGTCCGGCGCACGGCGCGCACACGACGCCGAGCGCGCCGCCGACCGCCAGGCCGGAGAGCACGCCTGTGCCGCTCGAGCGCGGCCCGAATCGAGATGCGGCGGCGAGTGGCCGCTCCAGCGCGCGGCTGAGCGCCGGTACGAGCAGCGAGAGCCCGAACAGCGCGAGCACTACGATCGCGAAGTTGCGCAGGAACGCATCTCCGAGGCCCAGCTGGTCGAGCAGCGACGCGAGGCCAATGATCACGAGGACCATCGTCACGACGAGTCCCGTGACGATCGCCAGCGGGCGCCGTCTGCCGCCGGTCGAAGATGCCGCGAGCAGTCCGGGGAGCACCGGCAGGACGCATGGCGTCAGGCCCGTGGCGGCACCAGCGATCACCGCGAAGGCTAGGAGCAGCAGCATCGGAAACCCTGGCCGAATCGGGATGGGAATGGCGGCCTACTCTTGGCGGCCGGCACGGAATTGGGACGAGATTCAGCGCGAGCCACGGATGTGATCGTACTAGTGCGGCTAGTAGCGGAGTCGCGGTGGCGTTGGTCGATGGCACTCTCGATGGAGAGCTCAGGCAGTGTTAGTCGATGGGGATGGCAAGCCGAGAGTTCACTGCGTGGGCAGGCTGGCGAAGAGCCCCGCCGCCGTTTGCGGGCCGACGAGGCGCCGGATGATGCGTCCTTGGCGGTCGAGCAGAAACGTGGTGGGTAGGCCGGTGAGGCCGTAGGCGTTCCCTACTTCGCCGCTGGAGTCGATCAGCACGGGAAACGTCCAGTGGTGTTGGCGGACGAAGCTGGCGGCGGAGGCTGGGCTATCGGACCAGTCGACGCCGACGAGCGTCGCGCGCCCGTGCAGCTCGCTCGCCAGAAGCGCGAGTTGTGGCGCCTCCTTGACGCACGGGCCGCACCAGCTCGCCCAGAAGTGGATGATCGCTGGACGTCCTCGCAGGCTTGCGATGTCGACCCGTGGCCCGACCAGCACCCGTGACGGCAGGGCCGGCGCCGGGCGTGCCTTGGCAGGGCCGGCGTTGCCGCCCACAAGGACGGCGAGCAGGGACGCGAGCAGCAGCACAGCCACGGTGATGAAGACCCCTCGCCAGCGCACCTGAGCTCAATTGCTGGCCAATATCGGTGCGTCGTGCACGATCCACGCCGGGTCAAAGGTCGGTGGGTACAGCACGACGATCGACCCGCGACCCGTGATGCCGTAGACGAACGCGGAATGGCCCACCGTGTTCTCACGCTTGTCCGGGGATGCTTCGACTTGAATGCCGTAGGCCCGCCACACTGGAGAGAGTTCCTTGAATGTCCCGATCAGGTACTCCATGCGGCCTGTCATTTCGTGAGCTGCGAGGAACGCCTTGACCGTGGCCGGCGTGTCGCCCTTGGGGTCGACGGACACGGCGACGATCTGCAGCTTGCTCGCCGCCGGGCCGAGCCTTACCAGGGCGTTGTGCAGGTTGGCGACGATCAGGGGGCAGAGGTCGGGGCAGTGGTCGTAGATGAAGGTCAACAGCACGGCCTTGCCCTTGAACTGCGACAGGCGGACAGGGTGGCCGAGCGAGTCCTTGAGCGCGAACTGCGGTGTCGCCGCCCGAAGCTGCGCCGGTGCCGCGAGCTTCACGTCCAACTTGGAGAGCACTTCGGTCGGGCTCGAACGGGGCTGTGAGCCACCGCAGCCGGCGATGGCGACGCAGGCCAACGCTGCTGCCGCGAAGGCCAGCAGTCGAGACGCGGAGCGGCGGCAGGAGGCGCCCCCTTGGCGCGGTATCCGTTCGGCTTGGTGAGCGCTGAGTGACATACGCGGCACGGCGGCAAGGCTACTATGGCCGATCGTAGTGTTGCTTGCATCGGCCATCAACATCAGCTCGCCCAGCATCCTGCTGGCGTTCGCGGCTGGGCTCGTGTCGTTCGTCTCGCCGTGCTGTCTGCCGCTCGTCCCCGGCTATCTGGCGACGGTATCGGGCTCGGCGCCGGGTGAGAGCTCCCGGCGGCTCGACCCGCAGGTGCTCGCGCGCAGCGGCCTGTTCGTCCTGACGTTCTCGCTGATCTTCATCCTCCTTGGTCTCGGGGCGACCGCGATCGGGTCCTTCCTGTTTCGCAACCAGTCGCTGCTCAACAAGGTTGCCGGCGTGGCGATCATCGCGATGGGGCTGCTGTTCCTCGCCTCGGTATTCGTCACCGCGCTCAACCGCGACTGGCGCCCCGACGGACTGATCGAGCGTGCCGGCCGCGGCGGGCCGATCGTCGCTGGCGCGGCCTTCGCTATCGCGTGGACGCCGTGCGTTGGTCCTACGCTCGGTGCGATCCTCGGCCTCGCCTCTACCCAGCACGGCACGGGCCAGGGCGCCCTCTTGCTCGCGTTCTACTCCGCCGGGCTGGCGCTCCCGTTCCTGTTCTCGGCCGTCGCATTCACCACGGCGACGCGCACGTTTGGATTCTTCAAGCGCCATTACGCCGCGATCCAGCTCGGCGCCGGCGTCGTGCTCGTCGGGATGGGCGTGCTGGTGATAACGGGTGAGCTGTTCCGGCTGAACATTGAGGCGCAGCATCTACTCAGCGGCCTGCACCTCAACTTCTTCCAGAGCGTGTGAGCCCACGCCGGGCCCGCTCGGGGATCGTGCGGTGCAGAACAGTCCTCGTCGCGGCGGCGGCCTGCGCGCTGGCCCTCGGTGCTCCTGCAGGTGCGTTCGCGCACGCGATCCTCGTCCAGTCCCAGCCGGCGCCGGGCATGGAGCTGAGCTCATCGCCGGCGCAGATCACCGCTACCTTCAGTGAGCCGCTGAACCAGCAGCTGAGCAACCTCGCAGTAACCGGACCGGGCGGCAGTCCGATCCGAGCTCGCGTGAGGACCGCGGCAGGTGGCACGGAGCTGATCGTGCGGCCGTTCTCGCAGCTGGCGCGCGGGATCTATCAGGTGCGCTGGCACAGCGTCTCGGCTGATGACGGCCACACACTCGACGGCACCTACTACTTCGGTGTCCAGTCAAGCGCGCCGCAAAGCGCCACTCAAGCTCAGGCGAGCGCGCTTGCGGGCACCGGCTGGCTGCGCGCGCTTCTGCGCGGCGCCTTCGATGCCCTGCTGATCGTGTTCGGCGGCGGGGTGCTGTGCGCAGCCCTGCTCGCGCGCGGACGCGAGCCTGGCGCCTGGCTGATCGCGAAGCCCACCAACGGCCGTCCGCCGCCCGCGGATGCACGGCGGTTGTGGCGAGGCACCGTCCGCGTCGGCTGGCTGGCGGTGCTCGCCGGGACGCTCACAGCACTCGCTGAAGCCGGGAACGCCGCAGGGAGCTTGAGCGCTCATTCTCTGCACGCCTACTTCTTCACGAACACGGCCGGTGAGGCGCGCGTGGCGATGGTCTCGGCGCTCCTGCTCGCGACGGGGCTCGCGGCGCGGCGCACGGCGCGGCGAGCCGGCGTATTCGTCGTCCTCGCCCTGCTTGCCCTGAGCTTCTCCGGCCATGCGAACTCGGCTCACCCGCGAGCGCTCGCGCTTGGCAGTGACCTCGTGCATCTCCTGGCGGCGTCGGTGTGGCTCGGCGGTATCGCGCACATCGCCTGGGCTTGGCTACCGCGAGTCGGCCTGCTCGACCAACAGGAGCGGCGCGCGGTGCTGGCCGGCGTGCTCGCGCGTTTCGGGCGGATCGCGCTTCCGGCCTTCCTGACCCTTGCGCTCGCGGGGATCGTGAACGCCGTGATCGAGCTGGGCTCGCTGCCGGCGCTGTGGCAGACAGGGTATGGGCGAGTGCTGGCCGTGAAGATCGTGTTGGTGGGCTCGATTGCGCTGGTCAGCTACGTCCACGCGATCAGGATTCGCCCGCGGCTGCTGGCCGCCAACGCTGATCCGCCGCCGGGGCTCGAGCGCCGGCATTGGCGGCTGCTCGCCGGCGAGCCGCTGATCGGAGCGGGGGTCGCGCTCGCGGCGGGCGTGCTCGTCGCGTTCCCGCCGCCGCGCAACCAGCCGGTGCCGCCCGTTGCAGCACAGCGCACCCTCACGGTCCCCAGCGTGTCGCAACCGCTCAGCGCGGCCGTCGCAGCGGATGAATTGTCGGTCGCGGAGGAGGGGGGACCACTGATCGTCGCGGCATGGGTCAAACATCGCTCGCACGGTGGCCTGAGCGTGCGGCTGCACACGCTTGGGACCGACGAGCAGCCCCTCGACGTACCCACCAGCGTCCCTGGTGCCACCGACATCGCGAGCTGCGGCTTGGGATGCCGCACCGTCCAGATCGCTAGCTCGCCCACGGTGCTCAGCGTCCAGGTCTCTGACCACGGCCGCCGCTACACCGCACGCCTGCCGATCCACTGGCAGGCCGGCGCCGATGCGCTCGCGCGGCGCCTGCTCGCGCGCGTCGAGACGGGCCAGCTCGAGCTGCGCGACGTGCGAATCCACGAGATCCTGCGCGGCGGACCGACCGTGCCGAACATCACCAACTACCAGCTGCAGGCGCCCGACCGCTTCGCGTTCACGCTCAACCGGGGCTCACAGCCGCTAGGCGAAACCATCATCATCGCCGCGAACGAGTGGGAGCGCACCGCGGGAAAGCCGAGATGGGAACAAAGCCAATACGGCGGCGGCACGCAGCCCTTCAGCGCCGAAAGCTACCTCGGATGGTGGACGCCCTACGCGGAGAACCCGCGCCTCATGGACGTTGAGCACACGACGACGGGCCTCGTGGTGGACATCGCCACGCTCAGCGAGGTCCAGGATCTCGGACCCGTATGGCTGCGCCTGCGCCTCGACGTAACCCACCGGCGGCTGCTGCGGCTGAGGATGATCACGGCCGGGCACTTCATGACCCAGGAGTGGGGTGCGTTCAACCGCCCGCTCGCCATCCAGCCACCCCCGGCCGGAGAGGTGCAACCGAGCGCGGCCGGTTGACCGCGCACCGGCCAGCTACTACGCTGCGCCGCTACTATGCATCCTCGTATGTTGACCGGAAGCCTGCTGAGGCGCCTGCCCTGTGCCGCTGTGGTCGGGGTGCTGGCGCTCGCGGTGGCCGGCTGTGGATCGAGCGCCGACACACCTGCGGGGCTGACGATCGCCGGACCGGGGCTGCAGACAAGCCAGCCTGCGACAGGACTGAGCCAAGCGCCGTGGCCGCCGGAATACGCGCATCTCGCGCAGCGCTTGAAGCTGATTGGGATTCCTCCCGGCGGCCAGGAAAAGTTCCACATCCACGCGATGCTCCGCATCTACGTCAACGGCCTGCTGCGCCCGCTGCCGGCGGACATCGGCCTCGATCCGGCCAAGGGCGTCGAGTCGAGTATGCACACCCACGACAGCACCGGCATCATCCACATGGAGGCCCCGCACCCCTACAACTACACGCTCGGCGACTTCTTCGCGGTATGGGGCGTCAAGCTCGGACCCGCCCAGGTCGGCGGGCTGACGGGGTACGGCGGCGATCACCTGCACTTCTACCTCAACGGCAAAGCGATTACCAACCCCGCCGCGCTCGTGCTTCACCGGGAGGACAGCGTGGTCATCGGCTACGGCCCGGAAAACAGCTTTCCGCATAAGTCGAGCACGTTCCTGCTCACGGAGGTCGAAAAAGGCGAAGGCGGGCTCGGCTGCGGCGCCGCCAAGAAGGGACACAAAGCCAAAAGCTGCCTAGTGGTCAAACCGACCAGCACCAAGCCGACCCATACCTGAGCCCGTTGACCGCCGCCTCGCCATCTACTACGCTGCATAACTACTATGCTGCCTCGTAAATGACTTAGGAGAAGATATGACCAGTGCAATCCTTGCGTCTGCCAGTCCGCTACTCGCCTTGTGTGCTTTGGCTTGCCCGATCGGCATGGGCGCCATGATGTGGTTCATGGCTCGCGGCTCACGCTCGAAGGCCCCAACAGCGCCCACGCAGCCTTCGACCCTCGATGACCTGCGCCACGAGCACGATCGTCTTGGGACGCAGATCGAGCACCTGGAGGGCGCTCACGTGGGCGCCGAGCACGCCGACGCGACGAGCCGCGTCCCTCTTGTTTCCGGGTGATCGGCATGACGGCGGCCGGCACTCGGGATACCCTTCGTCCATGACTACTCGTGCCGCTGTTCCGCCTGCGCTGTTTGAGCTCGAGACGGAGGTCATGGAGGAGGTATGGCGCCAGGGCCGCACGAACGTGCGCGCCGTGATGGAGGTCTTGAACAAATCCCGGCGCAAGGATCGCGCCTACACGACCTACATGACGATCATGGCTCGTCTGCACAGCAAGGGCCTGCTCGAGCGCGAGCGCGAGGGCCGCACCGACGTGTACTGGCCCCGCCTGTCCCGCGAGGAGTACCAGCGGGTTCGCGCCGGTCAGGAGGTCAGCGAGCTGGTCCACGAGTTCGGCGAGGTCGCGTTGGTGCAGTTCGCCAAGGAGTTCGACAAGCTCGACCCGGCCCGCGCGAAGGCGCTACGGCGGTTGGCGCGCGGTGCGTAGCGCACGGCACTTCTATCGCCTCAGCCTCGCTCTCGGCGCGGCTGGAGCAGGCGTCCTCACGCTGGGCGCCGCGGTTGCTCTCCACTCGATCAATTTCGGGGCGCCCTCGCTTGCGCGGCTGCTCAGCGCTTGCCAGGACGTGGTTCTCTCAAGCAGTACCGCCATGTCCGCCGTCGTGCTCGCCTTCACGGGGGTCGGCCTAGCGGTACTGAGCCTCGCGATCCGCTCGCTGCTGGGCCACTACCGCGCCCAACGACGCGTGCTCGCGAGCCTGTCGGTGCAGCGTGAGATCGAGCAGGGGGACACTGTGGTCACGGTCTTCGCGCATGGGCTTCCCAAGGCGTTCTGCGCCGGTCTGCTCAAACCCCGCATCTATCTGTCTAGCGCGGCCCTGGAGACCGTGCCGGCCGCCGAGCTTGCCGCCGTGCTGGAGCACGAGTCACACCATTGCCGTCGCCGCGACCCGCTGCGAATGCTGATCGTGCAGGTCCTCGGCGACTCGCTGTTCTTCCTGCCGCTGATGAAGCGCCTACGCGAGCGCTACGGCGCGCTGGCCGAGCTCGCCGCAGACGAGGCCGCGGTTGCCGCGACCGGCGACCGCCCCGCGCTCGCCTCCGCCCTGATCACGTTTGCCGCTGCCCCGAGCCCAGGCGTGGTCGGGATCGCCCCCGAGCGTGTTGACCACCTCCTCGGCGAGCGCCCACGCTGGCAGCTATCCGCCTCCCTGCTCACGGGCGCCCTGGTCACGATCGTGGGCTTGCTGGCCGGCGCGGTGACGCTCGCGCACGCCGCGACGCCGGGGAATCTCAGTGTCGCGGTGCTCACCGCCCAAGCCTGCATGATCGGGATGGTCGTCCTGCCGGTCATGCTCGGCGCGAGCCTGGTGCTGCTCACCCAGCGCTCTTGGCGCAGCGCCACGCACGCCTGAGCGCAGCGCTCCTTACGACTCCCGGCTTGCACACGGGACGCTCGGCAGCTACTCTACTAGGCACGCTAGTATTACGACTGAGCGTAGTCGAGATCAAAGCGCCATGTGACCGAGATGACCGTCTCCTTGATATTCACCCTGGCTGGTGTGCTCAGCGGCGTCCTGGCGGTCGCTTGGCTGACGTTCTTTCTGACGCGGGGCCTCGGGGCGGGCGCGCACCCGGATGCTCCGCGACGCAGATGGCTCGCCGGTCCCACGACCACGGGTAGCAGATCCGGGTTTGGTGGGAAGCGATGACGATCGCGCTGGCGCTCGTGATCGGACTTGCCGGCCTGGCCTGTCCGCTACACATGTGGTGGTCGCATCGCCGGGGGCGGCCCGGCTGTATGGCCGCGCACCGGAGCACGGAGCCCGGCGATGCCGAAAGTGTGCGCAGCGCACAGCAGAGGCTTGAGCGCGCGATCTCCGACCTCGCCGCCCCGGCAGGAGCTCAGGAGCCCTCGCAGCGTGCATAGCAGCATCTTCTTCGGCGGGTCCGTGATCGCGGCGGTGATTGCGGGCAGCGTCTCACTGTTCGCGCCGTGCTGCATCTCGGTGATGCTGCCTGCGTACTTCAGTACCGCGTTTCAGAACCGCCGAATGCTGGTCGCGATGACGTTCCTGTTCGCAGCCGGGGTGGCGACTGTGATCCTGCCGATCGCGATGGGCGCCGCCGCTGTGCAGCGCTTCATCACCGCCCAGCACGAGATCGTCTATGTCGCCGCCGGCGCCGCGCTGCTAGCCCTCTCGATCTTCACTCTCGCCGGAGGTCGGTTGCACCTGCCGATGCCCGGACGACGCGGCGGGGCAAGCACGGGGCCGTGGAGCGTCTACTCGCTCGGCGTGTTCTCCGGCG
>Ga0102924_1007399_pt1 | contig 10065 bp, 8 predicted proteins | sample PaiPotPPM11metaG_FD_80116 | JGI IMG/M metagenome (GOLD analysis project Ga0102924, IMG submission 80116) | Iron sulfur acid spring bacterial and archeal communities from Banff, Canada, to study Microbial Dark Matter (Phase II) - Paint Pots PPM... ...
GACGTCGCCGGCGCGCTGCCAAAAGCGCTGCGGGCCATGGGGCACGACGTTCGGGTCGTGATGCCGCGCTACGGCAGCATCGATGTCGACAAGTACGGGCTGCACAAGGTCGTGACCAACCTCGGCGTCCCGCTCGCGCACCAGCCGGTCAATGCCGACGTGCTCGAGGGGCGCATCGGCGGTGATGTGCCGATCTATTTCATCGACAATCCGCAATTCTTCGGCCGCGAAGGCATGTACGGCTTCTGGGACGACGACGCGCGCTTCATCTATTTCAGCCGCGCCGCGCTCGAGATGCTGCGGCCGCTCGATTTTCGACCGGACGTGATCCACGTCAACGACTGGCACACCGCCCTCATCCCCAACATGCTGGCTCGGCTCTATGCCGGCGACCCGTTTTTCGCCGATGTCGCGACCGTCCTCACCATCCACAACCTCGCCTTCCAGGGCGTCTTCGGCTACGGCACCCTCCACCTCGCGGATCTCGAGCAATGGGGGTTGATCAAGCCCGGGATGCCAGGGCTCGACGACATCGTCAACCTGCTCGGGCGCGGTCTGTATTTCTCGGACGTCGTCAACACCGTGAGCAACCGCTATGCGGAAGAGATCCTCACGCCGGAGTACGGCGAAAAGATGGACCCGCTGCTGCGCGTCTTTCGCAGCAAGCTGCACGGGATCATCAACGGCATCGACTACGAGGTCTTCAACCCGTCCGCCGACACGTCGATCGCCGCACGCTACGACATCGGCAGCGTCGCCAACAAGGTCGAGAACAAGCTGGCGCTGCAGAAGGAGGTCGGGCTACCCCAGGACCCCGCGATACCGGTCATCGGCCTGATCTCACGCCTCTACGACCAGAAGGGACTCGACCTGATCGCGAACGTCATGTGGGGGTTGATGCGGCTGAACCTCCAGCTCGTTGTGCTCGGGGCCGGCGACTCGCGCTACGAGGAGATGTTCCGCGCCGCCGCTCGCGACAACCCGCAAAAAGTGTCGGCCACCATCGGTTTCAAGCCGGTGCTGGCGCAGCACATCTACGCCGGTTCGGACATGTTCCTGATGCCGTCGCGGTTCGAGCCCTGCGGGCTCGGCCAGCTGATCAGCCTTCGGTACGGGACCATCCCGATCGTGCGCGCCACCGGTGGCCTCGCCGACACGATCGACGACTGGGACCCGGTGCGGCAGACCGGCAACGGCTTCGTCTTCAGCGCCTACGACCATTGGGACCTCTATGCCCAGGTGGTCCGTGCCCTGGAAACCTTCCGCCAGCCCCAGCTCTGGCAGCGCCTGCAGGTAAACGCCATGTCGACCGACGTCAGCTGGGCCAACTCGGCGGAGAAGTACGTCCGCCTCTACCGGGCAGCGGTCAGCAACCACGCCGAGGCTCGGGAGTACTCGGCCGCCGCGGCCAGCCCATACGGCTGGTAGGCGTCCGGCGCCGCCCCAAATCGGGGCTCCGTCTAATAGACCTTAATATTTGGACGATTTTCTTGATGTCTTGACATCCGGTAGGTCATGATTACGGCGATTCGGCTTGGAGACCGCTCGAGAACGCCGATACATCAAGCCCTGGAAGGGAGGTAATTGACGTATATGGACGATTCAGTCGCTCGATTCCGATGGCTTCGGGTACCGGCACTCTTAACGGTGGTCGGGCTGCTCGTAGCGGCGTGCGGAAACTCTGCTCCGACCACGAGCAACCTCGCAAGCGACCAGTCGTTGCGAGTCAACAATGGGGTGGAGCCCAACAGCCTGGACCCCGGGCAGGAGCAGTACGACTACGAGGGTGCGATCGGCGCCTCGATCAGTGAGGCACTCCTGAAAATCAAACCGGATCTCTCCGACGCCGCGCCAGCGACGGCCTCGAGCTACAACGTTTCCTCGGACGGCCTGACCTGGACCTTCCACATCCGCTCGAACGCCAAGTGGAGCGATGGCAAGCCGGTCACCGGGGCTGACTTCGTCTACGCCTGGCAGCGGATCCTTGACCCCCGCCTGGCGGCGCCCTATGCCGATCCCTTCTTCGACGGCTCCATCAAAGGCGCCGACAATTACGCCAACCTGGATCCCGTCAAGGACGCGGCCAAGATTCCCGACTTCCTGAACGGGCTCGGCCTGTCCGCACCGGACGCGTCGACCTTCGTGGTCAAGCTGCAGGCCCCGGCGCCGTACTTCAAGTGGATCGCCAGTCTCTGGATGTCGGCTCCCGTCCGCAAGGACGTGGTCGAACAATACGGCTCCGACAAATGGGCGACCTCGCCGACCTCGCTGATCACGAACGGCCAGTTCAAGGTTTCCGAGATGGTCTCGAAGGACCACATCACGTTGGTCCCCAATACCAATTACTGGGGCGGCGCGCCGACCCTCACCAAGATCGTCAACTACGAGATCTCGGACGACAACCAAGCGTATGCGAAGTACTTGAATGGCGAACTGGACATCGTCAATGTCCCGCTGGCCAACACGGACCTGGTCAAGAACGACCCCAAGCTGAGCAAGGAAATCAAGTTCGTCCCGCAGCTGACGCTGTTCTGGATGGACTTCAATACCCGGAAGGCGCCGTTCAATAACCCGAAGGCCCGCCTGGCCTTCTCCAAGGCGGTCGACCGCGATTCCCTGGCCAAGAACGTCGGCAAGGGCCGCTGGTCCGCCGCCGACTTCTTCATTCCGAAGGGGATGAATGGCTACCGGCCCGACCTCGGGAAAAGCCAGGAATTCGACGCGGCCGCCGCAAAGACGATGCTCACCCAGGCGGTGGGTGATCCGAGCAAGATCACGATCGACTTCCTGATCCGCAACAGCACGGCCAACAAGCAGATCGGCGAGTTCCTTGCCGACCAGCTGCAGACCAACCTGGGCGTCAAAGTCAACCAGGTGGTCATCGACAGCAAGACCGTGACGACGCGCCTCCGCAAACACGACTACCAGCTGTACGTGGGCGGCTGGGGCGCCGACTACCCGGACGACCAGGACTGGTTCGACATCTGGATGACCGGTAGCGGCAATGTGTTCGGCGGCTACAGCAACCCGGACTACGATGCTCTCGTGAAGAAGGCCGACATCGAGCCGGACGCGAAGAAGCGCCAGGACTACTACGACCAGGCGCAGAAGATCCTCATCGATGATGCCGGCGGCGGCTTCCTCTACCAGCGCAACTACATGATGTTGGCCAAACCCTACGTGCAGGGATTGACGACGACGGCGCAAGACTTCTCGACCGTTGGTGACTGGTTCTGGGGCAAGGTGTCGATCGCGCAACACTAAGTAAGGAACTGAGAGTTGGCAGTAGCACAGGGCGCCCCTCGGCGGGGCGCCCTCGTTTCCTTCAAGATCCCGCGGGGGCGGGCCGCCAGCCTAAGCCTCTACGTCGCCCGCCGCATCCTCTGGCTGATCCCCGTCCTCTTCTTCGTCATTACGATCACGTTCGTGCTCATGCACTTCGCCCCCGGCAGTCCCTGGGACCGGGAAGGGAAGCAGCTCTCAGCCGCGGTCATTCGCAACCTGAACGCCAAGTACGGCTTGAATGAACCGTTTCTCGCCCAATACGTTCGCTACCTCGTGAACGTCGCGCATTTTGATTTCGGCCTCTCGTTCCAATACGAGGACCAGCCGGTCAGCAGCCTGATCCTTAAGAGCTGGCCGCCCACTGCGGTCATCGGCCTCCTCGCTTTCGTGATGATCGTCATCTTCGGGATCGGTATCGGTGTCGTCGCCGCCTTGCGGCAGAACACCTGGGTCGACTACGCGGTGGTGGGCTTTAGCACCATTGGGGCCTCGACCCCGGCATTTGTGCTCGGCATCATCCTCATCATCATCTTCTCGGTCACCCTCTACCGAATCACGGGCGGCAACTTCTCGCTGCCGACGGGCGGCTTCGCCCTGGACCAGCACTTGATCTTGCCGGTTGTGACGCTGGCGACGTTACCGATTGCCTTTATCGCCAGGCTCACGCGCGCCAGTACCCTCGAGGTCCTCCGCCAGGATTACATCCGCACAGCATGGGCAAAAGGCCTGCGCGAGCGACTTGTGGTCACCAAGCACGTGCTCAAGAACTCACTGATCCCCGTGGTCTCGGCGCTGGGACCGACGTTTGCGGTCCTGATAACGGGATCGGTCATCGTGGAGAGCGTTTTCGCGATTCCCGGAATCGGGCGCGCGTTCGTCGTCGCCGTCGGCTCGCGCGATTACCCCATGATCCTGGCGACCACGATCCTCTTCTCGGTGGTGGTCGCGCTCGCCAACCTGGTCGTCGATCTGCTCTACACGGTGATCGATCCGCGCGTGAGGCTCGGCTAATGGCTGCCGCCACTGCCGTCTCGCTGGAGCAAATCGACTGGGAAAATCCTGAGCAAATCGGTCTCTGGCAGGACGCCTGGCAGCGCTTCCGCCGAAACCCGATCGCGGTGGCGGGGCTGATCTTCGTCTGCCTTCTCCTCCTCGACGCGCTGGTCGCGCCGCTACTCGTGAGTCTCCATCTGATCGCCGATCCGCTGAAGCAGAACGCGGCCAACTCGTATGCCGGCTTCAGCCTTCAACATCCGTTCGGGACCGACTACCTCGGCCGTGACCTGCTCAGCCGCGTCATGTTCGGCGCCCGCATCTCTCTCACGATTGGGCTGACCGTGCAGGTGATCTATCTGCTGATCGGCGGAACCATCGGGCTCACCGCGGGCTATTCCGGCGGCCGCGTCGACAACCTGCTGATGCGGTTCGTCGACATCTGGTACGCCTTCCCCGATCTGCTTTTCCTGCTCGTGGTCGTCTCCATCTTCCAGCCGAGCCTGTTCGTGATCTTCGGCGCGATCGGGATCATCGGCTGGGTCGACCTTGCGCGCCTGATCCGCGGCCAGGTGCTCTCGCTGAAGGAGAAAGAGTTCGTCGAAGGCGCGCGGGCCGCCGGTAGCGGGCCCACAAAGATCATCCTCCGACACCTCTTGCCGAACACGCTCGGCCCGATCATCGTTAGCCTCACATTCGGCATCCCGCGAGCGATCTTCCTGGAGGCCACCCTCAGCTATCTGGGGGTCGGCATCCCGCCACCCACCCCCAGTTGGGGCATCATGATCCAGGATGGCAACCAGGCGATCTTCGCCTACCCGCACCAGGTGCTGGTGCCCGCCCTGGCGTTGGCCATCACCATGCTGTCGTTCAGTTTCATCGGAGATGGACTGAGAGACGCCATCGATCCCCGAATGCGAAGATAGCGCTGTGGCAGCGCCTCTCTTGCGTGTCGAGGACCTGCGCACGCAATTCTTCACCTCTCGCGGAATCGTCCATGCGGTCGACGGGATCAGCTTCAACGTCGCCCGTGGTGAGACGGTCGGCATCGTCGGGGAGTCCGGCTCGGGGAAGACGATGACCGCCTTTTCAATCCTGCGGTTAGTGCCCGATCCCGGCCGGATCGTCTCGGGGCGGATCATGTTCAAGGACCAGGACGTCGTCCAGATGAACGACGACGACGTCCGCGAGTTCCGCGGCAACGACGTCGCCATGATCTTCCAAGACCCGATGACGTCGCTGAACCCGGTCACCCGGGTCGGGACCCAGATCGACGAGGCGATGACCGCTCACGAGCGCTTCTCGAAGAAGGAGGCGGAGGGTCGCGTCGTCCCGCTCCTCCAGAAAGTGCGGATCCCGGAGGCGGCCCAGCGAGCGAAGGACTATCCGCACCAGTTCTCGGGCGGGATGCGCCAGCGAGCCATGATCGCCATGGGCCTCTCCAACGAACCGGAATTGCTGATCGCCGACGAGCCGACCACCGCCCTCGACGTCACGGTGCAGGCGCAGATCATCCAGCTGCTGAAGCAGCTCAATCGCGAGGTGGGGGCCGCCATCATCCTGATCACGCACAACATGGCCCTGGTTGCGAGCCTGTGCCAGCGCATCATCGTGATGTATGCGGGGAGGATCGTCGAGGAAGGGCCGGTCGAGCAGATCTTCGACAGCCCCCAGCATCCCTACACCTGGTCGCTGCTGCGGTCCGTCCCGCGGGTCGACGTGGCCCGGATCGAACGCCTGGTCAGCATCAAGGGCTTGCCACCCGACCTGGTCCGCCTCCCTCCCGGCTGCAAATTCCACCCGCGCTGCCGGTTCAAAGTCGAGAAATGCGAGCGAGAGGAGCCACCCCTCGAGCAAGTGGCGCCCGATCAGATGGCTCGATGCTGGGTGATGATGCGCAACGTGCCGCAGGAACAGCGAGAGGAAACCAAGGCGGGCGAAGTGTCGCACCAGGCGGCGACCGAGCTCAAGCAGGCCGGCTCCGGGTGAAAGTGGCCGAGGCCAGTCCCTCGACCGAGCGGCGCGTCGACCCCGTCATCCTGCGGGTGGAGAACGTCTACAAACATTTCCCCGTTGGCGGGCTGGGCGGCGCGGCAGTCCGCGCCGTCGATGGGGTCAGCTTCGAGATTCGACGGGGGGAGACGCTCGGCCTGGTGGGGGAGTCCGGGAGCGGCAAGTCGACGCTGGGCCGGGTGATCACCGCGCTGCACCCGGCCAGCGGCGGGAGCGTTCTCTTCGAGGGGAAGGACGTGACCAAGCTTCGCGGTGGCAAGCTGCGCCAGATCCGCCGTCAGCTGCAGATCATCTTCCAGGATCCGTTCGCCTCGCTCGACCCGCGCATGACGGTCGGCGAGATCATCGCCGAACCGCTCGACAACTACGGGCTGGCGCGCGGCCGGCAGCGGCAGTTGCGCATCCAGGAGCTGCTCCGCGTGGTCGGCTTGAACCCGAACTTCACCAACCGGTACCCGCACGAGTTCTCAGGCGGCCAGCGGCAGCGCATCGGCATCGCGAAGGCGCTGGCGCTAAACCCGTCGCTGATCGTCTGCGACGAGCCGGTCTCGGCACTCGACGTCTCGATCCAGGCGCAGATCATCAACCTGCTGCAGGACCTGCAGCGGGAGTTCAACCTGACCTATCTCTTCATTGCCCACGACCTCGCCGTGGTCCGGCATATCTCGAACCGGATCGCGGTCATGTACCTGGGGAAGATCGTCGAGATCGCCGACCGGGTGGATATCTACGACCGCCCGCAGCATCCATACACCAGCGCCCTGCTCAGCTCCATCCCGGTACCGGACCCACGCCGCGAGGCCAACCGCGAGCCGATCCCGCTCAAGGGCGAGATTCCCTCGCCGGTCAATCCGCCGAGCGGCTGCCGCTTTCACACCCGGTGTCCGATCGCCCGCGTGCCCGGTGTCTGCTCCGAAGTCGAGCCGCCGCTCGAAGCGCATGGCCGGCCCGGCCAGGTGGCCGCCTGTCATTTCGCCGGTGAGCTCAGCGCGCGGTCGGCGACGGAAACCCGCTTGCCGTCGGCCTGACCCCTGGCCCCCAACCCTGCGTCGACCAGGACCATCGACCGGCTTCAAGAGTGGGAGTTGACGCTCCTCGAGAAAGCCGCCACGCAGGCGCCGGTGGAGGTCATCGCACCCTTCCGCGCGATTCCCGGACGAACCGGCGAGCTGGTGGGTTTCAACTACGCGCTGCCGGTCGACCCGCTCGACGAGCGGCTGCCGGCGGCGATTAACGCGCTGCGGGCCCGATACCGAGCTCGCCATGAGCCGCTGCGACTCGAGTTCAACGAAGAAACCTGGCCGGAGCTCGGCCCGGCGCTGGGACGAGCTGGACTGGTCCTCGAGAGCCGCAACCCCTTGATGGCCTGCGAGCCGGAGGCGTTTCGCCCGATGACGGCCCCGACCGTAGTGGTTCGGTTTCTCGACGTGGATCCGCGTCATCCGTCGACGCTGCGCGCGGTCGGGGCGCTGGATGGTCAGGTTGCCGGGCGCGCCTCGATGGGGACGGTCGAGGGCGTGGCCGAGCTCTACGGTGTGGTCACCGACCCGCCGTTTCGGCGTCGGGGCGTGGCGGCGACGATCTGCAGCGCCCTGGTCGAGCGGCTTTTCCGCGATGGCGGCTCGCTGGTGTTCCTCGACGCGGAGAATCCCGGTGCGGAGGCACTCTACGCCGGCCTTGGCTTTCGCCGGATCGGCGCCCGGCTGAGCTACGCGGAACCGGACGAGCCAACTTTCTCCCGGACGTAGGCGAGCACCTGGCGGTCGGTGCGGCCGTCGGGGCGGAGGCGGTCCTCGAGGTTCTCCACCTCCGAGAAAGCCGTGAAGGCCTGTCGAGCCCGGCCGCCCCACGGCTCGCCGTCGGGGCCCGGGTCATACCCCAGGCGCCGAAGCCCGTCGCGCAACTCCTGTGCCAGCCGGTCGTCGATGATCAGCAGGTCCTCATCGGACGGTTTTTCGAAGTAGAGGCGCCACAGCCCGGTCAGCCGCTCGAGCTCGTCGACCGGCTGGGGATGGTCGTCGACTCGCAGGTCGAGGTAGCGGTCATTGAGGCCGCCGTATCCGCCACCCGGCTTGACCACCAGCAGGGCGGCCGACTGCTTTCCCCGGCGGTCGCCGCCGGCGCGATCCCCCGCCTTCAACGCGGCGAGGAGGCGGGCCGCGAGAGGGCCCGCGGTGGTCTCAAATGCCCGCAGCATCTCGGTCACGGTCGCCTCCGAGACCAGGATGTTGCCCTGGACCGCGACGTGGTCGCCGGTCAGGCCGCCGCACCAAGGAAAACACTCCCCGCCGGTGAAGGTTGCGGCGCCACCGTGCAGATCGACGATGCCGACCTGACGCTTCGCCGACTCGGGATCCGCTGCGGTCAGGCGATCGATAACGGCCCGAGGGGTGAGTCCCTCCGCCAGCAGGTCCAGCCCGGCCGGGCCGTAACTCGTGTTGGCGTACGACTGGGTGGCGATGGCACCCACCCCTCCGCGGGCCCATGGGACCACGGCGCCGGCCGACAGGAACTTCGATGCCACGGCTACGCCGCACTCGCCGGCCAAGGGGTCGGCAGCGACGACGCTGAAGGTCATGCGGGAAATCCCGCAACCCTAATCGTGCGAGTGCAAGGAATCATGGCCGGTAAACCTTACGGCATAATGGACTCTGCGTTCTCGCGTCCTTCCCCAGGAGTTTGCCCCTGCCCCAGCTTCGTCAGGATCTGATCACGGGGCGCTGGGTGGCCGTCGCCACCGAGCGCGCGAGGCGGCCCGATTCGTTCACCCAGGCAGTCAAGGAGGCGGTCGCGGCCCGCGACGTGTGCCCCTTCTGCCCCGGGCATGAGGCGATGACGCCGCCGGAGGTGCTCGCCTACCGCGCGCCCGGCGGGACGCCCAATGGCGAAGGTTGGTCGGTGCGGGTGGTGCCAAATCTGTATGCGGCCTTCCGGCTGGAGCCGGATGGACAGGAACAGCGCGATGGTCGCTTCTGGCAGCGCGATGCCATCGGCGCCTGCGAGGTCCTGATCAGCAGCCCCGACCACCTGGCGCCGACGCCGCTGCTGCCCCGCCGGCAGGTCGAGGAGATCGTCCAGTCGTACGTTGACCGCTATCGCCACCACGCGCAGGACCCGAAACTCGAGCACGTGCTGATCCTCTATAACCACGGCCGGCCGGCGGGGGCGTCGTTGGAGCACCCGCATTCGCACCTGTATGCCATCAGCCTCGTCCCACCGAGTTTCGCCGAGGAGCTGCAGGGTGGGCGGCGCTTCCACCAGGAGCAAGCTGCGTGTGTCTTCTGCCGCACGCTCGACGACGAAGGGAGCGCGGACGCGCGCATCGTGTTCGAGAATGATGCCTTCGTCGTGTTTGCGCCCTATGCGGCGCGTACTCCATTCGAGACCTGGATCATGCCGCGGCGCCATGCGGCCTCCTTTGGCGACCTCGATCTCTCCCGTGAGAAGCCAGCGTTTGCGGAGGCGCTGCAGCTCACCCTGAAGGCGCTGCGCGACGGCCTGAACGATCCGCCCTTCAACTACTTCATCCACAGCGCGCCGCTCAAGGCTGACGTCAGCGACGCCTACCACTGGCACCTCGAGCTGATTCCCAAACTGAGCACCGCGGCGGGCTTCGAGCTGGGGACGGGAATGTGGATCAACGTGGTCAAGCCTGAGGATTCCGCCGCGTTCCTGCTCGAGCGGGTCGAGAAGATGGCCGGGCAACCCGCATGAAGGCCGTGGTGATGGCGGGCGGCGAGGGGTCGCGGCTGCGGCCGCTGACGAGCGGGGTGC
>Ga0102924_1007402_pt1 | contig 10062 bp, 8 predicted proteins | sample PaiPotPPM11metaG_FD_80116 | JGI IMG/M metagenome (GOLD analysis project Ga0102924, IMG submission 80116) | Iron sulfur acid spring bacterial and archeal communities from Banff, Canada, to study Microbial Dark Matter (Phase II) - Paint Pots PPM... ...
GATCACCACGAAGCCCGAGTAAAAGCATGCCTGGCGCCAGCCTGGCACCGGATGGCCGTCGATGGCGAGCGTGCGCACCCGCCGCGCGTAGAGCAGGCCGAGGACCGCCAGCGGCCCCAGCTGCAGGGCCGCCGAGGAGCTCGTGGAGAGCGCGAGCGGCAGGGCAAGCATCGAAACCCAGGGTACGCCAGCGCCAGACAATCGGCGAGGCCCGCGTGAGCGCTTCCATACACTGACAGCCCGTATGGAGCTCCCGCCCCGCCGTCTTTTGCCGTCGCTGCTCGGCGGCATCGGTGTCGCGGCGCTCGCGCTGCCGGCCGACGCCCAGGCGCACGGGATCGTGGGCAAGGCCGACCTGCCGATCCCCGTGTGGCTGTTCAGCTGGGCGGCCGCGATCGTGCTGGTTGTGTCCTTCGTGGCGCTGTCGACGATGTGGACCAAGCCCCAGCTGCAAGAGCAGCACCTGCGCCGGCTGTTCAGACTGCCGACCACGCCCTTCGGGCGCGGTGCCCCGCTGGAATGGCTGGCCGGACTGGTCGGTGTGGGGTTGTTGGCGCTGGTCATCTACAGCGGCTTTGACGGCGCACAGGTGACCCAGGCCAACTTCTCGGTGACGTTCATCTACGTCATCTTCTGGGTGGGGTTGCCGGTCGCAAGCGTGGCGTTCGGCGACGTCTTTCGTGCGCTGTCGCCGTGGCGCACCTGTGCCCGGGGCATGTGGGCGCTCTTGCGACTGGCACGCCGCGGCAGGCAGGTCGCACCGCCGCTGCGCTATCCACAGTGGCTAGGGATGTGGCCGGCAGTGGCTGGCATCGTCGGCTTTGCATGGCTGGAGTTGATCTACGTCGAACGCGACCGGCCGTCGCTGCTGGCGGCGCTTTCGCTGGGCTACTTCCTGGTGATGGTTGTGGGCATGGCGCTGTTCGGCGTGGAGGAGTGGGGGGGACAGGCTGACGGCTTCGGCGCCTACTTCAGCCTGGTGTCAAAGCTCTCTGCTGTCGTGCGCGGCGACGACGGCTGGGTCTACCTGCGCCGGCCACTCAGCGGGATTACCTCGCTGCAGATCCGCGCGGGCACCGTCGGGTTGATTTGCACGCTGATCGGCACCACCACCTTCGACGGCTTCAGCAACGGCGGCATCTGGCGCACCAACGAGCCCCACCTGCAGAGCCTGTTCTCAGACGTCGGCTTCAGCCAGACCCCGTCGCTGGAGCTGGCCTACTCGGTGGGGCTGCTCTTCTGCCTGGCGCTCGTGGCGGCTGTCTACCGCATCGGCATCATCGGCGTTCACAGCGTCAGCGACCGCTATGACATCCACCAGCTGACGCGCACCTTCGCGCACACGCTCGTGCCGATCGGCTTTGCCTACGTGGTAGCGCACTACTTCTCGCTGCTGCTGTGGCAGAGCCAGGCGATGGGCTACCTGATCTCTGACCCGCTCGGCAACGGCGCCAACCTGTTCGGCACCAGCGGCTTTCAGATCGACTACCACATCATCTCCTATGCGGGCATCTGGTATGTGCAGGTGGCCGCGCTGGTCAGCGGCCACGTGGGCGGATTGGCGCTCGCGCACGACCGTGCGCTGGCCCGCTACCCAGACCCCGAAGAAGCGGTGCGCAGCCAGTACTGGATGCTCGCAGTGATGGTCGCGTTCACGAGCTTTGGATTGTGGCTTTTGTCCTCGGTGGGCACGTGAGAAAGAGCGCTGGCAGCGCCCTGGTGTGGGGCCTGCGCTACGGTTGGCCGGGCATGCGCCGCGGTCTGATCATCGCCCTGCTGAGCGCAGCCATCCTCGCGCCGGGCGCCTGCGCGAGCGCGATGGGAGCCGCGGATGTGCCGGTGGCGGCCACGTCGAGCGTGCCCGCGCCCGTCGAGAGCGGCAATCCGATCAACGACCAGGGCAGCAACTACCAGTACCGCTCGAACATAACCAAGGTCACGCCCGACGTGGCGGGGCTCGGCCTGCAGGTCCTCGAGTTCGCAGATCGCATGCTGCTGACCAACCACACGGGTCATACGGTCACGATCTTCGGCTATTCCGGCGAGCCCTATGCGCGCGTGCTGGCCAACGGCACCGCCGAGCAGAACGTACGCTCGCCGGCGACATACCTGAACACGAACTTCTATGCCGACGTCACCGTACCGCCGGTGGCCAACGCGAGCGCCCCGCCCAAGTGGGAAGTGGTCGATCGCACCGGCCAGTTCGAATGGCACGACCACCGGATCCACTGGATGTCCCCGGTCACCCCCCCGCAGGTCAAGGACAAGAGCAAGCTGACGCTGATCTTCGACTGGCAGGTGCCGATCGCCGTCGGCGCGCGCAAAGGCGAGATCGAAGGGCAGCTGTTCTGGACGCCCGAGAGCTCCAAGGCGCCGACCGCGGCGATCGTGATCGGCGCGTTGATCGTTGTGGTAGGGCTGCTGTTCGTGCTGTTCGTGCGCCGCCGGCGCTCGCGCACGGCGGCGGCCGGCGGCGGTGCGTCGGGGCCGGGGCCGGGGCCGGCCAAGGAGGCCTGGTGACGGGCGTGATAGATTCTGCGGTCGTGATGCCGCTGGCCTGCCTGATGCACTGGTACACGTCGATGATGTACGTCGTGCCGGTGCTGGCCGTGGGTGGGTGGGGCTGGTGGAGCTCCAAGCGGATGGGTCGTAGCGGCAAGACCCCCCGCGCGCGCACGTAATCGCGCCCAATTTCGGGCCTTCTCGCAGCCAATTTCGGCTTTTCTTAGCAGCGGTTCAGGTTGGGCTCAGTAGCATGGGGTTTGCTCCTGGTATGACCGCCCCCACGCTCATTCGCTCCCCAGCCGCCGACGGGATGACCGAGCGGTTCGATCCGATCGCCTGCCTGGACGAGCGCGTGCGCCACCGGGCACGACCGACCGACCAGTCGGTCCCCGGACGCTACATCGAGGTCCAAGGCCCGCGCGAGACGCTGCTGATCCCGCTGGGCAAGGACGCGCTGCACATCGGCCGCGGCCTGAGCGCCGGGCTGCGCCTGGACGAGAGTTCGGTGTCGCGGCGCCATGCGATCCTTGTCTCGCGCCCTTCGGGCGCACGCATCCTCGACGACCGCAGCTCCAACGGCACGCTCGTCAACGGGCGTCGTGTCACGCAGGCCGAGCTGCACAGCGGCGATGTGATCGTGCTGGGTCGCGTCGTGTTGCGCTATCTCGAGATCTGACCCGCGTCCCCAGCCCGCCAAGGGGGAGGACAGTCATCTGGCAGCTGGCGCTCGGATCGCGCGACTAGAACATCCGTCCAATTTGTGCTGCACCTTCTCCAATCTGTTGCGCACGCACTCACCTGTGCCTAGACTTGCTCCAGGAATTCAAAGCCAGCACTGAAAAAGGCAAACTCGTCGCGAGGCGAGGGCGCAAAGTCAGGGTCTCTATGAGACAGCCCGGCCGCCAGTGAACACGACATGGAGGGCGATCGTGCATTCACATTCCTCACGGCGGAGGGCTTGGCGTTCTGAGCGTTGCGTGACCGCGCCAGCGTGCGCCGCCCCGCGACGTAAATGTGGATGTGCCCCCCAGGAGCGGGCCAGCGCGGGCTCGCGCAGAGGCTCGACCACGCATGCGGTTTCGCCGCACGGAAGCGCGTACGCATGCGGGTCGTTGCGCATGTGCCCGGCCGACGGGGGGCGTCGGCCGGGCACATGCTGATGATTTGACACGACATGGTTTGGAGAGGCATTTCGATGAAGGCCACAACAGTTGCTTTGCGCATGGTCGCTGCTGTCCCAGCAGCGCTGCTCGTGCTCGCGCTGGGAAGTGGCGCAGTAGCGCTGGCGGCTGGGCCGAACACGAACATCACGATCGGGCATACGTTCAGCGGGAGCTCGACCAATCAGCAGACACCCACGTTCACGGGCATGACCAACGACATCCTGGACACCGTCACGCTGAAGATCTATGCGGGCGCGAACGCCACGGGCTCGCCGGTGCAGAGCTCGATGGTGTTGCCGGTGCCCGTCAAGCTGCTGCCGGTGCCCGCAGAAGCGACGTGGACGGTCGTTCTGGGGAGTGCGCTGAAATCCGGGCAGTACACGGCGCTTGCCGAACAGGCCAGCTCCTTCATGCATACGGGCAAGAGCCCGACCGTCACCTTCACTGTCGCGGTGACGCCGCCGCCCGTCGTCATAGCCGCGCCCGTCGCCAACGCGATCCTGACGGTGTCCAGGCCGACATTCAGCGGCACGGCCGGACAGGCCAAGGGCGACCGCCTATCGGTCGCCCTGGCGATCTACTCAGGAAGCTCGGTTTCCGGCAGCCCGGTCGCGCTGCCGTTGGATGTCACTCCGGTCGGGGGTACATGGACCACCGGCTCGGCAGGCCCGCAGCTGGCCGACGGCATCTACACCGTACAGGTCTCCCAGAGCGACGAACTCGGCAATGTGGGCACGAGCACGGTGACCTTTGCGATCAGCGCTCCGGTTGCGGGCGGCTCGCCACAGACCTCACCCGCCGCGGCGCTCACGGCCACATCCTCCTCGACAACGTCGTCCTCGACAACATCCTTGGGATCATCGCCCTCCGCCCCGACTGCGTCCTTTCAGTGGTTTCCGGCCAACCCGCGCACGGGCGAACGCGTCGTGGTGGCGTCCACGTCGACCGATCCCGACAGCGCCATCACCGGCTTTGCCTGGGATCTGACTGGCGCGGGCACGTTCAGCGCGGCAGGCTCGGCGCTGAGTACCTCGTTTGCAGCGTCTGGGGCACACGTGGTGCGCCTGCGCATCACCGACGCGCACGGCCTGTCGAGCGTGGCCACCAGGACGATCGTCGTCAGCGCTGCCCCTCCCAAGCTGATGGCGCCGTTTCCGGTCGTACGGATCGCCGACACGGTGACTGCGCTTCGCGTCCAGGTCAGCCTGCTGTCGGTGCAGGCGCCGGTGGGCGCGACAGTCACGGTGACCTGTCGGGGCAGCGGCTGTCCGACGGCGGCGCGCGACGAGGTTGCCACGTCAACGCGAACCAGGAATAGGACGGGGGGCGTCGTGCTGATCGTCTTTCGGCGATTCGATCGCGCCCTGCGGGCCGGGGCGAGCCTTCAGATCAGCGTCTCCGAGCCGGGACAGATCGGCAAGTACACGCGCTTTAGCATCCGTCGCGCCAAGTTGCCGGTGCGCGTGGACACGTGCCTGAGCCCGACGGGGACAGCGCCGATCGTCTGCCCCGTGTGATGCGCGGCGCACGGTTCAATTCTCCTGCGCCGGACCCGGGTGTGAGCCGTCGCGGGCTGATCCTCGCGGGCGCGCTGTGCGTGGCGGTGTTCTGCGCTTTCTTTGCGATCGGACGATTGGCCAGCTCCGCTGGGACTGCGCGGGAAGCGACGTTGCCAAGCCTCGCGTCGGCCTCGATCTCAAGCGCGATCCCATCTCATCTGCGCGAAGCTCCCGCGATCGAAGTTGCCGTTGCGCTCCCGTCGCGCGCGCTCGCACGAACCCGCCGCGCGGTCGCCCCGAGCGAAGGCGGGCAAGCGCGCGAACCTGGGCCATCGCTGCAGGCGTCGGCCCCAGCGGTAGGCAGCGGACCGGTCGCGTCGTCCGCTCCGCCAGGCTCGCAGCAGCGCGTCGCCTCGAGCTCATCACCCACGCCGGCGACAGCCCCCGCCACGTCTGTACCGGCGCCCTCGTCGCATCCCGCCAGGCGCCCTCGCGCGAGCCTGGCCGTCACGTATGAAAGCTCGGGCTGACGAGCATGCGCCGCGCGGCAGACAGCATCATCCCGGGTCTGGTGATCTTTGCCATCGGGCTGGCGCTCGCGGGCTTTCTGCTCGGCAACCGCGCGACGTCGAGCGCGCCGGCGAGCAAGCCGCAGATCGCTGCGGGAGCGGGCACTCTGCTCGAATACCCATCCACTTGGCGGCCCGCGAGCGCCGCCCCGTCGATACCCGGTCTTGCGATCGCCGATTCGCTCACGCTGGCCCCGGGCGGGCGCGCGGGCGAGGCGGGCCTGCTCAGCGGACGCCTGCCGGCCGGCGCGCCCGGTCTGTTGCCGGCTGCGTTTGTCAGCGTCATGCAGGGACTGCCGCACACCGAAGTGGTGGACCTCGCCAACGCACAGGCCTACAGGTATCGCCAACTGCGCCTCGCCGGCTATGACCGGGCGCTGGAGCTTTACGTGATCCCCAGCGCTGTGGAAGGGCCCACCGCACTGGCCTGCTACGCGAACGCGCAATCGTCGCCGTTCCTGCGCCAGTGCGAACAGATCGTCGCACAGATAACCGTGCCCGGACAGTCGCTGTATGCGCTGAGCCCAAATGGTGCCTACGCAGCGCAGCTGGCCAGGCAACTGGGGCTGCTCGATCGACAGCGCCTGACGCTTCGAGAGCAGATGCACGCGCGCAACTCTCCTGGCCAGGTGGCCAGCCTGGCAACCTCGCTCGCCAAGCGATTTGCGAGCACGGCCGCGTCGATCGGGACGCTCGAACCGCCGCAGTCGGCCAGTGCGGCCCAGGCCACGCTGGCGAGCTCCCTGCTGGCTGCGCACGGCGCCTACCAGGAGCTGGCGGCCGCACTCATCGACGCAAGCTCGACCCAGGCGCAAGCCGCTCAGGCGAAGGTCGCGGGCGCGGAGGGCGCAGTCGACGCCGCGCTGCAGACCTACGCGCTGCTGGGCTACTCGAGCATGTGAGCTTCACCCGCGCAAGCGTCAGCGCATGCGCGGGTCGATGAACACGTCGTCGATGCGCGAGCTGCCGATGAGCGCGGTGAAACGCAGCGCCACCTCACCAGTGCCTCCCGACAGCGCGCCGCCGAGCACCGAGCCGGTGAGCATCGGCAGCGTCGGCTGCCACTGGGCGCTCAGCGCGACCGCTCCCAGTGGCAGTGCCACCGTCCCGAGCGCGGTCTTGTAGACGACCTGCACGAGCACGGTCGAGATGAGACTTTCGTTGCGGGCGAAGAAGCGAAAGCTCGGGTAGCTGGCGTTGACGCACGTGAACGGTGTTTGGGCGGAGCTTCCGCCGGGCAAAGACAGCGAGTAGGCGCCCACGGAGCCCGTGGCGCCGAAGGGCTCGCTCCCCGAGACACGCTGGGCGTTACCGCTCAACGTCCAGCCGGCGAGCGAGCCCTCAAAGTCCCCGCCGGGAACCAGCTCGTACAGGTTGGTGTCGCCCCAGGCGGCAAACGGTTGCGACAGCGCTGCTTCATTGCATACGCCGGTGCTGATGAGCGCGGCCTGCGCGGGTGCGGCGGGAAGGGCGGCGACGCTCAGGCCGGCGGCTGCGCAGGCAACGCCCAGCGAGCATGCCCGCCGACGCAACGGTCTGAGCAGCGGGGAAGATTTGAGATGTGACAGGTGCGAGAACACAAGCGCCTCCAAGCGTTGTACTGGCGGCTGAGCCGTCTCACTGTCTGGAGACCTCTGGCTTTGCGTCCCCGCCTCGCGGCGAGTTTGCCCTTTTCAGCGTTTGGTGATCTGGTCAGTCGGCCACGATTGCGCAGTGGCCCGGGCGACGCAAGCGGCCTCGACGAACGTCTGAGCGATTCGCCAGCTGAGCGGCCGATAGTTCCGGATAGGTGAATCCAAAGGGGCGGATGCGCGTAAATCGTCGCGTTTGTTTGATCGCGGAGCAGTTGCTGACGATATGTGCAGCAGGTAACGATGTCCGCGCACTCATACATCGAGTCAGAGCGCCTGGGCGCTTCCTTTGCCGGGCGCAAGCAGCCGCTGGTCGACGCCGAGCGCCGCGCGGAGCTGCTGGTGGCGAGCGGCTTCTTGCTGGCTGCGCTGGCGCTGGTGCTCGCGGGCGCAGGCGATCACGCGCTGTCGCCGGCGGTCGCGCTGCTGTATGTGATCGTGGTCGCGGCGATCGGCGGCGTTCGCTTTGACATCGGCGCTGGATTTACGGTGCCCACTCAGGCGGTGTTCGTGCCGATGCTGTTCGCGCTGCCCGTCGCGCTGGTGCCGCTGCTGGTTGCCCTGTCGTTGGCGCTTGCGATGGCGCCGGCGATCGCCGCCGGGCGCGTGCCGCTCAGCCGCATCCTGACCGTGCCAGCCAACAGCTGGTTTGCGGTGGGGCCCGCGCTGGTGTTGCTGGTGGCACACGATCACAGCCCGGACGGGCGTTGGGGGGTGCTGGTGCTGGCGCTGGGCGCGCAATTCGCGTGTGACTTCTGCGCGAACGCGACGCGAGAACGCCTGCGCGGCGGGATCTCGATCGCAGAGCTCGCCCGCGAGGTCTGTCAGGTGTACTTGATTGACCTGGCGCTGGCGCCGCTTGGTCTGGTGGTGGCGCTGGCAGCGATCACCCACGCGTGGGTGGTGCTGCTGGTCGGGCCGCTGTTCGGCGTCCTGCGCTGGCTGTCCTTGGAGCGCCATGCCCGCATGCAGCAGCTGATCGAGCTCAACAGCGCATATCGCGGCACGGCGCTGTTGCTGGGCGACGTGGTCGAGGCGGACGACAGCTACACGGGAGAACACTGCAAGGACGTCGTGCGCCTGGCGCTGGCGGTGGCGCGCGAAATGGGGCTGGGTGCAGACGAGCAGCGCCTCGTGGAGTTCACCGCGTTGCTGCACGACATCGGCAAGATCGCGGTGCCCAAGGAGATCGTCAACAAGCCGGGCGCGCTGGATGAGCAGGAGTGGGAGATCATCAAGACGCATACCGTGGAGGGTCAGCGGATGCTCGCGCGGGTTGGCGGTTTTATGCGCGAGGTGGGCGAGAGCGTGCGTTCTCATCACGAGCGCTGGGACGGTGGCGGCTACCCCGACGGGTTGCGCGCGGAGCGGATCCCCCTGGCTGCGCGCATCGTGTCTTGCTGTGACACGTTCAACGCGATGACCACCACGCGGCCCTATCGAAAAGCGCTGCCCGCATCGGCGGCGGTGGCCGAGTTGAAGGCCAACTCAGGTAGTCAGTTCGACCCGGCTGTGGTGGGAGTGCTGGTTGCGCTGGTCGAGCGCTAGCGCGGACGGCCGGCTGTGGCTAGTATCTAGTGCGCATGGTGGCTGAAGCTCCGGGTGGTCAGGAGACCGTCGCGCCGACCAATGGCGCAGCCAGGGCGAGCATGTTGCCGCCCGGACCGCGCGCACCGGCGATCGCTCAGACTCTCCTGTGGGCACTTGCCCCCGCGTGGCTGATGCGAACGTGCGCGTCGCGGCTGGGGGATTCGTTCACGCTGACGTTTGCTCCGAGCGGCGTTCGCGTGGTCATCGTCAGCGATCCGGACGAGGTCAAGACGCTGTTCACCGCGTCGGTCGCCTTGTCGGGGGGTGCGGAGTCTCCGGTGGCCGCCGTGATGGGGCCCAACTCGATCATCGTGCTCACCGGGCCCGAGCACATGCGCCAGCGCAAGCTGTTGCTGCCGCCGTTTCACGGGGAGCGCATGCGCGACTACGAGCAGGTGATCTTGCAAGCGACCCGGCGCGAGATGGCGAACTGGCCGATCGGCGAGCAGATGAGCGTGGAGCCACGCTCGCGAACGATCACGCTGGAGATCATCCTACGCGCGGTCTTCGGGGTGGAGGCAGACCGTATGAGCGCTCTGCGCGAGACGATCGAAGCTCTGCTCGTGTCGCCGAGCGCGTTCGCGTTGCTGCGCGCCTCGTTTCGTGCCCGCGCGATGGCGATGGCGCCTCCCACGACAGGCCCCTTCGCGCAAGCCCTGAGCCGACTCGACGCGCTGATCCTCGCCGAGATCGCGAGTCGCCGCGACAGTGCCGACCTGGCCGAGCGGGCGGACATCCTGTCGCTGTTGCTGCTCGCGCGCGACGAGGACGGCGAGGCGATGAGCGATGCGGAACTGCGCGATGAGCTGGTGACTTTGCTGGTAGCCGGCCATGACACCACGGCCACGTCCATCGCGTGGGTGTTCGAGCGCCTGGTCAGGCATCCGGACAAGCTCGCCCGGCTGCTCGCGGAGATCGACGAGGGCGAGGACGATCGCTACCTGACAGCGGTCATCAACGAGACGCTGCGGGTGCGGCCCGTCGTGCCGCGCGCCGGGCGCGTGCTCACCGACCAACTTCGCGTAGGGTCATGGGACCTGCCCGCGGGTACACGCGTGCTGGTCTCGATCTACCTGACCAACCGCAACGCCCGAGCGTATGAGGA
>Ga0102924_1007403_pt1 | contig 10062 bp, 6 predicted proteins | sample PaiPotPPM11metaG_FD_80116 | JGI IMG/M metagenome (GOLD analysis project Ga0102924, IMG submission 80116) | Iron sulfur acid spring bacterial and archeal communities from Banff, Canada, to study Microbial Dark Matter (Phase II) - Paint Pots PPM... ...
GCTTGGGATTGGGGCGAAACTTTCCTCTATTCGGTCCCCGACAGCGGAACGGTGGAGCCCGGACACCTGTTGAGCTCATCTCTCCATGGTCCCGATTGGCTCAGCGGCGGTTCTGTTGGCCCGGAAGGCAGCGTGCTTTGTTTCGTAGTCATCGCTCTCGTTTGGGTCGTTTTCGACCGAGCGTATCCCCGAGCCACCGCAGTCACCGAAAAAGTGATTGTGCAGCCGCTCTGAGCCGCACGGAGCGTTCTTTTTTGGGAGGCCGCGCATATCCCAGACACCGCCTTCCCATTGGTGGGTCTCATCTGCCTCTATACTCGTTCCATGCCCCCTGATGCGGATCTGCTGACTCCCTTGCGCCGTTATTGGGGATACAGTACCTTCCGTCCTTTGCAGGAGCGCATCGTCCGCAGTCTGCTTGCGGGGCATGACACCTGCGTCGTTATGCCGACGGGAGGAGGCAAGTCGCTCTGCTATCAACTCCCAGCCGTCATCGCAGAACGGACTGCCGTTGTGATTTCTCCTCTGATCGCGCTGATGCAGGATCAGGCCGCGCAACTCGCGCAAATGGGCATTCCCGCAGCAGTGCTGAACAGCTCTCTCAGCAGCGAGGAACAGAATCGTGTCATGCGCAAGGCGCGTGAGGGCGGTTATCGTCTGCTATATCTATCGCCCGAGCGCTTGCAGCGCGCAGATACTTTATCCTGGCTGCAGAAAGTTCCTATTTCGTTTTTCGCAATTGATGAGGCGCATTGTATTTCCGAGTGGGGACATGAGTTCCGTCCGGAATACCGTCAGTTAAGCCGCCTTCGTGGAAGTTTCCCTGATCACCCGATTGCTGCTTTTACCGCCAGTGCCACTCGCCCCGTAAGGCACGACATCCTGACACAGCTTGCTTTGCGCGATCCCGACAAATACATCGCGAGTTTTCACCGGCCCAACCTGCGGTATTTGGTGCGGGAGTGCAGCAGCGCGGAACACACCGCTGTTCTCGTTACTTCGTTGCGGAATCATTCAGAAGGGAACGTGATCGTGTACTCGCCAACGATTAGCAAAGTCGAAGAGACCGTCGACTTTCTGGAAGATCAGGGCTTTTCGGCCGTTCCTTATCACGCGAAGATGCAAAGCGAAGACCGTCGCCGCAACCAGGAGCGCTGGATGTCTGACGAAGTACGAGTGCTGGTTGGCACCATCGCGTTCGGGCTTGGTATCAACAAAGCCACAGTACGGGCGGTTATCCACCTGGCGCTCCCCAAGTCAGTGGAGCAGTTTTATCAGGAGGCTGGACGCGCCGGGCGCGACGGCAATCCAGCCGATTGCATTTTGCTTTGGCGCAAGCAGGACGCCGGCTTGCTCGGCTATTTTGCCAACCAGATTCTGGACTCTGCCGAGCGAGATCGGGCCTGGCAGAGATATCACAAGATCCGCGCGTTTGCCGAGTCCCATGAATGCCGCCACCGCCAGATCTGCACCCACTTCGGCGAGAGTCCAAAGTGGAATTCCTGTGAGGCGTGCGACGTCTGCGGAAACGCACCCGGGTGGTTGACCGTGACTCAGACTCCCGCCGCCGCGCGGAAAGCTTTCTCGGGCTCCTCCGAGGCGCCCAGTCAGTTCGCTGAAGCCGATTCCGAATTGCGCGAATACCTGCGGGAGTGGCGACGGACAACTGCCAAGGAACAAGGAGTTCCGGCCTATGTTGTTTTGCACGATACAACTTTGGAAGAAATCTGCCGGATCAAGCCCTCGTCCATCGAGGAATTGTTAACGATTGCTGGGATCGGTGAGCGGAAAGCTGAAATGTTCGGCCGGAAAATTTTGACCGCTCTTCAACTCTACGAAGAAGGGGCACGTGCTTCATCGCTCCCGCAGAAGAAAACAGCTCCCGCGATCGAAACTCTCCGATTGTTGACCGAGGGCAAAACGCTGGACGAGATTGCTCAGATCCGAGGCCGGCAGTTGGCAACGGTCGTGAATGCGGTGGCTGCGCTGGTGGAGAGCGGGGACGTGGAATTTAATGTCGATTGGATCGATCGCAATAAACAGGCAGTGATCGCAGCCGCTTGCAATCGCGCCGGTCTGGACAAGTTAGAGCGATTGAAGCCGCTGAAAGATGTCTTGCCGCCAGAAGTCACCTATGACGAAATTCGATTAGTGCTGGCATGGCTGCGCCGCCAGCAAAGTAAGAACGGCGCGCAAATTCCTGCCTAACGGTCAGGGCCAATCCGGTCAAGCACTTCCATGTTTTCCAGCAACCCTGCGGTCCTGTTATGATTGTCACTAACGCTGGCCTTATAGCTCGACCGTAGGCCCTGTTGAGGCAGTATCCCTTTCCGCCACCTCGAATTTGCTGTACTTCAGTCTGGAGGCTGGAGACCATGGCAGGCGAGAAGTCGCTTTCTGCACGAATCTCGAGAAGCAACCTCTTACGCTATACCCTCGCGCTGATTGTTTTACTGGCAGCTGCTTCGATTTGTAGTGCGGCCAATCTGTTCGTGGGCGATCGCATCGCCTATGTGTTGCTCCTGCCGGCGGTCGCCTTCTCGGCTTGGTTTTGCGGCCTCGTGCCTTCAATCCTTACGATTGTGCTTGCAGTGCTGGGTACAACCTACGGATTTCATCCCGCGGTCCATCCCTTCCGTCTGCCTGCATTTCCCGATTTCATCGGTATTTTGGCCTTCGTAGTGGCGTCTTCCATCATTGTGGTGATGGGGGAATCGCGTCGCAGTCAAAATGCGGCACTTTGGAAGGCGCAAGACGAACTGGAGCTCAAGGTGTGCGAGCGCACGGCCGATCTTGATACCGTCAATCGCAATCTGCGCGAACTTTCAGCCCGGTTGATGCAACTTCAGGACGACGAACGCCGCCGCATCGCGCGCGAACTACACGATAGCGTCGGACAGACTCTTGCGGCCCTCAGCATGAACCTGACCACCGTTCGTACCGACATCGAGCAACTCGCCCGTACTGCCGTTGCTTTGACCGACAGCGAGAGCCTGGTCCGCGAGATGGTCACCGAGGTCAGAACGATCTCTCACTTGCTGCACCCGCCCCTGCTCGATGAGTTGGGTTTGGCCTCGGCTCTTCGCTGGTATGTGGACGGATTCTGCAAGCGCAGCAAGATCAAAGTCGATCTGGATACAGAAGAGTTCGGGCGTTTGCCCAGCGAAATGGAAACAGCGATTTTCCGCGTAGTGCAAGAATGCTTGACCAACATTCACCGCCATTCTCAGAGTCCGGTGGCAAGGATTCGTGTGCGTCAGCGCGATGGGCAGGTTTTCGTCGACATCGAGGATAAGGGCAAGGGCATTCCTCCCAACAAACTGCAGGAGATGAGTTCCGCAGGCGCGCCCGGCGTCGGAGTGCGAGGGATGCAAGAGAGGTTGCGCCAACTCGGTGGAATGCTTGATATAAGGTCGGGCGGGACGGGAACACATGTTGCAGTTCGTCTTCCGGTTGGAGAGCCACCGGCCTCAGAGGCAGTTGAAACGCCGGATCGGTCCCCGCAAGCCGCTGCGTAGATCTGGGGTGGGCAAGTCCCGAACAGCTAAGCTTCTAAGCAAATCTTTGCCGCATCGCGTGCTGAGCGAACGCAATCCGGTACTCCGATTCCTTCGTAGGCGTTGCCGGCAAGCGCGAGCCCCGGCAACTGCTGACGCAGAATTTCGATGCGCTCCAGCCGTTCGAGATGCCCAACGCCGTATTGGGCCATCGCGGACTTCCATTTGTAAACGCGCGCAAACAACGGTTCGGCACGCAGTCCAAGGATCTGTTGCAGTTCGTTGCGCACAATCCCAACAATCTGGTCGTTGGACAGATCCCAAACGCTTTCCGCATTACTCCCGGCGAAAAAGCAGCGCAAGAGCGCGCGATCTTCGGGAGCGCGATGCGGGAACTTGTTATGGACGAAAGTCGCCGCAAGCAGGCGCTTGCCTTCACTGCGTGGAACGAGAAATCCGAAGCCCGGCGGCAGCGATTGCCGCACCTCGCGGTCGTAGCCGATTCCAACGGTGATCGATGAGCTGTATTGAATAGCGGCTAGTTCTGAGGCAAGCTCTCTGCCCGTCAGGCGCAACACGCTCGCTGCAGCGGGCCCGGGCAAAGCTAGAATAACGGCATCAAAATGGCCGGATTGGTTTCCTGCCGATACCACCCATCCTCCGGCCTCGCGCTGAATCGCTTGAATTGGAGTACTCGTTAAAAGTGACGCAGGAGTGAGCCGCGTTACCACCTCTTCGGCAAGGTGCTGCATTCCATTTTTCAGTGAAGTAAAGAGCGGGGGCGCAGGCTTGCGTGGTCCGCTCGACATTTTTTTCCGCGCCGCAAGCATGGCGCGCCCGAGACTGCCGTGCGTGCGCTCCATTTCCGCAAATCGCTTTAGAACGGCGCGGACGCTAAGGCTGGCAGACTCTCCGCCGTACACGCCTGAGAGCAGCGGATCGGCGAGGCGGTCGACCATTTCCCGACCATAGTGGCGCTCGACGAAGTCCGCAACCGACTCGTCATGATCAACGGCGCGTGGAGGATGGAACAACTCCTGCGTCATGCGCAACTTGGTCTTCCAGGAAAAAAGAGGCGAAAGTCCGGTGGGCAGGATTTTAGTTGGGACCATGAACATCAAGCCGTCGGGCATTTCGACAAGGCGCCCGCGCGTCAGAATGTAAGTCTTGCGGTCGGCGTCGTTCGATCCGATGAGTTGATCGCCCAGTCCGAGTGCGCGCGCAAGATCTGCCGCCCACGGCTTCTCTGTGACAAAGGAATCTGGTCCAGCCTCGACGAGACATCCGTCGATACGTTCCGTGCGAAGCACGCCCCCGAGCCGCGAAGACGATTCGAACAACTTGTATTCAATTTCGGCGCCTGCTGCGCGATGTTGTTCGAGAGCGAAAGCTGCGGAGAGCCCCGAGATGCCTCCGCCGACGATGGCGATACGCTTCATGGATGTGTGCGATTGGGCTCGGATTTTCGGCTGCCTGACGCGGGACCGGAATACTCTTGAACGAAGCGCGCCAGGTTCTTCACATTTTCGACCGGCGTTTCAGGAAGGATGCCGTGGCCGAGATTGAAGATGTGACCCGGACGGCCTTCACCCAGGCGAAGAATGTTTTCAGCGCGAGCTTTTAGTTCGTTCCATTCGGCAAACAGCAGCACTGGATCAAGATTTCCCTGCACGGCCGTGCTATGACCAACTCTATGCCACCCTTCATCAAGCGGGATGCGCCAATCCAATCCGATCACGTCGGCCCCGGTCTCTTTCATGGCCGGCAGTAGCGTCGCGCTATCAGTGCCGAAATAAATTACTGGAACACCAGTTTTCTGCAAATCCTTCACCATGCCAGTGACGTGAGGAAGAGCGTAGCGACGATAATCTTCTACGCTCAGGCAGCCGACCCAGCTATCGAAAATCTGGATGGCATCCGCGCCCGCGCGCACCTGCTCGGCGGAATACGCTGTCGTCACGGCGACAAGTTTCGTCATCAATGCGGCCCAGTCAGCCGGACTGTTGTACATCATTTTCTTGGCGTGAACGTAGTTGCGCGATCCTCCGCCTTCGATCATGTAGCTGGCGAGAGTGAAAGGAGCTCCGCAAAATCCGATCACGGGCACCCGGCCGGAAAAATGTTTCGCGACTAGCGCCACCGCTTCCGAAACATAGCCAAGCTCGGCTGCGCGGTCGGTTCGCAGATTCGTGATGTCTTCCTTGCTGCGAACAGGTTTCTCAATCACCGGGCCTTCGCCCGCCGAAAAATGAAAAGGCAGGCCCATAACTTCCAGCGGCAGCAGAAGGTCCGCAAAAATAATGGCCGCATCGACACCGAGGATTTCCGCCGCGGTGATGGTCACTTCCGCTGCCAGCGCCGGTTTCTTGCAGATCTCCAGCAGCGAGTGCTGCTTTCGAACGGCGCGGTACTCGGCCATATAGCGTCCAGCCTGCCGCATAAACCAAACAGGAGTGTGGTCGACCGGTTGCGACTTGCAGGCGCGAATAAAGCTTGAATTAGGGGCAGACATGAATTCTTGAATTTAGCATCTTTGACTCAAACGTGCTGTGCGGTCGCTCACTAGGCCGCAGATTCTATGCGAGACTAGGAGAATCGCACCCTACACCACAGACGAACCCAGAAGTCACGCTGCGAGAGTCGCGACTGTAATTGCCGCAATCCTGTTCGCGGTCCTTTGCGCTGCCTGGCAGAATACATCTTCAATCGCGAAGTCAGTGGCTTCCACGACGGCGCCCACTTTCTACAAAGATGTGCTGCCCGTTCTCCAGGATCACTGCCAAAGTTGCCATCGCGCGGAAGAAGTTGCACCGATGCCGCTCGTGACTTATGAGCAGACGCGCCCTTGGGCAGGCGCAATGGCGCATGCGGTCGAGATGAAGATGATGCCGCCCTGGTTTGCCGATCCACGATATGGCCACTTCGCGAATGATCCCTCGCTGACGGGCCAGCAAATTGCGATTATCAAGCAGTGGGCGACGGCCGGTGCACCTGCCGGGGATACTCACGAGGCGCCCCCTCCACGAAAGTGGTCAGAAGGATGGAATATCGCTCATCCAGACATCGTCGTGAAGATGCCGAAGCCGGTGCGTATTCCGGCGCAGGGCGAAATCGAATACACATACGAAATCGTCTCCACACACTTTGACCAGGATCGCTGGGTACAAATGGCGGAGTTCCGCCCAGGAAGTCCGGCGCATGTCCACCATGCTGTCGTGTACATTCGTCCGCCCGACTCGCCGTGGTTGCGGCATGCGCCTGTGGACGAGCCCTTTACAGCCTCGACCCTGACTGACCCGATTGAGCAGCGACAAGCTCACGAGACCACCAGCGACCTGCTATTGGTGTACGCGCCGGGTAGTTCCCCCGACGCGTGGCCGGACGGCATGGCGAAATTTGTTCCCGCGGGATCAGACCTTGTATTTCAGATGCACTACACCACGAACGGCAAGGCCGGCGAAGATCAGACTAGTATCGGCCTGGTGTTCGCCAATACTCCGCCGAAGCAGCGTGTGATTACTTTGCAGCTGAACAATCATGCGCTGATCATTCCTCCCGGGGCCGATGATTTTCGCGTCGAAGTGCAGGGAACGCTTCCCCATGAAGCGACCTTGCTCAGCCTTTTTCCTCACATGCACCTGCGAGGCAAACGGTTTGAATATGACATTGTCCATGACGACGGCAGCGCGGAGGTGCTGTTGCGGGTGAACTATCACTTTCACTGGCAACTCAGTTACCGGCTGGCGGAGCCGCGAGTATTGAACGCAGGCACGAAACTACGTGCCATTGCCTGGTACGACAATTCGAAAAACAATCCGCACAACCCCGATCCGAGCAAGACCGTGAGCTGGGGCGACCAGACCTCTGACGAGATGATGGTTGGATTTTTTGACGTTGCGGTTCCAGCCGCAATGGACAAATGGAAATTCTTTGAACGGAATGGAAGTTCCCCTGGGGCGCAGCAAAAACAGTGAAGGGCTTCTGACGATGCTTGCGACCGTGACTTATCCTCTGTAACCTTGAATAGGTTCACGCCCATTGAGCGCCACCTCCACGCCATCAAGCTCTGAAGAGAAACATCGCCTGCCCGATCGGCTGCGGGCACCTTCACATATCGCACTAGCTGTCGTGTTCACGGCGGTGTATGTCGGCTCGTTATTTTCACCTCCTCTGCTGGATGACGCCGACAGCACTCATGCCGAGGCCGCGCGCGAAATGTTCGTCAGCGGTGATTACGTTACTCTGCATATCAATGGGGTTCGCTATCTAGAGAAAGCTCCGCTGCCGTATTGGCTGGTCGCATTCAGCTATCGATTCTTTGGCGTGAATGAGTTCGCCACTCGCTTGCCCATGGCTCTATCCGTGCTGCTTTTGGGCGTTCTTGCATTGATCTGGAGCCGCCGCGCTTTTGGAGAGCGCGCAGGGATCTACGCCTCAGTATTTGTCTACACTGCTGCGGGCATGTTCTTGTTTACCCGCATTTTGATTCCAGATGTCCTGTTGAGCCTGTTAATCGCGGCGTCTTTGTATTTCTGGCTCAGCGCTCTCGAGTTTCGTGGCGCTCCGTGGCGCTGGTACGCAGGTTATATCTGCATGGCTCTTGGAGTTCTGACCAAAGGGCTCATCGCGCTCGCTTTCCCGGGCGGTGCAGCCTTCCTGTATCTGATCGCGACCGGAGAATGGCGCCGATGGCGCGAGTTTCGTCTTGTCTCCGGTTTGACGCTCTTCTTGTTGATTGCCGCTCCATGGCACATTCTGGCCGGCCTGCGGAATACCGGCGGACAAGGAGGCCACGGGTTTTTCTGGTTTTACTTCGTCAATGAGCACTTCCTGCGGTTCTTGGGAAAGCGCTATCCGCGCGACTACAACAAGCTGCCTTGGGCGCTTTATTGGTCGCTTCACCTGGTGTGGCTGTTTCCCTGGAGTCTTTACCTGCCGACGGCCGTTCGCACGATTCTCGATGTTCGAAAGGAAAAGCCTCATTCAGATTTTGCTGGTCGCACACGATTGATGTGCTGGATCCTGGCGGGATTAATCCTCGTTTTCTTCGCCATCTCAACCAATCAGGAGTACTACACATTCCCCGCCTATCTGCCGCTCCTGATGCTGATCGCCGATGGTGTCGCGCGCTGTGAGTGGAGCGAATGCAACATCGGAGTGCGGAAAGGTTTGTTAAGGGCATCTGCAGGCCTCTTGACCGTCATCGGGCTGGTTGCCGGCGCGACCCTCTTCGTCCTCCTGTGGCAGTCGCGGAATCTGCCTTTTGAACCTGATATCGGAAATGTGCTGGCGAAGCACGACATGAGCACCGATACGCTCTCCACCTCGCACATGCTGGATTTAAGCTATGCGTCGTTCGCAGCTTTGCGACTCCCGGCGATTCTTGCCGCGGTTGCGCTGCTGATTGCGCCGCCGCTCTCTTTTTTGCTGCGTCTGCGTCGCCGCCATTACATGGCAACCTGGACAATGGCCGCTGGCATGGCCATCTTTCTGATCGCGGCGCATATTGCGTTGGGCAGGTTCGGCCCGTATCTCTCTTCGAAAGATCTGGCCCAAAAGATTGCACAGCAGGCAGGCCCCCACGATCGCATCATGATTTACGGCGATCAGGCGTTCGGCTCCTCATTACTTTTCTATTTGCAGCGGCCAATCGAGCTCGTGGAGGGCCGATCGACCTCGATGTGGTTCGGCTCCACGTTTCCCGATGCTCCGAAAATCTATCGAAGCGATGCTGATCTGCAGCGGGACTGGATGGGAAATGATCGAGTATTCCTGTTTGTCCCCCCGCATTTGAAAGCGAAAGTTGATTCTCTGTTACAGAATCGTTTTGTCGTCGGAGAGGTGTCAGGAAAATTTGTTTACAGCAACCGGCCGTGATTTCATTTCAAAGTCTCTGCTAGACTTTCAATCTTCCACGAGGACTCCTGGTCAATGAATCGAAAATCTATTGGAGTACTGTCCACCGTTTTGCTAGTCGCCGCCTGCGCCGTTGCGACATTGAGGGTGAAGGCGCAATCGGCTGCTCCGCAATCAACATCAAGCGGGCCGAAAAAGGCGGAAGAGCAGTTCAAGAACATCCAGGTGCTCAAAGGCATTCCCGCCGACCAGCTATTTCCGACCATGCAGTTCATTACTGCGTCCCTCGGCGTGGAGTGTGATTTCTGTCATGTGCGCGACGCCTTCGACAAGGACGATAAGAAGCCGAAGCAGACGGCGCGCAAGATGATGGAGATGATGATCGCTATCAATGCCGACAATTTCGACGGCCATCGGGAGGTGACTTGTTATTCGTGCCATCGCGGGAGCATGAAGCCGGTCGCAATTCCCATGGTGATGACGGAGGCTGCAAAAAAACCGATGGGCGCGCCGCATGGCCCTGAGCCCGACAAACAGCCGGAGCCGAAGGCAACTTCCGCTCCCTCTGCCGATCAGTTGCTCGAGAAATACATCCAGGCGATCGGAGGGGCAACCGCTATCAACAGCAGTACCAGCCGGGTCATGAAAGGATCGATCGACGTAGGCGGTAAGTCTTTGCCCATCGACATTTATGCGAAGGATCCGGAAA
>Ga0102924_1007406_pt1 | contig 10060 bp, 5 predicted proteins | sample PaiPotPPM11metaG_FD_80116 | JGI IMG/M metagenome (GOLD analysis project Ga0102924, IMG submission 80116) | Iron sulfur acid spring bacterial and archeal communities from Banff, Canada, to study Microbial Dark Matter (Phase II) - Paint Pots PPM... ...
CTGAAACAGGCCCCGTCTCTGAAGCAGGCATCGCGCGCAGCGCGGACGCGACCGGCGCCAGGTTGTCGACCGGCAGGGGCATGACCCGCCAGCCGCGTACGGGCACGCCGTTGACGGTCACCGGCCCGATGAGCCCCTTCGGCTCCCCGATGCGGGGCCCGTAGTCGACCCGCCCCTGGTCCTCCACGAGCAACTCGATCGTGCCCCGGGCCGCGGACGGCAGCACCAGCGCGCGATCATGATGGTCGCGGGCGAGCACGCCTACGGGCTGCCGGTTGAGGAACACCTGGGCCCGGTCGCGGACCTCTCCAACTGCAAGCACGGGCCCGACGGAAAGCACCGGCGGCAGGACGGGCCGATCGGGCGCGTCGCGGCCCGGCCCGTCCACCTCCGCCTGGTACAGCGTGAACCCCTGGACCTGGCCGAGCTCGTCGGCACTGACGGGTTCGTCGCACGAGGTCCACTCTCCGAGCCGCGGCAGGACGGTCCACAAGGACGTCGCCTGGGTGACCGGAACCGTGAACGCCGGGGCGGGCGCGCTCGCGGCCGGGCGGTCGGCCGGCACCGGCGCGTACTTGGCGATGACGTCGCGGAGCGCCCAGTACTTGGCGGTCGGGTGTCCGGCCTCGTCAAGCGGCGCGTCGTAGTCGTAGCTCGTGACGATGGGCGCGTACGTTCCCTTGTCGTTCGCCCCGCTGGTGAGCCCGAAGCTGGTGCCCCCGTGAAACATGTAGATGTTCACCGACGCTCCGGCACCGAGCAGCGCGTCTAGCTCACCCGCCACGTCAAGAGCGGATCTCACGTGATGGTGCTCGCCCCAGGAGTCGAACCACCCGTCCCAGAACTCCGAGCACATCAGCGGCCCGGTGGTCTGGTGCCGCCGCAGTGCGGCCAGCCGCTCCGCGACATGCGACCCGAACGACCCGGTCGCGTGCAGTTCTGGCAGGCTCCCGTCGGCGAGCATGGACCCCATCGGCTGGTCCACGGTGGTCAGCGGCACGGTGATGCCGATGCCGCGCAGCAGCTTAGTGAGCGCGCGCAGGTACTCCTTGTCGGACCCGTAGGCGCCGTACTCGTTCTCCGCCTGCACGAGGATGACCGGCCCGCCGCGGTCGACCTGCCGCGGCACGACCACCGGCGCGAGCGCGTCCAGGTACCCGGCCACGGCGGCCATGAACGTCGGGTCGTTACGCCGTATCCCCGATTCCGAGAGCACCCAGGCCGGCAGCCCTCCGTTGGTCCACTCGGCGCAGATGTACGGCCCGGGCCTGACAATCGCGTACATCCCTTCCGCGGCCACCAGGTCTAGGAACCGTCCCAGGTCAAGCTCATCGTCAAGCCGGAACGAGTCGGGAGTGGGCGCGTGCGCGTTCCACGCCACGTACGTCTCGATCGTGTTCAGCCCCATCAGCCGGGCCTTGTGGATTCGGTCCGCCCACTGCCCGGGGTGCACGCGGAAGTAGTGGAGTGATCCGGAAAGCACCCGGAAGGGCTCGCCGTCGAGCAGGAAGTCGGTGTCGCCGATGGCGAACTGCATTGCTTAGCTGTTTCCTTCCAGCGGGTGGGTTCGGGGGCGGTTGGCACAGCGTGCCGGTGGCCGGCCGAGAAACCCTCGGCCGGCCACTCAGGCCAGTTGCCCGTGTTTCTAGTGCCAGCGGGGCGCTACTTGCTCGTGACGCTGAAGCCTTGCTGCGTTCCGTACGAGGCCGATTGCTGCTGCCAGGCCTGCAGGCCCGCGGTGAGGCTGCTCTTGCCGGTGTAGGCCTGGCCTACCGTGGCGGGGAAGATGCTGTTGGCGTAGACCTGGAAGGGCAGGTAGTTCCAGCCGGGCAGCACGTCGCTCGACGCCTTCGACAGCACCTGGTTGATCGCCTGCCCGCCGAAGTAGGCCTGCTTTTGGTCCTGCCATGACGACGAGTTCAGGATCGCGGTGGACGCCGGGAAGTCACCGGTCGACGCGGAGATCTGCGCCCCCTGGCCGGTGCTGATCCACTGCACGAAGGCCGCCGCCGCGAGCTGGTTCTTGCTCGCGGAGAGCACCGCGTCCGAGCTGCCGCCGTTCTCCGAGTCGGCGTTCGCCCCCGCGGTGAACTGCGGCATCGGGGCGACCCGCCAATCGCCGCTGGCGCCCGACACGCCGGTCTCCAGGTCGACGCCCATCCAGCCGCCGGTCACCAGGCTCGCGATGCTCCCGTTGGCGAGGCCGGTATACCACTGGGTGCCCCACGGCGTGATCGGCGCGACCAGGCCGCTGGAGACCAGCGGGCTCCACAGGTTCACGAACTTCTGCGAGCCCGGGTCGGCCAGATCGATCGTGACGTTCTTCGTTCCGCTGGTGACGTAGGGGTGACCGCCGGCGGCCCAGATCATCGAGGTGTAGAAGCCCGGGTCGCCGGTGTCGGCGGTGATGTAGTCCTTCGGGTTGGCGGTGTGCAGCTTCTTCGCGTCGGCGACGTACTGCGCCCACGTGGCGGGCACCGTCAGCCCGTACTTGTCGAAGGTCGTCTTGTTGTAGAACAGCGCCATCGGCCCGGTGTCCTGCGGCAGGCCGACCAGTTGGCCGTTGTCGTTCACCGAGTCCCACACCGCGGGGCTGAACTGGCTCTGGTCGCTGCCGAGGCCGTCGCTGCTGAGGTTGGCGAGCGACCCGCCGAGCGCGAACTGCGGTATCGCGTAGTACTCGATCTGCGCGATGTCAGGGACGCCGGAGCCGGCCTTGATGGCGTTCTGCAGCTTGGTGTACTCGGTGGTGCTGGTTCCCGCGTTGACCAGGTTGACCTTTACCTTCGGGTACAGCTTCTCGAAGGCCGTCACCAGCTGCTTGTCCTGCGGCGCCCAGGCCCACCAGGTGAGCGTGGTCGGGGTCTGCAGCGCCGCCGCGAGCGACGACGCGCTGCCGGAGCCGCTGCTGGCCGGGGTGGACGAGCCGCCCGCGGCGGGGGCAGAGCTGGAACTGGAGCTTGAGCACGCGGCGAGCGCGCCGGCTACGGCCAGGCCGACGGCAGCGCCGGCCACGGTTCTGGCGATCCGGGAGCGAGGGGTTCTGGGCATCATTGCGCCTCTCTACTTTTCTTGGGGCAGGGCAAAAGAAAGAAGATTCATTTCACGCTCCCGGCGGCCAGCCCCGACCGCCAGTACCGCTGCAGGTACAGGAAGGCGGCCATGATCGGGATGACGGTGAGCAGGGAGCCGGTGACGACGAGGTTGTAGACGGACTGGTCGCCCGCGGTGAACGACTGCTGGTTCCAGTCGTTCAGTCCCACGGTCAGCGGGTACCAGTTCGGCGTGCTCAGCATGATCAGCGGCAGGAAGTAGTTGTTCCAGGTCGCGACCACGGTGAACAGCACCACGGTGACCACGCCGGGGGTGAGCAGCCGGCTGGAGATGACGAGGAACGTGCGGAACTCGCCCGCCCCGTCGATCCGCGCCGCCTCCAGGATCTCGGTGGGCACGGCCTCGGCCGCGTACACCCAGATGAGGTAGAAACCGAGCGGGCTGACCATCGACGGCAGGATGACCGCCCAGGGCGTGTTGGTCAGGTGCAGGTCGCTGAACAGCAGGAAGGTCGGCACCGCGAGCGCGGTGGCGGGAACCGCGACCGTGCCGAGCACGATGGCGAACACGAGGCGCTTGCCGGGGAAGTCGTACTTGGCCATCCCGTACCCGGCCAGCGTGGCGAGCACCGTCGCCCCGCCGGCCCCGGCCACGACGTACAGCACCGTGTTGCCGAGCCAGCGCAGGAAGACGCCGTCGTCGTAGGTGAAAACCTGGTGGATGTTCGACCACAGCGCGAACTTCCCGCCGAACCACAGCCCGAAGGTGGAAAACAGCGCGCTCTGCGTCTTCGTCGAGTTGACGACCAGCCAGAACAGCGGCAGCAGCGCGTACACCAGCATGACCGTCATCAGCGCGTTGAGCAGCAAGGACGGCCGCTTACGCGGCCCTCCCCGCTGTCGCCGCCGCGCCAGCCGCGGCGGCTTGCGACCGGGGTCGGTCGCCGGGCGCCCGGGAACAGTCTCGGTCACGCTCATGCCGCCCTCCTGCGCCCGTACCACTGGACGGCGGCGGCGATGATCACGGTCAGGATGCCCATGACGATCGCGATCGCCGCCGAGTAGTTGTATTCCTGGCCCGCGAACGACAGGTTGTAGGCGTACATGTTCGGCGTGTAGTTCAACGGGATCGTGTCGGGCGTCAGCCAGTGCAAGATCTCGGGCTCGTTGAACAGCTGCAGGCTGCCGATGACCGAGAAGATCAGCGAGACCACGATCGCGACCCGGAGCGCCGGCAGCTTGATCCAGCGGATGATCGAGAACTGGGTCGCGCCGTCGATCTCCGCGGCCTCGTACAGTTCGCCGGGCACCGCCCGCAGCGCCGAGAAGAAGATCAGCATGTTGTAGCCGACGAACTCCCAGGTCACGACGTTCCCGATCGAGGTGAGCACCCAGTTGCTGCTGAACGGGTCGGGGAAGTGCCCGCCGAAGAAGGACCGCACCCGGGCGACGAGGCCGAACTGCGACCCGTAGATGAAGCCCCACATGAGCGACGCGACCACGGCGGGGACGGCGTACGGCAGGAAGATCGACAGCCGGTACAGCGGCGCCCAGCGCAGCCGGGCGCTGTCCAGTGCGAGCGCCGCGAGCAGCGCGAGCACCGTCATGATCGGCACCTGCACGGCGAGGAAGACCAGCATGCGGCGCAGTGACGCCCAGAACTGCGGGTCGTTCAGCGCGAGCTTGTAGTTGCCGAGCCCGACGAACACGTTGCCGCCGATCAGCTGCTGGCGGAACAGGCTGAGGTAGATCGCGTAGCCGATCGGCACGACCAGCGCGAACGCGAAGACGACGAGGAACGGCCCGACGAATGCCCAGCCCGTCCAGCGTGCTCGGCCCCGCGCTCGTCGGCCCCGCCCGCGCGGGGCCGCCTGGGCGCCCGCCGCGACTGCCGAGTTCACTGCCATGGGTATCGTCCCTGTCCCGGTCGGTTGGATGTTTGCGTAAACATCGCTATGTTTACGTGAACATAACGCGCGACTAACATGGCGCGCAAGCTTCAATTTGGACACGCGAGGGGCCCATGACACCGACCAGGGAGAGCTTCGCGGGAGCGCCGCGGCCGTCGATGGCCGACGTGGCCCGCCTGGCCGGCGTCTCGTCACAGACCGTGTCCCGCGTGTCAAACGGCCAGGCCAACGTGGACGAGGCGACCCGCGCCCGCGTCCTCGAAGCCATGCGGACCCTGGGCTACCGTCCGAACGGTGCGGCCCGCGCGCTCAAGAGCGGCCGCTTCCACACGGTCGGCGTGATCATGACCACCCTGCAGACCCTCGGCAACATACGGACCCTGGACGCGATCGCGACCGAGGCGGCCCGCGCCGACTACTCGGTCCTGCTGATGCCGATCGCCGACCCGACCCTGCGCGGCGTGTCCGGCGCCTACCGGCGCCTGTCCGCGCAGGCCGTCGACGGCGCCGTGATCATTAGGGAGGCGCGCTTCCTCGACCGGGCGGAGTTCGCGCTGCCGCCCGGGATCCCGGTCGTCGTCATCGACTCGGGCGCCGGCCCCGGCTACACCGTGGTCGACACCGACCAGGCCCTCGGCGCCCGCCAGGCGACCGAGCACCTGCTCGGACTCGGGCACCGCCAGGTCTGGCACATCGCGGGCCCGGAGACATCGTTCTCCGCCGCGCACCGCGCCGAGTCCTGGGAGCGAACCCTCCGGGCGGCCGGCGTCACCCCGCCACCGCTGTCCCGCGGGAACTGGACCGCGGAATCGGGCTACCGCCACGGCCTGAGCCTGGGCCGGCGGCCCGACGTGACCGCCATCTTCGCCGCCAACGACGAAATGGCCCTGGGGGCCATGCGGGCGATGCACGAGCTCGGCCGCGACGTTCCCGGCGACGTCAGCATCGTCGGCTTCGACGACATGGACGCGGCCGCTTCCTTCTGGCCACCGCTCACCACCGTCCGTCAGGACTTCGCCGTCGTCGGCCGCCTGAGCATCCAGAAGCTTCTCGCGAAGGTAGCCGACGCCGCGACGGCCACCGACATCACGGTCGTCCCCACCGACCTGATCATCCGCGCCAGCACCGCTCCGCCGCCGGCCCCCGTGCCTTAGACCTGGCTGGCGTTCACGTAGCTCGCATGGCTGTCCGGGGCGAGGACGACCCAGGTCTGACCGGGTGCGAACAGCATCCGCTGACCGCTGCGCAGCGTGTAGGTGGTGCCGCCGTACAGGCTGGGCCTCGACCAGCGGACCGTGTACTCCTTGCCGTCGCGCAGGACGACCGCGCGCCCCGAGCCGGTCGACTTGGCGTAGGGCGGCCGGCCGCCGTACTCCTCGAACCGCGACGTCGTGATCTTCGTGTACTGGACGATCACCGTGCTGCCGCCGAGCTGACCGCCCTCGGTGGCCATCGCGGGCGAGCCGTCGATCCAGGTGAGCCACCGCTTGTCCTTGGCCGACCAGCGGAAGGCGTAGGACGCGGCTGGGTACTTCACCGAATAGGACGCGGTCGCCGTTCCGCCTGAGGGTTGCGCGCCGAACCGGAACCCGATGTCCCTGGCCTTGCTGGCCCCCTTGGCCTCGCTCATCAGCTGCTTCGTGTCCGCGTACAGGTTGTAGGGCGCGATCCTGTCCTGGCTGCGGAAGTAGCCGCCCACCTGGAGCGCGTAGAGGTCGGCGACCGGCGCCCGCTCGATGAACGGCACCAGGTGCGGCGTCGCGCCTGACCACGCGAACGCCGGCCGCCCGAACTGGGCGAGGAGGTCGAGGTCGCTCTGCCTGGCGCTGCGCACGGGCCCGACGACCGGCGGGATGTGCGAGGAGTACAAGGCCATGAACCGGGTGAGCCCGCCCTCGACCGGGATCACGTAGATGAGGTCGGCGGACTGCAGCCCGGTCTGCGGCCGGGCGTACACGATGTTGTCGATCTTCACCGCGAGCACCGGGCCGAGCGACTTGACCGGCTCCCCGGTGAACGGGTCAAGGAGCGGTCCGGTGGGCGTGGGCGTCGGCGTGGGATGCGGCGTGACGCGCGGCGGCGCGATCGTGGCCGCCGCGACCGGCCTGCTCGGCACGGCCGCGCCGCCCGACGTGAGCGCGAGGGTGACGGAGACCGTCGTGGCCACCGCCGCGAACGCGCCCGCCGCGACCGTCACCACCGGATGCCGCGACACTGCCCGCCGCAGCATTCCGGCGAAGCCACGCGGCCCGGTCATACGCACGCCTTCCGTCGTCTGGGGGTCCGGGCTCCCCAGCCCCCGGAATGGTAAACGAAAATCGGCACAAATCCGTTGCGTCGACAGTTATACGTAATCAACCGGTAACCCTCCGGTGTCCATGGCCGTTTCCCTAAGGGGGCCGTGTGCAGGGTAAAAGCCCGAGTGTAAGCAATCGATCACATTAGGTGCGTGCTCTCTGTTACCGTTGCCGGTGAAACGTGGGGAAACGGGGTTCGGGCCTGGGACCAAGGTTCGTTCGGGGGTGTACGAATTGTCGGCTTCGCTAAAGTGCCGCGCCACGTCGGCCGGTTACCCTCTCGCTATGTCAGACGGAACACGATTGCGCCTCATGCGTCGGCCGCTCGGCTGGGGCCTGAACCCGGCCGACGTGTTGCGCCTGGTCAGATCGGACGCGCACCCGGTCGCGCTGTGCGGCGCGTGGGCGGGCGGCGGCGACGTGATCGCCGCCGAGCCCCTCACGGTCCGCGCGGCGTCCGCCCAAACCGGGCCCGGCCAGCTCGCCGACGTCTTCGACAGCGTCCCAGAAGACCTGGGAGACCCGGAAGACCAGGGAGACCCGGGCGATCCGGCCGGCCAGGACGGGTCCTTCTGCGGCGGCTGGATCGGCTACCTCGGCTACAGCGCGGGCGGCGAGGCGCTGCCGCCGACGGGCCCCCGGGCCCTGCCCGCCTGGTGGTTCGGCTACTACGATCACGTGCTGCGCCGGGAGCGGTCGACGGGGGAGTGGTACTTCGAGGCGCTGTGGACGCAGGAGCGCGCGGACGCGCTCGAGCGCCGGTTCGACGAGCTGAACTGCCGCGCGGCCCGCGTGCTGGAAGGGGACTCCGACGAGAGGCGCGGCTACGAGTTCGGCCCGTTCCGCCTTATCCCTGGTGCGGAGCGGCACCAGGAGGCGGTCAGCCAGGCGGTGGAGTACATCCGCCAGGGCGACATCTTCCAGGCCAATATCACCCTGCGCGCCCAGGCGGAGTTCTCCGGCGACCCGCTCGACGCGTTCTGCCAGGGAGTGACCGCGCTCGACCCGCCCTACGCCGCCTTCATCGGCGTGTCCGAGCCCGCCCCGGACGCGCCTGGTGCCCCCGTCGCCCACCGCGCCGCCGTGGCGTCGCTGTCGCCGGAACTCTTCCTCCGCCGTACGGAGCGGACCGTCACCTCCAAGCCCATCAAGGGCACCGCGCGGCGCGCCGCCGACGAGGCGGAGGCCGCGGCGCAGCGCGCCGAGCTCGAGGCCTCGACGAAGAACCGCGCGGAAAACGTGATGATCGTCGACCTGGTACGCAACGACCTCAGCCGGGTCTGTGTCCCGGGCTCCGTGACCGTTCCCGTGCTGCTCGGCCCCGAGCCGCATCCCGGCGTCTGGCACCTGGTCTCCACGGTCACCGGCACGCTCAGCCCCGGCGCGGGCGACGGCGACCTGATCCGCGCCGCGTTCCCGCCCGGCTCGGTGACCGGCGCGCCGAAGGTCCGCGCGCTCGAGATCATCGACGAGCTCGAGACCAACGCCCGCGAGGCCTACACCGGCGCGATCGGCTACCGCTCCCCGGTCGCCGGCCTTGAGCTGAACGTCGCCATCCGCACGTTCGAGTTCGCCGCGGGGGCGGGGGCGCCAGGGGTAGGCAAGGTCTGGATCGGCGCGGGCGGCGGCATCGTCGCCGACTCCGACCCGGCCGGCGAGTTCGCCGAGTGCCTGATCAAGGCGACGCCGTTGCTGGCCGCGCTCGGCGCGACCCTCGACGCGGACCAGTCGGCGCCCGTGCCGGCGCCCGCGCCAATCGACGGCACTGGCGCCGCCCTCCTTCCGCGCCCCGCGTCGGGCGTCTTCACCTCGCTCCTCGTCACCGAGGGCGCGACCCGCGGACTCGCCGACCACCTGACCAGGCTTGAGCGCAGCGTCCGCGCGCTGTACGGCAAGGAGCTGCCCGCGACCCTGGCGGCCGACCTGGCCCGCCGCCTCGCGGCCAGGCCGTCGGGCCGGCTGCGGATCACCGTCCGCCCCGTCGGCGGCCCCCTCCAGGCCACGATCGAGGTCGTCCCGATCGCCGGCCAGACACCCGGCCCGCTCACCCTCCACCCGGTGACCGTCCCCGGCGGCATCGGCGCGCACAAATACCGCGACCGCCGGCTGCTCGCCGCGCTCGCCGCCAACCCGGAAACCAGCGCGGTGACCGGAGCCGGCCGGCAGCTCCTGCTCACCGACGAGACGGGCGAACTGCTCGAGACCGACCGGGCCAACGTGTTCGCGGTCATGGACGGCGTGCTGCTCACGCCACCCGCCGACGGCCGGCTGCTCCCCGGCACCACCCGCGCCGCCGTGCTGCGCGCGGCCCACGGCCGCGGCATCAGGATCGGCCAGAAGCCGCTCACGCTCGACGAGCTGACCGAGGCCAGCGAGGTCTTCGTCACCAACGCGGTGGTCGGCGTCCTCCCGGTCACGGCCGTCGACACCGTGGACCGCACCTGGGCGCCGGGCCCGGTGACGGCGGCGCTCGCCGCCGCGCTCGCCGCCCGTCAGGAGGACACGCCGTCCGCGCCGTCCGCGGGCCCGCGGCTCGCGCGTCCCTACGTGAGCGGCCCCTACCTGGGCGGCTCTAGACCACGCGTCAATCCGTCCGCGGGCCCGCCGCTCGTCGTCCTCATCGACAACTACGACTCCTTCACCTGGAACCTCGCCCACCTCCTCAGTACCGCGGGCGCCCGCGTCGAGGTCGTCAGGAACGACGAGGTGACCGCCGCCCAAGTCGTCGCCGCGGGCCCGACGGGCGTGGTGATCTCGCCGGGACCCTGCGCGCCGGCCGACGCCGGCATCAGCATCGCCA
>Ga0102924_1007408_pt1 | contig 10059 bp, 4 predicted proteins | sample PaiPotPPM11metaG_FD_80116 | JGI IMG/M metagenome (GOLD analysis project Ga0102924, IMG submission 80116) | Iron sulfur acid spring bacterial and archeal communities from Banff, Canada, to study Microbial Dark Matter (Phase II) - Paint Pots PPM... ...
AAAGAATGGTGCACACCACCAGCGAGCCGATAATGCCGCGCGGGATGTCGCGTTGCGGGTCGCGCGCCTCTTCCGCTGCGGTGGAGACCGAATCAAAGCCGATATAGGTAAAGAAAACGATCGCTCCCCCGGTCAGCACGCCGCCGAAGCCGGAGGGGGCAAAGGGGTGCCAGTTGGCGCGGTGCACCAGCATGCCGCCCGCCACCAGGAAGACCAGGATGGCCCCGATCTTGATCGCGACCATGATGTTGTTGGCCCTGGCCGATTCCCGCACCCCGCGCACCAGAAGCACGGTGAGCACGAAGACGACCAGGAAGCCGGGCAGGTTGAAGTAGGCGCCGGTCCAGTGGCCGCCCGCCCAGACCGGTCCCGACAATCGGTCCGGCAGGTTGATATTGAACTGCCGCAGAAAGTCCTTCAGGTAGCCGGCGAAGCCGACCGCCACCGCCACGTTGCTGACGGCGTACTCCAGGATCAGGTCCCAGCCGATGATCCAGGCAAAGATCTCGCCCAGCGTGGCGTAGGTGTAGGTGTAGGCGCTGCCGGCGATGGGGATCATCGAGGCCAGCTCGGCGTAACACAGGCCGGCGAAGCTGCACGCCACCGCCACCAGGATGAACGAGATGGCGATCGAGGGTCCGGCCGCGGGCCTGCCATGCATCAGGGCGCCCGCCGTGCTGCCGTGGCGCAGCAGGCTGCCCAGCAGGTCCATGACCTGGGCATGCAGGATGGAGGGCACTTCGTAGTGTTCGCCCGCCGCCGCCGTGCCGGTGAGAACGAAGATGCCGGAGCCGATAATCGCGCCAATCCCGAGCGCCGTCAGCGTCCAGGGACCGAGCGTCTTCTTGAGCCGATGCGCCGGGTCCTCCGACTCGGCGATCAGGGCGTCAATCGACTTGCAGCGCAAGAGTTGGGATGCCATGCAGGGAGATTGCATGATAACGGAGACCGGGCCGAAGGCGGAGGCGATTGCCGCGGGGCCGCCCGCCGGCTTCGGACTTCTACGCCAGCACGGCGCCGCCGTTGGCGCTGACCACCGAGCCGGTCATGAACTCCGCCCACGGGCTGCACAGGAAAACGATGCAGCCGGCGATCTCCTCGGGTTTCCCCGGGCGGCCGAGCGGGATGGCCTGCTGGATACGCTCCGGGTGGGCGCGCATGGCCGGAGCGGCCATGTCGGTCGCCACCCATCCCGGCGCGACGCAGTTCACCAGGATGCCGGCCCGCGCGACCTCCGGGGCCAAGCCGCGCACGAAGGCGATCGCCCCGCCCTTGGAAGCGCCGTAATGCGTGTGCCACGCCTCGCCGCGCTGGCCGGCCGTGGAGGCCACGACGATGATGCGTCCGCGCGGCCTGCGGGCCGGCTTCTTCTGCCGCTTCAACCGCACCAGCGCCGCCTGCGACAGGGTGAAGATGCTGCGCAGGTTGGTGTCGAGCATGGCGTCCCACTGCGCCAGCGTCATGGATTCCAAGGGAAGATCCTCGGCATTCCAGACCCCGGCGTTCGCCACGGCAATATCGAGTCGGCCGAAACGACGCACGGCGGCCGCCACCAAGCGCTCGCCGAAGCGGGGATGCGCCGCTTCCATCTGCACGGCGAGAACACGCTCCGCACCGTTTGGAATTTGCGCGATGACCTGCGCCGCGGCGCGCCGGTTGGTGCGATAGCTGAACGCCACCTGCGCGCCCGCCTGCGCCAGCAGCTTGACGGTGGCCGCCCCGATGCCGCGCGACCCGCCACTGACCACCGCCACCTGTCCCTCAAGAGAAAACGTCAGCATGATCGGACGATTGTGGCAGAGCCGCCGGGTCGCAGTCAGGGGAGGTGTGCGACTGCCGGCAGCGGCGGATTGGGGGAGACCTGGTCCGCGAGCGTGGTCCCGGCGGTTTCGGAGCTGGTGACACGGGTCAAGTAGGGCATGTACGGCGTGACCTCGAAGGGCATCTTTTCGCGGGCCGAGAGTAGCGCCACGCTGGAGGTCTTCAACAACGTCACGCGATCACTCCACGGGTCAAGCTTGACCCGCGCACCGAGCGGCAAGGCCGCCACTTGCCGCACGTCGCCCACCTGCAACTGCGGCGCCCCGCCCAGCAGCGTGGCCATGCGCTCCACATGGCTCCCGTTGGCCAGGCGGTTGCCCAGGTGCGCTCCGGTCAGATGCGGCAGGGAGGGCGCGCGCAGGGCGAGGGCCCGCAGGAACAGTCCAGCGCCGCCCAACTTGTCCTTGTAGGGCGAGTGATCCAGCAGCTCCAGCGCCTTGGCATCCGCCGCTTCTTCCTCCAGCGGCGTGTGCCGCAAGGCGAAGGCGTGAAAACTCTGTTCGTCGCGAAACAGCATGCGGTCATTGAAGGCGTAGCGGGTGTCGAGGCGATGCCCCAAGACGATATGTCCCAGCTCATGCGCCAGCACCATGGCCAAGCTGGCCTCGTCGGGCAGAACGTCGATCAATCCGCGGCTCAGGACGATGGTGTGTCCCACCGTGAACGACTCCAACGGGGTGGTAAGCATGACCCGGCAGCGCACCTCGGGCTGGACGTCGAGGTTGTTGGTGACCTCCAGGTTGTTGATCACCGTGGCCAAGACCTTGTCCACCGCGCCGGAGGGGGCCAGCAGCCCGGCGGCTTCCATGCGTTCCAAGGAATCGTCCTCCGCCTTGCGCTCCCACAGGCGCTGGCTTTCGACCGGGGAGAGGTCATGGTTGATCGCGCTCTGGTCCTCGGCGCCGCGCGACTCCACGGTCATGGTCGCCAGTTCCTGCTCCCGCTGCGTCGCCCCCAAGGTGTAGCCCCAGAAGCGCGTCTCGCCCTTCATCTGCAGGTGCGCGTTGAACAGCCCGAACGGCATATTCGACTCCTCGACGTAAATGGCCGCCGGCAGCCAGAGATCGGGGCCCATGTTGCTGCGCCAACTGTCGAAGTGCACGAACCGCTGGGAAAAGCCGCCGTGCGTGTAATGGCCGTCGAACCGGACCAAGTGATCGTTTTTGTCCTCGACCCAGATGCGACCTTCGAAGTGGGCCCCCTTGCGTGGCAGGACGTCGAACAGGCGGCACCGCACCGCACCCAGGAACTCCTCACGCACATAGGTAAAGACGTAGTGTTGGCGATCGAAGTGCCCGTTGTCGGGGACCACCATCTGGGCAAACCCCACCGGTTCGTACTGCAACTTGTAGACCATCTCGCCGCGTTGCAGCAGGCGGTGGGCCCAACCCGGCTGGGAGGTGAACATGTGCTCGTTGAGGCCGTGTCGGGCATCCAGCCAGCCCAGAAAGTAGGAGTCGCCGGCGGGCGTCGCACCCAGTTCCTTGTCGGGCTGCAGGCGCTGGACGTAGGTCTCCACGCGCGGATGAAGGCGCGGCAACGCGCCCATGAACTGGGTCTCGTTGGCGCTCATGCGGTCGAGGACCGCGGAAAGGTCGGGCGCTTGGGCGAACAGCGTCGCGGAGCAAAGCATTAAAACCAGGAGTGTGAATGAGCGTTTCATGTTGATGACCTCTCAACCGGCGATCTGGAACGCGATGTGCACCAGGGCGGGCGTGTCGATCGCCTCGCCGGCGCGCCGGGCCGGAACGAACTTGATCTGTTCCGCCGCCTGGAGGGCGGCTTCGTCGAGACCGTGCCCCAGGCCGCGCAGAACCCCCTGGGTGCGCACCCGGCCGTCCGCCCCGAAAACCACCCGCAGGACGACGTCGCCTTCGAGGTGCAAGCGGCGGGCTTCATCGGTGTAGCGCGGCGTGGGCTTGGCCAGGATCTCCACCGGGCTGGCCTTGGCCATGGCAGCCACGGCATGGTGCGCGGATGCCACCGGTGCGTTCGCAACATCGCCGAATCCGGAGGAGTGCACGGCGCCCGGTCCGGCGCGACGTCCGCGGCCGGCCTCGCCGTTGCCAAAGCCCGCACTGGCCACGACGCCGCGGACGCCGTGAGCGCCCCCGCTGCCGTTACCGTAACCAGCTCCGGCGGGAAGTTCGAAGGTTCCCAGTTGGGGTGTGTTGCCTGCGGTACGCGTGGTGCCGGACACGCCGCGGGGCGCGCCGAAGCCGCCGGTCTGCACGGCCGAGGCCGGGCGCCGCACGGTGGCCACGGCAGCACTGTCGAAGGCGTCCAGATGCACCGTGGGCCGCGGCTTTACAACCGGCATGACCGGCGCGACCACGACCGGCGAGTGGAAACTCACCGGTACGACAGGCAGCGGGGTCGGCAGTTTCACGACCGGCGGCACGACCGGGCGGATCAGGGGCGGTCGCGTGATCGCCGCGAGGCGGAGCGGGGCGGGTCGCAGCGCGGCCGGCGCGTGAACCACACGCGAGGGAGCCGCAACCAGCGGAATATAGACCAGCATGGCCGAGCGCTGGCGAGGATGCAGCGCCGGCTGCATGACCCCGAACCAGATCAGCACCAGGCCCAAGGCGATCTGCACCGCCGTGCTGATGCCAAAGGCGGTGCAGTTGGCGCGCCACCCGCGGGCGGTGTCCAGCATGGAAAACGTCGGCGCATAGACCGGGGTGGGCCAAGACTTTGCAGCAGCCATGCGGAGTCCCTCCGAATCACACGCCCGTGGGGGAACGGGCTCTTGGGGACTGGGCCTGCAATGCAAACGCCAAACGACCAACCGAGTTTGTTCTGTGTGAGTTGGAAATCCGCGCCACCCTCACACATGGGAGTCACGCGTAACCAAACGTGGCGCGGCCACGTGCGCGGCCGTACGATTGGGCGCGCGGCAGCACCGCGCTCGCGCGCCGACGCCCGCTACTGCGCCGCCGTCAAGGCCGGCAGACCGGCGGACTGCAAGGCGCGGTTGGCCGCCTGGAGTTCGCCGGCTTGAACCTGCTGCCAGTGGGCCAGCACCGCCGCAAGATTCGCTTCAAGCTCCGCCGTGGTGGCGGTCACGACCTCGGTCGGCGTGGCGTCGGCGCCGGCGATTTCACCCAGCACCGTTCCCAGTGCCACGTTCAACCCGGCAATGCCGGTGGGAAGCCCCTGCCCGTACCCCCCGCCGCCGCCCACGAGAGCGGTCAATGCCGCCTCCAAGGGATGCAGGGCGGCCGCCGCCGCCGGCGCGGCGGCGCTGCGGCGCGCGGTCTCAGCCTGCAGCCGCTTCACCGCCTGCAGGGCGCGGTAGTCGCGGTTCATGGCGGCGGTGAGCCGCTGTTCCAGCCGGACCTGCGCCACCAGCCCGGCGAGCGGCGTCTTGACGCGCGGGTCCATCCGGATGAGCAGCGGCTGGGAGTAGCGCGTGCCGTCCACCGTCAAGGTGACAGTGTAGCGCCCCGGCAGCACCGTCGCCCCCTGTGGAATGCGCGGCGTGTCGTGCGGGATGGCGGAGATCGGGTAGTCGTGCGCCACCGAGTCGGGCGCCGGTTCGTGCAGGTCCCAGACGAAGCGGTGCCAGCCCGCCGTCGCCGGCAGCACCTGGGGTGGACGAATCCAGTAGGTGGGGACGTTGACCTCGCGGGCATCGAACGGCGGCGGCGAATCGTCGCTGGCGAAGCGGCGCACCAGCGCCCCGGCCGCGTCGCGGATTTCCAGCGTCACCGGACCGGTGGGCGCGGTCTGCAGGGTGTAGTCCAGTACCGCGCCGTTCGGCGGGTTCTGCCCCGCCGGCACCTCCGGCGGCAGCGGCGTGTCGGGGTTGTTGTCGCGGCGCAGGCGGTAGGTCAACTGCGGACGGAAGAGGTGCGCTCGCGCCTCGAGCAGTTGTGGCTGGAACTCGCGCAGCGGCGTGATGTCGTCCAGGATCCAGAAGGAACGGCCGTGCGTGCCGACCACGAGATCGTTGCCATGAATCACCAGGTCGCGCATCGAGGTGGCCGGCAGGTTGTTCTGCAGCGACTGCCAGTCGTCGCCGTCGTTGAAGGAGACGTAGATGCCGCGTTCGGTGCCGCAGAACAGCAGCCCGCGCCGCACCGGGTCCTCGCGCACGGCGTTGACCGGGGCATCGTCGGGCAGACCGCGGGTGATCTTCTGCCAGCTGGCGCCGCCGTCGTGGGTGCGGTAGATGTAGGGCTGCAAATCGTCGACCCGCAGCCGGTTGACGGCGGCGTAGGCGGTGGCGGGGTCGAAGTGCGACGCTTCCATCAGGGCCAGCTTGCTCCACGGGGTGAGGCCGGCCGGGGTGACGTTGCTCCAGCTCTTGCCGCCATCGCGGGTCACTTGAATCAGGCCGTCATCGGTTCCCACCCAGATCAGGTTGCGGTCCTTGAAGGAGGGCGCGATGGTGTAGATCACGCCGCGGTGGCGGCCGTGCTGCGGGTCGTCGTCGGCAAAGTGCCCCAGGCTGGGCGGAATGCCGGGGTCGGGCCGCGCCAGGTCGGGGCTGATCACCTGCCAGCGATGCCCGCCGTCCACCGTCTTGAACAGCACATCCGAGCCCAGGTAGAGCACGTGCGGATCGAGCGGCGAAAACAGCAGCGGCGCGGTGCGGTTGAAGCGGTACTTCCCGGTGCGCAGGGCCATCGGGCTGACGTCATGCACCTGGCCGGTGGTGCTGTCGTAGACCGTCGCCTTGCCGCCGTAGATCAGGTTGGGATGCAGTGGATCGGGCGCCACGTAGCCGTACTCTTCGACCCCCACCGGGTGCCAGTCGCGGAAGGTGATCTCGCCGTAGTCGCTGCGGCTGGCGGTGCCGATCGACCCGCTCTCCTGTTGGCCGCCGTAGACCCAGTAGGGAAACTGGTTGTCGGTGATGACGTGGTAGAACTGCGCAGTGGGCTGGTTGTACCACGAGCTCCAGGTCTGCCCGCCGTTGACGCTGATGGTCACGCCCTGGTCGCTGGCCAGCAGGATGATGTCCGGGTTGTCGGGACTGAGCCGGACGGTGTGGTAGTCGTCGCCGCCGGGGGCGCCCTTGATGGCGGTGAAATTCACGCCGCCGTCGGTGGAACGGTAGGTCGAGGTGTTGGCCACGTAAATCGTGTCGGGGTGGTGCGGATCGACCGTGACCGCGGCGAAGTCGGAACCGCGACCCCAGACGCGCTCCTCGGTGTTGACCAGGCGCCAGTGCGCGCCGGCGTCGTCGGAGCGGTAGACGCCGCCCTGGCGCCGCGCGTCCACCATGGCGTACATGCGCTGCGGATCGCCGGGCGCGATGGCGAAGCCGATGCGTCCCAGGCCGTCGGCCCAGGTGGGCAGGCCGCCGGTGAGCTGCGTCCAGGTGTCGCCGCCGTCGCTCGACTTGAACAGACCGCTGCCCGCCGCGCGCAGCGAGTCGCCGGCGCTCCACGGCGAGTGCCGCGCCGCCCACAGGTCGGCGTAAATAACCTGGGCGTTCTGCGGGTCGAAGGCCACCGCAATGGCGCCGGTGTTCTCGTCCTTGTAGAGCACCTTCTTCCAGGTTGCGCCGCCGTCAAGCGAGCGGAAGACACCGCGCTCGGCGTTGGGCCCGTAAGGATGCCCCAGCGCCGCCACGAAGACGCGGTTCGGGTCACGCGGATCCACGATCACCGCCCCGATCTGCTGCGCATCGCGCAAGCCGAGATGGGTCCACGTGGTGCCGGCATCGGTGGACTTGTAAATGCCGTTGCCCACCGAGAGGTCGGGCCGCTGCAGGCCTTCACCGCTGCCCAGGTAAATGATGTTGGGGTCGGAGGGCGCGAGCGCCAAGGCGCCCACCGAGCCGGTGTTCTGGCCGTCGAAGATCGGCGTCCAGGTCTGCCCGTAGTCGATCGTCTTCCAGGCCCCGCCATTGGTGGCGGCCATGTAGTACACGTTGGGTTGCCCGGGCACCCCGGTGGCGGCCACCGTGCGCCCGCCGCGGAACGGCCCGATTAGGCGCCAGCGCAGGCTGGGAAAGGGATCGGCGCTCTGCGCCCCCAGCGAACCGACAACGGCCATCATCAGCGCGGCCAGAACAAGCAGGGCGGTTCGACGCAAGGGCTTCCTCCAGGGGAACAGCACGAATCCACGAATCAGGGCACGTCACCAAACATGGAATGGCACGAGCATAAACCAGACCGGGCGCCGGGCGACGCCGCCCAGGGCCGACCCGCGCCGCGTCCTAGCGCAACTGTGCCGCGGCGGCCGCGAGCGCCGGCCTGAAGAAACCGATCCATTCATGCTGGACGAGGTCCTCGATCAGGGGGCGCGAGGCCTTGTCGCCAAGCCGTGCCAGTCCGAAGGCGGCCACCACCTGGGTGTCGCCGAGCGGGCCGGCCAGCGCGGCACGCAGGCGTGCCAACGCCGCCGGGCTGCCATGGCCCGCCATCCCCAACGCCTGCAGGGCGGCGCGGCGCGCCGGGGTGGCAACTCCGGGCGTCGACCAGAGCAGCAAGGTCGGCAACGCCGCCGCGCCCTGCTTGCCCATGGCCTGCAACGCGGCCGACTCCACCTGCCAGTTGTAGCTCTTCATCTGCAGCGCCTGCGCGAGATAGGCGGCGGCGTGGGGGGCATCCTGCGCCAACAAGGCGCGCAACGCGGCGGTCCGCACGGCGGCGATCGGGTCGGAGGTGAGGAGCAGTTTCAAGGCCGGGACCGCCGTCGGCGTGGGTGCGCTTTGGGCGAACAGTTGCGCGGCGTTCTCCCGGGCCTCGGCCGAGGCGGCCGCCAGGCGCGCGAGCGCCGCGGACCGCGCCGCCGCGGGATCGTGCTTGGCCAGCAGTTGCAGGGCCGCGGCCTGTACCGCCACGCTGGTGTCGGTCTGGACGGCAGCCTGCAGCAACTGCGACAGCGCCGCGGGCGCGGGCGTTACGCCGGCCAACGCCCGCCAGGCCGCCCTCCGGTCCACGGCGTAGGCGGCGTGCTGCGCCGTGTCCTGCCACTCCGCGGCCGTCCGGTGCCCGTCCACCGTCATCAGCCAGTCATGCTCGGGATCGAGCTGCACGCGGGTCGGAGGACCGGGCAGCGCCAAGGTCCAGGAGTGGTGCGCCTGATCGAGGTGGAAGTCGCCGGCGACCTCCCGACCGGCCACCCAGGCCGCGATCCGGACCGTGCCCTGGTAGGGCTGCGGACTCTTCTGGTCCAGCGTCAGGCGCACCGCCTTGGCCGCTGCGTCCCACTGCCACGCAAACTCGAACTGCGGATGCCCCGCGGTCAGAAACCATTGCTGGAAAAATGCATGCAGGTCCCGTCCGCTGGCCTGTTCCATGTCTTCTTCGAACGCCGCCGTGTCGCCCACCCCGGCGCGATGCCGGGTCAGGTAGAGGTGCAGCCCCTTCCAGAAGGCGGCGGAGCCGACCTGGCTTTCCAGGTTGCGCACCGCCCAGGAGCCCTTGTTGTAGGTCGCGGCATCGAACATGTCCCAGGGATCCGCGGGCTGGTGAACGATGGGCTGCGCGTCCCGCCCTTCGCCGCGCAGGTAGCCCTGGGCGATCGCGTCCCAATCGAGCAGCGCGCGATCCCTGCCGTTGGCCTGCTCGTCCCACTGCTGCATCATGAAGTTCGCCATCCCCTCGTTCACCCAGAGCTGCGACCAGTCACGACAGGTCACCAAGTCGCCGAACCACTGGTGGGACAGCTCATGCGCCACCCCGACGTCCTCGCCGCGCGCGTCCTCCTGCAGGTTCGCGACGTCGGCGTTGGACGGGAAGTCGCCCGGGAACTCGGTGGCGCTGACGTTTTCCAAGCCGGCGAAGAAGCCCGGGTTGCGGACCTCGGCGTACTTGTCCCAGGGATAGGGCACGCCCAGGCGGGACTCGTCGAAGGCGATCATGGCCGGCGTGCGGCCAAAACGCAGCCGCGCCTCGGCAACGCTTTCGTCCGGCGTGGTGTCGTACTCAACCGGCACGCCGCTCGAACTTCGATCCGTGGCCGTGGTCCAGCGCCCGACGTAGAGGGTCAAAAGGTAGTCCGAGATGGGGACGGTCTGGGCCCAGTGAAACTCCTGCGCGCCGTCGGCGAGCGGGCGCGTGCCGAGCAGCCTGCCGTTGGCAATGGCGCGGTCGCCGGCCGGGGCCACGATACGGAGGTCGGCGGTCAGCTTGGCGTCCGGGCGATCGAGGAGCGGCAGCCACAACCGGTTCGAGGTCGGCTCGCCGGCCGCCCAGAGATAGGTCGCCTGCCCCGGGCGCGTCAGGTCGCCCGGAAAAAAGACCAGCCCCCCCCGCGGCGTGCAGTGATAACGGA
>Ga0102924_1007409_pt1 | contig 10059 bp, 11 predicted proteins | sample PaiPotPPM11metaG_FD_80116 | JGI IMG/M metagenome (GOLD analysis project Ga0102924, IMG submission 80116) | Iron sulfur acid spring bacterial and archeal communities from Banff, Canada, to study Microbial Dark Matter (Phase II) - Paint Pots PPM... ...
ACGAGCCCAGCCGCCCCACTTCCCCCGGCGGCCCCACTTCCCCCGGCGGCACTGCGCAGCGCGTCCGCGACCGGCCGGTAGTGCCCGGCGCCGAGGAACCGCTCGCGGGCGAGGACCATCGCGGCGCTGTCGCCGGTGCCGGGGCCGCCCCGGCCGTCGGTGAGGCTGACGTAGCCCTGGCGCGCGATGTTGAACCCGTGCCCGCGGACGCAGGTGACCTGCGCGTCGCCGACGCTCACGGGGTCGCCGCACACCGGGCAGCGCACGTGCGCCGCCACGGCGGCAAGGGTCCGGCGCCGGTCAAGCACCGCGGAGCCAGGCCGGCCACTCATGACCGCAATCTTAGCCGGAGCGAGCCATCAACCACCCGTTCGGATAAATTCAAAATCTATACTCCCGAACGGTTGCGTGTTTCACCCAGCCGCCTCCTGCGAGTTGCGCCGGGCGTGGCAAACTGGCCACCTGCGGCGATAATGTCCACGGAGGGACCGGTCAAATGCGCGTCATCATGCTCGCCCCGCCCGGCGCGGGGAAGGGAACACAAGGCGAGCGGATCGCCGCGAGGTACGGCGTGCCGCACATTTCGAGCGGCGACATCTTCCGCGACGAGGTAGCGCGGCAGACTCCGCTCGGGAAAGAGCTGAGCGGCTACCTCGACCGCGGCGACCTCGTACCTAACGACCTCGTACTCAGCCTCATCAAGGGCCGGGTGGTCGAGGCGGTGCAACAGGCCGGCGGCTACGTGCTGGACGGGTTCCCGCGCACGCTCGAGCAGGCCGAAGCGGCCGCCGGCATCGGCCGGGAGACCAGCACCAGCGCCCAGGCGGTGGTGTACCTGGACGCGCCCGAGGACGTCCTCATCGGCCGCCTGACCGGTCGCGGGGAAGGGCGCGCGGACGACTCGGCGGCGGTAGCCAGGCACCGCCTCACGGTCTACGCGGAGCACACGCAGCCGCTCGTGGACTACTTCGCCGCGCGCGGCATCCTCGTGAAGATCGACGCCGCCGCGCCGATGGACGTGGTGACCCAGGACATCTTCGCGGCGCTCGACCGCGTCAAGCGCTCCTAGCCGGGGCCCGCGCGTGAGATGCTACCGAGCGTGCGGGGGACATCGCTTAACGGCGCGGCCGCGTTCGCCGTCCGGGCCGCCCGACTCGGCTTCGCGGCGCTCGGCATCGCCGCGATTGTCGAGGCGGTCGTGGACCGGACGGGCGGCCTGGTCAACTTCTTCAGCTTCTTCACGATCGAGTCGAACCTGGTGGCGATCGTCGTGCTGCTCGTCGGCGGTGCGGTCGACCCCAGGGCGCGCGGCTGGGCCTGGGTGCGGGGCGCGGTCACCTTCTTCATGGTGGTGACCGGGATCGTCTACGCCGTGCTGCTCGCCAACGCCGACGTGGGCCTGATCGCGGCGTGGGTCAATTCGGTCCTGCACGAGGTCCTCCCGGCCGTCCTGCTCGTCGACTGGCTGTGCTTCCCGCCGTGGCCGTTCGGCCCCGTGGTTGGCGGCCCCGTGGTTGGCGGCCCCGTGGTTGGGGGTTCAGTAGACGGCGGGAGGCCATGGCCCGCGCTCGCGTGGCTGGCCTACCCGCTCGCCTACCTGGCGTACTCGCTCAGCCGCGGTGCGGCCGTCGGCTGGTACCCGTACCCGTTCCTCGACCCGCGCCATCCTGGCGGGTACGGACGGGTCGCGCTCTACTGCGTGGTGCTCGCCGCGATGATGGCGCTGCTCGCCCTCGGCATCGCCGCGGCCGGCCGCTGGCGCGCCGCCCGCGGCGCCGCCCGCTCACCAGTCCCCGCGCCTCTTCCCCCGCACTCGCCTCCGCGCGCTTGAGGCCCCCTGCCTCCTCCTTCGTCGCTCGTCCGCTCCTGCTCCGCCGCCCCGGCTCGCCTCCGCGCGCCCGGAAGCCCGTGTGTTTTCCCTCGTCGGTCAGTCGCTCGTACCTCGCTCCCTCCCTCCTCAGTCCGGGGGCAGGGGCGCGCGCTTCGACTCGCGCTCACGGCGATAGCGGCAGGTCGATGACGAGGACGTCGCGGACGGGGGCGTCGTCCGACTCGTCGCCGCGGGTCCGTGCTATCTTCCGCCAGCCCCATGACCGGAGGGCGGCCTGCGCCGCGCCCGCGCCCGGCGGCACCGTCAGCGTGGCCCGCTCTTCCGCCCGGCCGCCGAGCAGGAACCGGTGCAGCTCAGTGCCGATGCCCTGCCGCCGCCAGGAGGCGCGCACGAGCAGCTCGGTCACCGCGAACGTGCGGCCGGGGTGCTCGGCCGTGACCTGGGGCGGCAGCGGCGTGGTCAGGCCGCGCCACCAGGACGTGGACGGCCGCAGCGGCAGGCCGGAGGCGTAGCCGACCAGGTAGCCGCCGTGCCGCGCCTCGACGAGCGCGAAGCCGGGCTGCCGCCGCCACACGCGGGCCCGCCGCTCGCCCGTGTTCTCGTAGACCTCGCCGGCCAGCGCGAGCAGTTCGGCGTCAAGCTCGCCCGCCGCACGGCCGTCAAGCAGCCGGTACGCGATGCCCGACTCGCCCAACCGACCGCCTTCCGTGCTTGCGGACCGCGCAGAGCGTAGCCTAATCACGCCCTCGGACCGACAGGGGTCAATCTAGCGGCGCTTACGACCCGGTCGGTCACCAGCACCGGCTATCAGGGTGGGGCAAATCGGCGAATGTTCGTTCATTTGGTCTTTTGATGAGGTAGACCGGTAGCTGTGCGACGGCGATGGGGAATGTTGGGTGCCGTGGCCCCCGTGGTGGGGATGCTCGCGGCGTGCTCCACGTCTGCCGCCGCGCCAGGCTCGGCCTCCGCACGGGCCGCCGCGACCTTGCGGCCCGGCGCCGTGAGCGTGCCGTCCGCGGTGACTCGGCTGCCCGCGGCGGCGGATTCCGTGCTCGCCGACCAGGCGCCGGGCTCGCTCACGGCCGCGTTCGCGCGCGCGCTGTTCGCCAGCGCGCCCGTCGTGGTCGTGTCGGCCGCCACGGGCAAGCCGCTCGCGGCGGCCGTCGCGGCTGCCCGCACGGCGCACGCGCCGGTGCTGCTCGCCTCCGCGTCCACCAAACCGGCCATGGCGCAGCTCGCCGCCGCGGCCAGGACGCTGCACCCGGTCGCGGTCCTCGCCGCCGGGCTGGCCGGGCCAGCGCAAGCGCAGCTGGCGGCGGCCCTGCCCGGCGTGGAGGTGGTCGCCCGCGCCGCGGCGCTGCCCGCGACGCGCACCCCGCAGCCGCTCTCCCGCGTGGCGGTCCTCGTTCCAGAAGGCATCAAGCCGACCTCGCCGCTCGCCGCCGTTGGCGCCACGGCGCAGGCGGCCGGGGTTGCCGTGATCGGCATGGCGGGCACCGACCCGCGCGCCGACCCGGTGGCGATCACGGTGCTCGCCCGGCTGCGGCCCGACGCGGTCGTCGCCGTCGGCGCGCAGTTCGGTCCCGCCGCCCGGCTGGCGGGCAACGTCGCCGTCGCGGAGACCGGTCGCCAGCTTCCGGGCGGCGGGCAGGTCATGTTCCCTGAACGGCGGCTCGTCGCGCTGTACGGACACCCGGGGACGCCTGGGCTCGGCGTGCTCGGGCAGCAGGACCTGGCGGCGAGCATCGCGCGGGCCAAGCGGATGGCCGCCGCCTACCGGCCGCTCAGCCGGGTGCCGGTCGTCCCCGCCTTCGAGATCATCGCGTCGGTGGCGGAGGCGTCGCCGGGCCCCGACGGCTCCTACTCCTACGAGACGCCGGTGTCCGACCTGCTGCCCTGGGTGCGGCGGGCCACGGCGGACGGCCTGTACGTGGTGCTCGACCTTCAGCCGGGTCGGGCCAGCCTGCTCGCCCAGGCCGAGCACTACCAGTCGCTGCTGGAACTGCCCGACGTCGGCCTCGCGCTCGACGCCGAGTGGAAGCTGCAGCCGGGGCAGCGGCCGCTGCGGCAGATCGGCCACGTCGACGTCGGCGAGGTCAACCGCGTCGTCGGCTGGCTGGCGGCGCTGACCGCCGAGCGCGACCTGCCGCAGAAGCTCCTCGTGCTGCACCAGTTCCAGCTCGCGATGATCAGGGGCGAGCAGGACCTGGACACCAGCCACGACGACCTGTCGATCGTCATCCACATGGACGGTCAGGGCACCCCGGGCGTGAAGCAGTCCACGTGGAACGCGGTCACCGCGGCCGCACCGCGCGGCGTCTACTTCGGCTGGAAGAACTTCCTCGTCAAGGACCACCCGATGCTCACGCCGGCTCAGACCATGACGAAGACGCCCACCCCGGTGATGATCTCCTACCAGTGAGGCTGGTTTAGTACCCTTCTTCCTCGTCGGTCGGCTCGTTCAACCGGACGCCGACCTCGTCGAGCCGGGCCAGCATCTCCGCCGGATCCGCGTACACCCGGTACGCCCCGGCCCGCTCCAGCTCCTCGCGGCCGTAGCCACCCGACTGCAACCCGATGCCGAGCGCGCCGGCCCGGCGCGCGGCGAGCAGGTCCCAGACGCTGTCGCCCACCACCATCGCGTACCTCGGGTCGACGCCCAGCAGCGCGGCGGCGGCGAGGAACAGGTCGGGGTCGGGCTTGGCGTGCCGCACCAGGTCCCTGGTCACCATCGGCGTGTCCTCCGGCAGGCCGAGCAGGTCGAGCGCGGGCCTGGCGGTCGCCGCGTACCCGCTGGTCGCGATGCCCCAACGCACGCCGGCGCTCGTCAGGGCGGCGAGCAGCTCGCGCGCGCCCGGCAGCGCGGTCACCGAGCCCATCTGCTTGCGGTACTCCTCGGCGTGCGCGAGCTGCAGCTCGCTGACGTCCGCGGGCGACAGCGACCGGCCGGTCTCCCGCAGCAGGGCTTGCACGAACAGCCCGCCGCTCATCCCGATCCGCCGGTGGATACGCCAGACGGACAAGTCGATGCCGATCGCGCTCAGCGCCCCGCGCCAGGCGATCACGTGCTGGTAGACGCTGTCGATCAGCGTCCCGTCAAGGTCAAAGAGAAAAGACGGCGTTGGTGGGTGCGGATAGTCCATTCAGAAATTGTGGCATTACCGGTGCCGCGGCGTCCTGCGAGGTGCCCGCGCGGTTGGCCGACGCGAGAGTCGCGGTCACGGCGCCCGTTCCGGTGGGCGCGGCTCGCCCGCGAGGCGCAGCTCGCGGATCTCCGCGGTCGCCAGCGGCGGCAGCCGCCGGTGCCGCGCCGGGTCGAGGCCGAGGAACCCCGCCTGCAGGATCTGCAGCGTGTCGCCGTGCGACACCAGCAGGATGTCCCGGCCGGCGTAGCGGCGTTCGAGCCGGGCGACGAGTGCGGTCGCCCGATCGAGCACGGCCGCGGCGGGTTCGACGCCTTCTACCCCGCCGGCGCCGGCCTCGTCGCTTGCTTCGTCGACCCGCCAGACCGTGGCGTAGCCGGCGACCGGGCCGCCCTCGAGCGCGCCGAAGCACCGCTCGCGCAGCTCCTCGGCAACCGTGGCTTCCGCCGCGCCGAGCCGGGCCGCCGCGATCTCCGCCGTCTGCCAGGCGCGGGAGAAGTCGGACGAGAAGATCAGCGTGTCCGCGGGCAGCCCGCAGGCGTCCGCCGCCGCGCGCGCCTGCCGCCGCCCGAGCTCGGAAAGCCCGTAGTCGCCGCGGCGGTCGCTGCCGATACTGCTCACGATGACGCCGGCCTCGTTGGCTTTGCTCTGCCCGTGCCGCATGGCGTGGAACCGGTTCGCCAGCTGGCCCGCGCCGCTCAAGTGGTTCATGACCCGCCCGACGCTATCACCGGCGCTATCAGCGGCGCCCCGCGTGCCTGTTACCGTGCCAGCATGGGAATCCGGCTGAGTGATTCGGCTATCGCGCTGATCGACGGGCGTAACTACGCGGTCCTTGCCACGGTGAACCGCGACGGCAGCCCGCAGACCTCCGTCCTGTGGATCGGCCGCGACGGCGACGACCTGCTGTTCTCCACGGTCGTCGGCCGCCTGAAGCACAGGAACATGGTCCGCGACCCGCGGGTGAGCGTTACGGTGATCGACTCCGCCGACCCGGAGAACTACGTCGAGCTGCGCGGTACCGCGTCGATGACCGAGGACATCGGCCGGCACGTCGACACCGACCTGTCGTGGAAGTACGACGGCAAGGACCCGGGCGAGGACCGGCCGGGCGCGATCCGCGTGGTCGTCCGCGTCGAGGTACTGAAGGCGGCCGGCTACGCGGCCTAGTCACCTGGACGCTGACTGCCCCGGCCCATCCAGCCGGGCGGCAAGGAGAAGATGGCCCTGGGCGAGCGCCGTGTCCGCAGGCGTCTGCCCCTGGTGCGGGCCGGCCGCGGCGGTAATGGCAGGGTCGGCGCCAGCGTCGAGGAGTTCCTGGGCAACCTGGCCGAGCCCCCGCCAGCAGGCGGCATGCAGCGCGGTCGTGCCGTCCCCGCGCCTGCCGTTGACGTCCGCTCCCCGCTCAAGCAGCAGGCGGACCAGGCCGAGCACGGTATCCTCGCTGTCGCTCGGCTGCGGGATGCCCGGTGTCGCGGCGACCGCCGACCCGAGCGGCGCGATCTGCAGGAAGCCGTCACGGGTGATGGCGTTGGGGTCGGCCCCGGCCTCCAGCAACAGCTCGGCGGCCTGCCGCTGGCCCCAGTACACGGCACCGTGCAACGCGGTGGAGCCGCGCTCGTCGAAGCCCGCCGCGAGCCCCGGGTCGGCGCCGAGGGCCTCGCGAAGCTCTTTCACCCGCCCCAGTTCGGCCGCGAGGAAGCCGTCGATGACAAGGCCAAGGTCGCCCAGCGCGGCCAGGACCGCGGGCTGGCCGGCGTAGTGCGCCGCGTGCACGGCTCCCGCGCCGAACATGGTGCGCGCCGTCAGCAGCGCCGGATCGGCCGCGACCATCCGCCGGACCTTGGTCACCCGGCCCTGCAGCACCGCGGCCACGAGCCTGTCCACTGCCTGCATGTCCACAGCCTAGCGATGAAGTACCCGGCGGCTGGAGTACTAACTATCCTCCTGACGCGCGATCGAGCGGGCCATCTGGTCGAGGGCGCGGACGCGCGGGTTTTCGCGGCCGGCGCACCAGACCAGGCCGAGCGGCAACGGCGGCAGGTCGCTGATGGGGACGAGCACGATGTCGTCGCGGCCGAAGATCGGGACGGCCGGGCTGGTCGGGTGCACGATCTTGCCGCGGGCGACGAACGAGAGGATCTCGTTGATGGTCTGCACCGGCTGAGTACGGGGGATGGTACGCCCGGACGGCGTGCGCGGCGGGCTGATCAGGTCGTAGACGCCCGGCGGGATCGACGCGGGGAGCAGCGCCACCTCCTCGTTGGCCAGGTCCTCGATGGAGACCGCGGCGTTGCCCGCCAGGCGGTGCGCGGGTGACACCGCCACCGCCCGCTCGTAGAAGGCGAACGCCGTGCCGGTGACCAGGTCGGGTTCGCCGGGCGCCAGCCAGTTGCACACGACGTCGACGTCGCCGCGGCGCAGCTCACGGTAGGCGTCGAAGGTCTCGACCTCTTGGAGCCTGAGCTCGCAATCGGGATAGCGGGCCTGGAACGCCGCGACGAGCCGGCTCAGTGCCGGGCCCTCGGTGGTGAGCACGAAGCCCACGCGCAGCAGCCCCCGCACGGCGTGCGGCAACTCGCTGGTCTCCGCCAGGGTACGGTCGAGCACGGCGAGCGCGGGCACCAGGTCCCGGCCGAGCCCCTCGCCGGCCGGCGTCAGGCGGACCCGGCGGCTGGTCCGGTCGAACAGCCTGACCCCGAGCCGGGATTCCAGCACGCGTACGGCCTCGCTCACCCCTGGCTGTGAGATGCCAAGCCGCTCGGCCGTGCGGCCGAAGTGCAGTTCCTCGGCGAGCACGAGGAAGATCCGCAGCTCGCGGAGCTCGACGTTCCTCCACATCGATCACGAATCCTAATCGATCTGATCAGGGATTCCGCCTTGATCGGTGCCACGACGGCCGCCAAGTTGGTGGCGAGACTTCAGGCCGCGGCGGGGCCGGGGCCAGACAGTGGTCAGGAAGGGAGAGGGCATTGATCTTGGTCATTGGCGGCCGCAGCAAGATCGGCTCGGCGCTGATCGAGGAGTTGCTGAGCCGGGGTGAGCAAGTCCGCGCGCTGGTACGCGCGGGCGACCACGCCGGAAGCACGCATCCGACCGTGAGTCTCGTCACCGGCGACCTCGCCGACGAAGGCTCGCTCGTGGCCGCGATGGACGGAATCGAGAAGGTGTTCCTGCTCTCAAGCCCGCATCCCGACGCGGTCGCCTGGCACCGCAACGCCATCGACGCGGCCCGCCGGACGGACGTGCAGTTGCTGGTGCGCAGCTCGATACTCGGCGCGGAAGCGGAATCGGCGCCCGAGTTCATCGACGCCCACCACGTCAGCGACCGCTACCTGCGGGAATCCGGACTGCCGCACGTGATCGTCCGCCCCAACCTGTTCCTGCAGAACATCCAGGAATCGACCATCCCCACGATCGACGCGTCCGGCAACTTCTACGTCGACGCGGGGCAGGCCCGCATCAGCATGGTCGACACCCGCGACGTCGCCGCCGTCGCCGCCGTCGCACTGTGCGACCAGGACCACGCCGGTGCCCAGTACGACGTCACCGGCCCGGAAGCGCTCTCATACGCCGACGTCGCCGCCAGGCTCACCGGAGCGCTCGGCCGTGAGGTCAGCTACGTGGACGTACCGGACGCGGCCGTGCGCGAGGCGCTGCTCGCCGCGGGCCTGAGCGACTGGTTCGCGGGCGCGCTCATCGGCCTGTACCAGGACTACCGCCGGTCGGGCACCGAAGGCTACGCCGCCCGGGTAACCGACACCGTGACCCGCCTGACCGGCCGCCGCGCCCGCTCCCTCGACGACCTGCTGGCCGAGGTCGCGGCCTAGGCGGATCCCACCCTTTCCGGCGGGGATGCCGAGAATGGCGGTGATCGGGGCGGGGGTGGTGAACTTTTCCATCGTGGGCTCCTGTACTGGCTGGCGGAGAACTGAACTTGTCATGTCCCCACCATCTCGGCCGGCCCTGTCACGCCTCCGCCACGCCGCTGACACAGCATTCCCCTTGGATGAACCGGGAGCGTGCCCGTCGCGGCAGTGCGCTGGTGAGGAAGTGCTCCTGGCGTTCCTTTAAAGAGTGCCGTCCCAGGTCAGCCCGACGACGGTACCGCCCAGCCGCTCCAGCTGGCAGCCGGGGAACAAGGCGGCGCAGCTCTGGTCAAGCTCGTCGCGGCTGAAGAACCGGTCGCTTACGCGGTGATCGAGCCACTCCCTGCGGGTGGACAGCCGGTAGATCTCCCAGGCGGTGGCCGGACCGCGCCTGGTCAGGTTCGCGCCGAAGCGCAGGACCGCCATCGCGTGCAGCCGCGGCCGCAGCGGCACCAGGCGGTGCAGGATCCGTCGCGCCGGATGCAGCGCGGACTCCGCCGGATAGGAGTCCACCAGCACGATCCGCCCTCCCGGGGCCAGCAATCCCTTGATGTGCGCCAGTGCCGCCCGCAGGTCTGGCCCGTGATGCAGCGTCATCACGCTGACCACCAGGTCGTACTCGCCGGAACCGGTTGCTTCCAGCAAGTCCGCGTGCTGGTAGGCGACGTTCGGCCGCGAGCGCTTCGCCCTGGCGATCTCGATCATCGGTAGCGACCGGTCAATCGCATCGACGTGCGCGAATCGCTCGGCCAGCAGGACGGCATGCCGCCCGGCGCCACAGCCTAGGTCCAGCGCCCGCCCGCCGGCGGGCGGGCACACGCTCACGAGCCAGCTCGTGATGGCGTCGTTCCCGCTGAGGTCGCCCAGGCGGTCGTAATCGGCGGCGATGCGATCAAACGACTGGGCAGCAGATCTAGCGGCCGCACTGAGTCCCATTACCCAGCACTCTAACGCGGCGCTGGGCGCCGCCAGTGCCCAACAAGGTCGGCTGTGCGTACAACACCGGACGACCCAAGCACCATCTGGCAGGGAAACCGCGCAAACCACAACTCGGCCGGAGACGCTGACCGTGAACCCGCCCATACTGGCCCAAACTGGCTCTGTCTCGCATCTGACCAAGAAAATACCCACCATGCAGCGCGCTGGCCAGGAACATCAGATTCTCCCGCGAACGCGACCATCCCCGATGAGGAAGGGCTCGTGATGATAACGGCGA
>Ga0102924_1007410_pt1 | contig 10056 bp, 13 predicted proteins | sample PaiPotPPM11metaG_FD_80116 | JGI IMG/M metagenome (GOLD analysis project Ga0102924, IMG submission 80116) | Iron sulfur acid spring bacterial and archeal communities from Banff, Canada, to study Microbial Dark Matter (Phase II) - Paint Pots PPM... ...
AATCAGGAGGCTGATGCCAAGTCTCGAGGAGCTGGAGCTGACGAGAGACTTGAGATAGGTGGAGATCAGGTTCTGGGCTTCGGCCGGGATCAGTCCACGAACCGTATTAATCTGGTGCTGAACTGTCGCGGGATCGGCGAACAGCCCATAAATCGCGACCAGCGCTGCCAAGGCCGGAAAAACTGATAACATCCCGTAAAATGCCACACCGGCAGCCAGCACAGACAGATTTTTATCGCTGGTTGAGGTGTAGACTCTTCTGAAAATGCTCAGCCAGCCCGGCTTCGGGATGTCGCTTGGCTTATCCGCGTTATGGCTTCGTCCCTCTGTAGGCAGTGATTGAGCCATTTACGGCCTCCCGGGAAATCATTTCTCGGCACGCTCGCGGCGAACGAAACACTCGACCTGGGGTCCCGCGATAGCGCTCAGGCTTCCTTTTTCCTGGCGGCCGCCTTCATCGTCATCTGAAAGAAAACCCCGGCTATGACGATCGCGGCACCAGTGATCAAAAAAGAAAGCCACCACGCCAGCCAGAGATGAATTAGAAGAACAATACCGCCCAGCAGAAACAAAGATCCGTACGACAGAGCCACGATCAGGAAGAGCATACCAGCTATCTTGTCGGTCTGCGCTTCGAGCAGCAGCCCGAGCTTGGCTACCAGAAGCTCCATCTCGGTTCGAGCTATTCGGGATAGATCATCGACAGTCTTCGACAGCACCTCTGGCCAATTCGGAGTGACTTCTGCCAATGCCTGACGACTGTTCTTATCCATCTTCGTGACCCTACCCACAAATTGCGTCGATCGCGCGCTTTCCGGCTTGCTTCCCGATACTGCTTAGCACTGTACGCGAAAGCGGTTTACCTACATCTTCAATCGGGAAAAACCGCGGCAGCCGAGCGCAAACCCGAGAGCTAGCGCCAGTCCCGACAACAGGAAGATTCTTTCTCGCACTAAGCTCGTCGGGCTCAGCTCAGCGCGCGTCTCCCGTGCTTTCTCGGTTATCGATTCAAGATCTTTCCGGAGGTCCCGTTTTTCATCTTCAAGATCGGATTCGAGTCCATGTACATTTTTGCTGTCGTTCATAAATTTCGTTCCATCCCGTATGCGTAGGATTGAATTAATTCTCTCAGGGCGGTCGACAAAATACGTCTGAGAAGTGTATCGAGGCGTGTCTAAACTCACGACGCTGTCATACGTGCAGCGGACCGTGCTGCAAATGGCTAAGACGAGAGGTAGCGTGCGCAAATTGCGTGCCGGCTTGCCGATGCGCCTATGCTCGTCCAATGGCGAAGGCGTTTCGGACTCACTCGCAAGCCGCTGCTACACTGATTGCGGTGGTTAAGACGATCCAAAAACCCCCTCATAAACAACCGGCCCGCTTCGTCGAGCCGATACAATGCCTGGCCGTCGCGAAGCTGCCGGAAGGGCCGGATTGGGAATACGAGATCAAGTTCGACGGATATCGGGCGCTTGGCATAAAGAGCGCTGGCCGCGTTCGGCTCGTGTCCCGCAATGGGAATGATTTTTCGGCCCGGTTTCCGTGCGTGGCGCGCGCTCTATCGAAGCTGCCGGACGACACCGTCGTTGATGGCGAGATTGTGGCCCTCGACGAAACCGGCAAACCCTCCTTCAACGTCCTGCAAAACTACAATCACTCCGCCACGCCTCTTCAGTTCTATGCCTTCGACCTTCTACATCTGGCTGGAAAAAACCTGCGCGACCGTCCGCTCGACGATCGCCGCGAATTACTCCGCGCCAAAGTGATGCCCCGGATGCAGGGTGAGATCCGCTTTTCGGAAACCGTGGAGGCCACGGCCGTCGAAATCGTCGCTGCGGTCAAGAAGCAAGGCCTTGAAGGCGTGATCGCCAAGCGCCGCGATGGTCTGTACGAGCCGGCCGGCGCTCGGGCGCCTGGGTAAAAATGCGTATCAACAAGGGACAGGAGCCTGTGATCGGCGGCTATGTCCCGACCGGTAAGAACTTCGATCGATCATCGTCGGCTATTACGAGGGCGACGACCTGATCTACGTTGCGCGCGTCCGCAGCGGGTTTATCCCGGCTCTTCGGGCGAGGGTTTTCGAGCGTTTTCACACGCTTGAAATCAAGACCTGCCCGTTTTTGAACCCTCCTGAACGCGACAAGGGCAGGTGGGGGCAGGGTCTCACGGCCGACAAGATGGCCGAATGCCGCTGGCTGAAGCCGCAACTTGTCGCGCAGATTGAATACGCGGACTGGACGGACGTGAACCATCTGCGCCACTCGAAATTCATCGCGCTGCGTGACGACAAGCCGGCGAAGGACGTGCGCGGCGAGCGGCCGGTCGGGCGACTCCTTCCTCCCACAGGAGCAAGGCATCTGCGTTATGCTAAGCAGCCAGGCAACGAGAAAGGTGCGAATGTTCGGCTATGAAAAGAAAAGCTCGCAAGTTTGCCAGTTTCAACGATCGCCAACGTGTTCTGGCTGCCTGCAGGAGTCTGAAAATGGCGCGGTCGGCGCATGCATACGTCCGTGGCAACACCCGCAAGTTTTACGAATGGCTCAAGACCTCCGACGTTGAGGTGGTACCGCGCGGCCCCGCAGTATGGATATGTGGAGACTGCCACGTAGGCAACCTCGGCCCGATCGCGAATGCCGAAGGCGATATTGACATCCAGATCCGTGATCTCGACCAGACCGTGATTGGAAATCCGGCTCATGATCTGATCCGGCTCGGGCTGTCTTTAGCCACTGCTGCTCGCGGCTCAGACCTTTCTGGCGTCACAACGGCAAAGATGCTGGAGAACATGGTGGAGGGATATGAAGAGGCCTTCGCAGAAGGCTACGAACATCCCACCAGACCGGAGTCAGTCCGAGTGGCCATGCGACGTTCGTTAAGTCGATCATGGAAACAGCTTGCCAGGGACCGCATCGAAGACGTCAAGCCAACGATCCCTCTGGGAACGCGGTTCTGGCCGCTTCGCAACGACGAGAAGGGCGAAATCAAGAAACTGTTTCAACGAGAAGACGTGCAAGCACTCGCGACTTCGATCTATTCCCGCGAGGACAAAGCCTCGATAAAGGTTCTGGACGCCGCATACTGGAGGAAAGGATGCAGCTCACTAGGACGGCTACGCTTTGCCGTACTGTTGGGCATCGGCAAGCCACCCTACAAGGGCAATAGCCTTTGCCTGATGGACATTAAGGAAGCTATTCAAGCCGCGGCGCCGCAGTATTCGCGGGTCCGGATGCCGCGAGACAACGCGGAGCGGGTGGTCGAAGGCGCGCGACACCTTGCGCCGAATCTTGGCCAGCGAATGCTGGCCGCGCGATTCTTCGATCGGGCGGTTTTCTTGCGCGAGCTGCTGCCGCAGGATCTGCAACTCGAAATTGAACATTTCACCCGCGACGAAGCAATCACGGCCGCCCGGTTTTTCGCCACCGTGGTGGGTCGGGCTCACGCGCGACAGATGAATGCGCTCGAGAAGAAAAAGTGGCAGGACGCATTGAAGCGGCATCGACTTAGGAATCTGGACGCTCCCTCATGGCTTTGGTCAAGCGTCATCGAGTTGATGGTCAGTCACGAGGGTGAATATCTCGAGCATTGCCGGAAGTACGCAATGGAAGCCTCCGCCGGCTAGAGATCTTCAGAGCGAAGGGCCGCACTATGGCCGCCTGCGATGTCGTTAGCGCGTAACCGAGCTTGTCGACTTCGACGACGTAGGGAACGAAGCGGCTTCGAGTGCTGAGCCAGACGAGCCGCCTGCGAGGATGAGGCTGACGGCGAGTGAGCCGGGCGGGGGAAAAGGAATTCTTCGAGGGCGGCAGCGAAATTGTGGCTGGGCTGTTCCGTATTGCCCAGCTTGATCAGCGCCTAGCGCTAATCGTCGTCCATCGCTGACCATGCTCCGTTATCGAGTATGATCCCGACCGCGCGTGCATTGCGCGCCAGCAGTTCCGGCAGATCCGCGGGCGGATCGGCCGATCGGCGAGCCTCATCTGGCAGAGTCTTTGGCGCTGACCCGGTGCGTGCAATTGTCGCTTCCTCGATGAAGTTCGCAGCGCGTGGCGCTCCTCCTCTGACGCACTCGGCGCGTGACAGATCATCAACCGCTCTCCACGGCCGAGTTACTCCTGTTGCGCGAGGCTTAACTTTGACTGCGAGCGCATCGAGCTTTCTCCGGACCGCATCGGCAAACAGTTCAGCGACTCATAGATCTCATTTTCATTTGAACTTTCGGATCATTGCGAGTCTCCTGCATTGCGCCGGCCAGCAAGCGACCGCCTCGGCTGGGCGTAGTGTCCGACTGCTTCACCATTCCCGAGCGCGGGACCCGGACGTGCACTCATCTCGCGCGGCTCTATCTTTGATTTACAACTCGAACAGACAAGCTCGGCTTTATCGAGTGGCCGCAGGGCCGATGGCCCATTTCGACCGGTGCACCCTCGCGCCAGCATCCAGCGGTTACCCCACTCGATCATCACTGCGATCAGCGGATAGCATCAGAGGGACATACGCGCTCAGCCGTCGCCAGCGTCGGCGCCACCGCATTCGCCTCCATTGATCCATCCGCGGCCTGCTAGGGTGACGCGGCTATACAGATTTGAACTCGTCGTCCTCGCCTTGCGATCGTGAGATACATGCGATCGCCGCGCGCAAGACTTTGTACCCGGTCCGCAAGGTCAAGAATGTTTCTGATTCTCTCGCCGTCCACGGCAAAAATGACAGTCGCGGTCATCGAACATGTAGCTATGATCGATGGCCCGAAGTAACGAGATGACTGGCTTGAGGATAATCGCGACGAATCCTCCAGCCTCTGGGAGAGCTGCTCTCGTGGCCATTCTGCATGACTGTATTCCTGCAGAGGCCGCGGGACTCTCGGCTGCAGCATCCATCACTTCCACACCGCTGACTTCATAGCCGTCGATCAATTCGGTCCGGCCATCGCGGACCGACGCGCAAATTCTAGATATGGTCACAGCCCGATTGAGAGTTTGGATGTAGTCAGCGGCAGAACCGATGCTTTCATCTTGACCTGATGCGCGATTCTCGCCGGTGGGGAGAGTTGCGGGGACGGGGCGCTCCTGCCATGGTCCAGCTCTAGCCTCGGTCGTGAAGCAAAGAAGAAGAAAAACTGCGACTGATAAACGCCTGCTCATTGGAGCCGCGTCCTGTCGTCCAGGGATCAGTGTCGGACCGTGTACGGGAAGCGTCAAGCTCCCACGCGGTGCTGTCTCACGCACCCGCGCAGGTGTTGGACTTAACTGCGGCGTCGGCGCAGCTCTCGAAATGGCTGGGCGCGTCTCCCCCCAAGAGGAGGGCCGTCAATGGATCATGAAGCTCGGGATCTGAATTCGGCAACCATCCCGCAAGTCAATGGCCTGCACCACCGCTACGAACGTCTTGCCGACTGATTAGTAACAGCTCTTGCTTCACCAACGACTGCGTCGCGGCCGCCAAGCCGTCGTTTGAGGGTCTCTGTATATGAGAGGTCTTTCGATCGCAGACAGGGCGCCGATCGTACATCTTTCAGATCTCCGGCGGATTCGCTTCTCGCACCCATTCATTGAAATGTCTGCCTCTGCTCAAATTGCGGTTCCGATGGAATTTTTTATCAACGACAAGTGTTGCTGCGTTTGGCTGAGGCTTCTTTCTCTTTAGATCGACAAGTTTTTATCTAGCTTTAAAATCGCTCCGATGGTGTACGTTCCGCCAAAATAACCATATTACGGCGACGACCAGGAGAACTGCTGCCGCCACCCATTGACCGCCCCTACGCGCCACATGTGCCACCCGGTCCAACTGATCGCCGACAAAGTAGCCGGTAGTTATCATCACAGAACACCAGATGAACGCGCCCAACACGTTCCATCCGAGAAAACTCCAGAAGCGCATTCCGGCTGCACCAGCATTGGTCCTGCCATGAAGCGTGCGCCCATGATGAACCGCGCTAAGAAAACAGCCTTGTTGCCATGCACCTGAAAAAACGTTTGCAGGTGCTCATAGCGTTTTCGTAAAAATGTGGATTTCTGCGAAAGCCACCCGAACAGTCGCTGTCCACCGGTGCGTCCGACCACAAAGCCGCACGTGTCCCCTGCGACAGCACTCAGAATTGCGACGATATACAGCGTGCCCAATTCGAGTACGTGGCGCCCAGCGAGGAATCCGGCGGCAAGCAGGACTAACTCCTCCGGCACCGGTATCCCAAAGTTACCTATGAAGACGCAAAGGAAAATGCCCGGATAGCTCCAGCGGGCGAGCCAATCGGTCATTCCCAAGGGACTCAAGATATGATGCATATCAAGTTTCGGCGGCGGTTATCGCCGACTGATGGTCATCGTGTTCAATCGCCGGCCCGGACAGTGCGCGCAGCCGACTAGTCAGCTAAATCGTTGCTAAGAAGCCGGTACTATAACAGTTGGCGGAAGTGGCGGTCCCGCGGCAGGCTGTTCCGAGGTAGGCCGCTCCGTAGCATGCGGCAGTGCCGAAACCGGTGACGTCGAGACCGGCTTACTCTGTTGTTGCACGCTGGGCTGTTTGTGAGAGGCTACAGCATTCGTAACTAGTGCGCGCTTCACGCGCACGAGTTTGCCAGAAGAATAACAGAAGGCCACCGGATGTTGTTCGTTTTTGGTTAAAACTTCCGTCGGAGTCAGCACGATCTCCGTCAGCCCTAATGTGAGGACATCGGCAGCGCCTTCTAAAAGAGCAACTCCAACCTTGCCGCCCGCACCATAGCCTTTAGTAAAGAGTTTGTAACTATCGCAATCTGTACCGTCTATCTGAATTACGCTATCGTCCGGATCGCCCAGACGTTGACGTACCGAGTCACGAGATTGTCCAACCTCGAATTTGTGCAAATCTGTGGGTATTGGACGATTGGCCTCCATAAAGACGGAGCAACCAGCCGCCCAAAAAATCACAAGCGCCAGCCACAAACGTCCAACCATCCCCCCGAAACGCCGCGTCCAGCCGCTCTCCGGACGTGCTTCCTTCGTGTACATAACCCTGGGCCGTTACGGTCGAGACTGCTAGGCGTTCCCAAGCAATCTACACCTCGTTTCAGCGGTATCCGGCATACTTTCGGTATAAAGCAAGATCCGATGGATGATTGTGCCCGATGGATCGATTCCGCGTGAGCTCTCCGAGATTAGGTGCTCCACGTTCACAACGCGGAGCAGCGGCCACTCGACCTCCCATGTTTTGGTGTTGATGAGGTCGCCGCCGCAAATCGGCAAGAATGGGGTCGCAGCAGTAAAGGTTTTTATGCAACCATCGCTGGCGCAACTCCCGGGACAATAAATTTCTAAGTGATATTCCATATTCTTTCTCCGGCTATAACTTGGCCTTCCCCGAAATTTCCCTTTTGACCGGTGTGGTTGCGCCCCATCGCTTTTCGTGCGACTTCCGCGTTCGGGTTCGATGTGTCGCAAAGAGAGCAACTGCCGTGACAGAAGAAGCACTCGCCGCATGAGATCGTGAAACGTCTGCTGACTTCGACGACTTCGCTCATCGGCTCATAACCGAGGACGTCCCCCTTCCGGATTTTGCAAAGATCTGATGCAAGAGTCCTGCCGCTGCGCAAAAGGAGAGAGGCTACAAGAGATATCGGATGGTTCTCGATTTTGTTGCGACCCAACGCGAGAACAGCGTGAAAGTAATCGCTCGTCGGTAAAAACCTCCGACGCGAGTTTCGCAGACGCGGACGACGTTAATAGTCCGGCGTGCGCAGGGACCGCAACCCATAGCGCCGGGTGCGAACAAGGGGAATGAACTGGAAGACAAACGCCGTGGCCCCGCCGGCCTTCCAAGGGCGTGAGACTGAAGATGTGGACTATCTGAAGCGGTCTCTCGACAAGGCACAGCACGTTGAAACGGTTACCTACTTCGTTCGGGTTACTTGGCAAATGTTTTCCACGCGCTGGAAAAGCACGACTGTTTCGCACGCGATAGCCCTTACAAAAACGAAGAATGACCAAATAGCTTGGAGGATCTCTATCACGCGCGCTCAGAATAGAAGTGATTTGATTTCAAAATCGCTCTGTCCCTTCGGAAACCTGATCCGCGCGAGCAGAAGAATGAGGTTTAGCGATAATTACAGAGCCATGTCGGTTCGGCCTAAAGCCGCGTCGAACTATTCCAACGTCGGTTCACGTTGGACGATGAACGATAGCGTTCAATCCTGAGCCTCTTTTGAGGCCGTCGCAGATATCGATTGCGGCATGACGCCCGTCACCAAGGATTTTCGCGTCATTGCGTTTAAGGAGACGTGTACCTGCGTCGACGCTATGCTTTAAAGCTCCGGCTTCTTGAGGCACACCTATTGCTGCGTCTCGTTCAAAAGGGGCGAGGTGGGATGCCGGTCGTTTTGCTCTCACACTAAAGAATTTATTATGCACACAAAAAAAGATCGACCGTTAAAATTTCCTCTCAGGACGGCCCAGAATCGGTGGGCGTCGTTCCAGCAGTGTCCGCACTTCGCACAAGGCGCAGCAAGGCAGTCAACCGTCCGCGATTTGCACGTTGCAGTGCCAGTGCCGAGATTTCGCTCCGATCTGAACCGGATCGGCGGATTACTAGTCGTAGCCGCATTCGCTGCACTTGTGTTTGCAGGATGCACCAGCGGGAACGTTCAATCGCGTAGCTCCTCAAGTTATCATGCGCAGACGCGAGTAGGCTCGCGCGGGAACGGGCGCGGCACGCAGGCGTCACCTTTGGGGTCCTCCCGGATCGTGGCCTCGTGGTATGGGCCAGGATACAAAGGACATCGAACTGCGAATGGTGAAGGCTTCGATCCTAATGGCTTCACCGCGGCCTCAAAGACGCTGCCGCTGGGATCGACCGTGCGAGTCACTAACCTGCAGAATGGGCGCTGGGTTGACGTGAGAATCAACGATCGTGGCCCGGTCGCACCAGGTCGAAGTCTCGATCTATCGTCGGTCGCGGCTCAAAAGATTGGACTGACGAAAAGTGGTTTGGCTCGCGTAAGGGTCACACGTATTAAGTGATTGATCGAAAATCGCTGTCACGTAAGTTGCTCTTAGTTGCTGGGTCGCTACAGCCGATAGATATCACGGTTTAATCAACGCATGCCCATCTTTGAATGGCCTTTTGTGCCCACTTAGCAGGAACCCGGGAGCGGGCTCGACGCTGACAGGTCAGCTCGGACGAAGCCCGATTGCACGGCCAGAACGTTCTCGCCGTGCCCGCGGCGAAAAGACTCAAGAGCGACGAAAACACGATCGCGCAGGACGGCGGCCTCGCCGTCAGCGAAGTCTTGCGCATATCCCAGATCATCGAGCGTGAGGAGACCGGACGCGATCGGATGAAAACGGCAGAAGGCCGGGTGCGGCCGTAGCGCGGCCGGCAAATCCTCGACCGATCTGAGTCGCCACCCGGCCGCCTGAACTTCGAACATATCCTTGCTCGCGGCTAATTTCCGGTTGCGCCGCTCTTCATTCCAGCGAAACGATGGCCGCGGCAATTTAATGCACGGCAATGTTTTCCACTCGAGCTCGCGAAAACCGCGATTGCGACTGCGGTGCTCGGCGTGCAATGAGCCCTGCAGTAGGGGGCCGCGTTCGGCGGCATTTGTGGCGGCCATACGGATTCCTCCTTGGTGGCCGACACACATCGCTCGTTTGGTGCGAGATGGCCAGTTCCGCCTCGCTAGGCGTGTGAGGACTCAGAATCGGCCGCTTGGCAGGCAAAGGTGAGTCCGGACCCAAGCTCCGGTTGTTGAACGGGCCGCCGAAGACTCGGCCGGAACGGCGGCAATCGCACGACCGGGAACCGTTTGGTGCCTTTCTGCAAAAACGGCGGCTAAATCATTCTAAACAGTTTGTTATGTAACCGGTACCGACAGTTCGAATTCACTCTGCTCCGCCAACGAGTCAGTGCGACCGATACCGGTAGTGGGGTCATTTCGTGGGCTCAACGAAAACAGGGTTATCGGAAAGGTCCACGCGCGCACGCCTGACCATGCTGACAAAAGTCGACGGGGTAACCACAAAAAGTGCGCGTGTGGGGGCGATGCGCCCGCTCCACCGGCACCGAAGAGAGCCCTGGTCGTCGTAC
>Ga0102924_1007412_pt1 | contig 10054 bp, 11 predicted proteins | sample PaiPotPPM11metaG_FD_80116 | JGI IMG/M metagenome (GOLD analysis project Ga0102924, IMG submission 80116) | Iron sulfur acid spring bacterial and archeal communities from Banff, Canada, to study Microbial Dark Matter (Phase II) - Paint Pots PPM... ...
CTGGTCACCTTTGGGCATCTCCTGGTGAATGATTCCGCTGCCGGCAGTCATCCACTGCACATCCCCTGCGGCGATGGCCCCGTGGTTGCCCATGCTATCCCCATGCTCCACGGTACCGGCAAGAACGTAGGTGATGGTTTCGATTCCACGATGCGGATGCCATGGAAAGCCAGCCAGGTAGTCTTCTGGCACGTCGTTGCGAAAATCGTCAAGAAGCAGAAAAGGATCGAAATCGTGAGTATTGCCGAAGCCGAACGCGCGCCGCAGATGCACGCCCGCGCCCTCCAGCGTGGGCTTGGATTTAATGAGGCGTTTAACAGGACGAATGGACATACTTGTCTCCCTCAGGATGTCCCGCTTTTGATGCTGAAGGAGAACGTTTGGACGCAGAGGGCTGCTGGGAAGATTTGCCGCGCGTCGAGATTAGCTACCGCGCTAGTCTTTGAGCGGGACGACAGCGCTGCCATCGCGGCAGAACGTGGCTACCTTCTGCAGGTCGCCGTTCGCGCGCGGCACGGTCATCACGGGACCGTAGCAGTAGACGGCATGGCCGCTGGCGGCAAAGTACCAGCGTCCACCGTTGGCCCGTTTACTGGCTTGGGAGGTCGGCTGCGGGAGCGTTTTCTGTGGGTATAGGGAGCCCACGGGCAGACTTAACAACAAGGCTAGGGTCAGAACCTTCATTGTCTTTCCTCAATCTGTGCTTCTTAACTTCGCCAACCACAACTTCTTAAACCACAGAACGTTTGCTGCTACCATCAACTTCTTTTTTTGACTAGATCGTGATCAAAACCCTACGACTGTCCACAAGGTCAAACGCCGGCCTGGACGGCATCTGGACCTCGGGCTTCGATTTCGCCTGGTTCTGGGCACGGCGTTGCTGCTCCTGGGCTGACGGCATCTGGGTAGACGGGATCTGTTTCGTGGGCGCGTGGGTCGAAGGCGCCTGGACCGACTGGTTCTGGGATGACGGGTTTTGCGCGGCCTGGGCTCGCAACTCCTCTTGCGCTTTCATTTTTACCGCAGACAACTCGGTGCTATCGCGGAACAATTCACGGATCAGCGCACGTTGCGATTCGATCGTCTGACCTTGCTCCACGATCAGCATGGTCATCAATGCATACGAGATCAGAAACAGCACAGTCAGCACTGGCAACCAGCCGCGCTTCTTGGGTGTATCGACAGGAATCGCTTTGATTTCAACTGACTCGACAGTCCCGAATAAGGTGGCCAAGTAGTACCCCGGTCCTCGCCTCGAGCGCGCAGGCACCCTGACGAGTGCACCCAAGAAACCATTGCTTCGACCATTTGTAAGTCATTAATACGGCGATAGTTAGCTATAGCTCCAGAGTTGACCCCGCAGGTCGGATGTGCAACTCGATGCACATTTTGAGCAAGGAAGATTGATGATCGGCGCTCTTACGCGGATGGCTTATCTCCAAGGAAGGGAACAGGTTCCAAGGATCGTCCGAGTTGCACACTCTTGCGGTGACTTCGAGTACCAACGTTACTTTGCGGCGGGAATAGATTCTTCTAAGATTCGAGTTACGTATACGTTGTAAACATAAATCCTCATCCAGGGACCTATTCTATGCGGAGGCGGTACGTTCTGATTCTGGTTTTAGCTCTCTCCACTGGCTTCGGCGCTCCGAAGCCGGCCGAAAGTCAACAAGCGTCGACCGAGAGTGCTCGAAAACTCGTCAAGAAAGTGGAACCCCAGTATCCGTCACTTGCGAAGAAAATGAACTTGGGCGGCACCGTCAAGGTGATCGCCGTGGTGGCGCCAGATGGAAGCGTAAAGAAAGTCGAGCCTGTCGGAGGCAGCCCTATTCTGGTGGAGGCTGCTGAGACCGCCATCTCGCAGTGGAAATATGCTCCCGGCAGCGAGTCCAAAGAGGCGGTGGAACTGCATTTCACTCCGTAGCTGGAGTACAGCGCAGACGATTCGGCGAGGAACTACTTCCCAAGCACCAGCTTGGCGATGGTGGCGAGTTGCATGTTCGATGTGCCTTCGTATATCTTGCCGATCTTAGCGTCGCGCCAGAATTTTTCCACCGGATAGTCTTTCGTGAACCCATAGCCGCCGTAAATTTCAAGGGCGAGCGACGTCACGCGCTCGGCAACCTGCGACGCGAAAAGCTTGGTCATCGCAGCTTCTTTCACGAAGTTCACGCCGGCGTCCTTCATGCGCGCGCAGTTGTAGACCATCAGCCGTGCGGCTTCGATCTCGGTCGCCATCTGCGCGATCTGGAACTGAATTCCCTGAAAATTAGCAATAGCCTTGCCGAACTGCTTACGCTCGAGCGCGTACTTGCAGGCGAACTCCCATGCGCCGCGGGCTATGCCGATCATCTGCGCGCCAATGCCGATACGGCCTTCGTTCAACGTCTCAATCGCAATCTTGTACCCTTTGCCGGAATCACCGAGGACGTTTTCCTTCGGTACCCGGCAGTCTTCCAGAATCAACTCGCAGGTGGATGACGCCCGGATGCCGAGCTTGTCTTCCTTTTTTCCAACTGTGAACCCCGGGAAGTCTTTTTCGATGAGAAATGCGGTGATGCCCTTATACCCGGCGGCCGGATCGAGTGTAGCAAACAGCACGAACACTCCAGCTTCTTTGCCATTTGTGATCCAGAGCTTGCGCCCGTTGATCACGTATTCCGATCCTTGCAGCGTCGCGCGTGTTTGCAACGCGAAAGCATCCGATCCCGATCCGGCCTCACTGAGCGCGTACGCCCCGACGGTTTCCGTGGCCATTTTCGGCAAGAAGCGTTTCTTTTGCTCCTTATTGCCCCATCGCAGAAACGCATTATTGAACAGCGTATTTTGCACGTCGACGATTACGCCTGCGGATGCATCTACCCGCGACAACTCTTCGACCGCCAGAATCGCCTCAAAAAACTTCGCTCCGCCTCCGCCGTACTCTTCGGGAATCTCAATCCCCATCAATCCCAGCTGAAAGAAATCGTGGATAAGCTCTTTTTCAAAAACGCCCTTCTCGTCCATTTCCTTTACCAAGGGGCGAATTTTCTCATCGGCAAATTGGCGGATATTGTCACGAAACAGAACTTCATCCTCCGTCAATGTGGTTAGAGGAGTGGGGCATGGAGCTTGCAGTGTGGTTCCTTGCATGAGGGCACCTTTGTCGGCTATATGGGCAGAACATTCATGTTAGCATCCCGCCTCGGCTGCCACGGTTTCTGGTACTCTCTTCCGTTATGCCTGATTACTCCATCGGTGTCGATATGGGCGGCACCAACCTGCGCATTGCGGCCATCACCAGAGAAGGCCAGCTCCTCGAAAAGATCACGCTCGGTGTAAAAATCGCGATGGGACGCGACTATGTAATCGGCGAAATGTGCGACGCCATCCACCGCCTCACCGAACAATACCGTAGCAGCGGACGTTTTCTTGGTGCAGGAATCGGAGTCCCCGGCATCATCGACATGGAAGCCGGCATGATGCGCAAGTCCGCCAATCTCCCTGGCTGGTCCGATTACCCCGTGCGCGACGTCATCGAAGGCCGCCTCGGCGCCCGCGTCTTTCTCGATAACGACGCCAACGTCGCGGCGCTCGGCGAGAAGTGGCTGGGCGCAGCTCGCGATGTCGATAACATGGCCATGATCACACTCGGCACCGGCATTGGTGGCGCCATCATTCTGAACGGGAAAATCTTCTACGGCATGAGCGGCATGGCCGGAGAGTTTGGTCACGTCACCATCGAGCCCAACGGCGTTCCCTGCGGCTGCGGCAATCACGGTTGTGCCGAGCGCTATGCGTCAGCGACTGCAGTGGTACGCATGGCTCGCGAAGCAATCGAAGCTGGTCAAGCTCCGGCTCTGGCTAAAGCCGCCAGTGCCGGCGCCGAATTCAGCGCCAGGTCGATCTACGACCTTGCCATCCAGGGAGATCCGGCTGCTCAGCGTATTTTCCGTCGCTTCGGCGAGGCATTGGGAATCCTGCTGGCCGATCTGGTAATGTTCTTGATCTGGATATGTTTGTGATCGGTGGTGGTGTGGTGAGTGCTTGGGACGCCTTCGCCCCAAAAATGTTCGCGGAGCTGCGCGAGCGCTCTCTCGTCTATGCCGCGAGTGCTCCGGAAGATCCTCTGGGGAAAAAAGAAGGAGCCTCGGCGCAGATCGCCAACTACACGCGGAAGAAGACTATCATTACCCAAGCCATACTCGGCAGCGATGCCGGCCTATACGGCGCCGCCAGAATTCCAGCCTCGCAATAGCGCAGCGGAAAGGGTCGCTTAGAATCGGGTGGTCTAGCTAGCTGTCGCGCCGTCTTCAGCGGCGACGAGCTTCCACTTTCTGCAGGGCTTTAGCCTCGGGGCGTCGCAACTTTCCGCATAGCCTGCAGAAACAACTGGTTTTGCTCCGGCGTTCCAGTGCTCACTCTTACGCACGTGGCCGCACCCCATCCGCTCAGGGGACGAACGCTGATGCCTTTCTCGCGCAGTTGTGCGGCGATACAGCCTGCTTCGGTTCCTAAGTCACAGTAGAGAAAATTTGCCCAGGTCGGAACCACGCGGAATCCCATCTCCGAAAGTCCCACTCCCAGGACCTGAGTTTGCTCGGCATTGCTGGCGACCGTGTGCGCGACATGGTTCTCATCTTCGAGCGCAGCAATCGCAGCCGCCTGTGCAATCGACGAAACGGAAAAGGTGCTCCGCATCCGCATGCAAAAATTCAAAAGCTCCGCTGGGCCGAGGCCGTAGCCCACCCGCAGTCCCGCCAATCCATGCGCCTTCGAAAATGTTCTGAGGATCACGACGCTCGCGCCCTGCTTCAGATAGCTCAGCGACCTCGAATACTCAACCTTGCGCCGCACGGCGAAGTCCGTCGCAAATTCGTAGTACGCCTCGTCCAGTACAACTACGACATGACCCGGAACCTCACTCAAGAACCTGTCGATCGCCGCCGAATCGAGCAGCGTACCCGTGGGATTGTTGGGATTCGCCAGAAAAACCAGCCTGGTATTTTCATTGATGGCTTGCAAAATCGCATCCAGATCGAATCCATCCCCTAGCATGGGGATCTCAATCAATTGCGCTCCTGCCGCGTGCACTGCCATTGCGTACACAATGAATGATCGTTCGCTGGTCACGGCATTCAGGCCCGGCACCAGCAAAGTCTGGCAAAGCAGGGCCAGCATCCCCGTGGAGCCCGCAGTCACCAGCACCTGCTCCGGAGGAACGGTGTGCAGTTCGGCCAGCTTGTTGCGCAGCGGCGTGCAGTCGTCCTCCGGATACACGTGGGCAGATGCCAGCGCGGCCCGCATCGCCTGCACTGACTTTGGCGACGGACCAAATGGATTTTCGTTGGAATCGAGTCTGACTAGCTGCCGCTTGTGGTTCGCAGCCGTGGCCGGCGGACTTGGAAGATAGCCGCCCATCTCGCGCACTGGCCTCGAAACTAGATCAAAAAATCGGCTCATGCAACATCGTCACAAGGATTTCTTTTCGCTACTGCGGGTCGCGGATTTCAACCGCTCGATTTCTTTGAGCGTCAGAGAACGGAATTCGCCGGGCGGTACATCCAGGGTAAGCGGCCCGAATTTCACTCGCTTGATTTTTTCCACGTGATGTCCCACCGCCTCAAACATCCGGCGGAGCTGGCGATTCCGTCCCTCGATCAGCGTAATCTCATACCACGGATTCGTGGCTTGCTTGATCACACGCACGACTGCCGGTCCGGTTTTCACCCGCTTCCCATCGTCCGTTGCGATCGAAACGCCAGCGCGCAATTTGGCGATCGCTTCTTCCTTTGGCGTCCCCGCAACTTTCACGAGATACGTCTTGGGAACATGCGACGCGGCTTTCATCAGCCGGTGCGCAAGTTCCCCATCGTTAGTCATCAGCAGCAGGCCCTCGCTGGCATAATCCAGCCGTCCCACTGGATAGACGCGTCCCTTCACGCCGCGCATCAGGTCCATGACGGTGGGACGTTCCTCAGGATCGCTGACGGTAGTCACGTAACCCTTCGGCTTGTTGAGCAGCAGATAGATGTTCCGCTGCACTCCCTGCAGAAGCTTGCCATTCACTCGGACATGATCCACGTCAGGGTCGGCTTTGCTTCCGAGTTCCGTGATCACGGTGCCATTGACCTGCACGTGTCCTGAAGAAATCAACTCCTCGGCTTTTCGCCGTGAAGCAACTCCAGCGGCTGCGATTATTTTTTGCAGGCGTTCAAGGGGCATAGTAAACGGACCGTGGAAGAGCGGCCTTTCAGGGCCGCGTTAATGATGGATCGGTTAGGGCTTTAGCCCAGTGCTGTCGAGGAAACTTATTTCAGCCTGCCTTCTCCGCCTCCGGAATGGTTTCGGTCGATGGCGCCGTTTCGACCGCAGCATTGCTTTCCGCAATGGATCCTTCCGTCGCGTTGGTCGCACTTTCTGCCGGAATCAACTCTGCCTGAAACGATTCCGCTACCAACTTCTCGAACTCCTCCATGCTCGGCAGTTCGTCCACGTCCTTCAGCCCGAACCGCATCAGGAATTCCTTGGTCGTTTTGTACAGAATCGGACGCCCGATTACTTGCTTGCGTCCACCAGTCGTAATCAGCTTGCGATCCAGCAGTGTTCCGATAACCCCGCCGGAATCCACTCCGCGAATGTCGTTGATCTCCGGCACCGTCACCGGCTGCTTGTAAGCGATAACGGCCAGAGTCTCCAAAGCCGGCAGCGAGAGCCGAATCGGCGGCTTCAGGCTCTTCGCAAAAGCGCGCACCACTTCATGCTGCTCGGGCTTGGTCGACATGCGATACCCGCCAGCCACTTCGCGAATCTCGATGCCGTGATCCGGAGAGCCGTACTCCCCCACGAGTTCAATCAGACACGATCGCACGCGCGACTTAATCTCCGCGTCATCCGAGACACCGTCGGCAATCACGCTCTCCTTGACCAGTGTGGTCATCTGCTCCAAGGTAATGGGCGTCTCCGCCGCGTAAATGATGGCTTCGAGTTGAGCTTTTAAAGGCATTAAATCAAGTCTCAGGTTCATTGTTTCAAAGTCGTTGCGACCTTGAACTCTGAAACCTCTATCTCCAGTCGTCCCTCACCGCAGCACGCTCGTTCATAACTTCTTCAAAGTGCGTATGCTTGCGGATCGCGATCTCTCCAAATAGCTTCTCTTGCCGGACCTGGATAGCCTGCAAGCGCACCAGTTCGAGCAGAGCCAGGAACATGCACACTAGCGCCTGCCGCGATTGCACGCGCATCAGAATCTGCTTCAATCGGATCGGGCGGTCTTCCAGCGAAAGCCGACGCCGCAGATAATCGATCATCTGCCCCACTGTCACAGTTTCCTCATCCACGTTCAGCACCGGGCGCGTGCGCACTCGTTCCAGCACTTGCTGAAATGTTTTGACGAGGTCGATCACATCAGCCGCAATTTCGGGCTCGGTGCCCTCCGCATCCATGAATTCCCTTAGCGAGGGATTTGTCAGCACTGCATCTTCAATCTGCTGTTTCTGCAGCAGCATCTGCGCCGCCGACTTGAATTTCTCATGCTCCAGAAGCCGGTTGACCAGTTCGGTGCGAGGATCTTCCGGTTCCTCGGCCGCAGCCATCGGATCGCGCGGCAGCAGCATCTTCGACTTGATGTGAATCAGAACCGCAGCCATATAGATAAAGTCGGCCGCAATATTTACATCGAGCTCGCGAATCTTTTCTACATACGCCAGATATTGCGCCGTGATCTTCGCGATCGGAATATCGTAAATATCAATATCCTGCTTGCGGATCAGGTCGAGCAGCAGGTCCAGAGGGCCTTCGTAAACGTCCGTGACAGCAACGGCGAAAGGGAAGTCGCTGTCCTCCTTCTTCGCCGCAGACTTTTCACCAGCTCGAGTTACAGGGACCGCCGGAGGAATGACTGCCGAGCCATTGGTGGAAACGATTTTGGATTCTTCTGTCGTCATCAAACTCTAAGCGTGCTGCATCCTAGCCACTTTTCTCGGCTAGAGTGATTCGATTCTATTTCTTCGCTTCCCCAAACCCTTGCGACATACCCATGGCCGCGCGAACATCGTTCATTGTCTCGCTCGCCGCCTTGCGCGCCCGCTCCGTACCGGCTTCCAGAATATCCCACGCCAGTCGCGGATTTTCCTCAAATTTCCTGCGCCGTTGCTGCATCGGATTCAGCAATTGCACCAGCGCATCTGCCGCCCAGCCCTTGCACTCGATGCATCCAATACCAGCCGACCGACAGCCTTCGTTCACCTTGGCCAACGTTTCTTTGCTGCTGAAGATTTTATGAAGGTCGCCGACCGGACAGACATCCGGATTCCCTGGATCCGATCGCCGCACTCGTGCCGGATCCGTGACCATCGTCTTCAGTTTCTGACGCACGACCGGTTCGGGATCGGTCAGCAGCACCGTATTCCCGTACGACTTCGACATTTTGCGCCCGTCGGTCCCCGGCAACTTGGCGGCAGGCGTAAGCAGGGCCTGCGGTTCGGGCATCACCTCGCCGTAAAATCCGTTGAACCGTCGCGCAATCTCCCGCGTCAATTCCACATGCGCCACCTGATCTTCTCCCACCGGAACGCAGTCGCCCTTATACACGAGAATGTCCGCCGCCTGCAGCACAGGGTACCCCAAGAATCCGTACGTGCCCAGATCTTTGTCCTTGATATTGTCCCGCTGCTCTTTGTACGTCGGAACGCGCTCCAGCCAGCCCAGCGGTGTGATCATCGAAAACAGGAGGTGCAACTCCGCGTGCGCAGGCACATGCGACTGGATGAAGATCACCGACTTCTCGGGGTCAATCCCCGCGGCCAGCCAGTCCAGCACAACCTCCATAGAATTCTCTTTTATTTTCGAGGTGTCGGCGTAATCCGTGGTGAGCGCATGCCAGTCGGCCACCATGAAATAGCATTCGTACTCATCCTGCATGCGCACCCAGTTCTGCAGAGCCCCGACATAATTGCCGAGGTGCAATTTACCGGTCGAGCGCATGCCACTCAGCACGCGCTTGCGGGTTTTCTGCGAAGCAGTCATTTTCTAGGAAGCCCTGTATGCACAGACTGGCAACCATGCAGTCGTGCGCGAGCCAATCAAATGAAGAAAGTTTTGCAGGGCTGAATCGATACTAACATGCGAAAAGCCTGAAATATAGGGACAGACGCACCCTCCACACTCGGCGCCATTTGCAGGCCCCGAAGCCGTCAGGACTCTTTCTTCTCCATCGCCCGCTGCAGTTCCTCCGGCGCGATCGACTTTACCTTAATTGGCTTCGCCGGTATTCCACCGACAATGTGATAGGGCAACACGTTTTTCGAAGCAACGCCCACCGATCCCACAATTCCATGCTCGCCCACCCGCACCCCGCTAAGAACGGTTGCGTGGTATGTCACTCTCGCCCGCGGACCAATCTCAGTCTTGTGATTATCGACAAGCATTCCATCATTCAAGTCATGCGAGTGCGAATAGACGTTCGCGTAGTCCGAAATTGAGCTGCCCTCGTGAATGATGATCTCGCCACGATCGTCGAGCAATACATACTTGTGGATGGTGCAATTGTCCTCGACGGTCAAGTTGTATCCAAAGGAGAACTCGACGCCGTGGAAGATCTTCACATCTTTACCGCAATGCTTGAAGATGTGCCGCGCCAGCATGGCTCGCACGCGATATCCCAACCAGTGGTTCAGTCCCGCCGGTGACCGGTCAAACATCATCCAAAACCAGATCAGAGGCTTGCGCTCGGTATACTTCGCCGCGTCGACGTCACCGTAATACTCTGGCTCAAGCGTAGTATTTCGCGGATCAAACGAGTGCACGAGGACCTGCTCGGCCAGCCCAGCGCCTGGCGCGGCAAAAGGTCGCCCCACGTATAGCTGGTGCAGCGCCTCGCACACCACGTTGCTGCGATGCTCCGGGTCGCGGTTCATGAATTCTCGATCGAGTTGCTCAATCCACTGCAAGAATGATTTCTCGGCGGCCGGCGTTGGTTTCAGAACTCGATATTCATATCGCGGCATTGCGGTCTCTCTCTTATGAAAAATGGGGGATCCCAGGCAAAGCTCCAACCATAGCACAACCCAAATGC
>Ga0102924_1007415_pt1 | contig 10049 bp, 9 predicted proteins | sample PaiPotPPM11metaG_FD_80116 | JGI IMG/M metagenome (GOLD analysis project Ga0102924, IMG submission 80116) | Iron sulfur acid spring bacterial and archeal communities from Banff, Canada, to study Microbial Dark Matter (Phase II) - Paint Pots PPM... ...
CCCGTGGCAGCACGCCACCGCCAAGGAGTCGTTCGAGATCGTCCGCCGCCGACTGTTCGAGCCGGTGGACGCGGCAGGTGAGGCGGACATCCGGGCGATCGCCCGCCGGTTCACCGCCTTCTACGGCGAGCACCGCGGCGACTTCCCACCCGAGGCCGGGCGGTCGGACTACGAGGCCGACATCAGGGCCGCCTACCCGATCCACCCGGAGCTCTTCCAGCGGCTCTACGACGACTGGTCCGCACTCGAGCGGTTCCAGCGCACCCGCGGCGTGCTGACCCTGCTATCCACCGTGATCCAGGTGCTCTGGGAGGCGGAGGCCCCGAGCCCGATGATCATGCCGTCGACGCTGCCGCTAAACGCGCCGGGGGTCGGCAACCAGCTCGTCCAGTACCTGGACCCGCAATGGGGGCCGATCATCGGCAAGGACGTCGAGGGCCGGGATTCTACCCCGGCGGTGATCGACCGGGAGCGCTCGCTGTTCGGGTCGAAGTCGATTACCGAGCGCCTGGCCCGCACGATCTTCGTCGGCTCGGCCGCGACGGTGCGCTCGGCTAACAAGGGCATCGAGCGGAAGCGGATCTGGCTCGGCACCGCGGTGCCCGGCGACGCGATCGGCAACTTCGACTCCGCCCTGCACCTGCTCACCGGCCGCGCCACCTACCTCTACACCGAGGGCGACCGGTACTGGTACGACACCACCCAGTCGGTGACCAAGACCGTGCGGGATATCGCGGACGCGCTGGTCGGCGAGCCGGAGCGGGTCTACCGGGAGCTCACCGCGCGGTTGCAGCTCCAGGTCGACCGGGGCCGCAGCCTGTTCGCCGGGGTCGACTGCTGCCCGACCGCGAGCGCGGCGATCGCCGACGACGACCGGGTCCGGCTGGTCATCGTCCACCCTGAGCACACCTACCAGCGGGGCGACGACGGTTCCGCCGCGATGGACTTCGCCCGCGACGCGATCCGCAACCACGGGAACGTCGCCCGCAAGCGCCCGAACATGCTGGTCTTCCTCGCGGCCGACGGCGAGAAGGCGGACGACCTGCTCAGCGCGACCAGAGACTTCTACGCCTGGCGGCATATTCAGCAGAACCTGGGCGACATGAACCTGTCCGGCTTTGAGGAGCGGATGGCCAGCGACCGCTACCATCGCGCCACGGTGCTGCTTGACCAGATGCTCAGCGAGACCTACGTCTGGACCCTCGTGCCAAGCCAGCCGGATGGCAACCGGCCGCCGGTGATGACCGCGATCTACACCACGAGCACGGCGCTTGGCCTGGTCGAGCGGGTCGGCGACAAGCTGCTCAGGGACGACATGCTGGCGATCCAGCAGGCGCCGGCCAACATCAGGCTGGCGCTGCGGCAGAAGCTCTCCGGGATCTGGGAGGCGAAGGGCGCGATCAGCGTCGGCGAACTGTGGGGCCTGTACACCAAGTACACGTTCATGCCCCGGCTGCGCGACCGGTCTGTGCTCGTCAACGGCGTTCACGCGGTCCTTGACCTGGAGAACTGGCAGTCCAACGGGTTCGCCCTCGCGACCGCGACCGACGGCGACCGCTTCGACGGCCTGACGATCCCCGGCCGCGGCGCGACGTTCGGCCAGATCACCGACCAGACGCTGCTTGTCGTGCCCGAGCGGGCACTGGCCCAGCTGCCGCCGCCTCGCTCGGACCCGGAAGCCGCCGATTTCCATGCGTCGGCCGTCGGGGGCACCACGCGACGCGAAACCGGTGATGTCGGGATCGCGGGTCCGGCCCCGGCGAGTGCTCCCGTTTCCAACTTCTACGGCCGGGTGCGGATACCGGCAGAGCGTTACGGGAAGGCGTTCCGTGACCTTCAGCTGGAGATCCTGCCGCACCTGGACGACCAGGGAACCGAATTGGAGATCACCGTGGAGATCCGGGCGCGCCGCGCTAGCGGCTTCACCGAAGAGAAGCAGCGGATCGTCACCGAGAACGCCCGGGTGCTCAAGTTTGAGCAGGCCGACTTCGAGAGCTAGCTTGCGGAGTCGGCCGAAGTCGCCCCGGCGACCTTGCGCCACAATTCGGGATAGGCGAAGCGGTTGGCCGCGTCCCGGTGCGGCGCGGTGCTTACCAGCCAGTCGACCAAGTCCAGCCAGTCCTGGTAGCAGTTGGCGAACGTGGCTGCGGCCGCATCGAAGAACTCGGCGAACGCCGACGGCATGGCCGGCGCCATCCGTACCTGCGGGTTGTCTTGGAGACAGGCGAGGACCGCCCGCACCTGGTCCTCGGTCAGCGCCCCGGCCAGCGGCAGCACGAGCGTTTCCATCGCCCATTCCGCGTCGTCATGCGTGCGGGCATCGCGCAGCGCGCCGATGGCTACCCCGCTGAACCGCCGCGCGTCGGGGTCTTGACCGATCACCTCGGCGAGCTGAACGGCCGATAGCTCCGGGATGCGGGCGTCCACGGCCTCGGTGGCCTCTTGGGTGAGTGCGCACGCGAAGACCCCATGCTCGATGAGGTCTTGGACCGCGGCGTTCTTGATCATCTCGAAGACCCTGGTATGGGACGACTCGGGTAGCGCATTCCAGGCGAGTGACATGTCACCGAGGTTGGCGGTGAAGCGGAGCAGTTCCATGTCGGTGAGGCCAGGGCCCTGCTCGCGTCTCGTGACGACCGCGGACAGGGCGGTCACCAGTTGGCCGGGCTCGATCCGCTCAAGCGCGTGCGCGCACATGGCATACCGCCTTACCACCCGATACGACAGGCCCGCCGAGTCCCCATCCAGGCAGTTGGCCACGATCAGCGAGGCGAGGCCACTGCGCAACGAGCTCTTGCCCGGCTCGAAGAACCGGTCACGCAGGTAGCGGGTGAGCGCGTCGAGTTCCCGCGGGAACGAGTCCCGCGCGATCTCCTGGCGAAACCGCTCCACGGCCAGCCGGCCGGGCGTTGCGCTTTTTGACAGAACGGCATCGACCGCCGTTGCGATGTGCGCCCTGACCATCTCGGGCGTGGGCTCAAGGACCTCGCCGGGACGCACGAACGCCGGATGGGCACAGACATGCCGGTCGTCGCGCAACCGTTCGAGCGTCTTCAGCTCCCGGCGCTCAATGAACTCGAACGTCTGCTGGGCCGCCGTGAGCAGCTCCCGCTCGATGGCCAGCAGCCGACTGGTGGCATCGCTCTCGATCGCCTGGTCAAGCCTGCGGATGAAGTCGTTCGCGGCGGCGTCGCCGGTCGCGGCGAGCTGCCGGATCTTCCCGATGAGGTCGAACGCGACCGTGACCCAAGTGGCCACGATGGCCGCCCGGAACGCACCGACATTGTAGGCGCGTATGGCCTCATCCAGGTAGCGGCGCGAGTCACGGTCGCGAACGTCATTGAGGAGATCCTCCAGCGCGCGCATCTCGATCCTCCCGCCTCAACCTTCCGCTACCGGAGATTACCCCTCGTGTCCGCAAAGCGTCGCGCATTTGCCGGGTAGAGACGTGTCCGTTCGGTTTTCTTCGGCATCACCGGTTATTACCTTCACCGATGAGTGGTCCCCGCGGCATCCGCATAGCAGGCGCAACGCCCCGCACGTCACCACGGCGGCCAGCCCCGGCGGACGCTCAAGCCCGCGTGAACGCCGCAACCACTAACGCGAGCCAAGCGCCTGCACCAGCCGCGGAGCGCTAAACTACCCTGCCTCCGCCACCACCAGGCGGCCGTCACCCTCGCCGCACGTTGCCGACCGCCTCAGCCGGCTACCTCAGCCGACGGCTACCTGAGCCCAAAATCTCGTTGGCAAGCCGATTCCGGAGGAATCGGCGCGGCAGCAGCTCAACGGAAAGCCGCCCGCAACCGCACCACCTCAGCCGCCTAAGTGGCGTTGTCAGGTCCAGCGGAAGGTAGACAGGATCGCGCCGAAGAGTTCGGCGAGCGTAGCGGCGTATTCACCGGAGGGGTCGCCGTCGCCAAGGGTGGAGAAGGTGATAACCATCCACCGGTCGGCGCTGCCGGGGACGGACACGGTGTACTCGACCCGCAGCGACGGCTGGTCGTCGCTATCACGCGGGGCGGCGATGCGCTCGACGCGGGCGGCGGGGGCGCCGTCCAGCGCGGTCAGTTCTCCGGGCTTGCCGCCGTCCCTGGCCGCTCCTTCGACGATCGCGGTGACCACGGCGAGGGGGTCGTCGGTGGCGCTGCCGAGCAAGCCCTCGGCGATCAGGAAGGACGCAGGGACCGGGTTGGCGTAGGCCTGGCCGCAGGCCAGGAAGAGCTCAAGGCCACCCTCCGTTTTCGCCTTGCGGATCATCTTCTCCAGGCGGCGCTCCAGTTCGATCTTTGCGCTGGTAAACGCGTCGCGCGGTATCCCATCCTGCGGGTTGCGGAATGCGGTCGCGACTACCTCGTGCGCCGTGCCGGGCGCCGCGTCCCTGACCGGAACCTGAACCCAGCCCGGTGGCAGTACCAAGCGGTAGCCGCTAGTTTTCTGCATCGCTCCCTCTCTTCTGCCGCGGAACAATGCTGATGGCGCGGACGAATTCGTCGATGTGCGGCATGGCGGCCTGAAGCCAGCCGAGGTCGGTGCACATCGTCTTGAGGTGCAGGTCGGTCTCGAGTTCCTCGTTCCGGAAGGCGTAGCCCAGCAGTGCGACGACCTTCCTGCGGTGCCTCTCCTGCCGCTGCACGCACCAGACTTTGATCCCGGTTCCCAGGTGCTCGGTGTGGAAGTCTTCCAGGATCGGCGGCTCGACCAGATCCGTGGTGTTGTAGCCGGCCAGCAGTTTCAGTTGCTCGTCGCGTTCCTGCATGATTTCCCAGATGCCGAGCATGACCGGTAGCGGGCGGAACCGGGGCGGGCCCATATAGAAGTACAGGTACTGTCCGAGCCAGCTCTTGTAGAGGTCTTCGCGGATCTCCAGCATGCCCTTTACAGCCTTTTCTTCAGGAAGCCCACCGCGCTTCCTTGCGATGATCGCGAACGTCTCTGTTAGCGGCTTTATGACCTGTTCGTGCTCGGCATCGGTCGCCGGCGGAGGCAGTAGCGCCCAATCGACGGAGCGATATTCTCGCTCATTGGTGTGGTAGGTTGTTTTCCTGTTGATCCCTTGGATAGAAGCACGGAATGCCTCGGTACGCAAGAAGCGTTCGGCTTCTGATCCCTTAACGGCCACCTGGCCACCTCCGTTTTTATTCCTATTGCGGTTCCTGGCTACTTCTCGCGAACTCGGTCGTGTGCACGATGAAGTCGGTCGGCCCGAACGCCTCGGCGACGTTGACGACCGGGATGCCGACCTCCGCCGGAAGCGCGTAGGTCGCGTCGTCCTTAAGGTGGTTGTACGAGGAGGAGAACGCGTTTAGCGCCTTGTCGGTCCCGTCGACCGTTGTACCGCTCAGGAAGGTAATCGCGTTCTTCGTCCCGAGTGGCTTAAGTGTCTTCAGTGCCTGTACGATCTTCGGGTTATCAGGGAAACGTTGGGCGAACTTAGTCACGTTTCCGATAGCGTTTCCAGTACCGTTACTTCCGTGCTGGGTTAGGTTCTTCATGGTATTGAAGGCAACATTCTTGTTGCCCTCGGCAAGTTTTTCGATATCTTCTATTTCTTCTTCGGCGTTGCCTTGAGCGAAACTATCCGCCTTTTCGCCAAATGCTTCGACGTGATCCGCGAACTTGCTCGCAGCCGCAGCAAACTCTGGGTTCCCGGACTCCAGGGCATCCTGTTTGAGTGCTTTCGCCTGGTCGACGAGTCCCTTAACGGCGCTGGCGAGCCCCTGGTCTTTCTGGATGGCCTCGACGGCGGCGTCCTTGGCGGTCGTCTCGACGACCTCCGCGCCGGCGTCGAGGACACTGCCGTACCCGAGGGTGGCCAGGGCAAAGGTGTCCAGGCCCACGTCGACCCACGAACCGTTGCCCGTCGCCGCCAGGATCGTATGGATACCCAGTTCGGTCAGCAGCAGCCCGCCGGCGATGAGCAGAAACACCAGCGCAAAGGGGCCGGTCAGGATGACCGCGAGGATGGCGCAGGCCGTGGCGACGTACCCGATAATGGTCGCGATCGTCTTGAGATTATCCGCGATGGCGCCAATCTCCTGCTTGAACTGGTCCCACCAGCTGTCGGCGAGCGAGTCGTGGCTGGCGCCGCTGATCTTGCGGGCTGCGACGGCACCGGCGGTGTCGCGGTGCGTCGCGGCCTTGCCGAGCAGGACCTGCGCGTCCGACATGGCGGCCTGCGCGGACGACTGCGCCTGCTGGAACTGCTGCGTGTCCATGGCGTACTGCTGCTTGACGGCCGCCGAGGCGGTCGCCGACGGCTGCTGCGGCGCCTGCAGCTTGCGCAGCTGCTCGTAGGGTCCCTCCGCCGCGCGGAGCGCGGTCAGCGAAGTGGCCTGCGCCTCGGCAAGGTTCCCCGACCACTCGCTTGTCGCGTCGGCGACGGTCTCATACCGCGTCGCGACCTTGTCCAGGTCCTGCGAGAGCTGCTGGGCGTGCGCGCACAGCGTGCCGGCGTACTTGCCCTTCAACGTGGTGTCATCGGCGATCTTCTGCAGCATCGTGATCTGCGAGCGGAGTTCTTGCGCCGTCTGGCCAAGGCGGCGCGACTCCGCGCTCACCGCCTCAGGATTGCCGGGCACCGGGTCGGTGTCAAGCCCGAGCGGTGACCAGTCGTACGGCCGGGATGTCACGTCGTCACCTCTTCGCGGCCGGGGCGCCGGACTTCGTCAGCTGACTGGCGAGCTTGGCGTCGGCGCCCTGGAACGCCTGCCGAGACTGGCGGGACATCGTATGCAGCGTCTCCATCCGGTCCAGGATCTGCTTGCGGTGGTAGGACCAGTCGCCGTAGAACCCGCCCATCGCCGAGGTAACGTCGCCGAATCCCCAGTCCGAGTCCACGGCGAGCGACGCCGAGGAGCCGTCGATCTGCTGGTGCAGCCTGGCCAGCAACTGTTCCGATTGCTCAAGGACCTGGTAGTCCACTATCAGGTCAGACACGCCTGCCTCCAGTCCGGTAAGCGGCAGATGCTCATCATCAACACAGTGCGCGGTCTACCGCCAGGCCGACAGAGCACTCGCTAGGCGCCGGACAACGGACCGCGAACCACTGCATACCTACCGCTATCACGTAAAGATGGTCGACCTGGTTCAGACCGCGCGGAACCGAAGGCGCGATCATTGGGCGACCCGCCGTCGGCCAGCAACGATTCCAACACCGTTGGGGATGTAGCCTAGGGCCATCGATTAGGCTTCTGGCCTGGCCTTTTATGGGTGGAGCGTAGGGGACTTGAGCCCCTGACCCAAGCCGATTCCGGAGGAATCGGCGCGGCAGCAGCTCAACGGAAGGCCGCCCGCGAACCGCACCACCTCAGCCGCCTAAGCAGCCATCGCGGCGAATCCCGTCGGACCGTGCAACGGGTCGCCATCGTAACGCGGTAACCGAGACAGTGCTGTAAGTATGCCCTGGCTGATCGACCATAACGCCGAGCTGCATGGCGTGGCACCGCGCCGCCTCATTCGCGATCCGCCAGGCTGCGCGGCCAGGGTTCTGCGGTGTACCCCCTGTTCCTGCGCGCGCAGGTCGCCGAGCGCCGCGGTGACGTCCGAGGCCGCCGCGCTGGTCACCAAGACCCTGAAGGAACTGCCTGGCCGCCAGGCCTACCTGGACCTCGCCGTGTGGGGGATGGCGCCGAACTGCCGCCCCGTGCCCGCGAGATTGCGGCCGAGCGCGCCAGGACAGCCGCGTACATCGCCCGCTAAAGAAATCGACTCCTAACCGTGTCGTTCCCACCACCTAGCACACCCATCCGATAACGTAGTCACATCACCACCCTGCGCAAGAAGCAGGCGGGCCGCCCCGGTGCGCGAACACCGAAGCGGCCCTAGATCACCATCCGAGACAACCGGAGGCAATCATGGCGACCAGTATTTCCCGCACTACCCGGCGTGCGCACGTACCCGCCGAAGTTCCCGGCCTCGACCGCCTGCGCGGCCGCACCCGCGACGAGCTGTTCGACGCGCTGACCTGGCTGGCCTGGTACCGGTCGGGCACCTTCACCGCCGTGCTCGACTACCTCGACCACTGTGACGGCGAGCCGATCCCCGGCCGCGAGCCGGCCTTCCCGTAGGCACCGCGCTGCCCGCCCGCCACTCGGCGGGCGGGCAGCGCGCTAGGGGAGTTCGATCATGCCTTGCGACCGCGAGGAACGAGGTCTCTACCCCTACTGCTCGCCGATCACAGTGCGACGAATGCGAGCCATGATCTGGTTGGCCTCGTCCTCGGTGATCTCGTAGAACTTGTTGTCACCGTCGCCCCGCTCATAGGAGTAGAGCAAGGGACTGAACTCCCACTCAAGGTTTCTAGTGAACGACTGATCCTCTTGCCCGTCGTCGTCTTGGATCCGGCGCAGGTCGCGCACGCTTGGTCATATGACAGCTCTGGATTGGATTCCAGATGGCTGGTGACCTTCTCGGCCAGCCGGTCCTTACCCTTGAGGCTGTTCTCCAGCCCGGCCAGATGGCGCTCTGGATCCTCGGCTTCGATCCTCTTCATGGCCGGCGTCACGATCCCACGCTCAATATCGCGGACCCTCGAATACGCCTGGTCGATGGCGTACGCCCGGTATACGCCGTCCACCGTGGCGCGATGCTCCGTAACCCGGACGACCCGGACCTCGCGTTGGGCGTCCGGGCCGGACAGTGCCGACACTTCGCGCGAACCAACCTCGCGAGAAACAGCCGTACCAGCAGCGTCAGCCGTACTATGCGAGCCACTGGCGTCCGCGCGACCACTGTTCTCGCCGTCCGACTGATCGATCCGCACCGCCACCACCCAGTGTCGCGACCCAATGACGGGCACTCACTGAAGAGAGAACGGTTCGACCTTCAATTCGGTTCATCGCACGCGGCCGGCAGGCGAACGTTCTTCCGCGGCGCACGGTGATCGGCTGGCTGGGCGCGTTCGGCTAGAAATCGCTGCCAGGGAACTGGACGAGGTAGTCGAAGTTCCCGTCGCCCGCCGTCTGCCGCAGCTTCGCCATCACGCCGTAGGTGTTGTCGCGCGGGCCGTTGATGTAAAACGGCTTGCCGTCCCGACCGAACCTCACATCGCTGCTTTCTTCCTCCCAGTCTCCGAGAAGCGCGGCACCCCGAGCGAAGTCGTGGTGCGGTTCGAAGCCCAGGCTGCGCGCGTAGTCCACCGCTCCGTACACGATGTGCCTGGCCAGTTCCAGCGGCGCGGGAACGGGAGACTGGTTGGACCACGCGCTGAAGAAGTTACGGGCGAAGTCTGGGAGCTTGCGCCTGTTCATTGTCTTCGGGCCGTTCGTGTCCTTCACGCCCAGGCAGAAGACGTCAACCAAGAACCCGCAGGCCAAGACCGTGCTGCCCGTCTCCCGCGCCACGAGAACCCCCGCCAGGCCGGACTCGCCCGACTCCGATTCCGGTCGTGACACGCCGGGCCAGTCGGCGTGCCCGGTCACGCTCAGCTTGTCGGCCCAGTGCTCGGTCACCCAACAGCCCGCCACGGGCGCCTCGCGCTTCGGCGCCTGCGCGGCGATCGCCCTGATCACTGGCATCACGTCCGCGGGCTTCAGGCCAAGCACGCGAGCGATCTCTTTCGGTGTGCGGCCCTTGCGCCGAAGCTCGGACACGCGTTCCACCAACTCGCTAGTCAACGCCGCCTCCCCGTGAACCGTGAACCTCACTCGAGGGCCGCCCATCTGCTTCGCGGCCATGCGCCGATCCTGCCGCATCCGCTACCTATACGAGAGCAAAACCCCATTCCGCCGATCCGGCAATGGAACTGGTGAACGGTATGGCGTTCGACGCCCGCGCTCTGCCTCTTGAGATCCAGGTGGAGGCGTGCCTGAAGGGGATCATCCCGTACGTACCGGGCTTGGGGCGCGACGGCACGGCCGCCATCATGGCGCCCCAGCGGTCATGACCCAGCGGTCATGACCCAGCGGTCAATGCCCGCTGGCGGTCGGCCTGCAATCCGGCGATGACGCCGCCGAGGCCGGAGCGGCTTACTGGTTGTCGTACTCGTCGTGACGGCGCCACCACATGCCGGCCTCGTTGCGGCCGAGCGGCGCGCGGTCAAGCCACTGGTA
>Ga0102924_1007416_pt1 | contig 10048 bp, 12 predicted proteins | sample PaiPotPPM11metaG_FD_80116 | JGI IMG/M metagenome (GOLD analysis project Ga0102924, IMG submission 80116) | Iron sulfur acid spring bacterial and archeal communities from Banff, Canada, to study Microbial Dark Matter (Phase II) - Paint Pots PPM... ...
CCTCGGCTGGGTTCTAAGTCTGTCTCCGCCAGGGTGAGTGCTTCGTTGATCCGCAGGCCTGCTCGCCAGAGGATCACGATGAGCGCCCGGATCCGGTCTCCGTGGACGCCGTCGCCAGCGGCGCGCATGACCGCAATGATCTCTTCTACTCGTGGCGGGTCCGCGGGATATCTGCGGCCCTTGTTCCGCGGGACGCAGCCGCGACGGTAACCGGGCAGCGTCGCGGGGGAACGTCGGCGACCAGCAGCGTCTAGCAGTTCGGCAGACATACATGCCTCCTGGCTTTGCAGCCGCACCGCTCGGGCCGCGGTGCGTGTTGCGGTCAGCTTTAGGTCTGTCGGAAGGCGTCGCTACAAACATGAGCGTGGCGGCGTCGATCGAGGAGCTCAGCTACGAACTCACTGCTGGTGCGCTTGCTGAACAGGAGCGTGCCCTCAATGCGCTACGCACGAGAGCCGGCACGATCATCGCAGCGGCCTCGATCTCAGGATCCTTCCTTGGCGCAAAGGTCATCCACGGCTCGCTGGATGCCTCGGCCGTGCTGGCGCTTATAGCATTCGTTCTCTGCCTGGGGTGCGCGATTTGGGTTCTGCTCCCTCACGCGCTGGTGTTCGCGTTCCGCGGCGAAGCCCTACTCGGGTTGAGCGACCAGGAAGGAGTGGAAGACATCTCGCAGGCCTATCGCGCAGCGGGAATCTGGATCGAGCCGCACCTCGACGACAACCGCGAGAAGATCGCCCAGCTCTCCAGTTGGTTCACCGCAAGCTGCCTCCTCCTGGCCGCCGAAGTGATCTTCTGGACCGTCAGCGTCGCGAGCTAACCTTAAGCCGATGGCCACGACCACTCTGAAGCCTCCCGCGCCCAAACCGCCAGCCCAGCTTCCGACAACCGCACCGCCCGGATTCGCCCTGCCCGAAAAGCGCGGCGGCCTGTTCGGAACCAAGAAATAGCCAAGGGCTCACATCGACCCCAGCAAGGGCGCCTCCCCCTGCTCGATCAGAGGGCACTCTGATCTGCGCCCAGCATCGCTTGTGCTTTGTCAAGGCCGGTTGAGAATTGACCCTTTGGCGCCGGTTGAGAATTGACCCCCCCGGCCGGGTGCGCCGGTCGAAAAGTGGACCACCAGGTGAGGGCTGCGGCGGCATTTCGCGGAGCGAGCCGTAGGCGAGCGGAGGGAAATGCCGCCGGTGCGCCTGGATCGGAGGGGTCGGTTGGCTGTTTGTCGGCGAGGCGGTCGGAATCGACGCGTTGTAAGCCCGTCTGCGGCTTTTGGCGAGGCCGTCTGGGGGGATCGGTCAGGCGGTTTCGGCGGTCTGGCGGGGTGGTCGGGGTCCGAGGTCACGGTCTTTGAGCCGGTAGCTGTCGCCTTTGAGGCTGAGGATCTCGGCGTGGTGGATGAGCCGGTCGACCATCGCGGTGGCGGCCATGTCGTCGCCGAAGATCTCGCCCCAGGCGGAGAACGGCTTGTTGCTGGTGACGATCATCGACGCGCGCTCGTAGCGGCGGGAGACGAGCATGAACATCAGGCTCGCGGCTTGGGGATCGAACGGGATGTAGCCGACCTCGTCGCAGACCAGCAACGGGATCCGCTCCAGGCGGGTGAGTTCGTCGTCGAGCTTGCCTTGGCGTTGCGCGTCGGCTAGCAGTGCGACCCATTCGGTCGCGGTTCGGAACTGGACGCGCTGCCCGGCCAGGCACGCGCGGATCCCCAGAGCGATCGAGAGGTGTGTCTTGCCGGTGCCGGGCGGGCCCAACAGGATCACGTTCTCGCGGGCGTGCAGGAAGTCGAGTTGGCCGAGGTGCTCGATCACCTGCTTCTTCACGCTGCGCTGGAAGGTGAAGTCGAACTCCTCGAGCGTTTTGTGGGCGGGGAACCGGGCAGCGCGGATCCGCAGCCTGCCGCCGGAGGACTCGCGGGAGGAGACCTCTGTGGAGAGCAGCGCCTCAGCGAACCGCTCGTATGACCACTCCTCATCGCGGGCGCGCTCGGCGAGCTTCGGCAACGCCCTGGCCGCGGCCGGAGCTTTCATCGCTCGGAACAGGTGGGTGAGTTCCGAGCTGCGGCTCATGCGATCAGCTGGTCGTAGACCGACAGCGACCGCTGCTCCACGACCAGCTCGCCTGCGGCCGGCTGGCCGTGGCGCTGGCGCAGCGCTCTGGCGTGCTCGAGCGTGATCGTGCGGTTCTTCGCAAAGCACCGATCGTGACGAGCGGCGAGCTCGCCGGTGTCGAGCCCGACCGCGGTGATCTCGCGCTGCGAGACGCGGACCTCGACCCTCCGCCCGACGAGGTGGGGATCCAGCGAGTAGTCGTTGGTGTCGAACCGAATGTGCGGGTCAGGCGGGACGCGCGTCGCCCACCGGCGGTCGACGTCGGGCTCGTGGTCTGGCAGCGCGCGCATCACCGCACGCTCCTCGATCAGCCGGTCGATCGGGCGGGCCCGCAGCGTCTTGTGCGTCCGAGTATTCGCCTTCTCGAACCACTGATCGAGCTGCAGCTGGAAGTCGAGCTCGTTCGCGAACCGCCGCCCCGGCTCGAAGTTCGTCTCCAGGTAGCCCTGCAGGCGCTCGACGCAGCCCTTCGCTTGCGGATCGGCCGGCTCGCAGAAGTACCAGTCGACCGGCAGCCGCCCGCAGAAACCCGCATAGACGTCGGTCGGACGGCCACCACCCGCATGCAGGCACCCCTCGCGATCCCACACCATCAGCTCGGGCAGCGCGCCCAACGACCACAGGCAGCGGCCCATGCCCCACAGCACATCCGGCGCTTCCTTGGAGAAGATCAACGCGCCCGCACCCGCGCGCGAGTAGCCCAGACACGCGACGACGACCCACGCGCGACGGGTCTGACCATGGCCAACAGGCACGTGATCGGAGGGCTCCCACAGATCCCACTGGCAGATCTCCCCCGGCCGATAGACCGTCCGCTGATGCGTCCGGGCCGGCTTGAACAGCGGGCGCACCTCACGCAAATAGTCATCCACGATCGACTTGCCGCCCTCGAACCCCAACGGCTCGATCAACTCACGGACCCTGACTCCCGGGAGACTCGGGTCCCGGCGCAGGAGCTCGTGGATCTCCTCCCTGAAAGGATCGAGCTTCGACGAACGCTCTGGACAACGGAACGCCGGCGGCTCGCTCGAACGCAACGCCGCCCTGATCGTGTTGCGCGCCAACCCAGTCCGGCGCATCAACTCCTTAATCGAGACCCCGCGGACGAAGTGCTCCCTGCGCAACTCGGCCCAACGCTCCACGTCCAGCACAACCCTTCTCCCAGTCTCGATGACATGACCGAGCCAGGCTCACCACCACCCCGGACGCTCCGCCCACGCCCAAGGGGGTCAATTCTCAACCGGCGGAGGAGGGTCAGTTTTCCACCGGCGCCGACACCGGCGTCGCGGCCTGATCTACGGGCCTTTTCGAGTGGGCCGTGGAGGGCTCGAACCTCCAACCTTGGGATTAAGAGTTGCTCGTTTGCAGGGCTTTTGCGTCAGATACGGGCGTTTGAGTGTGGTTGAGTGCAGTTAGAGCAGGTCAGAATTGCTGAGTTCGGGACACGGTTCGGGACACGGTTTTGGTGGCCGAGTCCCAGCTCGCGACCTCCTGAATCGCCGACGCGGTTGCGTCTGACATAATGTATGCGTGGAGATCAGATGGGCTCGCTCGGCAACACGACACCGAATCAGTCGCAAGCGCAGCGAGCAAGTCGTCCGCAACCCGATCGTGACGATCGTCCAACCAGCACCAGCCGACAGCCGCCACACGGACGACCGGCTCGTCTACCTCGCCGACGATCCGGATGGCGTAACGCTCGAAGTGATGGCCGTCGCGACCGAAGAGGGCATCGTGATCATCCATGCGATGCCAATCCGCGACCGCTACCGGAAATACCTCGAGACGCAAGGAGATGAAGCCAATGCCTAGCCGCAAGCGACCAGCGCTCGGCACCCTCAAAGACGGAACGCTGCTCACAGAAAAGATCGCGGAGGAGCTCGCCGACGAGGCCGAGCGCGGGTACGACCTGTCTCGTGGCCGTCGCGTGGGCCGCAAGTCGCTCGCGGGAGGAACCGGCCACTCCCCCCGTATCAACCTGCGGATGACCCGCGAGCTACACGAGCGCGCTCAAGCTCGTGCGCGGCAAGAGGGCAAGACGCTCAGCCAACTCGCGCGCGAAGCACTCGAGCGCTACGTCAGATAGCCCTCCACAGACGGTCAGCCACCGCACCCGGGTTCGTCGCCATGCAGGCGCCCGGCGGAGCACGCCGGTCGTGTGAAAGCGCAAGTCAGCGAGCCATGGATGCGGGTTAGCATCGGTTCGTGAGCTTGGCGGATCGCGAGCTGCACGCCGACGCGGCCGCGAGCGACGCCGCCGCGGACGAACTCGGTCCAGAAAGGCCTGGCGTTCGGCTCGCCGACGTCGAGGCCGATTACCTCTCTGCGCCGGGTCTCGTGCACGGCGTGCGCGACCACAAGGCGCTCGCGTACAAACCCCCCGCCGTCGCGGACCTTCTCGACCTTCGCGTCGAGCCACAGATAGGAAAGAAGCGGCCCTCGAGCCGGCGACCCCTGAACGCCTGGGCCCTTTTGTGATCCCGGCCGGTGGTACGGTCAGGCGCCCGTCGCTCGTGTGAGATAGTCCGCTAATGCCCACGTTCGAGCAGTCCACCGCCCGGCTGGTGGCCGTCGATGACCTGGGCACCTCACAGGTCGTCGTCGTGGAGAAGACACCGCATGGCGCTCTAGCGGTTGGCATTAGCGCGGACAGGCCGTTCGCGGTCTCGAACCGCTGCCGCCACCTGTTCGCGTCGCTGGGCACGGGGCGGGTGACCGACGATGGATGCCTGCAGTGCCCGTGGCACGGGGCGCTGTACGACGTCGGTACCGGCGCGATGGTGCGGGGTCCCCAGGGCGCGTTCAAGCCGCTGGCGGGCGCTGTGAAGGCGACGACCGGCGCCCGAGCGCTGAAGACATTCCCGGTCGAGGTGCGCGACGGCGTGATTTGGTTGGTCGGCTGAGCGACGGTTCGACCTCGTCGGCGTCGCGCGCCGCCCCGAGATCCACGATCACCTCGACGGGCGTCTAGGTTCGGTGCCCGAGCGTGCGCAGCGCGAAGCCTGAGGCGATCTCGTCGTCGTCGCGCAGGTTGTGGGCTTCGCGGAGGTTTTGGAGCTTCTTGAGCGACTGGTTTTCGATTTGGCGGATACGCTCGCGCGTGACGTTGAACGTGCGACCGACCTCGTCGAGTGTGCGCGGGTGCTCGCCGCCGAGCCCGTAGCGCAGCTCGAGCACGCGGCGCTCGCGGTAGCTGAGGTTCTCGAGCGCCTCTCGTAGGGCTTCCTTGGTGAGGATCTCCACGGCGCGCTCGTATGGCGACTCGGCTTGCTTGTCGGCGATGAACTGGCCGAACTCGGACTGCTCCTCGTCGCCGACGGGCTTCTCGAGCGAGATCGGCGCTTGCGCGGAGCGCTTGATCGAGTCGACTTCGTCGGGCTCGATGCCGGTCACCTCGGCGATCTCCTCGAGCGTCGGCTCGCGGCCGAGCCCGGTCACCAGTTTGCGCTCGGCGCGCCCGATCTTGTTGAGCTTCTCGACGATGTGGACGGGGATCCGGATCGTGCGCGCCTTGTCCGCGAGCGCACGGGCGATCGCCTGGCGGATCCACCAGGTGGCGTAGGTGGAGAACTTGAACCCCTTGCGGTAGTCGAACTTCTCCGCCGCGCGGACGAGGCCCAGCGTCCCCTCCTGGATCAGGTCGAGGAACGGCAGCCCCTGGTTGCGGTAGTCTTGGCGATCGAGACGACCAGGCGCAGGTTCGACTCGACCATCTTCTGCTTGGCGTCGAAGGAGCCGCGCTCGATCCGCTTGGCGAGATCAACCTCTTCTTGGGCGGTCAGCAGGCGCACCTTGCCGATGTCCTTGAGGAACAGCTGCAGCGAGTCGGTGGTCCCCTCCGGCTTGAGATCCAGCGGAGCCCTGCGACGGGTGCGCTTCTCGGTGGCGCGCTCGATGTTCAGGCTCACCGCAGTGGCTGGGTCGATTTCCTCGACCAGCTCGATTTCACAGCGCTCGAAGAGGCCATGCAACTCCTCGACGTCGGTTTCGTCGAGGCCGAACTCGGCCGTCGCGGTCGCGATCTCGGCGTATATGAGCACGCCGACCTGCAGGCCGCGGGCGATCAGACCCTTGACCTCTTCAACCTCCTGAAGTTCCGCTGCTGACATCTGGTCGCGTGTCGCGTTCAGCCTCGCCGCTCAAACGGGCTCACGCCGGTGCGTGGCCTGCCGCCGAGGACGAAGCGCGAACCTCGTCCTCGCGCGCCGCTAGCACCGATGACGCCCCGCGTCGAGAGCTCCGAGGACCCGCGGCGCTCGCGTCTTGCACGCCAGACATTTGAAATGCGGCATCGGCAGGCTAGTCGTACGACCGCGTCAGGTACGCGTAGCGGGGGTCGCTCGGACCAGCCGGGTGTGCCTTGGCCCGGGTGCTGTCCGCTCGCCGGCCGTTCAGGCGTCGTTGGGCATCGATCGCCGACGAGAGGCGCCGCGACCCGCGATCGCGATTGAGTTCGCCTCGCCTGCGCGCTGCCAAATTGTGTTCCGTCCGCGTCATGGTCTTCAAGCCTTCCCGTCCCTCTGTTGGGTCCGCGCGGAGGAAGAGGGCTAGAACCCCCGCGCGGTCAATCAGCTTGGGACGCGACCACCGGGCCGGTGGGGTAACGCCCGTAGGCGCCGGCCCCGCAGTCAAAACCAGTAACCCGGGCCTCACGCCTCGTGGCGCAGATCGCGCCTTTGGTGGCATTCGGGCTTGGGCTGAGAATCCTGGCCGCAGGGCCAGCTCACGTTCGACTGTACTCCTATCGCGGGCGTTTATGAGAACCAGACCTCCAAAAGTTTGCTCGGACTCGTCCGCGGGCATCGGCTGATTGTCGCCAGCGGCCGGGCCCGTCTCCTGATCTCAGGGCGCGGTCAGCTGGGCGCTCGTAGCACCGCGAGGATCCGCGGGTGGCCGTCGATCTCAAGCTCGTCGATGACCTCGACCTCGTCGAGGCCAACGACCCGCCCGAGTCGCCGCAGACCCTCGGGGGAGAAGCCCCAGTAGACGAAGTCATCGCGCGCGTACACGTCGCCCGGCTCGTGAACCTCGATCGCCGGAGCGTCAGCGGGAAGGCGCGAACCGTAAGTCTCGAGCACGATCTCCCCGCCCGGCGCCAGCACATCGGCGAGCGCCCGCAGCAACGCAATCGGATTGGTCACCCGGTGCAAGATCCCGAAGCACAACGCAACGTCGAAGCGCTCGCCGAGCTCGTGCACGTCCAGCGCGTCCATGCGGCGGTACTCGACCCGCGAGGCGACCAGCCCGGCGATCGCGCGAAAGCCGACGCCGCCCTCAAGCGTCACGCCGAAGCGAGCCCGCACCCAGTCGACGTACTGCTCATTATCGACCGCGACAACGCGCCGCGCACCACGGACCTCCGCGAGGAAGCTGTAGAAGCCATCGAACGTACCGACGTCGAGCACGCTACGGCCCGCAAAGCGATCCGCGCCGAGCACCGCAAGGCGGTAGCCGTGGTCGCGGGCGATCCCCGGCGTGTAGATCCCCGGCGCAAGTGCGAACGTGTGAAACCACAATGGAACCGAAGCGCGGACGCGCACGGCGACCGCAGCCGACGCGCCAATCGGGTTGACGTCGGCGACCACCCGCTCGGCAGGAGACGTCGCCGGGATCGGCTCGACCGCGATTGCAAAGCCTGTCAACGCACCGGCTCCAGTCTCTCGTTCACATGACGGTCACACCAGCATCACAGATTGGCGCCGGCAGCTCGAGAACGTCTGACCGCCCGCGAGGCCGCGAGAACGTCCCGCGATGCGCGCAACCCCGAGCCTGGGCGTCCAACGCGGCCACGTCCCCACGCCAGTGGCCACGACCGCACAGCGCAATGATCCGACTACTGCGGGACGCAACGGTGGGCGTCGACCAACCCCCAAGTTCGCCGAATGTCCAGTGGCACCAGCGCGGCTCCGAAACGCTCACGGCCCCAATCCCATTGGAGGGCGACAATCCCTCGATGACCCCCGCCGACGCCCAACAACAGCAGCTGCTGAAGCGCCTACGCCAAGCCGGCGACCAGCCGGTCGCTTTTGCGGACCTTCACGCCGGCGGGATTGACTTCCCAGCCGCCGTCGTCTCCGAGCTTGAGCTGAACGGATACGTCATCAAGCGCGTCTATGACCACGGGCATCTCGTCGGCGTGCGGTTACTCCATCCAGAACCCCGGGACACACCCGACACACCCGCCGCACACCGGCGGCGGCGGCCGTGGCCGCAACGATAGCCAGCTGCACTACATACATCTCGCGATCATCGCGCATGGCCCAGGCTGTGAGCTCTGGCACGTGCTAAGCCGTACACGTCTCAGCAGCGGCCGCCGTACGGGACGGCGAGATAAGGCCGTAGGCGGCGGTCCCGGCTCTGTTGTCCGGGGCTCACCGCGCCAGGCTACCCGCGCCAGGGCGGTGGATCGTCGCACCTCAGGTTGTGTCAGCGTTTCCGTGGTGCCGCTTGCCGCGGTCTCTTGGGGCGTTGTCCGGCCCGAAGAGCGCCGCTTGCGGGCGTGTAGATGCTCTCGTGGCCGTCGTCCCAACGGATCCGATACCGAGGCGAGGGATCGCCCCGCAAAACTTCCTCAACGACACCCGAGCGAGGTCGGCGGTCAGTTGACTCGGACTCGGCCACGACGCGCTGGCCGACTGCAAAGGCCATGCTCACTCCCTCTTCATTCGTGTTGACCGAGGATAGTCGGCGTCAGCCATCTGGCACAACGACCAGTGCCCGATTTTCACCGCCGAACATTGCTCGAACGTGCTGGCCGCCCAGATCGGAGACTGGATGTTCGACGCCGCTCCATAGGCCCCGGGCGGGTCTTGCCGTCGCTAGGAGACGGGTGCTCGTCTTGGTCGACCGAGGCTCGCTGCTGGCGCAGGCTTCTCGCGGTAGAGTCGCGTGTGGACGGTCGCTGACCAAGCCGCACGAGCTGATCGTTTCTCCTTTCCGACCTGATTGGCCTCCGCCTCAAAAGCGTTCCCTCGCCGGACCGCGAGGATCAAGGACAGTACGCCCAATGACAGGCGCCTAGCAGGAGGTCACATGTCGCGCTCAACAGCCTTGCCGCCGCCCGAGCGAAGCGTGGTGTCGGGAGGCCAATGGCGCGCGAGCGAAGGCGACGAAGACGACCGACAAGCCATCCGCCCGCGGCACGTGTGTCAGCCAGTTTTGCTGGGCGCGCGGACGGCACCCAAGAGCATGACGCCAACGTATGCGGCCGTGGCGGCGCCGCGAGCCCACCCGCAGTCAAACCCTCAGGAGGTGCATTGCGATGCTGATGCAATTCGATCCGTTCCGCGATTTTGACCGGCTGGCCGAGCAGCTTGCGGCGGGCGCGCGGACGCCGCGGCCGTTCCCGATGGACGCCTACCGGCGCGGCGACGAGTTCGTGGTTTCCTTTGACCTGCCGGGCATGGCCCCGGGCGGGATCGACCTCACCGTCGAGCAGAATGTGCTCACGATCAAGGCAGAGCGGAGGTTTGACGGCCGAGAGGGCGATGAGGTGATCGCCGCCGAGCGCCTGCACGGCGCGTTTACCCGCCAGCTGTTCCTGGGCGACACGCTCGACGCGGAGCGCCTCGTGGCCAGCTACGAAACCGGCGTGCTGACGCTGCAAATTCCGGTGGCCGAGTCGGCGAAGCCCCGCAAGGTGCAGATCGCCGAAGGCGCCGACGGCCGGACGATTGAGGCGCAGGCCACCCAGGCCGGCGCGTAGCGCACATCATGAAGCCGGCTTGACAGACGCGTGCAGGAGCGGGTCAGGATGCCCTCCCCGGACCTGACAGATGGTGGCGCCGGCGGCGCGGCGGTCAAGGTCGCTTCGCTCCCTTCCCCTCGCCGCTGCGCGGCTCGGTGACAGCCGCGCCGTCCGGCGCGGGATCGCAATGAGGTCCGGGGAAGCGCACGTCCGGACGCTGCCGCGATCGTCTCCCAGCCCAGCCCAAAAA
>Ga0102924_1007417_pt1 | contig 10048 bp, 8 predicted proteins | sample PaiPotPPM11metaG_FD_80116 | JGI IMG/M metagenome (GOLD analysis project Ga0102924, IMG submission 80116) | Iron sulfur acid spring bacterial and archeal communities from Banff, Canada, to study Microbial Dark Matter (Phase II) - Paint Pots PPM... ...
AGGCGAGCCGGCCGGATTGTGGCTTCGTCGCCCATCTCATCGCCACCAAAGCCCAGGCCCCGCAGACCCGCACCCGCCGCCGCGCCGAGCCCAGCGAGGCGATCAGCGCCTATGCCGGGCTAGGCCAGCGGCCGAGTGCGACAGGTCGCATTCTGTCCCGTTCGCTCTAGTTTTTAGGCGTTTTCAGCCTGAGCTCACAGTCAGGCGGCCGGCCCCTCGACCTCGATCTGCCGCCGTGACGTTCCCATGCCGATGATGAAGCCGGCCAGCACGTCGACCAGCGCGATCGCCATCAGCAGGAAGAATGTCGAGGTCGCGGCCTGCGGCACCAGCAGGAATTCCACCAGCATGCCGATGAACAGGATCATCGCCAAGATGTGATCCATGACGCTGCGCATGCCCATGCGCGTCGCTTTGATCATTTCGATCCAGAGCAGAAAGATCGCGAACGCGATCAGGATGTCTTCCCAGGTCAGGATCCAGTCCGCGCCCGACATCATGTGCACGGTCGTCACCGGCGCCGTCCAGCTGACGCCCGGCGTGAGGAACGCGATCATGTTGTAGATGGCGAAAGGGATCAGAAGGAGCGGGAAGCCGAGCACGAACATGACGGACGTCTTTCGTCGCTCTCAAGGTGACGTGTGGCTCTAAGCGAGCTGGCTCTTACACGCCCCTTTTGTCGCACAACCCAATAGTGTCATGCAACGACGTCTCGCCGCCGCCGATTGCGGCCGCGGCGGTCCGGCGAGCTTACGCTTCGCCCTTCTTCTTCAGCACCTGACGGCCGCGATACATGCCAGTCTTGAGATCGATATGGTGCGGACGGCGCAGTTCGCCGGAATCCTTGTCTTCGACATAGGCTGACGCCTTCAGCGCGTCGGCCGACCGGCGCATGCCGCGGCGCGACGGCGAAGTTTTTCGTTTCGGCACGGCCATGGGGTCGTTCTCCTGATCAGGTCGTGTTGCAGGTCGTGTTGCAGGTCGTGTTTCTTGGGGTGGCGCGCCTTATAAAAGAACGGGCCGGGTAATGCTAGGCCCCAGTGCGGCTTTTATGGGCCTCTGACGCAGGCTGCGTGCCCGGGAAACGCCTCCGATCGGCGCTCATAGAGGGCGGCTAGCCGGCGCACCAGGAAACCGGGGTTACGGGCGCTGCGTCGATAGGGGTTGGGCAGGATCGAGGCCAGTTCGGCCGCCTCATAGGGGTTAAGATCGCGAGCCGACTTGCCAAAGGCGAAGCGGGACCCCGCCTCCGCGCCGAATTCCGAGTTTGGGCCCCATTCGACGATGTTGAGGTAAATTTCCATAACCCGTCGTTTCGGCAGGACCAAGTTGAGCCATATGGCCAGCGGGATTTCCAGCGCTTTGCGGACATAGCTGCGGCCCTGCCACAGGAACAGGTTCTTGACGGTCTGCTGGGTGATGGTGGAGGCGCCGCGCGACTCCCCGAGATCGCCCGATTGGCGCAGGGCCTCGCGCATGGCGCCGAGATCGATGCCGCGGTTCACACAGAACGTGCCGTCCTCGGCGATGATCACCGCCAGCGGCAGTGCCGGTGAAATCTGGTTCAACGGCACCCAGTGGCGGTCGACGCGCGCGCCGGTGGCGTAGCGCCACAGCATCGGCATCGAGACCGGATTGATGAAGCGGTAGAACGGCGCGATCACGTAAGGCGTCAGTGCAAGGATCGCGATCACGATCACGATGAACGAAACGCCGCGTCGCAAGGGCGAATCCGCCGCGCGCCACATCGCGCGTCAATCTCGCGCGTAGCCGATCAGCGGTTTCTTCTTGCGGCCGAGCACGATCAAAAACGCCGCAACCACGCCGATGACGGCCCAGGCCGGCAGATCGAAGCTTCGCTCCACGTAGGGATCCCAGGCGAAGGCCAGTTTCTGCTTCAGCCAGGTCTGTGCCAGAGTGAGACTGTTCTGGTCGACGATAGCCCAGACGTCGCCGACCTTGCTGTAGACCAGGTCGTGGTTGGCGATCGATTTGGTCCCGTCATAGACAAACAGCACGAATGCCGTGGCCAAGAGGCACAGGCCGAGAAAGCGAAGCAGGAATCTGATCATCGGAAGTCTTTTGCGGATGAGTTTTGCGGACCGCCGAACCGGCGCGGCGACTCGTCGAGACTCTGCACCGGCAGGCATTACCCTTCCGCGCGCGCTTGTTCAATGCGGCGCTTGTCATAAAGCACCCGCCGCAGTGCCGCGGCGTACCCGCTGGCGCCGCTCCCGAGCGCCGCTAGCAGCCCCTTGAGCAACCGCCTGCCGGTTCGATAAGGTTCCACCGCCCCGCCAGATCGCAGTTGTCGCGTACCCATAGGAAATTGAAATGGCTTCCAAAAATGGCGGCGCGTCGCACCGCCCCACTTTCACCGACCAGGAAGCCCTGCTGTTTCACAGCCAGGGCCGGCCCGGAAAGCTCGAAGTTGTCGCCACCAAGCCGATGGCGACGCAGCGCGATCTGTCGCTTGCCTATTCGCCGGGGGTCGCTGTCCCGGTCCTGGCCATTGCCGAGGACGAAACCAAGGCTTTCGACTACACCACCAAGGGCAATTTCGTCGCCGTCATCACCAATGGCACCGCCATTCTCGGGCTCGGCAATCGCGGGGCGTTGGCGGCCAAACCGGTGATGGAAGGCAAGGCGGTCCTGTTCAAGCGCTTTGCCGATATCGACTCCATCGACATCGAGGTCTCGACCGAAGACCCGGAAGAGTTCATCAATTGCGTCAAGCTGCTTGGCAAAGGCTGGGGCGGCATCAATCTCGAAGACATCAAGGCCCCGGAATGCTTCATCATCGAGCAGAAGCTGCGGGAGCTGCTCGACATTCCGGTGTTTCATGACGACCAGCACGGCACCGCCATCATCGCAGCTGCCGGCCTGATCAACGCGCTCGAACTCACCGGCCGCGAGATCAAGAGCACCAAGATCGTCTGCAACGGCGCCGGCGCCGCCGGCATCGCCTGCCTCGAGCTGCTGCGCTCCATCGGCTTCCGCCCGGAGAATCTGATCCTCTGCGACACCAAGGGCGTGATCTATGAAGGCCGCACCGAAGGCATGAACCAATGGAAGTCGGGATTTGCCGTCAAAACCAAATCGCGCACGCTTGCCGAGGCGCTAGCCGGCGCCGACGTGTTCTTCGGTCTGTCGGCGAAAGGCGCGGTCACCAAGGACATGGTGAAGTCGATGGCCGACAAGCCGATCATCTTCGCCATGGCCAATCCGGATCCGGAAATCACGCCGGAGGAGGTCGCCGACGTGCGCAGCGACGCCATCATGGCGACCGGCCGCTCCGACTATCCGAACCAGATCAACAATGTGCTCGGCTTTCCCTACATCTTCCGCGGTGCGCTCGACGTGCGCGCCCGCGCCATCAACATGGAAATGAAGATCGCGGCGGCGCATGCGCTGGCCGATCTGGCGCGCGAGGACGTGCCCGACGAGGTCGCCGTCGCCTATGGCGCGCGGCCCAAATACGGGCCGGAATACATCATTCCGGTGCCGTTCGATCCGCGCCTGATCTCCGACGTGCCTGCGGCGGTGGCGAAGGCCGCCATGGAGTCCAAAGTGGCGCGGCGGCCGATCGCCGACATGGAGGCCTATCGCCAGCAATTGCGCAGCCGGCTCGATCCGATCGCGGGCGTCCTGACCAATGTTTACGAGCGGCTGCGGCGGCGGCCGCGCCGCGTCGTCTTTGCCGAGGGCGAGGAAGAGCAGGTGATCCGCGCCGCAGCCGCCTTCGTGCATCAGAGCCTCGGCACGGCGCTGCTGTGCGGCCGCGAGCAGCGGGTCCGTGACACGGCGCAGGCGCTCGGCGTCGAGCTTGGCGGCGGCATCGAGATCATCAATGCCGCGCTGTCATCGCGTAACGCCGCCTATGCCGCCTACCTCTACGAGCGCCTGCAGCGCCGCGGCTTCCTGCAGCGCGACTGTCAGCGCCTGGTCAATCAGGACCGCAATCACTTCGCCGCCTGCATGGTGGCGCTCGGCGACGCCGACGCCATGGTCACCGGCGTCACCCGCAATTTCTCGGTGGCGCTGGAAGATATCCGGCGCTGCATCGACGCCAAGCCCGGCCACCGCGTGATGGGCGTTTCGTTGGTATTGGCCCGCGGCCGCACGGTCCTGGTGGCCGACACCGCGGTGACCGAGTTGCCCACAGCCGCCGAAATCGCCGAGATCGCGATCGAGGCCGGGCGCGTCGCGCGGACACTCGGTTATGATCCGCGGGTGGCGCTGCTCGCCTCCTCGACATTCGGCTATCCTGTCAGCGAGCGCACCACGCGCATGCAGGAGGCGGTGCAGATTCTCGATCGGCAGCGCGTCGATTTCGAGTATGACGGCGACATCGCAGCCGACGTCGCGCTGGATATGGAGTTGCGCGAGGCCTATCCGTTCTGCCGCCTGTCCGGTCCGGCCAATGTGCTGATCATGCCGGCGATCCACTCGGCTTCGATTTCCACCAAGCTGTTGATGGAACTCGGCGGCGCGAACGTGATCGGGCCGATGCTGGTCGGGCTCGACCGCTCGGTGCAGATCGTGCCGCTGTCGGCCAACGATTCCCAGCTCGTCAATATGGCGGCGCTCGCCGCCTTCAATGCCGCGGGCTGAACCGGTATCCGTCTTGCGCCGTTAACCCTGTTGCCGCGGCCACCAAGGTCGCGGCAATTGATTCACCATGCCGAAACCTGTGTCCGTTAGACGGGGTGGTCGCAGCTATCGGCCGCTCGAACCAGTGACATTCATGCAGCATTTTACCTCGCTCGCTCCGGATTTGTTCGCGCTCGAGATCAGCGGCCTGGTCAAGAGTTTCAGCCGGCCGGCGGTCGATCATCTCGAACTCACGGTGCGCGCCGGCGAGTTCTATGCGCTGCTCGGCCCCAATGGCGCCGGGAAGACCACGACGCTGCGGATGATTGCGGGGCTGATTCGTCCCGACGCCGGCAGCATTCGCATCGCTGGCATCGATGCGCTCGCCGATCCGGTGCGCGCCAAACATGTGATGGCGTGGATCTCCGACGAGCCGATGATCTATGACAAGCTCACCCCGCAGGAATATCTTGAATTCATCGCCGGGCTTTGGGACATCGCGCCGGAGCTTGCGGCGCCGCGGGCGCATGAATTGCTGCATTGGCTGGATCTGCTGCCGCATGCGCATGAGCGCTGCGAGGGCTTTTCCAAGGGCATGCGGCAGAAAGTGGCGCTAGCCGGCGCGCTGGTTCGCGATCCGCAAGTCATCATTCTGGACGAGCCGCTCACCGGCCTCGACGCCGGCTCCGCGCGCCAGGTCAAGAATGTGCTGCGCGAACGCGTGCGTTCGGGCTGCACCATCATCATGACCACGCATATTCTCGAAGTGGCCGAGCGCATGGCCGACCGCATCGGCGTCATCAGCCGCGGCCGGCTGATCGCCGAAGGCTCGCTGGAAGAGCTGCGGCGGCAAGTCAGCCGTCAAGATGGTCAGGCTGCTGGCAATACCGAAGCCACAAGCGGCGCTAGCCTCGAAGACACGTTCCTCGCGTTAGTCGCCGAGCAGGCCGAAGCCGCATAATGATCGAGCCGGGCACGGCGCTTTGGTTTGCTCGGCACGAGTGGCGCCTGGCTTGGCGTGACTGGCTCTCCATGATGACTGCGGGTCGGCGTGAACGCTTGCCGCGCGCACTGATCGCCATCGCCGTCTTTGTCGTCTTCATGCACGTCGTCGCCTACTGGATGGTCGGCCCCTATGCCGATGCGTCCGTCGACCAGGCGACCCTGGTGGCTGTCACGGCGAGCGTGTTGCTGTCGTTCTTCCTCATGGTATCGCAGGCCCTGGAGTCGGCGACGCGCGCGTTCTATAGCCGTTCCGATCTCGATCTGATCCTCGCTTCGCCCGTCGCCACGGAAAAGATCTTTGCTGTGCGCATGGCGACCATCGCTCTGTCGGTCGCGATGATGGCGCTGCCGATGGCGGTGCCGTTCATCGACATATTGATTATGCGCGGCGGCTGGCGCTGGATCGGCGCTTACGGATTGATCATTGCCATGGGAGCGACGGCAACTGCGCTTGCCTTGGCGACCACGGTCGTAATGTTTCGCGCTGTCGGACCCAAGCGCACGCGATTCGTCGCGCAGGTCGTGGCTGCCGTGATCGGCGCCGCCTTCATCATCGGTCTGCAAGTGGCGGCGATCCTGTCCTACGGAACGCTGTCGCGGGTTTCGGTGGTGGAATCGCAGGCCGTGATGGCGCATGCGCCCGGCCTCGACAGTCTTTTCTGGTGGCCGGCGCGCGCCGCCATGGGCGATGGCCGCGCGCTCTCAGCGATGCTGGCGGAAAGCCTGATTTTGCTCGCCGCGATCATTCTTGTCGTCGCACCGCGCTTTGGCGACTATGCAATCACGGCGTCGGGCGCGGTCAATTCGGGCGCGGCAAATTCGAACACGGGACTTGCGAGCCGATCGGCTGTATTCCGGTCGACAGCATCGCCGCGCGGCGCCTTACGCCGCAAAGAATGGCTGCTGTTGCGCCGCGATCCTTGGCTGGTCTCCCAGACTTTGATGCAGATGCTGTATTTGGTTCCGCCCGCCGTGCTGCTCTGGCGCAGCTTTGACGACGGCAACGGCGCCTATCAGCTCTTGGTGCCGGTTCTGGTCATGGCTGCAGGCCAGCTCGCCGGCGGTCTCTCCTGGCTTGCGATTTCCGGCGAGGACGCACCGGATCTCGTGGCGACGGCGCCAGTACCGCCACACTTCATCACCCGCGCCAAGATCGAGGCGGTGCTCGGGATCATCGCCATTGTCTTCGGCCCGCTGCTCCTGGTGCTCGCTGTCGCCTCGCCGCGGCATGCGCTGATCACGGCGTGCGGCGTCGTCGTCGCCGCGGCGGCCGCGACCTCGATCCAGCTCTGGTTCCGCAGCCAAGCCAAGCGCAGCCAGTTTCGCCGCCGCCAGGTGTCCTCGCGGTTCGCCACTGTCGCCGAGGCCTTCTCCTCGATCGGCTGGGCCGCGACCGCGGCCGTCGCCGCCGCCAGCCTCTGGCTTGCCATCGTGCCCGGCCTGATCGCCCTCGGCGTGGTCGTTGGCGCCCGCATCATGAGCCCGCGCCTGCAACAGGCGTAAATCCAGCGTTTGGCGGATATGCGGAATTGCGGCTGCGTCATCCGCGCGGGTGGCTCGACGCGGCCGCGCGAGGTGTGATTTAAAACCTCAACGACGTCGCGCCCCGGACATAGGCGAGCGAAGCGACGCCGTTCTTCGAACGGCTATGGCCGGCAAAGAGTAACAGGGTGGAACGCTCCGAATGATTCCGTTCGATATGGTAGAGCCGGCCACGCTTGGCGAAGCGATGGCGCTGCTTGATCCGGAAGACCCGACGATCCGTCCGGTGGCGGGCGGCACCGCTTTGATGCTGATGATGAAGGCCGGCGTGTTTGCGCCGAGCCGCCTCGTCTGCCTGCACAAGATCGAGCCGGAATTCTCCCGCATTTCGGCGACCGCTGACGGCGGCTTGCAGATCGGCGCCATGGTGACGCTGAGCCAGCTCGAGCACGACGCCAATGTCGCGAAACTGTTTCCGGTGCTGAAACAGGCGCTCGGCCGGCTTTCCAATCCGCGGGTACGCAATGTCGCCCGTGTCGGCGGCGCGCTGGCGCATGGCGATCCGCATATGGATCTTCCGCCGGTGCTCACCGCGCTTGGCGCGCGCCTCACGATCAGGAATGCGAGCGGCACGCGCGACCTGCCGCTCGAGCAGCTCTATGCCGGCTACTACGAAACCGTGCTGCAGAAGAACGAGCTGATCACCGCCGTGACCGTGCCCGCGCTCGGCGCACGCAAGGCGGCTTATATGAAGGTGACGTCACGCACCGCGGAAGATTGGCCGGCGCTCGGCGTTGCGGTGACTTTTGCGCTTAAGGATGGCGCGATGCACGATCCGATCGTGGTGGCGAGCGCCGCGACCGAAAAGGTTACGCGCATGGCGGAAGCCGAGAAGCTGCTGCAAGGCGCGGCGGCCGAAGACGCCGTGCTCAAGCGCGCCGGCGATGCCGCCGCGCTTGAAGCTTCGATCCTGTCCGACGCCCATGGCTCGGCCGCCTATAAGCGCGAACTCTTGCGCGTCTATGTGCGCCGCGCGGTGCAGCGCGCGCTCGGACAGGTGGCGTGATGAATCAGGTCGGCAGAAATCTTCCACGCCTCGAAGTCCGCGCCAAAGTCTCCGGCCGCGCCGACTACACGCATCATCTGCGCTTGCCGAACATGCTCTACGGCAAAGTGTTTCGTTCGACGGTGCCGCATGGCCGCATCGTCAGCATCGACGCGCAGGCGGCGCACGAGCTTCCGGGTGTTCATCGCGTCGTCACCGCGGCCGATATCAAGAAGCTCATTCCCGATCCCTATTACGGCCCGGCCTTCCACGATCAGCCGATCCTGGCGCTCGACAAAGTCCGTCATGTCGGCGAGCCGGTCGCGGTGGTGCTGGCAAGCGATCCACATGTCGCCGAACAGGCGGTGCAGCTCATCACTGCCGAATACGAGGAGCTGCCGGCGGTCTATGACGAAGTCGAGGCCATGCAGCCCGACATCCTGGTCCACGATGTGCTCAAGCCGGCCGGCACTTTCGCCGATCTGAAGCATCTCAAGGGCCGCGGCGGCACCAATGTCGCGCTCGATTATCATCTGCGGCGCGGCGATGCCGATGCCGCCATGGCCAAGGCCGATCGCGTGTTCGAGCACACGTTCAAGACGCAGCAATGCCTGCATCTTGCCTTCGAGCCGTTCGTGTCAGTGGCCGAGCCCGGCGACAACAGGCTCACGCTCTATACCGCCAACCAGTCGCCGTCCTTCGTGCGCGTCGAGATCGCGCGGCTGTTCGGCTGGCCGGAAAATCGGGTGCGGGTGAAGGTGCCGTATCTCGGCGGCGGCTTCGGCGGCAAGCTCTATATCAAGCTCGAAGCCTTGGTCGCTTCGCTCGCCATGTTGACGCGCCGCCCGGTCAAGATTGCGCTGACTATGGAAGAGCAATTCTATCAGATCACCAAACATCCGACGACGTTCCGCATCAAGAGCGGCGTCGCCAAGGATGGCAAGATCGTCGCGCGCACCTGCGAAGTGTTCTGGAACGGCGGCGCCTATGCCGATATCGGCCCGCGCGTCGCGCAGAAATCGGGCTTTACCGCCGCCGGGCCCTATGACATCGACAATGTCTCAGTCGATTCCTACGAGATCTATACCAATCGCACGCCGGCTGGCGCGCTGCGCGGCTTCGGCATTCCGCAGCTGGTCTGGGCCTACGAATCCCATACCGACCTGATCGCGCGTGAGCTCGGTGCCGATCCGGTCGAATTCCGCCGCAAGAATCTGTTGCGTGACGGCCGCCCGCAAGCGAGCGGCACTGTGCTCAATGACGCCGCCATTGCCGACGTGTTCGAATCCGTCGTCAGGCGCATGAACTGGACTGCGCCGTTCGATCGCGGCACCGGCACGGTCAAACGCGGCCATGGCATCGCCATCGCGTTGAAAGCGGTCATTTCGCCGACCACGTCGGTTGCCATGATCAACATATCCGCCGACGGCAGCATCACGCTGTTCACCGGCACCGTCGATATGGGCCAGGGCTCCGACACCGCTTACGCGCTGATCGTCGGCGAAGTGCTCGGCGTTCCGGCCGAGCAGGTGCGCGTCGTTCATTCAGACACCGACGTGACGCCCTATGACATGGGCACGCTTGGCTCGCGCTCGCTCTATCACATGGGCAATGCGGTGCGGCTCGCCGCTGAAGACGCGAAAGCCAAATTGCGCGCACTTGCTGCCGAAGCCGGCTTGCCCGAGGGCACCAATTATCCCCCGGTCGAGATTTTCAAGAAGCGCTACGGCATGCAGGCTGGCAATGTGATCGGCACCGCGACCTTCCTGCCGACTTATAGTCCGCCGGACGCCAAGGGCCTGTCGACCAATGTGACGCCGTTCTGGATGGTCGGTGGCGCCGGCGCCGAGGTCGAGGTCGATACCGAAACCGGCCATGTGCGCGTGCTGCGGCTGGTCAATGCTGCCGATTGCGGCAAGCCGA
>Ga0102924_1007418_pt1 | contig 10047 bp, 6 predicted proteins | sample PaiPotPPM11metaG_FD_80116 | JGI IMG/M metagenome (GOLD analysis project Ga0102924, IMG submission 80116) | Iron sulfur acid spring bacterial and archeal communities from Banff, Canada, to study Microbial Dark Matter (Phase II) - Paint Pots PPM... ...
AATGTAGCGGCGGCCCTTGTTTGTCTCTTATTCCGAGCGAGCAAACAACTAAAGCGTTGTTTTCGGTGCTCGCTCGGGAAGGAGACGCCCGCCGCCCGAGCCGCGGCGGGCGCGAGGGCCGCCGCTACATTCACGGGATCAACACGACGTAAACGGATTTCATCTTAAACGAACGCTGGCTCTGTCATCTGGCTGATACACGAGCCATCGGGCTGCTGGTTGGGATTATCCTCAAAGGTGGAGATGATGTGATCCGAGCAGGCTGAGCTATACTGTTGGCCGTGCCCCTGACCGGGGAAGGTGAAGAAATAGCTATGGCTCAGACTCTTGCCCACCTCCTGACCGAGGGCCGGCGGCGTGATTGGGTCGTACTCACCAGTGACGATCAACGTCGGCGCGTTGCTGACAACCGGCTGCTTCTGCGCAGCGGGGACGCGATTGACCTTCCAGAACTGGCAGACGGCGTTCTCCTGCTGCTCATCCTCTTGTCCAAAGACCTTGGCGATCTGGGGAGTGATGCCCTGTTCGGAAGTAGTGATGTCCTGTGGTGTCAGGAAAGGCCAGTCCTCGCTGCATTCGGCTGAGAAGAACATCCCATCGCTGAACGTACTGTCAAAACCAACCTCACCCTCAAGCGTGGAGAGCTGGGTATAGTTGCCTTCTTTGACCTGATAGATCGTTTGTGGTAGTTCTGGAATAAAGGGAGTCGCGTAAAGAGTGCTAAAGAGCCAGCCAACCAGATCGTCGCCCGCGAAATGCAAGGTATACTGCTGCCCTGTCGTGGCATCAGTAGTATTGAGCGTGATTGGATTGGCGTTGAGCTGGTCCACCAGACTATAGAAGACGCTCTGCAAGTTGGGATATTTCGCGTTGCATTTGGAATCTTTGGCGCAGCCCTGGAAGAGTACATTAAAGACGCGTTGAGCATCCGAGGGCAGTTCGTTGCGGTTGTGGTTGGTTGGATAGACCGAGTCCAGCACTGCAGCATGCACAACAGAGGGGTAGAGGTGCATGACAGTCAGGGCGAGACGTGTACCGTAAGAGACGCCGTAGAGCGTCATCTGCTTATAGCCAAGAGCATGGACGAGGTCGGACACATCAGCGGCATTTTGCAGTGAGTTAAAGCCGTTCAGATCGATACCCTGGGCAACCAGGCGATTATAGCAGCTATGCGCGGCCTGTTCGTAGGTTTGTTGGCTTCCGACTGCCGAGGTGTCCTGTAGCGCAATCAGTTCAGGGCATTTAAGCGAAGGAGTGGAGTAGCCAGTGCCGCGCTGGTCGAACATCACCACATCGTGATTGAAGATGAGGCTGTTATAGTTGGCAGCGGAGACATACTTTGCCCAACCATCCAGCGAAGGACCGCCGGGACCGCCATCGAGGCGCAGCACAGGCGCGGGATCAACGCTATTCATATACTGTGGCGCTTTAAAGATCGCGACGGCCAGTTTGACCGAAGGTCCATTTTTCACGTTGCGATCCTCTGGTACGGTGACATAGCCGCAAGTGAGCTGCTGGCCCTCCACAATACCCGTTCCCACCTGGAAAGGGCAACTCGCGGCCTGGAACGCCGAGGTGGGCTGGCCTATTTGCCCGCTAGACGGCGCGTGCGTGCCTTGGGGAGTGGCTGTTGCAGTGGGTGAGGGCCCGCCCTGGCGAGAGAGCGAGATAGCACTAACGACGACCGCCAGCACCACAATCACCGCGAGAACCGCCCCTGTGATGGCCAGCCAGTTGCTCTTCCTGGGACGCGGCGCGAGCGGCGGAGGCGTCGGTGGCATATATCCAGGTTGTGGTGTGGTCGGGATATAGCCAGGTTGCGGGATATAGCCAGGTTGTGGAGTTGCTGGGATGTAGCCCGGTTGTGGAGGATAGCCCGGCTGCTGGACATAGCCTGGAGGAATCGCTGGTGGGACGTAGCCCGGCTGGGAAACCGGCGGCGCGCTCGCGGGAAATGGCACGGGTTGGCCTGCTGCCTGGGTATGCGTGCCCGGTGGGTTGGAAAGCATCGTGGGCGCTGGCGCCGGCTGGGCCGCGTTGGCTGGCTGCGCGTATTCCTGGTACTGTGGCTCGATGTAGGTATGAGAAGAGTTCTCAAGTGTAGGATCGTTCTGCCCGTTCTGGGCAGATGATAGCGTTCCGTCCGGCTCGTCATTCAATGGGGGATGATTTTGCATAGAAATGTCCGCCTCTTCAGTCTTCTGTTGTGCGATCTTAAAGAGGAGTATATCAATGCGCCTGGGCAGGTGTCAAGTTATTCTACTTACGTGCTTCCACTACTGGTTGGTGCGAAAAGAGCTTGCCTCTCTATCCCGTAACGTATAGTGGCGATGCTGACCATCGCCGTGGGTGTGGGCGCTGTCATGCCCTAGGTGCTGCGCTGTCTTTCCTATCCTGCGATACCAATCATGCGGAATATGCTGCAAAACGGCCCAAAATGGGCTATACTAGAAGAAGCTCAAAGGTCAACTTGTAGCGCAGCTACCTTGTACCAGCTCATTCCTATTTTCCAGCCAATTCAACGGAAAAGCGGAATAGGTTCAGGAGTATATTGCATGTTAGAATGCCCATCCTGTCGGCAGGCGCTGCCCCTCAGCGCGCGTTTTTGCGCTCATTGTGGGGAACGTCTGCCAGCCATGACGAGCGCGGCCACTGCCACTGGCCACGCTGACATGGAGAAGCCAGCCACAGACCTCCCCGCGCCTGCCCGGCCTTCCCTGGATGACATCAGCGCCCAGGAGACGTTGATGCAGGCGCTGCCAGCCGGTTTTTTTCAGAGAGCCAGCCAGGCGGATCACACAGATACGCCGGAAAAACCTGCTCGCGTCATTTCACTGCGCCTGGCCGGCGAAATTGCCGGGACCTATACGCTCATCAAAAGCGACCTGGCTGAACAGAGCACAAAGATTACCGCCGCGATGGATTCTCTACTGCCTTTTGTCTACGAGAACCATCGCGCTGAGAATCAGGCACTGTTCGTTAGCACCCTGAAGCGCAAACCGCCCCTGGATGACGCAGTCTGGGGGCGCGTGGCCTTTGTCCTGGGGGCCTATGGCAATTATCTGTATCGCTACCCACTGGACGCGGAGCAGAAGCGGCAAGCCTGGCGGGCGCTGCTCTGGGCCGTGTACTACGAGCGTTGTTACCGGCGCAAATATCTGGCGCAGCGCTCACAACAATTACTTCACTTTTTCCAGGGTTGCGCGCAGGACAGCGGTTTTTTAGCCGTGGCGCTGGTCGATTTGCACGCGCTCTGCTTTCACCTGGAAACGAGTAGTCTGACAAAATGGCAGGAGGCGCTGCACCAATTGCCTGCTCCTCCCGCCGATCTGCTCCAGCACATTGACGCGCAAATAGCCGCGTCCGAGCAGCGCAAACAGGAGCGACAGGCTTTCCAGCAAGCGCAACCTGCTCAGAGAAGCCGCAAGCTTGCTCCCACCAAAAGAGCCAATCCTGCCATCCTGTCAACCATTCCCCAGAAGCAGCGCCGCAACCTTGCTCTTGTTGTGAATGGAGCGGCTGCACTCGCGTCCACCTCGCACGAGCCTGCTGAGAACGCGCCCATGACGCATGAGCCCGCGGTGCGCGAGTTGCTCGGTTTTTTCACCGACGAGCAGTGCCAGGACTTTTTTGCGAGCTTGCGGGCCGCGCGTCTGGAGGCGGTCAACCAATTGCTTCAGGCTGTGCGACGACCACTGCTCGCGTCCCTTTGCCAGGTGTTGCTCGCCGCTGGCCCGCTGGTATACCAGGAGCCGCGCCGGACCATTCGCCTGGGCAAAAAGCACGCCGATCGTTTTAGCGAGGCACACCACCTCTTGAGCAGCACGCGATCCGATGAACAGCAGGTAGGTTTGCGTCTGTTTGAGCAGGGCGCTCGCGAAACCACCCATCCCGACTATGCCCTGCTCGCGCACGAGTGGATGCTCTACGCGCGCGCGATCGTACGGGGAAGCCCGTGTGTGGTTGATGATTGGGAGAGCCTGGTGCAGCGCGACATGGCCTCGTGGGAGGAGCGTTGGAATCTGGCTCTCTTCTACCAACAGACTGGTTATCCGGCGGAGGCCCTGCGCGTGCTCGAGCCCGGTCTTGACAGGCTGCGCGCGCCGGTTGCGCATTTGCGCCTTGCCCTGGTCTGCGCCCTTGATTTACTCCTGCAAACCGATCAGAGCGGGTCGCTCACGCAGCCCTTCTTGCTTGCTCACCTGGAGCGCTGGCCTCATCCACTGGGTTGTCTGGCCTGGCTGGTGCTGGCTTATGAAACGCATGGCTCACCACACCCGCGCCAGCAGTCACAGCGGCTGAGCACTTTTCAGGATCTGCTCGAATATCCTGTCACTCTGCTTGATCCGCGCAAAGACCTCTCTGAAGCCCGTGTCGCGGCCTTGGAAGAGGCTCTGGTCGAGAAAACGCGCTGTGATGAAGCGTGGTTTCTCTGGATCAACGACTACGCTGAGCATTATCCGCGCAAGTATCAGGCCTGGGCCAGGCTGGCTGAAACCAGTGAGCGCCTGGGTCGCCTGGACGTGGCTGAAATGGCCCTGCAGCACGTGGTAGAGATCCAGTATCACAACGACTACGCCTACTATCAAGAGGGCGACCCACTACCGCGTGCTAAATACCTGCGCAACAATTTAGGGAAGCTTTTTGGGTTTTACCAACGCCACCAGCTCTACCAGCAAGGCGCTGAAGCGTTTCAGTCTTGCTATCCTGCCCTGAGCCACCTCTGGGATAGCCATGATCCCGCCAATCGCAAACTCATCACCCTGACGAGTCAGTATCTGGAGGCTCGCCAGCGCGAAGAGGCTGAGACTGACAAGGCCCGGCACGAGGTTAGCCTGCGTGAATTGAGCAGAACGGTCACCGCGCCGCTGGAGCATTTCAAACCTGGTCTGCGAGTCGGCATTTTCGTCGATTATGAGAATATCGCGCGCTTCATTCCACGCGAGATGGACGCCGAGGAGGTGGGCAAGGCGCTGGCGGCCTATGCCGCGCAATTCGGCGAAGTTGCCTGTCAGTGGGCCTCAGCCAGCCCGCAGAATCTTTCCAACCTTGCGGACGTCCGCCTGGGCCTGGAGGCCGCGCATTTCAAGGTGCGCTTTCCTCGCCGCGAATTGCAATTCAGCCCTTCTTCAAAGAAGAATTTAGCCGATTTCGCGCTGCTGGAGTGCCTGAGCGAGGCCAGGGTGAGCGATCGCCTTGACATCTACCTGATCGTCAGTGGTGACCGTGACTACTATGAGCGCATTTGCAGCTTGCTCGACGCTGGCTCGATTGTGCGCATCCTCGCAGCCGCCGATAGCCAGCATCTCTCGTCCCGCTATCGCGAGCTTGAGCAGCAGTGCGCGCGCGAACGCCAGGCCGCCGGCCACGCTGAATCGAATTTCTTTATCGATGATCTAGAAGAGATCCTCTACCCTCTCGTCTCCCTGAATTAGTCAAAGATTTTGTGTCTATTATAGTGACCAGATCGTTTCACGATCTGGTCACTATAATAGACACAAAATCTTTATTAGGGGTGGAATGGGGCTGCACGATGTTTAGCGAGCTAGCTTCGTTAAAAGATGCTCTTTGACCTGCGGCCACTCGCTGTCAATGATGCTGTAATAGACGGAGTCGCGATAGTAACCGCCCTGCACAATCATATGGTTGCGCAGCACCCCCTCTTTGATCGCGCCGATCCGCTCGATGGCCCGTTGTGAACGCAGATTGCGGCTATCGGTCTTTAACTGCACGCGAATAGCGCCTAGCGTCTCGAATGCGTGGCGCAGCAGGAGATACTTGCACTCAGTATTGACGCCGGTGCGCCTCCCCGCCGAGCATAGCCAGGTAGCGCCGATCTCCAGGCCGCGATGGTATGGCTCGAGGGTCAGGTAGCTCGTCATGCCAAGCGCCTGTTCACTGGCGCGTGCGCGAATGAGGAAAGACAACTGCGCCCCCGTCTCTTGCTGGCGTAGCGCCTCATTGACATAACTCTGCATATCCGCCAGCGAGTGGCTGGGGTTGGAGAACATATAAGCCCAGATTTCCTGCTCCTGGCCGATTGCCAGCAGTTCTTCAGCGTGCGCCAGTTGCAGTGGCTCCAATCGTACCAGTTCACCGACCAGGGTGATGGGTTGTACATCTAACATACATTCTGTGTTCCTTTACAATGATCATACCGCAAGAGTACACGCGCAAGGCGCGCGAGGCAAGAGCCAGGTATCAGGGAGGAGAACAGCCAATTTTAATGGGCGAGTTTTATCCTTGCGTTCCCTCTATAGAATGTACAGTTTGCGCCGATTATATAAAGTTAGAGGAGAATCGATAGAAGGTAGAGTTTATAGAAAGGAGCGCGTATGACGCAAGCCTATAACCCGAAATTTCCACAAAAACTTGTCGGCTCGTTGTATCCAACTAATTATATTGTGTGCGTATTTGATGATCTGGCCGACGCGCAACAGGCGCTTCAGGCTTTTTACGACGCTGGCTATGAAGAGGATACCGTACGCCTGATGGACTCAGAAGAAACCATGGCGAAGATTCGAGAACTGGAGCAGAATAAAAACGCTTTCCAGCGCTTCTTCTCCAGCTTCCAGGGCGCGACCGATGAGACGGGCGCGGAAATCTATCGTTATGAAGCGAGCGAAGGCCATCACATCTTCTTTGTACGAGCCTGTGCCTCATCCATCCGCACCTGTTCGACCAATGAGATTAGCCAGATCCGCGAGATTCTGTCAGCGCATCATGCGCGCACAGTGAAGTTTTTCGGCACCTGGGCCGTGGAGGATATCCATCTAAAGTAAGGTAAATGTATACAGGAGAGACTCAGCCGTCTCTCCTGTATACATTTACCTTACTTTAGATGCTGCTGTTCTTTATAAACCTCCAGCATCTTATTCATAAATTTTGCACCCTCCTCGTCGAATGGCATGGGGTAGGGGCGTTGCTCAGCGGGCATTTTGGCGATGTCGCTGTACATATTGCTGATGCTCTGCTCGATGCCCTTGTCGCCGTGGGTGAAACCCTGCATGAGATCGTACCATTCGCGTGCTAGCGTTTGGGCGGCGGGTCCGGCGGGATCTTCGTTGGCGGCTACCAGGCGTTTTAACTCGGCGATCGCGGTATCCCAGCGCTGGGTGGCAACCTTCTGGTCCTCAGCGGTCCAGTTTTTGCCCCATTCAGCGATCTTCTGCTGCTGTTTTTCGGTATAATATTTCTGGGTAAAGTCCTGATTCATGTGAAACATCCTGATCAACTCTACAATGTTCTGCCAGTCCTCGCAGCTATCCTGTAACGCGATCTCTGTATAGGTGATCGCCTGGAGAATCCGGTCGATTTGCGCCCGTCGCTCCTCCAACATGGCCTTTTGCAAGACCAGGGAGTCGCGCAGGCTGGTCGGCCCTACGCGCAGGCAGTGGCGAATCTCGTCGAGCGAGAGCCCCAAAAATTTGAGGGCCAGAATCTGCTGCAAACGCGCGAAATCGGTGTCAGTATACTGGCGGTGCCCCGCCTCGGTGCGTGCCGAGGGCGAGAGCAGGCCTTCGCGGTCATAGTAGCGCAACGTGCGCACGGTGACGCAGGCCATACCAGCGAACCGGCTGGTTGAATAAAACTGTTGTTTCAGGATGATTCCTCCTTTCTGCCCAGAGTATAAAGGGTGACGTTACGTCATATGCAAGCCTTTTTTAACGTATCATTTTTTGATCAGATTTCCAAGAACGATACATCAAAATGCCTCGACAATTCTCTCCGTTCATTCTATAATCAAAGGTAAATACTGCTTCCTCGCATAGCGCAGAATGGAAAAAGCAGGCTACGCATGAACGCGTAAAACTTAGGGAAAAGGAAAACGAGTATGTCTACCCCATTTGAGCCGCCAAAAAAAGAACAACCCAGTACCTATTTTGTGCAAGACAGGCAGAGTCAGCAAGAGCTTGAACGCGTGTTACTCCAGGATCGCATGCTGACCTCCGCGATGGGTGGGGTTCTGCCGGAGCAAGATAATCTCAGCGCTTTGCGGCGTGTACTTGATATTGGCTGTGGCTCTGGCGGTTGGGCCATCGACGTGGCGCGGACCTATCCGGAGATGTCGCTGATCGGGATTGATATTAGCCAGCGTATGATTGATTATGCCCGCGAGCAAGCTGTGGCCGCGCAGGTTGCGGATCGCGTGGAGTTTCACGTGATGGACGCGCTGCTCATCCTGGAATTTCCCAATAACTTCTTTGATCTGGTTAATCTGCGTCTGGGCGTGAGCTTCTTGCGCACGTGGGATTGGCCTAAAATGCTCAGCGAGATGCTGCGCGTGACGCGTTTGGGCGGGATCATCCGCCTCACGGATAATGATATTCTCCATCAGAGTACCAGTCCTGCGCTCAGGCGACTTCAGGAGGTGGGTGTATGTACGTTGTTTCGCGCTGGAAATCTCTTCATTGAGGAGGGAACGGGCCTGATAACGCACTTGCCACGCTTACTCACGCAGCATGGATGCCAGGAGGTGCAGACAAAGAGCCATGTTCTGGAGTTTCGGGCAGGAACCGAGCAAGGCCAGGCGTATTGTGAGGATATGGCACGTGTGATACAAACAGCTCGGCCATTTGTCCAGAAATGGGGCTGCGCGCCCGCGGATTATGCTGCTATCTATCAACAGGCGCTGGTTGAGTTGCAGCAGCCCGATTTTCAGGCCACCTGGAATTATCTCACGGCCTGGGGCGTGAAACCCTGATTCTTTGAGATAAGCGTGCTCGCTATAGATGTAATCTGGTTGAGGTTATAAAGGCAATTGAACGTTCCACGTTCAATTGCCTTTATAACCTCAACCAGGTATCGAGTTATACCGCAAAAAAACAGAAGTCGTGGGACTATATGGTTTTTGAGGAAGGTGAAGAGGTGGAGCTTCTCAGCCTGGGCGTGCGCTTCCCAATAGCAGAGGCATATGAGGACGTGGATTTCGCGGCGCAAGAGCAATAATTAAACAGACGATATTGATGAAACTACTATTCACGATCCCACCACAAACACTAGCCGCGTCTCATCCGTGGGCAGGTGGTCGGAGCCGAAAGGGAGCTGGATGCGGGCGGCGAGGATGCCGGGGCGCGTGCTGAGGTAGCTTTGGGCGAGGGGAATGGACGCGCCCTTGATGGCCTGACGCCACTGCTCCTCCGCTTGCGTGGTGACGGCGTAGGCCCAGAGACCGCTGGCGCTGACGCTGAGATAGAGCTGATTCGCGCTCCCCTGCTGCTCGACGGTTGGCGTGGCGATGGTCAAGGAGCCGCGTGGCTGGTAGCCCGGTCCGAGCGATTGCGCGGCCTCGCCCGCGAGCAACTGGCGCACCAGGTCGCTGGCCGCGCGCGTGTTGTAGATCAGGGCCGCGACGCTGAGGCTGACCGTGACGGTGACCTGGGTGGCGCTGGAGCCAACCGGGTGGTCAGAGGTGATGTTGACGCTATAGTTGGGTGTGCCAGCCTGCACCTCGCCTGCTTGAAGCTGGCCGCCGAGCGCTTGCATGGCCTGCTGGCGTAGTCCGGGGGTCAGCGCGTTCGCCACGCCGTCCAGATCGCTCTGGGCCACCAGATGGGTCACGCCAGGATTGCTGCCCCCGCTGAAAGCGGCGGGATTAATCACATTCACGTTGCCGCCGCAACAGGCCATATTGAGTATCCCGGCGGGAAGATTACCGTCCTGGCCCGCCTCGACTGCGGTAGCCTGGGCGCGAGCGGTTCCATCGGCGCCGTTGGCGCGGGCCGGGACGATAATACCGCCTATCAAGCGCACCTGGACGCCATTCGACGCGGTGAAGGTGAAGCCTGCTGAGATACTGACTGGCGTGTGGCCGCTATTATCAAAGTAGAGGGTGCCGCTACCTCGCGTGCCGCCGCTCGCTTGTAGGCCCGATGTGGCGACTGTGCGATTGGCGTTGACGCTGGCTGTCGCGCTGCGATCGGGAATAATATGCGCGCTGACCTCCTCTTGCCTGGCCTGGGGCGAGGCCGTGAGCAGGAACGTATCGCGTACGGTCGTGGTTTTGACGGTCAGGGAAATTGTCGCGACCGGCGTTGTGCCCAGCAA
>Ga0102924_1007421_pt1 | contig 10046 bp, 6 predicted proteins | sample PaiPotPPM11metaG_FD_80116 | JGI IMG/M metagenome (GOLD analysis project Ga0102924, IMG submission 80116) | Iron sulfur acid spring bacterial and archeal communities from Banff, Canada, to study Microbial Dark Matter (Phase II) - Paint Pots PPM... ...
ACGCTGTACAACGCCTACCGGGCGACCGCTACGTTCGTTTCGGCCGACGGCCACACGGTTCAGTTCGAGGCAGCGCTGCGGGCCGGCGCGCAGGACTCGACCGCCGCTCTGAGCGCCACGCCGAAGATCCGGAGGATCGTTACCCGCGCTGCCGAGACGTCTGGGGCCACGCAGAGCGGCGTCGCCGGCGAGGCCGCCGCCACCTATGACATATCGACAACCGCCAACTCCGATCTCGCGCTCATCATCCCGGTCGCAGTCGTCGCGATCGGCCTGCTGCTTGCGCTGGTGCTGCGCAGCCTGGTCGCGCCGCTGTATCTGATCGCGAGCGTCGTGATCTCCTACCTGGCCGCGCTCGGCGTCGCGACGCTCGTGTTCATCGACCTCGGTGGCGAGAGCGGGCTCATCTTCATCCTCCCGTTCTTGATGTTCGTGTTCTTGCTCGCGCTGGGCGAGGATTACAACATCCTCGTCATGACGCGAATCCGCGAGGAGGCGCGGAGCCTGCCGTTGCACGAGGCCGTCGTGAAGGCGATCGGCCGCACCGGGACGACCGTCACATCGGCCGGAATCATCCTCGGCGGGACGTTTGTGGTGTTCGGGATCATCGGCGGCGGTGGCTCGGGCGGCGGCCAGCTACGCGCGGTCGGCTTCGGCCTCGCGGCGGGGATCCTCATGGACACGTTCCTCGTGCGCACGCTGCTCGTTCCGTCCACAGTGATGCTGCTCGGGCGGTTGAACTGGTGGCCGTCTGCGATGGGACGCGCTGAGGGGCGCGCGCGTGGGGCCGCGCTGGCATCGGCGGAAGCGGCCGACTAGCGCACGCTAGCTTCCCCGGACCATGGCGAAGCGCATCGTCCTGCTGCCCGGCGACGGGATCGGCCCGGAGATCATGGCCGTGGCCGTCCAGGTACTCGACGCCGTCGGTTCGTTCGACTACGAGCAGCACGCGTTCGGCGGGGCTGCGATTGACGCGCACGGAAGCGCCCTGACCGATGGCACGCTCCAGGCGTGCCGCAACGCCGACGCCGTCCTGCTGGCCGCGGTCGGAGGGCCCAAGTGGGACACGACCGACCCGAACAAGCCCCGGCCCGAGCAGGGCCTGCTCGGCCTGCGTAAGGGACTCGGACTGTTCGCCAACCTGCGGCCGGTCAGACCGCTGAGCGCGCTCTACGACGAGAGTCCGCTCAAACGCGAACTGATTGAACGCACCGATCTGCTCGTCGTGCGCGAGCTGACGGGTGGGATCTATTTCGGAGAGAAGACTCGCACCGACGATCGCGCTTCCGACGTTTGCGTCTACACGCGTGAGGAGATAGAGCGGATCGCGCGGGTCGCGTTCGACGCCGCCCGCTCTCGGGTCACGAGCGTCGACAAGGCAAACGTGCTGGAGACCTCGCGGCTCTGGCGCGAGGTGGTTCGCGACGTGCACGGACGCGAATTCCCCAATGTCGAGCTGGAGCACCTGCTGGTCGACAACGCCGCCATGCGGCTGATAGCTGCCCCTCGCCATTTCGACGTGATCCTGACCGAGAACATGTTCGGCGACATCCTCAGCGACGAGGCGGCGATGCTGACGGGCTCGATCGGGATGCTGCCGAGCGCGTCGCTCGGCGAAGGCGGCCCCGGCCTGTTTGAGCCGGTGCACGGCTCCGCGCCGGATATCGCGGGCACCGGCGCCGCCAATCCGCTCGCGATGTTTCTGTCCGGGGCCCTGATGCTCCGGCATGGACTCGAAATGGAGCCCGAAGCGGCGGCGATAGAATCGGCTGTCGACAAGGCCCTTACCGGAGGGCTGCGCACGTCGGACCTTGGGGGCACCGCTACCACGAGCGAAGCCACCCAAGCAGTCCTCGAAAACCTCTAAAGGAGCTAACGGAACAGTGGAGCAAGCGGACCTCATCTGGCACAACGGAGAGCTTGTCGCCTGGGAGGACGCCAAGATCCACGTATTGACGCATGGTCTGCACTACGGCACCGGCGTTTTCGAGGGCGAACGCGCGTATGAGACCGAGCGCGGCACGGCGATCTTCCGCCACACCGAGCACCTCCAGCGCCTGTTCAACTCGGCTGAGCTCTACTACATGCCGATCCCGTACACGATCGAGGAGCTGCGCGCGGCCACCCACGAGCTCATCGCCGCCAACGATCTCCCCGAGTGCTACATCCGGCCGATCGTTTACCGAGGCTACGGGCAGATGGGCCTGTATCCGCTCGACTGCAACGTCGAGGTCTCGATCGCGGTCTGGAAGTGGGCCGCTTACCTCGGGGAGGAGGGCAAGCGCGACGGCGTGCGGGCAAAGGTCTCGAGCTGGCGGCGGATACCCCACGACGCGCTGATCCCGCACGCGAAGGCCTCCGGGCAATACCTCAACAGCGTGCTCGCCAAGGTCGAGGCGTCGAAGGCCGGCTACCAGGAGGCGATCCTGCTCGACTCGCACGGTTTCGTGTGCGAGGGCACGGGCGAGAACATTTTCGCCGTCGCCGACGGCCAGATCCTCACACCACCGCAGACGGCCGGCATCCTCGACGGGATCAATCGCAGGTCCGTGCTCCAGATCGCGCGCGACCTCGGGCTAAAAGTCGTCGAGCGCGACCTTGCGCGCGCCGAGCTGTATCTGGCCGACGAAGTGTTCCTGTCGGGAACGGCGGCCGAGCTCGTGCCGGTACGTGAGATCGACGACCACGTGATCGGGCGAGGCGAGCCCGGTCCGATCACGCGCGAGCTCCAGCGCGTGTTCGACGACGCCCTGCACGGCCGCGACCCGCGCTACCTCGAGTGGCTCGACGTCGTGAACGTGCCGTCGAAGACGGCATGAGCCAGATCGAGCTTTATGACACCACGCTCCGCGATGGCATGCAGGGCGAGGGTATGTCGCTGTCCGCTCAGGAGAAGCTCCGCGTTGCGCACCGCCTCGACGAGCTCGGCATCGACCTGATCGAGGCCGGCTTTCCGAGCTCGAACCCGAAAGAGCTCGAGCTGTTTGAGTTGCTGGCGTCCGAGACGTTGTCTCACGCGTCGATCGCGGCGTTCGGCATGACGCGGCGCCGCGAGGTCGAGGCCAATCAGGATCCGGCGCTGCGCGTGCTCGCCGACAGCTTTGCGCCGGTGTGCACGCTGGTCGGCAAGACCTGGTCGCTGCACCTTGAGAAGGTCGTCAAGGTGGACCGCGACGAGAACCTGCGCATGATCGCCGAGTCGGTCAGGTTCCTCGCCGGCCAGCGCAAACGTGTGATTTACGACGCCGAGCACTTCTTCGACGGGTTCTTTGAGGACCGTGCGTACGCGCTTGACTGCCTGCGGGCGGCCGTGGACGGCGGCGCCGAGACGGTCGTATGTTGCGACACCAACGGCGGCACGCTGCCGGACCGGATCGCCGAGGCGATGACGTCCGTGGTTGCCGAGTTGGGCGGCGTCCGGGTGGGCATCCACTGTCACGACGACGCTGGCTGCGGAGTAGCCAACACGCTGGCGGCCGTCGCGGCAGGCGCCACCCACGTGCAGGGCACGATGAACGGCTATGGCGAGCGCTGCGGCAACGCGAACCTGGTGACGATCATCCCGAACCTCCAGCTCAAGCTCGGGTACGAGTGCCTTACCGACGAGCAACTCGCCGCGCTGACGCCCACGGCGCACTTCCTCGATGAGCTCCTGAACTTCACGCCCGACCCCGACCAGCCTTATGTCGGCCGCAACGCTTTTGCCCACAAGGGCGGCATGCATGTTGCGGGCGTCGAGGCGGACCCCGCCACCTTCGAGCACATCGAGCCCGACGTCGTCGGCAACCGCCGCGACGTGCTGATCTCCGAGCTGTCGGGCAAGGGCACCGTTCACGCGCGGGCGCGGGACGCCGGCCTGACGCTCTCAGACGCTGACGCAGCGCGGGTCTCAGAGCGGGTCAAGGAGCTCGAGCACCGCGGCTATCACTTCGAGGCGGCAGATGGATCGTTCGAGCTCTTGCTGCGCAAGGAAACGGGCGCCTACGAGCCGCTGTTCACGCTCGAGTCCTGGCGCGCCATCGTCGAGAAGAAGGCCGATGGTCGCGTCGAGACCGAGGCGACGATCAAGATCTGGGTCGACGGCGAGCGCTACGTGCGCACAGCAGAGGGCAACGGCCCCGTCAACGCGCTTGATCGCGCCCTCCGTGATGCGCTCGTCGAGATCCACCCCCACCTGCGCGACATCGATCTCGTCAACTTCAAGGTCAGGATCCTCGACGAGAGCAAGGGCACCGGCGCTGTCACCCGCGTGCTGCTGGACGCCTCCGACGGCGATGAGGTCTGGGGCTCGATCGGCGTCTCGGAGAACGTCATCGAGTCATCGTGGGAGGCGCTCGTCGACTCGCTCGAGTACGGGATGCAGCGCAGCCGCCTGAAGGCGGCGTCCTGGCAGCGGTCGTGACGGCCGAGCAGATTCCGCTTGCCAAGCCGGTCATCGGCGAGGCGGAGGAGGGGCGCGTGCTCGAGGCGCTGCGATCGGGTCGGCTGTCACTGGGGCCGCTGCCGGCCGAGTTTGAGCGTGCATTCTGTGGCCGTGTAGGCGCGCGGCACGCGAGCGCGGTGTCTTCCGGTACGGCCGGCCTTCACCTGGCCCTAAGGGCCGTTGGAGTCTCGGACGGCGATGAGGTGATCACCTCGCCGTTCTCGTTCGTGGCGAGCGCGAACGTGGCTCTGTACGAGCGCGCACGCCCCGTGTTCGTCGACATCGACCGGGTCACGCTGAATGTCTCGCCCGACGCGGTCGCGGCCGCGGTGACCGATCGCACCGCCGCGCTCCTGCCCGTGCACTTATTCGGGTATCCCGCCGACGTCGCGGGGATGGAATCTCTCGGGCTGCCGATCGTCGAGGACGCGTGCGAGGCGCTCGGAGCCGTGTCAGCCGACGGCGTGCCGGTCGGCGGCCGTGGCCATCCGACCGTGTTCGGGTTCTATCCGAACAAGCAGATGACGACCGGGGAGGGGGGAATGGTTTGTATGGCCGACCCGGCCGTCAAGGAGCGGATCGACTCCGAGCGCAACCAGGGCCGGGCCCCGGACATGGGCTGGCTCGACCATGACCGGCTCGGTTTCAACTACCGCCTGTCCGATATCGCGTGTGCTCTAGGACTGGCCCAGCTCGAGCGCCTCGATGAACTGATCGCCGCGCGGGTTCGCCTCGCGGCGCTCTACCGTGAGGCACTGGCGTCGGTGGAGGGTCTGGGACTGCCGTGCGCGGAGTCGGGCCCCGTGCGGCGCGGCTGGTTCGCGTTTGTGGTCCAGCTGCCGCCCGGGGTCGAGCGGGACGCCACCGTGCGCGAGCTGGCCGAACGGGGCGTCTCGAGCAAGCCGTACTTCCCGGCGGTTCACCTGATGACGTTCTATCGCGAACGCTTCGGCCACCGCGAGGGTGAGTTCCCGGTCTGTGAGGATGTCGCCGCTCGCTCGATCGCGCTCCCGTTCTTCCCCGAGATGACCGAAGGTCAACTCGAGCGGGTTGTGGCTGAGCTCCGCGCGGTCGTCGATTCCCGCGCCGGCGCGCGCGCCTAACATCACGCGCCTCATGTCCCGGTTCTCCGAGCCTCAGCACGACGCGTTCCGCCGGCTCAACGACTCGATCGGATTCGATCGGCGGCTGGGTCCATACGACGTCGAACAATCGCGTGCCCACGCCGGGATGCTCGCGCGTCAGGGGATCATCGGCGATGAGGACCGCGACGCGCTGCTCTCGGCGTTGGAGCAGGTCTCACGCGAGCTGGCGGACGGAACGTTCCAGTACGCGGTTGCGGACGAGGACATCCATATGGCGATCGAGCGGCGCGTGACCGAGCTCGCCGGCCCCGCGGGCGGAAGGCTCCACACGGCGCGCTCACGCAACGACCAGGTCGCGACCGACGTGGCCATGTTCGTGCGGGACCACGCCTCCACGGCCATCACCGCCACCGCGTCGCTCGCCTCAACGCTTCTCGATCGGGCGTCGGCACACCTCGACTGGCCGATGCCCGGCTACACGCACCTCCAGCGCGCGCAGCCCGTCTACCTCAGCCACCACCTTCTGGCCTACGTGTGGATGCTGATCCGGGACCGGGACCGGTTCCGGGCAGTGCTCGATGCGACCCGGCAGCTGCCGCTCGGTGCCGGGGCGCTGGCCGGAGTGAACTTCGAGACCGACCGTCAGTTCCTGGCCGCTGAGCTGGGCTTCGCCGAGCCGGCGCCGAACTCGATCGACGCCGTCTCCAACCGCGACTTCGTGCTCGATTACCTCGCGGCGGCGGCGAGTTGTGCGACCCACCTGTCCCGGTTGGGCGCCGAGATCGTGCTCTGGTCCAGCGAGGAGTTTGGCTTTGCCGAGCTCTCCGACGCCTGGGCGTCGGGGTCGTCGATCATGCCCCAGAAGAAGAACCCCGACGCCGCTGAGCTCCTGCGTGCCAAGGCGCCGCGTATCGCGGGCCACCTCGTCGCCCTGCACGGGGTGCTTCACGGTCTCCCGCTGACCTACAACAAGGACCTCCAGGAGGACAAGGAGCACTTGTTCGACGCGGTCGACACGCTCGAGCTCTGCCTTGAGGCGGCGCGTGGAATGGTCGAGTCGGTCACGTTCGACCGCGAGCGGCTCGCGCAGGCGGCCTCCGATGAGTTCCTCGCGGCGACCGACGTCGCCGACATGCTCGTGCGGCGGGGCGTCCCGTTCCGCGAGGCGCACGGCATCGTCGCAGGAGTTGTTCGTGCGGCGCTAGAGCAGGGCAAATCGCCGTCGGAGATGGGCCGCGAGCAGCTTGCCGAGCATTCCGAACTGCTCGACGACGAGTTCTACGAGCAGTTCGGCTCGTCCCCCGAGCGCAAGGTGTCGGAGGGCGGCACCGCGCTCGCGCGCGTGCGCGAGCAGCTCGAACACGCGCGCGCGGCGCTCGACACCACGTGAGCGCCCTGACGCCGGCTGTCTACGACCGGCCGGTGCTCGATGTCGCCGAGGCGCTGATCGGGTGCGTCCTCTCCTACGGCGGGTGCGCCGGGGCGATCGTCGAAGCGGAGGCGTACCACCAGACGGAGCCCGGTTCGCACGCGTACGTCGGGCTCCGGCCGCGCACCCGCAACCTGTTCGGCCCGCCGGGCACCGCGTACGTGTACCGCTCGTACGGAATCCACGCGTGCCTGAATGCTGTGGCGGAGCCCGAGGGAACCGGCGCGGCGGTGCTGATCCGCGCGCTCGAGCCAATCGAGGGGATCGATGCGATGCGTGCGCGCCGCGGGCTCGAGCGTGTCGAGTCTCTGTGCTCGGGCCCGGGCAAGCTGACTCAGGCGCTCGGGATCTGGCTGGAACTCGACGGTACCGATCTGTCGCGCGGGCCGATCGTGATTTCGGAGCCGCCGGCGCGCTGGCGCGACGTTTCGCTCGTGGCAGGCCCACGAATCGGCCTTACGAAGGCGGTCGAGCTGCCGTGGCGATTCTGTGCCGCGGGGAGCCGGTTCTTATCCCGGCGTGCAGGCTGAGGCTACTTCGTCGTACCGGGGATGCCGCTTCCGCCGCTGCCGCCGGTCCCGCCGCCCTGGGTGCCGCGGCCCTGGGTCCCGCCGCCCTGGGTGCCGCCCGTCGTTGGCGGGGCCGTCGGGTTTGGTGTGGCCGGCGTGGTCGCGCCCTTGCCGGTGGCGTTGCCCTGCGTCGGTGTCGTCGTAGCTCCGGTGGCGGCTGGGGCCGTGCTCGGCCCGGCCGGGAGCGCTGAGGCGGGCAGCGGCGTGGTGAGAGTCGTCGTCTTACCGTTGTTGGAACTGGCCGCTTCCTGCGCGAGGATCTGCAGCGCCTGCACCATGAACGAGTGCCAGATGATCGCCGGGAAGGTTCCGCCCTCGACCGGCTGGCCGTTGTAGAGCGTCGCCATCGGGATCAGCTTGTTCGGGAAACCGACCCACACCGCGACGGTCATCTGGGGCGTCCAGCCGACGAACCACGCGTCGGCGTAGTTGGTCGTAGTGCCCGTCTTGCCCGAGACGGTAACGCCCGAGATTGCTGCCTGGGTCGCCGTGCCCGACTGGACCGGGCCCTGGAGCATCTGTGCCTCGGTTTGTGCGATGTCCGGAGGGAGGATCCGCTTGAGCGTCGGCTGGTTGACCACCTTGCCGTGGATGCCGGTGCCCGAGCAGTTCGAGCAGTCGATCTCGTGAATTCCGATCGGGCCCTGGTGGAAGTCGCCCAGCTGCGGGTTGTAGACCTTGAGCCCGCCCGTCGCGAACGTCTCATAGGCGTGGGCCATGTCGAGCGGTGAGACGCCTGTGCGGAGGCCGCCGAGGATCATCGCGTAGTTGCTGGACACCGGCGAGCGGATCCCCATCAGCCGAGCGAGACGCGCCACCCGGCTTGTCCCGACGTGGATCCCCACTTGGGAGAACACCGAGTTGTCCGATACGTCCGTTGCGCCCTGAAGGCTGATCGAGCCGGAATACTGGTTGCCGAAGTTGTGGACAATGAAGTGCTCCTTGCCACCGCTGTTGGGCACGATGAAGTCCTGCGGCGCCGACGTCCACACCGAGTCGGGCCCAATCCCGTCCTCGAGCGCGACCGCCAGTGTGAACGGCTTGAACGCCGATCCCGGCTGGCGGTGGCCCTCGGTCGCAAGGTTGAACGGGTGGTGCGCGAAGTCCTCCTGGCCATTGATGATCGGACCGCCGACCATCGCGCGTACCTCGCCAGTCTTGTTGTCGATCGCGACAAGCGATGCCGTCGGCTGACTCTGCCCGTACGGGAGGACCTGCTGCACCGCCTGGTCGGCCGCCTGCTGAAGCGATAGGTCGAGCGTCGTGTGGATCCTGAGGCCGCCGTAAAAGGCGCGGTATTGCCCGACTGACTGCTGCTGCGCCGTGGCACCAGGGCGGTCGCCCATTGCGGCGAGGATCTGCGGCCGCAGCCAGCTCGTGAAGTATGGTGCGGCGGTCGGTTCGGCCGGCTGCTGGATGTCGTTCGCCGTGGGGAGCGTCGCGTTGATGCCCTGCTCGTAATCGGACCGCCCGATGTAGCCCTGGTCGAGCATGTCCTTGAGGGCGACCCTGCGCCGCGCGAGCGCCGCATCGCGGTTCACGACTGGGTCGTAGGCCCCCGGCGAGGAGATCATTCCGGCCAGTAGCGCGGCTTGCTCCGGCTTCAGCAGCTCAGCGCATTTAGGCCGCTTTATGGTCGGTGTCGAGTCGCCGCACCCGCCGGGCGGACTGCCGTCGGTGGCGGCGTTCGGGTCGTATCCAAGCTGGGGCCCGAAATAAACCCGCGCCGCCTGCTCGACGCCGTAGGCCCCGTTGCCGAAGTAAACGGAGTTCAGGTACTCGGTCATGATTTTGGTCTTCGGCCAGCGGTGCGTGAGATGGAACGCCAGCGCCGCTTCGCGGATCTTCTCGAACACGGTGCGGTTGTTCTGTTGATTGAGCGCGTTCTTGACGAACTGCTCGGTGATCGTCGAGGCTCCCTGGTGCGAGCCGCCTGTGATGTCCGAGAGGATCGCCCGCCCGATGCCGCGCAGGTCGATGCCGGGCTCGGTCCAGAATCGCTTGTCCTCGACCGCGATGACCGCGTGGATCACGTTGGGCGAGATCTGCTTCCAATCGTCGAACACCGCGTGGGTGATCGGCGGCTCGAGGATTCCGATCAGCCGTCCACGGTCGTCCAACAGCGTCGAGTTGGCCGCTGCGTGCTTGTACTGGGCGAAATTCTCAAGCTGCGGGATGTCGGCGGCAACGGACATCAGCATCCCGAACACCATCGAGACAAGGGCGAGCGCCGTGAAGCCCGCGAGGACCGCGAGCAGCCGGAGCTTGCGTATGCGCCGCTTGGTCGGGAACGGATCATCGGGGCCACCACCGCCCGTGGTCGTATCGCCGACGTCTCCGTGGCCGCCCCCATCGCCGTCGGCCAGCGCGAGCCAGTCTGCGTCGGCGGGCACTGCAGTGGGAACGCGCCCGTGGCGGCTCCGCCGCGGACGCACTCTCACGGCCGCCCGTCCCGAGGTTCCATCCTGCGCCCCCCCTCGGCCCTGGCCGCCGGGTGGCACTAACGGGATGACTTTGTCTCGTTCATCGCTCATGCGAAC
>Ga0102924_1007423_pt1 | contig 10044 bp, 4 predicted proteins | sample PaiPotPPM11metaG_FD_80116 | JGI IMG/M metagenome (GOLD analysis project Ga0102924, IMG submission 80116) | Iron sulfur acid spring bacterial and archeal communities from Banff, Canada, to study Microbial Dark Matter (Phase II) - Paint Pots PPM... ...
ACCCAGCACTTCATCGACACATGGCTCGAGATGGTCATTCCGGCGAAGGGAAGCGGAATCGATAATGACGTGGCGCGTCAGATGGTGGCCACGCGGGAGCGCCACCTGAAGCGAGATCGCTCAAGACTGACAAACGACCGCCTCCTCGGTGAATGGACAGGCAGCTCAGGAGCGGAACCACTGACCTACCGCTGGCAACAAGTCAAGGTTTTACTAACCGACATCTCAAAGGGAAGGACGATAAGTGCTGACGCCTAATGACCGGGCCCTCCTCCTAGATGCTTTGCGCCCACCGCCGGGAATGCACCTCAAACGAGCCATCGGCACCACGTTTACTCTCGACTTGGCCACGGCACTAATGGTTCCTCTTGCCTTTGCTGGAAGCAGTTTCATGCCCAATACCGATCCGATCCTAGCTATGGACGGAATCAAGAAGACCGCGCAATCTGTGGATATATTCTGCCAGGCCGGCGCAATTGCTGGAGGCCGTTGGCCATCCGACCTGGTTGCGGTGCTTGAACCAGTTATCCACGAGGTCCTAAGGCCGCGAGCTGGCCGCCTCTTTCATCCAAAGGTGTGGGTTGCGCACTACGGTGACGAGCATGGAACCGATCGGTTTCGCCTGCTGGTTTTATCCCGAAACCTGACGCCGGACCGAGGGTGGGATTTCATCGTGCGATTGGACGGGGAGCCGTCGAAGACCATCAATCACGAAAACCGAGGCCTGATTCGACTTATCGCTTCCCTGCCGAACATGGCCAAGCAGCCGCTTGCGCGTGATCGAATCGATAGCATGCGAGCGCTTGCCCAACGGCTTCAGCATGTTGTATGGGAGCTTCCCCAAGGTACAACTGGCGTTCGGTTTTGGCCGTTGGGACTTCCCCAAACCATGAAGCCAGACCTGGCCGAGATGTTCCGTGGTTACAAACATCTGGTTATCTCTCCGTTCATCACCGCGGACGGCCTCGATACTGTCGTCCGTTCACTTTACAAAGGGGCGTCGGTAACGATCGTTTCGCGACCAGAGGAATTGAATAAGCTCCCTACAGGCGCCCTGGATGGGTACGCCGTTCATACCATCAACCCGAGCGCCGGTCTTGATGACTCAGATGGTGTGGCGGACGAAGTTGCCGATGGCGCCAAAACCGTACTCAGCACTCTGCACGCCAAAATCGTCGTTGTTGAAAGAAATCACGGTGTTCGCGCCTTTTTCGGGTCAGCCAATGCGACGGCTGCTGCCTTTACTGGCAACGTCGAGTTCATGTGTGAGTTCCGAGGCGGCCTGACGGCCCTAGGTGTTGACGCCTTCCTGGCGGAGGATGGCGGGCTTGGCCGCCTCCTTGAGCCGTATAGCCAACCGTCAGCACCGGTAATTGACGAAGTTGAAGAGGCTTGGCATCGACTCGAGGCGCTACTTGTCGAGGTTGCACAAGTCCGCTACCTGATGACTGTTCATGAAGCTAACGGACAATGGCGAGCGACAATCAGTTCCCAGACCAACATGCCCGACCTACCTGCCGGGGTGACCATGGCCATCGGCCCTTTTAACCACCCGAGCGAGGAAACGCCTGTATCACCGGGTAAACCCCTGCTGGTGGAGCTTGTCGCTCGTGATGGCGCCGACCTGACACCGTTCCTCCTGTTTAAGGTCCGCACAACCATAGGGAAACAGGCCCTGCAACGCAGCGCCGTGGTCGTTGCCGATCTAATCGGAGGTCCTGCGGATAGGCTCGACGATATCTTGGTCCGCCAGCTCGATACGCCCGAGAAGTTCCTGCAATTTCTACTCCTTCTCCTTGGGTTGGGCGAGTTGACGCTGCCTCAGGACGGCGACCCGGCCAAGGACTTCGGTGGCCAATGGCGTCAGGCTGGCCGGCTCGGACTATTCGAGTTACTCGTTCGTGCCCTGGCGATAGATGCAACCGCAATCGATCGACTCGACGAGATTGTTCAACGCCTCTCCAAGACAAGTGCCGGCAGCACCGTCCTACCCAAGGGTTGGACCGACCTTTGGACCACGGTCGTTCAGGCTCGCGGTCTGCTGCCCAGCAAGCAGTGACTGGCGACTATTCTGCCGCGAGCGTCCTGGGGGGTCTCTACGATTTCCAGCGTGCAACGGTCGAGCACGCATTCAGGCGGCTCTATGTCGACGCGGACAGCACCCGGCGGTTTCTCATCGCTGATGAGACAGGGCTTGGGAAAACGCACGTGGCGGCCGGCGTCATCGCTAAAACGATCGAACGGCTCCAGGGCGACGACGCCGTACAGCGCATCGACATTGTGTACGTGTGCTCAAACCAGGATATTGCCGAGCAAAACCTCCGTAAGCTGCTGGTGACGGACAAGGATCGGCGAACTCCAGCAACGAGGCTCACTTTCCTAATCGCTTACCCGGAGCTGCTCGAGCCGTCCATGCATGCCGGGCTCAAACCAGTCACGATCGTCGCCTTCACCCCGTCTACGTCTTTTGAGTTTGGTGGCCAAACTGGGCGAGCCGACGAGCGTGCCGTGATCTTTGCAGTGCTGGCTGAGCATATGGAGCTGAAGGGTGCGGCTAGCACGAGTCTCAAACGCATCCTCCAGGGCGGGGTCGCAACGATTCAAAACTTTGACTCGTATGTCGAGAACGTTCGAGTGCGTACCAAAGGAAAATGGGAACCAGGCATTTGGAAGGCCTTCATCTCAAGGTTCGACTCGTCAGATACGCGCAAGAGACTGGACCGTCTGATCGGGGAAACCTACGGCCACTCGCTCAATCAGGTGCAAATAGCCGCTGCGCGCGCTCTTGTTGCCGACCTCCGTCAGCAACTCGCCCAGGCGAGCGTGCGGGCGCTGGAGCCGGATTTGATTATTCTCGACGAGTTTCAGCGCTTCCGTGCGCTACTAACCTCCGAGACTGACGCGGGGGAGCTGGCAAGCCAGCTCTTTACGCAGCCCGACGCGCGCGTGATGCTCCTATCCGCGACACCCTACAAGCCATTCACTTACGCGCAGGAGGCCGCGGGTGGCGATGACCACCACGTCGACTTCTTGCGCACCCTCGAATTCCTGGCGAGTGGCTCTCATTTAAGCCAGATGGTTCATTCGGCCTTTACCGATTTACGACGTGGTGCCCTGGCGGGCCAACCGGTTTCGGGAGCAAAAACCATCCTCCAAGATCAACTTCGGCGCCTAATGTCTCGGACCGAGCGTCCCCAACTTGGCTCAGATGGCATGCTCGATCAAAGCGCACAAGCCGCCGATGACATTGAACCGGCCGACTTAGCCGGATACGTAGCGCTTCATAAGCTTGCATCCGTTTTGGATGCTCCCCTAACGGTCGAATACTGGAAGTCGGCGCCATACTTTGGAAACTTTCTGGCTGGATATAAGGCGGGTGAGAGCTTGAAAGAAGCGCTCAAGACTCCAACTCGGCGTAGCGAGCTTCTACCGCTATTAAGCCGCTTGCAACTCCTCGGCGGGCAACATGTAAGAGGCTTTAAGGCAATCGACTTCGGAAATGCTCGTCTCCGTCGTTTGGCCGCCGAAACGGTCGGGGCGGGCTGGTGGCAGCTCCTCTGGGTGCCGCCTTCTCTTCCCTATCACGCGCTAGGCGGGCCTTACGATTCAGACTCTGTTGCCAACATGACTAAGCGGGTCATCTTCTCGAGCTGGGTTGCGGCACCGACGGCGATCGCCTCTTTATTGAGCTACGAAGTCGATCGTCAAATTTACGGAGCCGCTGGCCGGAGGACGAACACGCCCGAGGCACGCCGTGCGATAGCCCGCAGGCTGGCATACCGGCTTGACGGAGACCAACCCGCCGCCATGACCGCCCTCGCGCTCTTCTGGCCGAGTCCCACGATTGCCAGCGCCACGGACCCGTTCGAAGCCGCGCAGGAGAAACCCCGCGCCGTGCGGTCGATCGAGGAGGTCTCGAAGTGGGCGGAGGCAAGGGTAGAGGCAATCCTAGGAAAAAGTGGCACTAGCGAGACCACCGCGTCAGCCAGGTGGCACTGGTTCGGACCTCTCCTGGCCGACGCAGCCTCTGCAGATTCCGCGGGAAAAACGCCTGATCGAGCAGTTGTCATTGAGGCGCTCGGCGGAGCGATTGACGCAGGCGATACCGATGCCACTGTCGAGAAAACCGCGTTGGAGACCCATGTTGATTACGCGCTGGCGGCTCTGAAATGGCAACAGCGACCACCAGACGACCGGCCCGCGGATTTTATACAGGTCGTGGCGCTACTGGGCCTCGGGGCCCCGGGCAACATTGCATGGAGGGCTCTCAGGCGCCTGCGCCCTGCCGATCACATGGGCACGGATGCCGGCCTTTGGGCCGCTGCCGCGGTACTCGCCTCCGGGCTTCGAAGCCTCTTCAATCGGCCCGAGGTCATACTCCTTCTATCTGAGCTCGATCCTGCCGACGAGAGCGCTTACTGGCAGGTCGTTGCCCGCTATTGTCTTAACGGCGATTTACAAGCCGTTTTGGACGAATATCTGCACCATTTGTCTGACTCGAGCGGTTTTTCGGCGCGCACGGACGCTGGTCTGCGGGACATTGCCGACGCAGCGCGCCGAGCTCTATCGATACGCCCTGCGACTTATCAGGCGGCGGACCCCAGCGAGGAGGAGCGCGAGTCAATTTCGTTTCTTAGCCGGTTCGCGCTGCGCTTCGGCAACATTCAGCAAGAACAGGACGACGTGCGGCTGCCCGAAGTTCGAGCCGCGTTTAACTCACCATTCTGGCCCTTCATCTTAGCCAGCACCTCGATAGGTCAGGAAGGCATCGACTTGCATTGGTGGTGCCACGCCATCGTCCATTGGAACCTTCCGGGAAATCCGGTGGACTTCGAGCAGCGCGAAGGCAGGATCAACCGTTTCAAGGGTCACGCGGTTAGGCGAAACGTCGCCAAGCAATTCCGCGAGCAGGCCTTTGCATCCGGAAGCTCGGACCCCTGGCGAGGCCTCTTTGAAGCGGCTTGCCAGGCCCGACATTCAGGCGAGAATGACCTTCAGCCGTACTGGGTATTTGCCGGTCCGGCGTGTATTCAGCGGCAAATTCTGAGTTACCCCCTGAGCCGGGACGAGATCCGCTGGCATGACCTACAGCAGCTCCTAGCCCTCTACCGTCTGTCCCTTGGCCAGCCACGCCAGGAGGATATGGTGGCACTCCTGGCCAGCCGCGGTCTAGCAGACAACGCTGAGCGGCTCGAAGAGCTCCGGCTGGACCTCAGCCCACCACGCGATTGACAAGGCCCTGATTTTGGCCAAGCATGTGAAGAGGCGATTAGGTGCTGGCCACCAAGTCGACATAACCAACACGGCAACGTGACCCTAGAAGTTCCGGTTCCATCAACGTCAGGACACCCCTGAACCTCTACCAAATCCAAGGCAGGTTGGCAGAATAACCCACTCCCATCTCGCCGAAAACAAAGGCGCTTGTGGAACCCGAATACTGGACGGTTGGAATTGGCCTGACGGCTGGGCAGCATTTTCACAGGTATTTGAGCAGCTGCCTCGGTCGTGTCGCCCCTGACCAAGCCAAGATTCTGCTGAAGCTGAAGCCACTTGCTCGAGGCATCGAGGGCCTCGAGTGAGACGGCCCGGGGTCCCGAATCTGGCCTGAAAGGCTAAGCTTCTTCACAGGAAGCGCAGTCCGGGCGCAATGGAGGCAGGGGTGGCACGCGTTGAGGGCATTCATGTAGGCGACCGCGTTCGGCGGGCTGCCGACGGCCAGGTTGGTGTCGTCTTAAGCACGCGGCGCGACCCCTTCTACGAGGTCAACTTCATAGACGGCGCGGCGCTGGTTCACCGGGACGAACTCGACCGCCTTCCCGAGGACCCTGCTGCTCTGTTGACACTCGGCCAGCTAGGTGACTTCGAGCCCTACGTCGTGCGGCTGCAAGCGCTCTATCTGAACCACGCCTACCGGTATGATCCGCTCTCCGGTCTATCAAACGCGCGCATCGAACCTCAGTTGCACCAAGTGTATGTGGCTTACAGGGTCACTCAAAAGCTTCAGCCTCGCATGATCCTCGCGGATGAGGTGGGGTTGGGAAAGACGATTGAGGCCGGCCTGATCATGAAGGAGCTTCTGGCGCGACAAATGATCAGCCGAATCTTGGTAGTGTGCCCAGCAAATCTCGTCCTGCAATGGCAACACGAGCTGCAGTCGAAGTTCAATGAGAACTTCGAGGTCATGGATGGTGCCGGCGCTCGCTTTCTTGGCAAAGATGGAAGCAACCCATGGCTCAAAAGGGATCGCATCATTTCATCGATCCAGTTCGCGGCGAATCCCTCGAACGCCGAGAGGATCATCGAGGCACCGTGGGATCTGGTCATCTTCGATGAAGCCCACCGTGTCCGACGGCAACGGCAAAGTGCAAAAAAGGTTACAACTACTCAGGCATATCACTTGGCGGACGAGCTGAAAGAGCTCGTTAGCGGACTGCTCTTACTGACTGCTACCCCGATGCAGTTGCGCTCCTTCGAGCTCTTCTCCTTGATCGAGCTGGTTGAGCCAGGCTTATTTAAGTCCTACGAAGAATATGAGTTGCGACGCGCGGCTCTTCCAGCCCTGAATCAGCTGATGAAGTCGCTTCAGGGATGGGATGCTCTGGCGGACAACGAGCAGCAATCAGTCGTTAACAAACACCGGTCCCTCATCAGCCCGTTCCGTGCAGATCAGCTTGCCGACCCGTCAATCCGGACAACACTGATGGATCAGCTGGTCGAAAAGCACCCCTTGTCGGGTGTCCTAGTTCGGAACCGAAAGGCAGAAGTCGGCGGATTCACGGATCGGGTGGCTCATCGGGTTACCGTCGAGCTGACGCAATCCGAACTCGATCTATACCGCGACCTGACTGAATACATCCGCGGCGGATACAACCGCGCACTCGCCAATAAGCAGATGGCCGCTGGTTTCGTCATGGTCACCTATCAAAAGATGCTGGCGAGCAGTTCACATGCTCTCCGGCAGAGCCTCTCGCGCCGGCTGAACAAACTCAAGAAGGGCGTTACAGCTCAAGAGGCTAAGAAAATCCCGGCCTATCGACTTGACGAATTGGAGGACGCCGAAGAGATGAGCGCCTCGCTGGCTGAGGCCGAAGACGCCCTGGCGGTCACAGTGCAAGTACAGGAAGAAATGGCCGAGCTTCAGCTCTTAATCGATCGACTGGGCCAGGTCAGAGATAGCAAGGCTAGGGAGCTGCTCAAGGCTGTTCGGGAGATCTTTAAGTCACATCCCGGCGAGCGCCTTCTCATCTTTACCCAGTTCGTTGAGACTCAAGACTTCCTAAGGGGCGCGCTTGAGGCCAATCGCTACACGGTGACGATCTTCAATGGCCAACAGTCGTCTGACGAGAAGGAGGAGTCCGTCCGGAAGTTCCGTGCCAACGAGGCCCAAATTCTAATTTCGACTGAGGCAGGCGGCGAAGGTCGCAACTTCCAATTTTGCCATCTGATGGTCAATTACGACCTACCGTGGAACCCAATGAAGATAGAGCAGCGCATCGGCCGCCTCGATCGAATCGGACAGCGCAAGCCCGTCTTCATTTACAACCTGGCGTGCCTCGGAACAATCGAGGAACGGATTCTGAACGTGCTCGAAGAGAGGATCGGGTTGTTCCAAGAGTCGGTCGGAGCCCTGGATCCGATCTTGGGTGAAGTTGAGCAAAACATAGCGCGCCTCGTGCTCGAGGACGTCAAGCACTTCGATGACGAATTTCGCCGGTATGAAATCTCATTGGACCAGCAAGTACGAGAGGCCCGGGAGAAGGAACGGACACTCGCCGACTTCGTGCTCGATCGAGCCAGCCTGCGACGGGACATCGCAAGCCGGCTGCTCGGCGAGAGCCCGCTGGCTAGGTTTGCAGACCTTCAAACCTACACGGCGCGATCCCTGGAGTTCTTCGGCGGCACAGCCAAAGAGCAGGAAGATCAAACCTTCACGCTTTCGTTGTCGCCCATGCTTGCAACCAAAATGCAGCAACGATCGCCTGTCATTCAGGGGGTGTTCGACCCGGAGGTTGCTAGGGAGCGCGAGGAACTTCAGTTCTTGGCATTCGGTCACACGCTTATCGATCAGCTGCTCGAAGCGGCTCGGAGCCAGCCCGAGGTAGCTTTCACTGCCGCCCGACGCCTTTCTGCGTCGGGCGACGAAGTCGCTATAGAGATCTGGTACGAGATCCAGGGCGAGTCGCTCAAGCCAACCGGCCGAATCATCCGGCACGTCGTTGGGGAGGACCTGCGGGTCCAGAGTAATGACGCTCGCTCGCTGCCTCAGGCTGGGGCACCGGTCGAGGTTCCAATCCCCTTGTGGCTAGTGGAGGCGATGACCGCCAGTAAAGAGCTCTTCGATCGGGAACACACCCTAGAGAGGGAGCGGATTAACACCGCCGAGGAGTCCGTCAAAGGGGCGGAGATCGGCCGAGCGGCTCGTATCTTCCAGTATCGGCAGATCCGCTTCGAAAAGGTGATCGCATCCGACGAAGAATGGATCAGGGAAAAGGAGTCAGACGGTACGGAGCGCGACCGGAGGATTTTACCGGCGCGGCGCGGAAAAGTAATAAAGGACAAGGCGCGCCTGGCTCAGCTGACCACTGAACATCACTGGCAAGTGGAGAAGATCAAGGCGCGGAAGGCAGGCACGCGTGCAATCATTCTGGCAGCAGGCTTAGTGGTCGGCGCAGAATGAGCAGTCCCGCGTTCGCCTATGGGATTGACTTCGGAACCACCAACAGCTCCATCGCCATTGCGTCGGCCGATTCTGTCAGCGTACTTCCGATCGCCGGAGGCGCCGTCGCCACGTGTTTGCCATCGATCATTTATTTGCACAGAAACGGAAACAGAGCCGCGGGCATGGATGCCGTCGAACAGTACCTGGTAACCGGTTCCTACAAGACGCGGTGCGTGACATGCCCGCTTGGGCCCCGAGTTACCGATTGCAAGCAATACCGGCCGCTAGGGGGTTGCCAAGACTCCCGCCTGATGTATGGGCTTAAAGGCGACCTGGGCCATCCAAGTTTTGACCGGACGCACTCCTGGGCGACGGACTTCACGTTGCCTGATCTCATCGGCGTAGTGATCCGTCGACTAAAGGCACTGGCAGATCGGTCCTCAGGGCAAAATGTAAGGAAGGCCGTTTTTGGGTACCCGGTAGCCTTCGCGGGCACAGAGGGCCCCGACTTTGAGATGCGCCAAAACCTGGCGCTGGATCGGCTGAAGGAGGCTGGCAACGCAGCTGGCTTCAGGGAAATTGAGCTGTATCCAGAGCCAGCGGCAGCGATCGTGAATGAGTCCCTAGACGATGGATTGATCCTCTCTCTCGATTTTGGAGGCGGGACTTTCGATGCCGCTGTTGTGCAATATCGCGCCGGGCAGGGCGAGATCATCGCGCTACAGGGGGCGGCGATCGGTGGGACCCGATTCGACGAGCTACTCTTCGAATCGAAAGTAGGACCTGCCCTTGGCTGGCGTGACCTTCCCCACCGCATTCAGCCGGAGCTCCGGTCCCTAGGCGGGGTTCGTTGGCTGCTGACGGACAAGAATGCCCAGATGGAACTCGCAGAGTGTCGCGCCCCCGCCGCTCGCCTATTCGAAAAGATCATCTTTGGCGGCTTTGCCTACGGCTTTTACCAGGCCATCGAGGCGTCGAAAATTGCCCTGTCAGCTCAGAAGGAGGTTACGATCCGGTTCGTCAGACCTGGCATCAATATCTCCATTCCGGTTGCCCGGGACGAGTTCGAGGCCCTAATCAATAGGGATCTGGCCCTAGTGCATCACGTGATCATGGCCACACTCGAACAGGCAGACGCGCAACCGGAAGACATCACGATGGTCCTGCGGACAGGCGGAACAGGAACCATCCCGGCATTCGTCAGGCAATTGGAAGAAACGTTTGGCCCGCGCAAGGTCGAAGCGCGGCCGGCCTTTACCAGCGTGGTCCATGGCCTGGGGCTGCGGGCGCAGGAGGTGTGGGGGTAATGGCTGACGATAACCAAGACGAGCCCTACATACCAACACCTGAGGAATTCGCAGCTCGGACGCGTGCCAAGAAGGAGC
>Ga0102924_1007424_pt1 | contig 10042 bp, 9 predicted proteins | sample PaiPotPPM11metaG_FD_80116 | JGI IMG/M metagenome (GOLD analysis project Ga0102924, IMG submission 80116) | Iron sulfur acid spring bacterial and archeal communities from Banff, Canada, to study Microbial Dark Matter (Phase II) - Paint Pots PPM... ...
ACTACGGCGCCCTCCGCATCTTCGCCCTCCGCCTCGCACACGGCCAGCCCCCGCTCCTGCTCGAGGACGGCAACCAGCTGCGCGACTTCATCGACGTCGACGATGTCGCACGGGCGAACCTGGCGGCGCTCGAGGGCCTCGCCCCGGGTGTTTACAACGTGGCCAGCGGTCGGGCTCACACCGTGATGGACCTGGCGCGAACCTTGCTCCGCGTCGCCGAGCGCGAGATAACGCCGGACACGCCGGGTCGATACCGGGTCGGTGACCCGCGGCACGTCGTTCCCGATGTCGGCCGGATCAAGGCGGCCGGCTGGGAGGCACAGGCGGGCCTCGAGTCGATGGCGCGCGAGTACTGGCAATGGCTGCAGGAGCAGCCCAACCTCGACACCTACTTCGAGGGCGCCGAGTACCTGATGGAGCGGACCGGCACCGTGCGCGCCGCCAGATGACCGATGCAGCCGGGCGGCGGTTCCCGATCCGCTACTCGATCCAGCGGTGGGATGATGGCAAGTGGTTCTACGGCAGCCTCCTGGTCGTCTTCCTGGCGCTTGCGATCTTCAACCTCGTGGAGAAGCGGTCGATCGTTTCCTACGTCCCGGTCATCCTGCTGGACGGTGTCATCCTGGTATCGCTCTACCTGATGCGTCGCATCTCCTACGTGGAGGTCGGGCAGGACGGCCTCATCATCCGGTACGTTTTCCATCGCATCAGCCTCCCGTACACAGCCCTGTCCAAGGTGCGGCGGCAGGCGCTCGAGGTTGCCTTTCAGCCGGCCGAACGCCGGCGCTTCGTCAACCGTTTCGTACGCCGCCTTTCGAAGCAACCGGCGGCCTATATCCGGTTGGATCGGCGTAACCCGGACCTGCTGGCGGAGGCGGAACGTCGCCTCGGAGCTCGAATGGTGGCGGGCCCCGACATTGTCATTCCGCTGGTTGACGTCGACCAATTCGTCGCCGCGATGAAGGGACGGCTTCGGGGCGCCTGATGGCGTCGTCAGCAAGCCCGACTTCCAGAGCCGCCTGGTGGCGAATCGATCGCGTCGATCTCTACTGGCTGCTGGCGCTGACGGTTGTCGCCGGAATCCTGCGCTTTGGCAGCCCGATCTTCCTCGATGTTCTGACTCATCCGGGAGCCGGGGCGCCGATCAGCGCCTGGGGCATCGGCCACTCTTACCAGGACCCGAAGCTCCCCGGGCTGGGTAAGCCCAACGACATCGCGCCCAACTCCCCCTTCGTCTTCGACGAGCTCTACTTCGCCAACGATGCCCACAACGATCTGCTGGGCAAGGACTACTTCGACCCCGAGCCCCCGCTGGCCAAGCTGATCATCGCGCTCGGGATCAAGTTCTTCGGCTTCACCTCCTTCGGCTGGAGGTTCTTTCCCGCGCTTTTCGGCACGGCGATGGTCCCCCTGATGTACCTGCTCGCGCGGCAGTTGCTGGCATCGCGTTTCTTTGCCATCGCCGCCGCGGTTTTGACCGCCTTCGACGGTATGACCTTCGTGGAGTCGCGCACGGCGGTGATCGACATCATCCCGATCGTCTTCGTGGTCGCTGCCTACGTCCTGTTCCAGGCTCACCTGCGAGCCGACACGGCGACGCGCCAGCGCATCACCATCGTCGCCACCGCCTTGCTGCTCGGACTCGCGCTCGGCTCCAAGTGGACGACGCTCGCCGCCTACGGGACGATCATCGTGCTGCTCGCCGCGCGCCTGATCGTGGGATGGACGCGCTACGACCGTCGAACCGCAGCGGTTTCAATCCTCAGCCTGGCTTTTCTTCCGGGAATCATTTACGCGCTGAGCTTCATCCGCTATTTGACGATCATCCACGGGATCACCAACCTGCCTCAGCCCCCGCTGGGCTTCGCGCCCTTCCACTTAAACCTCGGTCGCGCCTGGACGGACATCGCGGAGTGGCACCGGCAGACCTGGCTCTACCACATCAACCTCAAGGCCGATCACATTTTCTACAGCCCCTGGTGGTCCTGGCCCCTTGACTTCCGCCCGGTCGTCTACTACTACCAGGGTCAAGGACTCGGCATCGACCAGGCGAGCGGCACGGCGCTGGTCGCCGAGATCTCCAACCTGGGCAACCCGCTGACCTGGTGGGGCGGCACGGTCGCGATCGTTGCCCTGCTGGTCTCGGTTCCACGCTTGATTGTGGCGGCTCGTAGGGCGCACGCACTCGACGACCGGCTCTGGACCGCGATCTTCATCCTGGTGGCGTTCTTCGCGGCATGGCTGCCCTTCGCCAAGGTGCCCCGCGGCCTCTTCCTCTATCACATGCTCGGCGGCCTGCCGGCAATGTTCCTCGCCCTCGCGTTGGGCCTTACCTGCATCAGTACGCTTAGCGGTCCGCTGGCGAGTCTCAAGCTTCGGCTGACCGGCGCCGTCCCGGCAACGGCCTACCTGGTGATGGTGGTCCTCTTCTTCATCTACTTCTATCCGCTCTGGACCGGTCTGCCGCTCACCTCCGAGGCGCTCAACAACCACGTCTGGTTCGTCTTCACCAAGCCACTGCCCAACTGGTGCCTTTGTTACTGGACCTCGCCGGGCTAGCGCTCGTCCTGGCGGCCCTGGTCCTCGGCGCCGGGCTTGCTTCCGGTGGGCCGCCGTGGCTGACGGCGGCGGAGCGGCTGGTGATCGGCATGGTCCTCAGCGTGGTCCTGCTGACCGTGGTCGGCTATCTGCTCGCCCTCGCCCTGGGGCTTGGGATTCCGGTCGTCCTGATCCTGGCGGTGGCGGGGCTTGCGGCCGGGGGTGAGAGCCTCTATCGCCATCGACTTCGCCTGCGAGCGGAGTTCCAGCCGACGTCTTCCCTCGCACTGGTGGCCACGATCGCGGTACTCGGCCTGATCCTCGGCTACCTCTTCACGCGGGCCCTGCACGTCACGCCTGACGGCTTGCTGGCGCAGTACAACAACACCTGGTCCGACTGGTCGTTTCATTCCAGCTACGCGACCGCCTTCGCCTACGGGCACAACTTTCCGCCCCAGAACCCGATCTTCTCCGGGACGCCATTCCGCTATCCCTTCGCCCCTGACTTCGCCACCGCGCTGCTGCTCGCCGGCGGCTGGGGCCTCCCCACCGCGCTCATCTGGCCCAGCTGGGCAATGACATTGCTGGCCCTGAGCGGGCTCATCCTCTGGGCTCGGCGTCTGACCGGATCAATCTCTGTCGGTGTGATCGCCGTGACGCTCACGCTGCTGGGCGGCGGACTCGGCTTCTGGTTCTTCTTCGGTGACGCCGCTCATCTCGGGCTGGTCAATGCACTGACGCACATACCCCGCAGCTACGACCGCTTCGACCCACCGACAAACATCCAGTGGTACAACCCGATCCTCTCGTACTACCTCCCGCAGCGCTCCTTCGTCTTCGGCGCCGCCATCTTTCTCACCGTCTTGCTGCTGCTTACCCCGGCGATGCAGGCGACACCGATGCTGAGGTGGCGGGAGACGATCGCGGAGCTACGCCGGTCGTGGCGGCGGTGGTCGTTGAAGAGCACACCGGTCGCCTTTCTCGTTGCCGGTGCGCTGGCTGGATTGCTTCCGCTCTTTCACGTGCACAGCCTGGTGGCAATCGGCCTAGTGACACTCTGCTGGGCGATCCTGTTTCCACGGCCTGCCTGGCTCGGCTTCTTTGTGGCGATGTTCGTGCTCGCCGTGCCGCGACTGCTGATGGCGGTCCCCGGTGATCCGGGCGCGCCGCCGGAGCACCAGTACCCGAAGCTGCTGATCGGCTGGTTGTCTGGAAACGATTTCCCCGCCTGGTTCTGGATCAAGAACACCGGGCTCTTCTGGCCGCTACTGCTGGCGGCGCTGCTGAGCCCGCTTGCGTTGCGCGGCCGCGCCCGCCTGCTGCTGGCGCCCTTCGTGCTCGTATTTCTTGCAGGCAACCTGATCAAGTTCCAACCCTGGGACTGGGACAACACCAAGGTCCTCGTCTTCTGGTACCTGGGAAGCGCCGTGGCGGTTGGAGCCGTCCTCGTCCGGTTCTGGCGCGCCGGGATCGCCGGCGCCGTCGGTGCCGCCGTCATCTGGTTGACGCTGGTGGCCTCCGGCGTCCTATCGATGCTCCAGTACCTTCCGCCGCAGGGACCGAGCTACGTCTGGTTCAGCACCGAGGAGATCCGCCTCGCCGAGTCGATCAGAAGCCAGACCGCACCGAGAGCCGTCTTCGTAACCGGTGAGCGGCCCAACAACCCGATCGCGGATCTCGCCGGCCGGCCGGTCGTGATGAGCTATCCGGGCTGGCTCTGGAGCTATGGCATCAACTACCAGCAGCGTGAGGCTGACATCGCCCGCATCTACCAGGGTGGTCCGAACACCCTCCATCTACTGCGTCGCTATCACGCCCAGTACGTCGTGATCGGCCCGGATGAGATCGCCAACCAGCACGCCAACAGCGACTACTTCAATGCCCGCTTCCCGGTTCTCCTTCGAACCCAGAACTACACCATCTACCGGGTGCCGGCCGCCTAAGATGAGCCAATGCTGACACGCTTCCTGATCCATGTCGTCGCGCTGCTGGTGGTCTTCTATTTCATCTGGCACCTGCAGGGCAGCATCCTGGGCGCCGCGGTCGTTATGGCGCTCATCCTGGCGCTGATCAACGCCATCATCCGCCCCGTGTTGCTCATCCTGACCCTGCCGGTGACGATCCTCACGCTCGGGCTCTTCGTCATCATCCTGAACGCCCTGCTATTCGCCCTTTCACTGGCCGTACTGCAGGGATTCATGCACCTCAACCTCGCCGTCTCCTTTGGCCAGATCCTGATCGGCTACATCGTTTACGTCATTGTCAGTACGGTACTGACCCACCTCTTCAAGTAGGGAACTCGAACGGAGCCGGGTTAGGAGGAGCGATCTCGCGGAACGATCATTTTCCGCGACCGGTCCGGGCGCCAGGTCCCAACTTATGTCGGCCGCTTCGAGCGCGCCAACGAATGGGGACCACTGCTCCTGGCGGCAGCCATCGCCAGCGGTGAGCTTGTCAAAAGGCCCAGAAACCGCGGGAGAAGGCGAGGCTGAAAGTGATCAGCCCGACGAACGAAAGCGCCAGGGCGACCCCCTGGAGCCACTGGCTTTTGACTCGACCGGCGAGTAGAAAGAGGGGATAAAGGCCGAGCAAGTAGCGGGGGATGCTGAGCCAGAAGGGGAGGAAGGTGACCATCACGGTCACCGCGGCGGCATAGGCAGCGTCACCGGGTCGCAGCTTGATCCAGCTGAGTGCTGTCACGGCGTACGCCGCGAGGCCGCCGATTACTTCGCCGGCGCCTACCGTAAGCCGTTCCCACGGTACGCGCCAGAAGATGCTGTGGATCGCCGAGGTGAAACCGGTCCAGGGTGGCGCGAGGCGGTGGGACCAGTGCAGTTGCTGCACGGTCACGAAGGCAAGCGGATTGCCGAGGACCAGCCAGTTGGTGGCGAGGTAAATGAGAAAGCCGCCCGACAGCAGCGCGGGTGCAAGCACGACCGCGGCAATCGTCTTGAGGGAGCGCCGGCACGCGTACAGCTCCAACAACAAAAGCGGCAGCAACGCCAGCCCAGTCAGCCTGGTGGCGGCGGCTAGCCCCCCGAGCGCTCCCGCGGCCACCCAGTTCTGGCGGCGGATACAGAGCACTGCTCCAAATGCAAGCGCGCAGAAGACGGCCTCCGTGTAGCCGACCAACAAGAAGAAAGCGGTCGGGAAGACGGTAAAGAGTGCGGCCGCTCGCCACGCCGAACGCTCGTCGCCATCGACGCGGGCGACCTCGTACAGAAGGATGCTGGCGATAAGGCCGGCGACGTTACTGATCACCAGCGTCGCCAGCCTCACTGGTAGCCCGGTGGCCGCGAGGCTGGCAACCAGGGCCGGGTAGAGCGGGAAAAACGCGATCAGGTTGCGGGCATCCCCACCGGTGCTGTAGCCGTGGGTGCTCAGGTAGAGGTAGTGCTGCGCATCCCACTGGTCCCACTGACGGCCGAGGACTGTGAGAGGGTCAGGGCTCGCTCCGAACTCGACCAGGGTGACGGTCACGACCAGTACCTTGACCAGCAGGCAGAGGCCGAGAAGAGTCAGCCACGGGCGCAGCCTGCTCGAACGCAGCAGCGTCTTCAAACGGCTTGGCGTACCATACCGACTCGGCGGGCCAAGCACCGCACCACTTATTGACCTCAACGAGCTGGCTTCCCGTCTTTCGAGCCATCGGGGCAGAGATCCGCGAGGCGCTGCAACCGCTGGCGGGTACCGCGCGCGGTCGCGCCGTCGTCGGCCAGGGTGCCGGCGGTGACGGCACGATCTATATGGATCAGCTGGCCGAGGAGATCGCCGTTCGCCACCTCGACCAAGCCTATCGCAGCGGCGCCCGCTTCCAGCTGATTTCCGAAGAACTGGGCGAGCGCGCCTTCGGTGGATCTGACCTCATCCTGGTCGACCCCCTGGACGGCAGCTATAACGCCAAGATGGGACTGCCGTACTATGCGGTCGTGCTCGCGTTCAGCGAGGGGGAGCGAATCTCCGACGTCAGGTTCGGCTACGTCCTGAACCTGGTGACGGGCGATGAATTCCATGCTGAGGCCGGTGCCGGCGCCTTTCGAAACGGTCAGCCGCTGCGTCCGGAAGCTCCTGCCTTCGACGGCTCGTCCTTCTCGGTCGTCCAGCTGGACGCACCCAGCGGCGTCGACCCCCGAACCCGGGCCGGTAGCATCCTGGCGCACGCTGAGAAGATCCGGCAGCTCGGCTCCGCAGCTCTCAACCTCTGCCACACGGCGACCGGCGGAATCACCCTGCAGGTGACGCCGGCGCCGGTACGTACCTTTGACGTCGCCGGGCCGCTGCTCATCCTGGGCGAGTGCGGCGGCGTGGCCACCAGCTACGAGGGCGCTCCGATGGACGACGTTTCCTGCCGGCTCGATTCGCGGTCCACCCTGCTGGCGTCAGCCTCACCCGCGGCCCACGCTTACGCGTTGCGACTGCTGGCGGAGGGGCACTGATGCTCGAAACCGAGCAGACCGTCTTCATAATCCTGTCCTTCGAAGGTCCGGACGTCTACTCACAGGCCGGAGGGCTTGGGGTAAGGGTCAAGGAGCTTTCGCGCGCGCTTGCCGAGCGCGGCTACCAGACCCACCTCTTCTTCGTCGGGGACCCGCAGCTGCCGGCGCACGAATCGCTACTGGAAGGTCGCCTCAACCTCCACCGCTGGAGCCAGTGGATCAGCCGCTTCTACCCGATGGGCGTCTACAGCGGTGAGGACGATAAGGTCGCCGACCTGAACCGCAGCCTCCCGGACGCCCTGATCAGGGATTTCATCCGGCCGGCGATCGAGCGGGGCAACCAGGTGGTCGTGATCGGAGAGGAATGGCACCTCGCCCATGCCATGACCCTGTTGTCCGATGGGCTCTATTTCGCCGGCCTGCGCGAGCGCTGCCTGCTGCTCTGGAACGCCAACAATCATTTCTCCTTCCACCGGATCAACTGGGGCACGCTCGGCTTCACCACCCAGCTGATGACGGTCAGCCGCTACATGAAACACATCATGTGGGACTGGGGTGTCAACCCGATCGTGGTTCCCAACGGCATCCCCGGCTCGATGATCTCGAGGGTCAGCCAGGCACAGGTGCGCGCGCTCCGAGCCGCCGTCAACGTCCCCGCTTTTCTCTTCAAGATCGGGCGCTTCAGCCCGGACAAGCGCTGGCACCAGGCGATCGCCGCGGTTGCCCAGCTGAAGGAGCGGGGCACGCCGGTCAAGCTGCTGATGCGCGGTGGCATGGAGCCGTTCGGTGGCGAGGTGATGGCGTTCGCCGGCCAGCAGAGGCTTCGGGTCACGCCGCTCTCGACGCGCGTCGATGACGTCGCCGGGCTGGCGCGTCTGCTCAAGGAGAACAGCGATGCCGACATCTGGAACCTGACCGCGTTCCTGCCCGACGAGTTGCTGCCGGTGATCTACGCCTCCGCGACGGCGACGCTCGCCAACAGTGGCCACGAGCCATTCGGCCTTGTCGGCCTGGAGGCGATGGCCTCCGGCGGGATCGCTTTCGTCGGCGCCACCGGCGAGGAGTACGCCGAGGCCTTCACCAACGCGATCGTGATCGAGACCGACGACGCCTCGGAAGTGGTTGCCTACGTTACCAACCTGGCGGAACATCCCGAGAATGCCCGCAACATGCGGATCGCGGCCCAGCGAACGGCGCGTGCCTACACCTGGCAGCGAGTGATCGACATCCTGCTCCGGCGTCTCGAGTTCGTCGCTATCAAGCAGGGACTTGCAGCGCCCTAACCATCCGCCTGCGCCAGGACGATCCCGGCGCACACGATGGCGGCACCCAGCACCTGGAGCGGCTCGAGCACGTCTTTGAACCAGATAAAGGCGATGAACCCGGCGAAAACGGGCTCGGCCGCGGCAAGGATGCCCACCACCGATGGCCGCAGCCGGCGCAGCGCCGTCACCTCCAGGCCGAAGGGAAGCAGTGTGCCGAAGAGTCCGATCAAGGCCATCACCGCCCAGGTCCCCGCGCCCGCAGGGAGCGCCGGGTGGCTGACCAGGTCGATCACGACCCACATCACGGTGCCGGCTCCGAAGGCGTAGAGGAGCATGGCAAAGCGGTCGACGCGCGTAACCAGTGTCGAGGCGCGGAGGAGAAAGGCGGCGAAGAAGACGGCAGCAAGCAGAGACAGTCCGACCCCGGCGAGATTCAGGCGGAGCAGCTGCGGACGGTAGGCGCCGACCATCAAGAAGGCGCCACTGATCACGAGAGCGACAGCAAACCAGAGGCGGGTGGATACCTTCTCATGGCGGCGAAAGCGCTCCCAGGCAGCGATCCCGACGACGGCGCTGAACTGGGTGAAGACAGCCACCGCGATGTTGATCCGCGCGATGGCCAGGTAGTAGGTCATCTGGACGCCCGCAACGGCAACCCAGCCGAAGATCAGCAGGTGCGGAATCTCGCGCCGCGGGACGCGCAACCCGGCTCGCCTGAAGAGAAGAGTGAAGAGCAGCAGCCAGGCGAAGGCGAAGCCAAGCCGCAGCTGCGCCAGCGCGAAGGGTGTAGAGCCGCCTTTGAAGAGAAGCTTGACGACGTTGCCACCCACCGCATAGCAGAGGGTCGCCGTGAGGACGAGCAGGTAGCCGGAGCGTCGAGCCCCGGCATCCGGCCGGGGGACAGGTGCAGGAGCGGCGCTCAGCTCGCCGGCTCCGGCAATCGATCGCGGGCGAGGAGGTCATCGATCAACTCAACGACGCCGGCACCGGCCTCGTGCAGCGTCACGCGGTCCGCGGCGGCCTTCAGCTCCGGGACCGCATTCGCAACCGCGACCCCGAGCCCGCAGATGCCAATCAGGGCGGCATCGTTCTCGGCGTCGCCGATTCCCACGACCTCCTCCGCGTCAACCGCCATGGCCTTCAGAGCCGCGCTCAGTCCAGTTGCCTTGCTGACACCGTTGGGCAGCACCATGAGCGACTCCTTGTTGAAGATCACCTCCAGCTGGAGACCTAGTTCCTCGATCGCGGCGAGCACAGCCGCGCCGTTCTTTCGGTCGCTGGCCACCACCACATCACCGACGTTCAGGGGTACTACGCGCTCCTTCTCGAGCAACTCCCTGAAGGCCGGGGGAGGCGGAGGCGCAAGCAGCTGTTTCTGACCTGACTGCGGGCGAAATAGCACCGGGCCATTCTCGGCGACGATCCACTCGAACAGGCTGGCGGATTGGGGGAAGATGGAAATGACGTCGGGCAGCTGGCGTCCCGTCACGAGCACCAGGCGGCGGCCCGATGCCAGCCAGCGTTCGAGGGCCTGCTCGGTGGCTGGCCCGACGATACCGCGGGTGGCGAGGGTCCCGTCGTAGTCGCAGGCAAGAACCCGATAGGGCACGGGGACAGCATATTGCTGCGGCTTTTGAGACACTATCGCCGTGCCGAACTCTCTCGTCATCTACATGGTCGCCCACCAGCCGCGACGGGTCCGGCTCCCGGCCCAGATGATCCCCCGGGGCACCGCACCGGAGAAGATGGATGCGCTCATCTTCGACGACGCGATGGACAAGCGCTACTTCGACAAGGTGGCAA
>Ga0102924_1007425_pt1 | contig 10038 bp, 9 predicted proteins | sample PaiPotPPM11metaG_FD_80116 | JGI IMG/M metagenome (GOLD analysis project Ga0102924, IMG submission 80116) | Iron sulfur acid spring bacterial and archeal communities from Banff, Canada, to study Microbial Dark Matter (Phase II) - Paint Pots PPM... ...
GGACAGTTCCATGATGGCGCCGCTGGCGAAGGCCGATTGCCTTTTGATCAGAGAAGCTTACGCGCCCGCGGCGAAAGCCGGCAGCCGCTGCCGCATCGTTAAGTTCGAGCGTTAATCGCAAGTTCGTCAAAGCGTGCGCTTTCTTCACTTCAAATTAAATGGTTGCAGAACACATATGGAACGGATAGTGTCCGTTCATGATTTGTTTCGGCCGCAGATGATCCAAATCCGGAACTGCCACCGTGTTCTGAAGATCCGTTACCGTTATTGGGGGAGAGAGCGCCAATGTTGACTCGCAAGCAGGCAGAACTCTTGCGTTTTATCCATGAGCGCCTCAAGGAGGCCGGGGTCCCGCCCTCCTTCGACGAAATGAAAGACGCGCTCGATTTGCGCTCCAAATCGGGCATCCATCGCTTGATCACTGCGCTCGAGGAGCGCGGCTTCATCCGCCGCCTGCCCAACCGGGCGCGCGCCATCGAAGTCATCAAGCTTCCCGAGTCGGTGTCGCAGGGCGTTGCCGGCGGCCGCGCCCGCGGCTTCACGCCGAGCGTGATCGAAGGCAATCTCGGCCGCGTGCGCGCCGCGTCGGAAGATGAAGGCGGCCGCCCGGTCGCGGTGCCGGTGATGGGCCGCATCGCCGCCGGCACGCCGATCGAGGCGATCCAGACCCGCAGCCACACGATCAGCGTGCCGCCCGACCTGCTCACCTCCGGCGAGCATTTCGCGCTCGAAGTGCGTGGCGATTCGATGATCGAAGCCGGCATCCTCGACGGCGACATGGTGCTGCTCAAGCGCACCGACGCCGCCGATACCGGCGACATCGTCGTGGCGCTGATCGACGACGAGGAAGCGACCTTGAAGCGCTTCCGCCGCCGCGGTGCGTCGATCGCGCTCGAACCGGCCAATACCGCTTACGAAGTGCGGATCCTGCCGCCCAACCGGGTGCGCATTCAGGGCAAGCTGGTCGGGCTGTTCCGCCGCTACTGACGGCGACTTCACTCGCTCGTCCCCACGACCCGGCTCACGAGTTGCACCTGATTCAGAGTCCGCTGAAGCGTGAGCGGAAATCTAGCCGTGCGCGCGTCTACGCTCCGGTGCCACGGCCGCATCGGCAGTTTCGCCGGATTTGATGCGAAAGAAGCCGACTTGCTCGGCCATGGCGGCAGCCTGGATCTCCAGCGTTTTTGCCGAGGCCGCGCTTTCTTCGACCAGCGCTGAGTTCTGCTGATTGGCCTGGTCGATCTGTGCCAGCGCGCTTGAGATCTGCGCCAGTCCACCGGCCTGTTCGCCGCTCGCTTTGGCGATCTCGGCGACGACTTCGGCGGCCTTGCTGACCGAGGCCACCACCTCGCTGAGCGCCGCGCCGGCCTGGCCGGCCAACGCCACGCCTTCCTGCACCTCGCCGAAGCTGTTGGTGATCAGCGTCTTGATGTCCTTTGCCGCCTGCGCCGAGCGCTGGGCCAGGCTGCGCACCTCGGCGGCGACCACGGCAAAGCCGCGGCCGGCCTCGCCCGCGCGCGCCGCCTCGACCGCGGCATTGAGCGCGAGCAGATTGGTCTGGCGCGCGATCTCGTCGATCACGATGATGATGTCGGCGATCTTGCGCGAGGATTCCTCGATATGCGCGATCGACTTGATGGTCTTGTCGACCACCTCGCTGCCGCGATCGGCGACGTCGCGGGTCGACGCCGTGAGCGAGTTGGCGTGCTGCGCGTTCTCGGCATTCTGCCGCACGGTCGAGGAAATCTCCTCCATCGACGCCGAAGTCTTCTCCAGCACCGCCGACTGCGATTCGGTGCGCTGCGACAGGTCCGTCGTGCCGCTCGATATCTCGGTCGAGGCGCCGGCAACCTGACGCGCCGCCTCGATGATCGCCTTGATGGTGCCTTGCAGCCGCTCGGCGGCGAGATTGAAGTCCTGCCTGATCTGTTCATAAGCGCCGGCAAAGACCTCGTTCATGCGGTAAGCGAGGTTGCCTTCGGCGAGCGACTTGAGCCCCTTGGCGATGGAGGCGACGACGCGCGCCTGCTCCTCCGCGATCTTGGAGCGCTCGGCTTCCGTTTTCGTCTGCGCCTCGGTCTCGATCCGCCGCTGCTCGTCGGCCTGATGCCGCGCCGTTTCCGCCTGCTGGCGCTGCTCGACACGGCCCTTTTCGACCGCCGCGTTGCGCAGCGCAACGACCGCCATGCCGATCTCGCCGATCTCATCGTGCCGGTCAGCGCTGGGCACGTCGAGATCGAGGCTGCCGCCGGCGATCTGCATGAGGCAATCGCGAAGCCCGTGCAGCGGGCGAATGAGACCGCGGGTGACGAAGATGAAGCCGATCGCCAAGGCGATTGCGGCCAGACCCGCGAGGCTGAACAATATCGTCGCGTTCAGCGAATTGATGCGTCTGACTTCAAGCCCCGAACTCGTCGTGTGCTCGGCGTAATCCCTGCCGAGCGCAACCAGTTCGCCATTGAGCGCGGAGCGCACTTTGCGGTTGGCGTCATTGTCGCCGAAAGCGCGCGCGTTCGCCGTATCCTCGAACTCCGCCTTGCGCACCAACTCTTTGCGAAAGGCGATAAACTGGGCAATACTTTTCTGCAGGTGATCGATCTTGTCGCGTTCGGATTCGATCACGTCCTGTTTCCACAATTTCGCTGCCGCATCGATGCCGTCGAGATCCTGCAGCAGCTTCTTGGCGAACGGCTGGGCGGTCTTCCAGTCCGGCGACATGTAGATGCCGCGCGATTCCATCACCGCCGCGTAGACCAGGCCGTTGATCTGTTCGAGAAATTGCACGCCATGCCACGCGAGATCGCGCTTGGTGCCGGCCTCTCTGCTGGCCGCCAGATTATAACAATTGAGGGCGACACCGACGATCGGGACCAGCCCGAGAAGTCCGATCACAAGCAATAGCTTTGTCTTGAGCGATAGATGCATCGACATGAGTCCGTTCGGCCAGCCTGATGGCACGCGACATTGCGGCACTACGGGTACTTCGGCAGTTGCAAGAGTTCATCCAGGACCGCGGTACAAGCCGAAAGGAGCCCCTTGGCGGCGGTCAACTGGGTATTGCGGGTATTGCGGCAGCGAATGTGCCGCGATTTCAGTTAAACTTTCGTTGTCACGTCCATCCCGCGTTGTGCGGTCAGGGGCGCAGTGCAGCCGCGCGCCCCAGCGGACTTCGCGGGTTTTCTGGATATTACTGATCGGCCTCGATATCTCCGGGCTGCGGCGTCGCGTCGCGCGGCGGAGCCGTCCTCGCCTCGCCGGCAGACGGAAGATTCGCGCGCAACGGCCCGCGCGCCGGCGACCACGGGCGGTCGAGATTGCCGCCCCGCACTGTGTCGACGACGAAACCGGAAGCCGTCCGGTGCAACGCCAACGCCCCGCCCGCCCGCCACATGTCGCGACTAATCACCGTCGCGGCGCAGCCTGGCGGCGGCGCCGCACGCGCGGCGATGACAAGCACCGCCTCCCGGCAATCATCGGCAAACGCGTCAGCGGTGAGCGCATAGGCGATGCGGGCGCCGTCGGCGAGCCGGCCGGTGCAGCCAAAGGGATCGCAAGCGATGCCTTGCGTGAGCCCGCGATCATTGATGTCACGGCCATCGCCGTCAGCGGCGAGCCATTCGCGGACCGCGAACTTGTCGCCGCCCGAATGATGAACCGCCAGACGTCCGTCCGAGCCGCGGACGGCAAAACTTCGTCCGTCATTGCCGATGAGCACGTCTGGCGCCGGCACGCTGAGCGCCCATAGGACCGCCGCGGCGGCGAGCATGAGACCGCTCCAGCGCAGCGGCGTCTTGAGAAGACCGATGATCAGAAGCGCCGCGGTCAAGACCAGAAGCGGCCCGGCGCCGAACGCCGCGACCCGGCCGAAAGCGCCGGGCAGGCTCGCGACCCAGAGCGCGACCGTATCCATCCACTCGATGCCGTAACCCATCAGCCGCCAACATTGCGCGTCGAAGCCGAACGGCATGGCGATGACGCCGAGGATGCCCATCGGCATGACCCAGGCCGATACGACGGGCATGGCGAGGAGATTGGCGAGCACCCCATAGGGCGCCATGCGATGGAAATGGTAGGCGGCGTAGGGTGTCGTTGCGAGGCCGGCGAGCAGCGAGGCGAGCGTCAGGCCGACGATTTCATTGGCGCCCCAGAGCGCGGCGCGCGCGCCGAATGAACTGTCGCGCCGGCCGTGCAATCTGACTGCGCCCTTCTCATAGCCAGCGATCAGCGCCAAGGTCGCGGCAAACGACATCTGAAAGCTTGGATGCACCACGGCCTGCGGCGCGAAGACGAGCACGATCAGCGCTGCGACAGTCAGTGTTCGCATGGTCACGGTCGGACGATCCGGCATCAGCCAGTAAACTCACCTAGCCTCTAGGGGTTGTGGGTGCGCGGTTTTCAGCTAATCATATTGAATGAGCGGGAACGGCCGATACGAGAACGGCCCCCTGACGGTTTTTCGCTTATCCAATTCCGTAGCCGCGCCGAGCTAGAGATGGCCGCTGAGGCCGAACACAAAATCACTCCGGAAGAATTGGCTTCGTGGTGGACGCCGATGCAGGCGTGCGGCTATGCGGCCAATTGCGTTGGTGCCGACGGCGCCCGCGCAGCACTTTGGGAGCTTCTCCGTGCTGGGTTGATTGAAGCAGTGGCAAATAGCGCTTCGCTAACCCCCTACGAAAAATCGCCCATAACGACCAATAAACCAAGTTTCATACCCAAAGATCGTTGGGATTCATTTTTTGACACTGGATCCGATTTTTGGAAGGGCGGTTATGCGAGGTTCTATTTGGTTAGAGGCCATCTGGGACAGTCGGCGGACTATCGCGCATTCGGGATCAAGCTTAACCCGGATGATGTTCGCGCCAATCTTCCTTCACCGCGTTCAGTCCAAGCGGAAACAAAGCCTTCTCAGACACCCTCAGAGACACAACAATCCACAGAAGCAGAACCTCAAGAAAGTTGGCCACCTGTTTCAGACGCGCATCTGAACGTTTGGTACGAGCTTTATAGGCAGGTCTATACGGGGGCGACCGATACTGAGGACATGGCGCTGAAATCGGCGCGCGGCATGTTTCCGGGCAAGTCGGTTAGCCGCGCCAAGATTCGCACCCTACGGGGGGCACAGAAGATTGGTCGCAAGAGCAAGGACGGCTAGTTCGGCGAATTAATCGCATCTACCGGCGACTTAAATCGTAAAAAACCATTATAAATCAATAGTCGCCAAAAACGACGGCAGATAGTCGGCGAATTACCGGCCGAAATCGACGGCGAATTTGCCCTGGCCCATCTTCACTTTCGATGGGCCAGGGCCGGTGCCGTTTCGCGGGCTTTCCATCCTGAGAACTTGGGTCCAACCCCCAACTGGTCCACCAATTCCTCAGCGCCGCTTGCGCTTTGAAAAGGTGATTCCAGGTGACGCGCCGTCGACGAATTCGATTCCTGCCGTCTCCAGCGCAACTCGCATTGCCGTTAGATTATTCGAGATTGGCACGCGCCGTCCCTTCTCGAAATCGCGGACAGTCGAGAGCGAAACGGAAGCCTTGGCCGCAAGATCGTCCTGCGACCAGTCCAGCCACGCTCGCGCTGCCCGGCTCTGTTCCGGCGACATTGGGCCTAAATAGGCCGGTAAATTCTTTTCGTCAACCCCAACGATTTACGTTGACATCAGTTATTTCAACGCTTATTGGTAAGGTCAACGGAAAACGTTGGCCATATGCCGCTGCACTTTCTCCATACCTCAGCCGCCAAGTCGCTCTCGTTAGCGACCGTAGCGCGCATGTCGGACGGGGAAGCTTGGGAAGCTTTCCGGCTGATCCGGTGGGCCAGCAGCGGCGGCGAAGCGGTTTGCCCGCGTTGTGGCTGCTTGGATTCCTATACCTACAAGACCCGCAAGGTATTCCGGTGCAAAGGCTGCTCGCACCAATTTACGGTGACATCGGGAACGATCTTCGCCAGCCGCAAGATGCCAATTCGGGATTATCTATTGGCAATCGCTATCTTTGTGAACGGCGCGAAGGGCCACAGCGCCCTTCAATTGAGCCGCGATCTGAATTGCAATTACAAAAGCGCGTACGTGTTGGCTATGAAGCTTCGGGAAGCCATCGCCGCCGAGGTACAAGACCAACAGGCGAGCGGCGAAGTCGAGATCGACGGTGGTTATTTTTGGCGGCCATGTGCGGCCAGCCAACCGCAAAGAGAACCGCCGCGACCGCCGTTTCGGCGAAAATAGATCAGGCAAGCGCCGCGTCGTTATCGTGATGCGTGAGCGCAACGGCAAAACACTTTCGTTCATCGCATCTTCCGAAGATGCTGCGGTGCCTACGATCCGCGAGCGTGTGGCACACGGCAGCACGATCTACGCCGATGAAGCCAAGCATTGGGACCAATTGCATGCTCGCTATCTCACGAAGCGGATCAATCATTCGGAAGCCTATTCCGATGGCGACGCTTGCACCAATCAAGCTGAAAGCTTTTTTAGCCGCATTCGTCGCGCTGAGATTGGCATTCACCATCATATCGCCGGCCCATATCTGCACGCTTACGCAAACGAAATGGCATGGCGCGAAGATAATCGGCGCGTGAGCAACGGCGAACTTTATCTGATGGCCGCAGATGCCGCGCTCAACCATCCGGTATCAAAGCAGTGGTGCGGCTATTGGCAACGGAGCGCAAAGAATGCCCCACGCGTTTAAGACCACGCATAGCCCGCTCATGTACGGCCTAATCAAGCTGCACTCGCGGCTAGACGCCGATCTGCAAAAGCAGAAGAAAAACTTGGAACACGTCCGCGCCGTTATCAAAATCGTCAGCCCGGATTTCGATGTTTCAAGCATCAAGCCAAAGCGGACCAATCAACTCAGCCCGTTTTTCAAACGAGGCGAAGCCTTCCTATTGGCGCTGGACGTGTTGCGGGAAGCGATAGAGCCGTTGCGGCCTATGGAGATTGCGGTCGCGATGCTCGCCAAGAAAGGCGTCTCCAAGCCCACCGCAATGGAACGTAGGGCCGCATGGAACGCGGTCAAGAACACAATGGATCGCTACGCTGGGAAGGCCGTCCGCTCGATAGGCCATCAACATGCCCGGCGCTGGTCGATCTGTCCCTAGGCGGTGGTCACCGATTTAGCTTACCGCATAGGTACTTGCGAGGAATGGCCTTTAAACGGCCTCCGGAGGCCTAGGAGAGCCGTGGTTACGAAACCGCTAAAGTATTGCAGAAAATTGCTTGAAAGTGTGACCGACTATGCCCATTTGAATGGGGTCTGCCAGTCGGCAGACATAGAGCGGGCCGGTAGGTGGTGGAACACCGACCGGCCCTTAACCCCGCCTGGTGGCAGGAATAGGTGTGATCACATGGCTCTTATGTATGTACAGAGTACTATCTGTCAAGTGAGAGCACCGTTCCTGCTGCTAGGCCTTACATAAGGTCTATCAGTAATGGCTATCAACTTTGAGACTACTGATCCGCAGAAGTTGCTGGCGGCCTATAAGGCCGCCATTGCCCAAGGTCACGTTGATACTTGGGCCGTTGATAAGAACGGCAACTTCACTCACACCCCTCCGCAATGGAAAGATCAGGCGGTACTCCGCCCGACCATCTACAACGGGTGGCTTGTGATGAACTTCTATCTGATGAAGGGCCAGAAGACGACGAACGCACTGTACGGCGTCTATCATGGCCGCTTCATCGAATCGATGCTGACGCATTGCGACAAGCTGTTCACCAACAGCACCGCAACGGCGATGCCGACCAACGCCGATAGGGTTACGTTGGCCGCTTAGCCTCAGAACTGGTGCCGCAGCGCAAATGCTGCGGCATATCTTCATCTGGTGCTGTTAGGCGCAACCGCTCTGCGGGATCGAGCGCATCGAAGTTGATGTACTCAACCATTTCACCGTCAACGTCTCTCGTTATGACCAATGGCGGTTCCTCACTGAGCACGCGCCGATAAGAGTCCAGATTTACGATCTTTGGCATTTCACAAGTCCCCCATTTCGACCCTTGTCTCATTCCTAGCATTGTAATCCGGTTAAGGCCGATGAGGCCAACCCACAACCCCTAGAGGCTAGGTGAGTTTACTGGCTGATGCCGGGACGATCGAACAGGACGCCAACCAGAACCACCGCGATCATGATGAAGGAGCGTTGCGTCGCGACCTGGTTGCCGGACAGCAGAAGGTAGAAGCCGGTCACCGCGAGCGCCGCGAGCGCGGCCCATTTCTTGATCGACGCCCGCTCGGCGAGACCCGGGATCAGCGCCAGCACGGCGCGGATGATGAAGAAGATGGCGCCGGCGACGACCGCCATGTGATAGCCGGAGATCGACAGCACGTGGCCGATGCCGGAGACGAACATGGAATCGTAGAGGTGCTGATCGATGGCGTCGCGCCGGCCGTTGATCAGCATCGCGGCGATCGCGCCTTCATCGCCCGGCAGGACGGCGCGGATGCGGGCGTCGATGGCGTCGCGCAGCTGCTGCACCAGCGCATCCGCGCGCGCCAGCAATCCTTGCGATGGCGGCGCAGTCACTATCTTCACCGGACCGCGGACAAAGCCCGACGCGCCGATGCCCTGAAAATAGAGGTCGCGGGCGAAATCGTAGGACCCAGGCTCGAGCGGCTGCAGCGGCGGATCGAGCAGCGCCTTGGCCTCGACAAAGGAGCCCGCCGGCGGCGCGAGGCCGCGCTTGACCGACAGCCGCACGCGCTGCGGCGGATCGTCGATGCGCGTGCCGGCGATGCGGTCGACGCGAAGCACAAAGCGGTCGGTGTGCTGGCTCTCCTCACGCAGCTCGACGAAGCCCGCGACCGTGACGCTTGAGGCATAGCCGCGGAGCACCGGATGCGCGATCAGCGCGGTCTTGATGGTGGCGGCCGCAAATCCCGCCGCGGCGGCAAAGATCAGCAGCGCGGCAACGAAGGCGGCCAAGTGCCGGCGCAGCGCGATTGCGCCAGCCGCGCTGCCGATCGCCAGCCCGGTCCCGGCCCACCAAGCCGGCTCATGTTCGGCGGTGAAATAGAGGACGACGCCGAAGCCGAACGCGACCGCGAGCCAAGGCAGCAGATGCGCCGCCGCGACCTCCTCGGCGGCCCACTGGCGCAATTTCGCGGCGATGAAAAAGCCGGAGCGCGGCCCGGCAAAACCTGGAGCATGACCCGGCGCCGCAGGCGCGCCGCCGACCGGCCACGTGGCAGCCCGCGCCCGCCCCCTGCTCTGTGCACTGTCCAACGCCACCGCGCGCCCCTCGTGCGCTTAACGCGCATGGTCCCGCAGGGCCATGCTACCGAGACGTGTGGCGTGTGACCAGGAGGTTGTGGAGAACGCGGCACTGCCGCCCGCCGTGGACGAAAATGGACGACGATGATCCCACGGCCCGCGGAGTGGCGAGATATTCCTGCGCCGACGAAGTGATGAAGCGCGCCGCCGAGCTCGGCGTGCGCTGGGGCGGCGCACGGCATTAAAAGCGCCCTGACCCACCGTGGCCTAAAGCGCCAAATTGTGATCGCCATCAACTCCCAGCGATGGCTCCGACGGTATCATCGGGTCTAGTTGAAACCTCCCCCATCTAGCCCCGAGGACGTCCCCCTCGGGGCTTTTCTCGTCCTGAAGCTCGCCTAAGCGCCGCCCGAGACTTTCGCCCAGGTGTCGCGCAGGCCGACGGTGCGGTTGAACACAAGCTTGTTCGGCGTCGAGTCCTTGTCCGGGCAGAAATAGCCCTGCCGCTCGAACTGCACCGGATCGCTGGAATTGCTGGTCGCCAGCGCCGGCTCGACGCGCGCGTCGTCAATCACTTCCAGCGAATTCGGATTGAGCTCGTTGGCGAAGTCGGCCGGGTTCGGATCGGGCTTGGTGAAGAGCTGATTGTAAATACGCACTTCGGCGGGCAGCGCATCCTTGGCCGAAACCCAATGCATCGTCGCTTTGACCTTGCGGCCGTCGGGCGCGTTGCCGCCCTTGGTCGCCGGATCGTAGGTGCAGCGCAGTTCCACCACCTCGCCGGCGGCGTTTTTAATCACGTCCCGGCAGGTGATGAAATAGGCA
>Ga0102924_1007427_pt1 | contig 10035 bp, 6 predicted proteins | sample PaiPotPPM11metaG_FD_80116 | JGI IMG/M metagenome (GOLD analysis project Ga0102924, IMG submission 80116) | Iron sulfur acid spring bacterial and archeal communities from Banff, Canada, to study Microbial Dark Matter (Phase II) - Paint Pots PPM... ...
AACTTCTCGTTGGGGGCGTGCAGACCATCGTCCGGTAAACCAAAGCCCATCATCACGGTCGGAACCTTGAGAACGCGGGCGAACAGCGCCACGATCGGGATCGATCCCCCGGATCGCACAAACACGGGCTCCGCCTTGAAGACCTCGTGGAGGGCGGCCACGGCGGCGCGCACATAACGATTCTCGGCGTCCACCACCACCGGGTCGGCCAGGCTCAGGGTTCGCACCTGCGTTGTGTAACCGCGCGGGGTCAGCTTCTGCACATACGCTGCGAACTGGTCCCGGACGGTGAGCGGTTCCTGGTTGGGCACCAGCCGCATGCTGATCTTGGCCAGTGCCCGTGCCGGAATCACGGTCTTCGCGCCCGCGCCGGTGAAACCGCCCGGCATGCCGTGAACCTCCAACGTCGGGCGAACCCAGGTCCGTTCCAGCACCGAGTAACCCGCCTCGCCAGGCAGGAAACCGGCCCGCACTTCCTTCTGCCGGTACTCCTCTTCGTCGAATGGCAGGCGTCCCCAACTGGCCTTCTCCGCCGGGCTGGGGTCCACGACCGCGTCATAAAACCCGGGAATCAGCACCCGGCCAGCCTCATTTTTCAAGCCCACAATGATGCGCGCCAGGGCATCGAAGGGGTTCGGTGCCGCCCCACCATAAAGTCCGGAGTGCAGATCACTCTCCGCTCCCTGCACCTCGACCTCGGTATAGACCATGCCCCGCAGACCAACGTCAATGGACGGCAAGTCAGGAGCGAATAGGGCCGTGTCGCTGACCAAGGCAACGTCACACGCCAACGCCTCCGGGTGCTCCTGAATGTACGTCTCGATGCTCCGGCCCCCGACCTCCTCTTCTCCTTCAATCAGGAAGCGAACGTTGACCGGTAGCCGGCCGCGCGTCCGCATCAGGCATTCGACCGCCTTGATGTGCGCGTAGAACTGTCCCTTGTCATCCGCCGCCCCGCGGGCGTAGAGCTTGCCATCGCGTTCCGTCGGTTCAAACGGTGGTGTCTTCCATTCCGAGAGCGGATCCGGAGGCTGAACGTCGTAGTGTCCATAGCAGAGCACAGTGGGCGCTCCGGCGGCATGCAACCAGTCGCCGTAGACCAGCGGATTTCCCTCCGTGGCAATGATTCGAACATTCTCGAGCCCGGCCTCGATCATTCGGTCGTGGACGAATCCGGCCGCCCGCTCCATGTCGGGCTGGTGTTGCGGCAAAGTGCTGATGCTGGGAATTCTAAGAAATTCCTTCAATTCATCCAGAAAACGTGCGCGGTGCGCGACCGCGTACTCCCCCGGTTCAATGGTCATTAGCTCTCCAAGTCTGTGACCAGTATAGACGGCCATAGTGCAAGCAATCACCATGCTCGGGAGGGGAATCAAACTACCAAACGCCCGACGTAAACGCATGCCCTGAAGGTCGCATTGCCTCGCGATAGACGACCGTGTTTGCTCCCCTCGCCTCCAACCCAGCGTGCAAGTGCCCCGCCCGCTGCGACGCCGGCTCCTCGTCTTGGCGGCTCACCCCGACGACGAAACGCTCGGGGCCGGCGGCATTCTCGCTTCCTGCGCCGCGGACGGACGGGTTGCCGTATTGATCCTTACCGACGGCGTTCCCGTGGATCCCACCCACTTTGCCGTATCGGGCCGCTGGTCACCGGACGCCTATCGCCAGTTACGGCGGCATGAAAGTCTACGGGCGCTGTCTGCCCTAGGTCTGGATGCCCGTTTCGTTTTCTTTGGCTGCATCCCCGACCAGCAATTGGCCTGGCATCTGAAAGCGGGCTGGAACGTGCTACTCAGCGTGGTGCGCCAATTCCGGCCGCAGGTGCTTCTGGCGCCTGCCTTCGAGGGGGGACATCCCGATCACGACGCCGCCAATTTCCTTGCCTCGCGGCTCCAAACCAGCGAAGGACCCGACGTTTGGGAGTACCCGCTGTACACCGTCCGCGACGGCCAACCATGTCACCTGCGCTTCCGCGATCTCGATTCCACGGTGTTGAACTGTGAGCTTGATGCCGAGCTGCAGACCCGCAAGACGGCGGCCCTGTCCTGCTACGCGTCGCAAGCCGCCACGCTGGCCGGCTTGGGCAGCGTCGCCAGCGAGACGATTCGCCCACTTCCGGCCCATGCTTACCATCAGCCGGCGCTGCCGGAGCCGGCCGTCTACGAGCGCTGGGGCTGGCCGATCACCGCCGCAGCCGTGGCGCGACAGTTCGAAGCGGCGCTCGGCAGCCGCTGGTGCGGCTCACATCCCCGCCATCCCGGGCGGCATCTGTCCGCGCCGTGCGCCTGCTCACCGCCTGTTACCCCTTGGTCCCCGTAGCGCCCGACGCGCCGGGGGGGACCGAACAGATGGCCTACCACCTCCTGGCCGGACTGGCCGGACGCGACGGTTTCGACCTGATCACCGTCGCCGCAGCGGGCAGCCGTTGCGCCGGAGTCATAGTCCCAACTCCGGTCCCTTCCGCCCTGCTCCTGCCGAGGCGCTTGGCTGCCTTGGAACGCTTCCATAACGCGCGCGCGCAGCAGGTGATCCGGCGCCAGCAGGTGGACCTGGTTCACAATCAGGGCGCCAGCCTGTACCGGGTGCCGCTCCCGGCGCCAACGCTCCTCACGCTGCACCTGCCGCCGGCCCTCTACCCGCCGGATCACCTCCACGACGCCCCCCCCAACCTGCACCTCGTCTGCGTAAGTCGCACCCAGCACGCCGCCCTGGCTCCGGTGCTGCCCCCCGGGCTATGCTCGCGCCTGCACGGCTGGATCAGCAATGGCATCGCGACTGAGAGCTTCGCCAGCCAAGCCGTGCGCGCCGACTACCTGTTGTTCTTGGGCCGGATCTGCCCTGAAAAGGCGCCCCATCTCGCCATCGAGCTAGCCCGCCGACTGCGCCGCCCCCTCGTCCTGGCGGGGTCGATCTATCCTTTTGCTGCCCACCGCGACTACGCGCGGCGCGCCATATTCCCGCACCTTGGCGCCACCATTACTTGGGTGCCCAACCCCAACGCTCGGGACAAGCGTCGCCTTCTGGCCGCGGCCGCCGCGGTCGTCATCCCGGCCCAGTTGGAGGAGACCAGCTCGCTGGTCGCCATGGAGGCTGCCGCCAGCGGTGCGCCGGTGCTGGCTTTTTCCCGCGGCGCGCTGCCTGAGCTGGTTCGCCACGGCGAAACCGGCTTCCTGGGCGACACCGTGGACGACCTGGCCCGCCACGCGGCACATCTCTCCCGCATCAATTCCCGTCACTGCCGCCAAGCCGCCCAGCGGCGCTTCACCGCCCAGCGCATGGTCAACCGATACGCCGCCTTGTTCCACTTCCTAACCAGCAGCGTGAGCACGAGTACGTGAGGGCGGGCACGCGTGACGTCAGGCCAACGCCCGAGCCGAAAGACCGCGACGGGCTGACCGGTCAGAACTGTAGAGTTAGCGCAAGGAGAAATTGATCACAATGATGGTGTCGACTTCCACCGGCTCGCCATTCAAAAGCGTCGGGCGGTATCTCCACTGCTTCGCGGTCGGGATGGATGCTTGCGCCAGAACCAGCGGGGGTGTGCCCACGACCGCCAGATCGCCCACCGTTCCGTCCTGATTGATCAACGCGTGCAGCCGCACAACGCCCTGAATCCGTTGCATTCTGGCCTGGACCGGGTAACGCGGTGGCGGACAAGAAAGGCAATTCGCCGCCTGCACCTGGGTCCCAATCTTCACGCGCCGCGGAACCGGGGCTCCGGGCAATAGAACCGCATAAAGTACAACCGATGTCAGCACCGCCGAGACGGCCGGGTTCAGACGTTTCTGCCGCGGACTTTCAATCATTGCCATCCTGCGTACCCCTAACCAGACATTGTCAGGCAACCGCCTCCAACACCGGAACGAGCAACGATCCTCAACGTCCACGCGATGGCAACTTGGGGCCGACCTCAAAAGGTGCTGACCCGGCCACCACGCGGGAAGAGCGGGACGGCGATGGAGCGGCCCACATCGCCCGGTCACTCAACTCGTCTTGGAAACCGAAAAATTCTGGTAATTAGCCTCGGTATCCTCGGTGACTGCCCCCGACTGTCCATTCAGCAAACTAAAAGAACGCCCGGTGCATGCCCCGGAAACCGCCGTGCCGTTCAGGGTGATATTGAAAACGTTTCCTGACTTTTGCACCGCCAGCGTGTTGTAGTTTCCAGGCACAAAGCCCCCGGGCAGTGGACAGTTCTGCCAACCCTGGCCACTGCCCCCAACCACGGCATAGCTGGCGATCACGTTGTAGTTCAAGTCGATCCACACGGTGACGTAGTTGTTGACGTCGCTGTAAAGCGCATAGATCCCATACTTCGGATACGCCGACGTGCTTCCGGTTTTTACCCATTGCAACCCTGCACTGACGGTGTAATTTTCGAAATTCGGATTCCACTGAAAGAAATCCTGATGCCAGCCGCTCCCCAAACTCTGTCCACTGACCGCACTGGCGCTGCTGACCACCCATGTCCCGACCACCTGACCCGCACTGGTGCTTCCTTCGGCAGCATCGCCGTAGGCGGCTCCCCAGTTGGGCAAGGTACTACCCGTCCCAACATGGCCGGACTCGCCCGAGGGCACGGGCAGTGCCACGCCGGGGTTAACGGGATACCCCAACACCGCGGTACCGTCCGCCGCCCAGTACAGCTTCTGCATGCGAATATCCCTGCAAGTGTACGAGGGGCTGCATGTCAGCTTGTCGATGCCGTGATACATGTTCCAGGTCTCAGTCCCGTCCGGGGACTGAACAAAGACGACACTCCCAGGCCCATAGGCAGTCCCGTGGTGATCGAAGATCGGACCCTGCTTGCTCCAGGAAGACGCCTGTAAAAACTTTCTATTGCTGTTGGTTAACAGTCCGACACTGTAGTCGTTGTCGGTCCAACTCGCACTTCCCGAGTAGGTAATGTAGGTGTTGCCGCCGCGCACGTAGCCCACCGGACCCTCCTGTATGGCTGCCGTGCGCGTTTCCCATGCCTGGGTTGGTGTTGAAATTTGCGCGGTGCTTCCAGAAATGTGCAGAGGATCGCTCATCTTGGCAATACACGTCGCTTGCGGCAGCTTGGAGGTGCTGTAATTGGTGCAGGACCAGACGACATAAAGATAATTGTCCGCCGCCACGAACACATCCGGGTCGATCGCCCAGTGATTCGTCGACTCAACCAGCTGCCCGTTCGTCGCCCCCGTGTTGCCCATGGAATAACTTCCCAGTGGGTTGGTGCTGTCGGCCTGTAAAACGAAAAGGCGATGGGTGTCGTTATTGCCGGCGTTGTCTGCGGCGTAGTAGATGTACCAGGCCCCGTTGATGTAGTGAAGCTCCGGGGCCCACACATCACCACTGTTTGGCCCGCTGGACGGGTTGTTCCATACCCCGACCCAACTCGCGGTCGCCAACCCGGTCAGCGTGCTCGACGTCTTGATGCAGATGGTCGCCAGCCCGCAGTAGCTTTCCGAGTAGTAATAGGTGCCGCTGACGTAGGTCACCCACGGGTCCCCGCCATTGAACAACGGATTGGTAAAGGTCTGCGCCCCCGCGACCGCCACGCCAAGCCGCAACACCGCCACCATGAGCACCAAGCCACGCATCACTCGCATCGCTGCTCCTTTCGCGGCCGCCGGCTGCCGGCCATCCTGTGTCCCCACGCCGGGGTCTTCGATTCGCACTCTACCTCGCCATCGCGCCTTCCCGAACGTTGCGCAAACCGTTGCCCGGGTAGCGACGAGGATGGCAATGATCAGCGACCCGTTGGAGGGGCCAATACATCAAACTAAATCTTGTACGGAAGCAGGTCGCCGATAAAATCCGGCGTCGTTCTTCATGACTTCAGGTTTCCACTTTTCACGGTTTTTCATCCCGCCCGCACCACGAAGTTCCGATAATTAGCCTGTGTGTCCTCGGTCACCACGCCCACCTGCCCGTTGAGCAGGTTGAAAGTCCGTCCGGTGCAGGCGCCGCTGAGCGCCGCGCCGTTCAGCGTGAGCGTGAACACATTGCCCAGCTTTTGCACCTGCAGCGTGTTGAAGTTGCCGGGAACAAAGCCGGTCGGCAGCGGACAGTTCTGCCAGCTCTGCGCCGCTCCACCCACCACAGCGTAGCTGGCCACCACCTTGTTCCCGACGTCGAGCCACGCGCTCATGTTGTTGTTGGCGTCGCTGTAGAGCGCGTAAAGCCCGTATTTTGGAACGCTCGAGGTACTGCCCGACTGTACCCACTGCAAGTCGGCACTGAGCGTGTAATCTTCGAGGTTGGGATTGGTGGCCAGGAAACTCTGGTGCCAGCCGCTTCCCAGGCTCTGCCCGGCAATGGTTTGCGCTCCGGACGCCACCCAGGTCCCGCTTACCTGGCCCGCCGCCGTGTTGCCCTCCGCCGCATCCCCAAAGGCGGCGCCCCAGTCGGGCAGTGCACTTCCCGAACCCACCACCCCCGCTTCCCCGCCGGGCGCGGTGACAACCACACCCGGGTTCACCGGATAGCCCAACAGCGGCGACCCGTCCGCCGCCCACGCCATTTTCTGCATCCGGATGTCGCGGCAGTTGTAGGACGGGTTGCAGGAGAGGCTGTCGATGCCGTGATAGAAGTTCCACATTTCGCTGCCGTCCGGCGAGGCGATGAATGCCACGCTCCCGGTGCCGAACGCCGTTCCGTGGTGATCGAAGATCGGTCCCGACTTGCTCCATGAACCGGCGGTCAGCAACTTGCCGTCGCTGTTGCTCAACAGCCCCACCGCATAGTCGTTGTCGGTCCAACTTGCGCTGGCGGAGTAGGAAATATAGGTGCGGCCGTTGTGCGTGAAGCCCACCGGGCCCTCCTGGATGGGCGCCGTCCTCTGCTCCCAGGCCAAAGTCGGCGTCGAGATCTGCACCGTATTGCTGTTGACGTGCAGTGGATCGCTCATGCCCGCCAAGCAGGTCGCCTGGGGAAACTTGGCGGTGTTGAAGTTGGTGCACGACCAGACCACGTAGAGCTGGTTGTCGGCCCCTACAAACACGTCAGGATCGATGGCCCAGTTGTTGCTCGACTCGACCAACTGCCCGTTGGGCGCCCCGGTGTTGGCCATCGAGTAGCTCCCCAGCGGGTTGACGCCGTCGGCTTGCAGCACGAACAGCCGATGCGTATCGTTCACCCCGGCGGCGTCGGCGGCGTAGTAGATATACCAACCGCCCTGCACGAAGTGCAGCTCCGGCGCCCACACATCGCCGCTGTTGGGCCCGCTCGCCGGACCGTTCCAGACGCCCACCCACGGGGCGCTCGCCAGCCCGGTCAGCGTCTTGGCGGTCTTGAGGCAGATGGTGGCCACCCCGCAACCGCTGGCCGAGTAGTAGTAATTGCCGTTGACCAGCGTGACCCAGGGGTCGCCGCCGTTGAACAGCGGGTTCGTGAACGTCTGCGCGTTGGTCGACGGCCCCGGCGGCGCCGGCGTCGGCGGACTCACCACCGTGCTGCCTCCGCCGCCACACCCCCACATCGCCACCCAAGCCAGCATGACCGCCGAACCCGTCACCATCCGTATCAAAGATTTGCTCCATGGCGCAGATGCGCTGGAGCGACTCCAGCGCCATTGGGGCGTCGAACTCTCCCTTGCGCAAAGGCCGACGGTGATGCGTGACGCGGCAAGCAACTCGACTTCAACCCCTCTGCGCGGTTCGTCACGCGTTGTGTTCAGGCCATCAGCCCCGGCACCACGTTCCCCGCGACATCGGTCAGGCGGAAGTCCCTCCCTTGGAAGCGGTAGGTCAGCCGCGTGTGGTCGATCCCCATCAGGTGCAACAGCGTCGCATGGAGGTCATGCACGTCCACCGGATTCTCCTCGATGTTGTAGCCCAACTCATCCGTCGAACCGTAGGTGATGCCGGGCTTGATGCCGCCGCCCGCCACCCACATGCTGAACGCGCGCGGATGGTGATCCCGACCCAGGAACTTCGAATGGTTTCGCGCCTCGTTCATCGGCGTGCGCCCGAACTCCCCGCCCCAGACCACCAGCGTCGAGTCCAGCAGGCCGCGCTGTTTAAGGTCGCGCACCAAGGCGGCGGCGGCCTGGTCGGTCTCACGACACAAACTGGGCAACCGGGTCACAAGGTCGTCGTGGCTGGTCGTGCCGTGATTGTCCCAGCCGCGATGGTAGAGCTGCACGAAACGCACCCCGCGCTCCACCAGGCGGCGCGCCAGCAGGCAGTTGTTGGCAAACGTCGTGGTGCCCGGCTGAATGCCGTACATCTCGTGAATGCTTTGCGGTTCCTTGGAGATGTCGGTCAGCTCCGGCACGCTGGTCTGCATCCGGAACGCCAGTTCGTAGCTCGCAATGCGCGTCGCGATCTCGGGATCGTTGAGCGTGTCGAGATGCATCCGGTTCAGGCTGTGCAGCACGTCGAGCGATTGCCGCCGTGCTTCCTGGCTCATGCCGTCCGGGTTGGTGAGGTACAACACCGGGTCCGCCTTGGTGCGAAACTCCACGCCCTGGAAGACGGTCGGTAAGAAACCACTGCCCCAGCAGGATTTGCCCCCGTCCGGCTGGTTTTCTCCCGAGATCAGCACCACGAACCCCGGCAGGTCGGCGTTCTCGCTCCCCAAGCCGTACGTGAGCCACGCGCCCATGCTGGGCCTGCCGATAATCTGGTGCCCGGTATTCATAAAGATCTGTGCCGGCGCATGGTTAAACTGCGTGGTGTGCATGGAGCGGACGATGGCGATCTCATCGGCGATTCCCCCGAGGTGCGGCAGCAACTCCGAGATCTCATTGCCCGACTTGCCGTGGCGCGTGAAGTTGTAGGGTGAGCCCAGCAGCTTCGGCACCCCTTTGATGAAGGCGAACCGCTCACCTTTCACCAGCTCCTGCGGCACGAACTGTCCGTTGAGCTCCTGCAGTTTGGGCTTGGGGTCCAGCAGGTCCACCTGCGACGGCGCTCCCGCCATGAAGAAGTAAATAACACTCTTCGCCTTGGCCGGAAACATGGGCGGATGCGGCAGGAGCGGATTGGCGGCGGCGGTCGCCGTTCCTGCGGGGGCGGCAAACAGGTCGCGCGACAGGAGTGACCCCAGCGCCGTTGCCCCGACCCCGATCCCCGCCTGCGCAAAAAAGTGCCGCCGTGTCTTCTTCAGCAAATCGCCGCGATCGCTCATTTCTTCACCCCTTCCCACACCGCTTGCCGGTTGACCGCCCAATCTCACTCCTTGGTCAGTGTCTCGTCCATGTTCAGCAACACGTTCCCAACCATCGTCCAGGCCGCCAGCTCCGCCGCCGAGGCCGGCGGAGCACCCGGGTTGGCAGTCTGCACCGCCGTGACTGCCGGCAGATGCAGCAGCCGCCGCGCCGACGCGGGATGAGATTGAAACGCGCCCAGTTGCTGGCGGTAGAACGCAACCAGCGCCGTCCGTTCGGGCGCCTGCGGCAGTCGCGCCGTACTCAACCGGAAACCGTAGTTCACCCGTTCCTCCGGCGTCATTCCCCCCTCGCGAACCATGCGCTGCGCCAGCCCGCGCGCCGCTTCGAAAAACGCCGGGTCGTTCAGGGTCGTCAAGGCTTGCAGAGGCGTGTTGGTGCGCACCCGCCGCACGGTGCAGAACTCACGGCTGGGCGCATCGAAAGTGACCAGGCTGGGATATGGCGCGCTGCGGCGGATAAAAGTGTAGAGGCCCCGGCGATAGCGGTCTTCTCCCGGGCTGGTCACCCAGCGGTCGGCGTTGTAGGGAATATCCCAGACCCCGTCCGGCTGCGGCGGAAACACGCTGGGTCCGCCGATCTTTGGGCTCAACAGGCCGCCGATGGCCAAGCTGCTATCGCGGATCATCTCGGCCTCCATACGGAAGCGCGGTCCTCGCGCCAACAGCACGTTATAAGGGTCGCGTTCCAGCAGTTTCGGCGTGGCCGCCGAAACTTGGCGATACGTTGCCGAGGTCACCATGAGGCGCTGGACGGCCTTCATACTCCAAGCCGTCGGCGGCTTGCCGTCCGCCTGGAGCGCGGTGGGGTGCATGAACTCCACCGCCAGCCAGTCCAGCAATTCCGGGTGGCTGGGCCGCGAGCCCTGCGACCCGAAG
>Ga0102924_1007429_pt1 | contig 10035 bp, 7 predicted proteins | sample PaiPotPPM11metaG_FD_80116 | JGI IMG/M metagenome (GOLD analysis project Ga0102924, IMG submission 80116) | Iron sulfur acid spring bacterial and archeal communities from Banff, Canada, to study Microbial Dark Matter (Phase II) - Paint Pots PPM... ...
CTGTAAGAAGCTGCCATGTGCCGCGACCAGCGCCTCCCAGGCGTCCCGGTCGGCAGACCGCGCGAGCCGTCCGTCCGGCTCGCGCGGTCTGCCGACCGGGACGCCTGGGAGGCGCTGGTCGCGGCACATGGCAGCTTCTTACAGAGCTGGCGCTGGGGTGAGTTCCGCGAGGCATTGGGCTGGAACGCGCTCCGGCTGGTGGCCGAGCAAGCAGGATGCGTCGTCGGGGTCATGCAGGCGCTGCTGCGCCGCTTCGCACCTGGCGTCGGGATGCTGTACGTGCCGCGCGGGCCGGCTTGCGCTGAGGGGGCGGCGCTTCGTCCGCTCCTGGTCGCGCTCGGGCCGCTGGCACGGGAACACCGCGCCTGGCTGGCGCGTGTCGAGCCAGAGCTGCCAGAATCGCCGGACAGCGCGGCGCTCTGCCGAAGCCTCGGGCTACGACAGTCGCCCGTGACCGTCCAGTTGCCGCACACGGTAGTCGTCGATCTCACTCCGTCGCCGGAGCGGGTTCTGGCCGGATTCAAGCCTACCTGGCGCCGCTACGTCCGGCACGCGCCCAGGCGCGGGGTGACGGTGCGCGAAGGTGGAGCGGAGGACCTGGCGACGTTTTATGCACTGGAACGGGAGACCGCGGGACGACAGGGCATCACGGGCCGGCCGCGCTCCTATTACCAACGCTTCTTCCAGCGCTTCGCCGGCGCCGGCGCCCAGTTGTTCCTGGCCGAGCTGGCCGGCGAGTCGCTGGCGGCCATCATCACGCTGGAGCGTGGTCGGACGGCGACCTATCTCTACGGCGGATCGTCGCGGCGACATCAAGAGGCGCATCCCAATTATCTGCTGCAGTGGACGGCCATGCTCCATGCGCGCGCGTCGGGGTGCAAGCGGTACGATCTGTGGGGCTGCGGCGCGCCGGGCGATCCGGCCAGTCGAGAAGCCGGACTGACGTCGTTCAAGAGCGGATTCGGGCCGGTCGTTGCCCACACCGGCGCCTGGGATCTGCCGGCGTCGCCGCTCTATCCGCTCTGGCGGCGGGCCGAGCTGCTGCGCAAGACGGCGGTACAGACGCGGGCGCATCGCCAGGGGACGCGCCAAGGTGGGGAGACCAGCGATGGCTGAAGCGCCGCTCAGCGTGCGCGACGTGAGCTCGGCGCCGGCCGCGCAATGGGATGCCTGGCTGGCGGCCAGCCCGGGCGGCGGGCACTGGATGCAGACGCACGCCTGGGGAACGTTCAAGCAGAGCCGTGGTCGCGCGGTCGCGCGGCTCTTGCTCGAGCAGGGTGGCGAGGTTGCCGGGACCGGCCAGATCATTCTCTACCGGTTGCCGCTGATCGGTACGCTCGCCTATTGCGCGAAAGGCCCATGGCTGGACTGGGGCCGGCCCGACCACGTGGCCGCGTTTTTCGCGGGTGCGCATAAGGCCTTGCGCGGCCGGCGCGTCCTGGCCTTGCAGATCGAGCCGGAAGCGTTGGAGTCGGACACGGCGCTGAAGTCGCAGCTTGACGCGCTTGGCTTCCACCGCTACTGGACGAATCACCAGTTCAAGACGACGATGGTCGTCGACCTGGCGTCGAGCGTGGCGGAGCTGCAGGCGCGCATGAGCCAGACGGCGCGCCGCTACATCCGCGCCGGCCAGCGTGCGGGCGTCGCGGTGGTCGAGGAGACCTCGGTCGCAGCGCAGGAGGCGTTCTACGGCCTGTTCGAGGTGACCAGCAAGCGGGACGGCTTTTTCTTGCGGCCGCGGCCGTATCTGCGCGGCGGCTGGCAGGCGCTCATCGACGCCGGCTACGGCCGCTTCCTATTTGCCCGCAAGGATGGAGCCGACCTGGTTGCCATGTTCCTGGCCAGCTTCAACGGCAAGGTCTGGTACAAGGACGGCGCCTCCCTGGACGCCGGCCTGAAGGTTCACGCCCCCTACGTCTTGCAATGGGCGGCCATGCAGTGGGGCAAGGCGCACACGGCGACCTACTACGACATGGTGGCCATCCCCGACCCAGAAGAGCTGGAGAACCGTCAGCACGAGATGTGGGGCCTCTACGACTTCAAACGAAAGTTCGGCGGCGAGGTCCGCGAATTCATCCGCGCCTACAAGCAGCCCTACCTGCCGCGCCTCTCGGCCCTCTGGGACCGCCTGGAGCCGCTTTATTACCGTGTGTATATGAAAGTGAAGCGGGACGTGTACTATTAGCCGTCAGGTATCAGCTATCAGCCGTCAGCTTGCGGTGTTGCCGGCTCGGTTTGTTGATGATTGCCTGAGCGATTGCAAGTGGTGGTGCTGAGATGACGAGCATAACTCATCGTGCGTCGGCGACGACTTGATGCCGACGGCTGATAGCTGACACCTGATAGCTGAGAGCTACTATGCCTGAACTGCCGGAAGTGGAAACTACGCGGCGGGCGCTGGAGCCGCATCTGGTCGGTAAGACGTTCAGCGGCGTGGCGCTCGACTGGCCGACCGCTGTGGCCTACCCTGACGTGGGGACGTTCGAGCGCCGGCTGGTTGGGCGGCGCGTGGTGCGGCTGGACCGGCGCGGCAAGCACCTCATCATCGCGCTGGACGACGGGAGCCTGCTGATCGCGCATCTGCGCATGACCGGCAGCTTGCAGCTGCTGGCGCGAGACGCTGCCCCCACAGCGTTCACACGCAACCGGCTGCTGCTGGACGGCGCTATGGAATTGCGCTTCGTGGACGTGCGCAAGTTTGGCCAGCTCTGGCTGGTGGGCGCGGATGAGCCGGGCGCGCTGCCCTATCGGCTGGCTGGGCCGGAACCGCTCGATCCGGCCTTCACCCGAGAGCGCTTCGCTGAACTGGCACATTCGCGGCGGGGGAAGCTGAAGGCGACGCTGCTCGACCAGCACTTCCTGGCCGGCATGGGCAACATCTACGTCGATGAGGCCCTGTTCGCAGCACGCCTGCATCCCGAGCGCGCTCTCGAGAGCCTGAGCGACGCCGAGATAGCACGGCTCCACGAGGCGATCGTGGCGGTGCTGGAGCGGGGCGTGGCCAATCTGGGCACCAGCTACCGCGACTTCGTCGGCCCCTTCGGCGGCCGGGGCACGAATCAGGAAGAGTTGCAAGTATGGCGCCGTGCCGGATCCCCGTGCCCGCGCTGCGGAGCCCCTATAGAGAAGCATCGCGTGGCCGGGCGTGGCACGTACTATTGCCCGTCCTGTCAGGTGAGGGAACCTCTCCCCCCGCCCCTCCCCTAGGAAGGGAGGGGAGCCTGGCGGGGACGATCGTTCCCATAATGGCAGCCTGGGCTGGTGTTGCCACGATGAGCGCCTATCCTGGCCGTGGAGGCTCCCCTCCCTTCCTAGGGGAGGGGCGGGAGGAGAGGTTCAGCCGGCCAGCGGCACGCGGCCGCCCGAGCGCATGTCGGTTGCTCGGACGCGAAACCCGACCGCTGGTGGGCGCTTGAGGTAGGCCGGGGCCATCTGGCCGGCGCGCTGCAAGAACTGGCGCACCAGCAAGTGCTGGACGCGGTAGAGCATGCGGGCGGAGTGGGACCCCGGCGTGATGCCGATGGAGCGGCCCACCGCCGCTACGCCCTCGCCGCGAGCAAGACCGCGCAGTACCAGGCGCATCTTCTTCGTCTCGACCGGGTCTTCGGTCGCGGCGACCGCGGCGAGCTCGCGATCGAGCTGGGCCATGGTTTCGATCAACAGCTCACGCAGGGCCAGGCCTTCCGGGTGGGTCTCCTGGGCGTGGCGCTCGGCGGCGCGGGCGCGCACGACGCTGGTGCGCGCGAGCGGGTTGTCCTGCAGTTGCGCCGGGTGCTTCAGCCGTCGCAGCGCAATACGCAGCTCCCGTGTCGCGTCGAACGCGGCTCGCTGAGCCTCAGCCTCGATCATGGCGGCACTCCCCTCTCCAGCCGTACCGTCCGTGGCCCACTGCGCCTGGGGCAAGTCAGGCCGCGGCAGCCCACTTCCTACTACCTATTCTCAACGCGGGCAGATTAAGGCCATCGGTTGCGACGAAGTTTCGCGGAAGTTTCGCGACGTGCACTATGCCCGTCCAGCGTGTGGCGCGACGAGAGGAGTGGCGCCGTGCCGGCCTGAGCGTCGGGTGTGCCCTGCTTCGTAACACCCATTTAACGCGGGAATTCTTGTAGCATGGGCGGCAGGGAGGGAGTGCGCGTGCCGGCAGTGCATGCCTGGGTGCTGGGCCGCTTCGCCGTCGAGCTTGACGGTCGGTTGCTGACCGACGCCGATTGGCGAGGACGCCGCCAGGCCCACGATCTGCTCGCCTATCTGCTCATCCGGCCCGGGTACAGCGCCCTGGTTGACGAAGCCATGGAGGCGCTCTGGGGCGACCGATCTGCCGAGACGGCGCAGCAGACGCTGTATCGCAGCTCCAGTCAGCTCCGCACCCTGCTCGGCAAGGCGAGCGAGCGAGGACCTGCCATCGTGATCGGCGGCGGGCGAGTAGCCCTGAACCCGCGCTGGACCATCTCGGTCGATCTGACGGCGTTCGAGGCGGCAGTCAAGCGAGCCCAGCAGAGCAAGGGCGAGGCGGATTGTGCCGCTGCGCTGGCCCAATACGGCGGAGCCGTCCTTCCCGACAAACGCTACGCCGACTGGCCGGGCGGGCGGCGGCGCGAGGTCGAGCGCGGGCGCGCCTGGCTGTTGGAGGCGCTGGGCGAGCACGCCATCGCCCGCCACGACCCAGCGGCGGCGCTCGACCTCGGTCAGCAACTGGTGGGGCTGGAACCCTGGAACGACCGGGCGCACCGCCGAATCATGCGCGCCCTTGCCGACCTCGGGCGGCGGACGGAGGCGGTGCGTTTCTACCGGCGGCTGGCGGCGCGTATCGAGCGGGAGCTGGAAACCGTCCCGGCGGCGGAGACTCGCCGGTTGTACGAGCAACTAATCGCGGCGGATGAAGCGGCAGTGGTCGGGCGGTCTCCGGCGCCGCCGGGCGTCGGCGCAGCGAAGGTCTCCGCAGCGACGACAGCGGACGCCCCCCCGATGCCGGAAGCGCCGCCGCTGGTCGGGCGGCAACAGGAGCTTGCCCGCCTGGCCGGCATGCTGGCCGACCTGCCGCCGCGCAGCGGCGCCGCGCTGTTGGGCGGTGAGTCGGGCATCGGTAAGACGCGTCTGGCGCGCGAAGTCTGCCGCATGGCAGAAGCGCGCGGCGTGCCGGTGCTGATGGGGAGCTGTCGCGCCGAGCCGGACTGCGTGCCCTACGGCCCCATCGCCGAGGCGCTCGCCGCCTACTTGCGAGCGCGTGGTCGGCGAGGGGCAGCGAGCGACAAGCGGGGCGTCGCCGCGAGTGACGCGGCGACGCTCAGTCCGGCTGAGGCCGAGGCGCTCTTGGCCGGTTGCAAGCCGCTGTTGCGCCTGGTGCCGGAGTTCGCCGGCGAGGAGGTCGTGCGCGAGCGTATCTCCCTGGAGCAGGAGCAGCGGCTCATATGGCATGCCGCGGTCACCTGGCTGGGTCAGGTGGCTGGTGACCGTGGCGTGGTGCTGTTCCTGGACGATCTGCACTGGGCCGACGATCAGAGCGTTGCCCTCCTTCGCCAGGTGCTTACCCGCCTGGAAGAGGTGCCGATCCTGGTGATAGGGACTTACCGCGACACGGACGTCGACAGCGCCTCTGCGTTTGGCCGTCTGCTCAACGATGTCTATCGCCAGAGGCTGGCCCGGCGCATACCCGTGCAGCGGCTCGCGCAGACGGAAGTGGCAACCTTGCTCACCCACGTCCTCGGCGTGCAGCCGAGCGATCAGCTCTTGGCGGCCGTCTACGATCGGACCAGCGGCAATCCGTTGTTTGTGGAGGGGCTGGCCGAGGGGCTGCTCCACAGCGGCGTCCTGGTGGAGCGTGAGGACCGTCTGCACGCCCCAGGCGATGTCCACATTCCGGAAGAGTTGGCCGAGAGCGTGCGTCAGCGCTGCGCTTTCCTGACTCCGGCGGCGCAGCGCCTCTTGGAAACGGCAGCGGTCGCGGGCGAGCAGATCGAGCACCTCGTGCTGGCTCCGGCCAGTGGCCTGACTCCTGACGCCTTACTCGATGCGCTGGACCAGGTGCGCGCCAGGCGCTTGCTGGTGGACGAGGGCGAAGGGTATGCCTTCCAACACAAGCTCGTGCGCGACGTGCTCTACGATGACTTGTCGGTGGGGCGGCGTATGCTCCTGCACCGGCGCGTTGCCACGGCGCTCGAGGCCGTGGCGGGCGGGCGTCTGGATGAGCTGTCCGCCGCGCTGGCCCACCATTGGGCCGAGGCGGGTGATGCGCCGCTCCGAGCCGCGGAGTTCGCCTATCGAGCCGGCGAATGGGTGCGCAAGCTCGGGGCGGTCGATCAGGCCATCGCCAGCTTCCGGCAGACCCTGGAGCAGCTCGATCGCGCCGGCCAGACACGCGGGCCGCGCCGCCACGAGGTCCTAATCGGTCTCGCCAAGGCGCAGGGCATGGCCGGCCAGCCGGATAGCGCCCGCGCCTCGCTGGAAGCGGCGCTGGTGCTCGCCGAAGCGCTGGAGCAGCGCGCGCACGTCCGCCGCCTGCTCGGCGACATCGACCAGCGTCGCGGCGCCTATGCCGCCGCGCTCGAGCAGTACCAGCGCGGGTTGGCGTTACTGGAGGGGCAAGCGTCGGTCGAGCGCGGCCGGCTGCTCCTGGCCGCTGCCACGGTATCCTTCCGTCTGGGCCGGCATTCCGAAGCCGTTCCTTTGCTGCAAGCGGGCGTGTCGGCGTTGGGCGAAAGTGGGGAGCGCCGCGATGCCGGCCATGCCGCGAGCGTTGCCGCGGGAGAGGCCTATTTTCGCGGCGCGCTTGACGAAGCGCGCGTCTGGCTGGAGCGAAGCCTTGAGCACTGTCGCGCGGCGCGCGACCTGGGTGGGCAGAGCCGCGCCCTCTGCGGGCTAGGCCTCATCTATGATGCGCGCGGGCAGATCGGCATGGCGAGGCCACGCTTTGAGGACGCGTTGCTGCTGGCTCGGCGGGCAGGATATCCGAACGAGCAAGCGCGGGCGCTGCTAGGGCTGGCGGCTGCCGACGGTTTGGCCGGTCAACTCGACGCTGCCCTGGCCAACGCCGAGAGTGCGCTGTCGATCGCCAAGCGGGCCGACTTCACCAGCCTGATTCCCGAGTGTCACCTTCGGCTTGCCGAACTCTACTGGCTGTCGGAGGATCACGCGGCGACGATGGAACAGATTCAACTATCGCAATCAACGGCGCGAAGCGGAACAGAACCATCAGTCCTGGCCCGCTTGCATGCCCTGCTCGGTCGAGTGCATCTGGCATCTGGTCAGCCGGGTGAAGCGTCCGAGGCCTTTCGCCGGGCGGTGGACCTCGCGAGCGGCATGCCCCTCTCCGAGGAGCATGCCGAAGCGGCTGGTCTCTTAGGGGTATCGCTCTTGGCCTTGGGAGACGACGAGGCCGACGCCTGGCTGTCGCGAGGGTTAGATGTCTGCGATAGATCGGGGTACGCGCTCTGCGCCTGTGAGATCCACCTGGCGCTCTGGATGGCTTGTCGGGGTCACGGACAACCGGCCCGTGCGGACCGAGCCTTGGCGCTCGCGCAGGGTATCGCCAACAGGCTTACGCTGCCCGGCTTGACCGCCGCGGTTGATCGTGCAGCATCAGCGCACCTTTGCTACACTGGCGACTGAGTACCGTTTGTAGCGAAAGAAGAGGCCGTTGGCAACGCAACAGGAGCTGCATCAGGTTATTGGCCGGCTGGTCGCTGATGAAGCGTTCAGGCAGGAGTTTGAGGCGAATCCAGAGGAGGCTCTCAAGCGCATCGGCGTGACGCTCAGCCCAGAGCAGCTCCGCCATCTGAATGCCAGAGTCAACCGAGCCGACCTCACCGCCGCGGCGCAGCGCATGCGACTCGTCTGCGGCGACACCTGGCCGAGTCCCACTCCGTAGAGATTGGCTACGCGAGCCGTCGCAAGCGTGTCCTTGCCGGAGGGCGACCAGGTTGCCCGCGCCTGGTTGGCCGTCGATGATCGGCTAGCCTGCTATCCCGCAGGCTTGCGCGATGTCGTGCGACGATTCGCTCGGGACGTTATCTCGCCTGCGTACTATGCCGGCTGGCGGCACCCCGCCGACCTGGCGCAATGGAGCGGGTTGCCTGAGGCTGTTGGTACAACCGCCACCGTTGCCCATCTCCTCATCTATCTCACGCTGGCGCTAGAAGACGACCTGTTGGATGGCGAGGGTCGCAGCCACTTGTCCCCACGCGCCCTGACGGTCGTGACCGCGCTCCTGCATTGGGACGCCGCGGGCTTGCTGGCTGGCGTGGCGGGAAGTGCCACGACATTCTGGCAGGCGGCCACGAGGGCGAGGGCCTGGTGGGGGGAAGCGACGCTTTGGGATATGGGCGCCCAGCCTGCTGGCGGCGGCGAGTTCGCCGAGGAGCTGCGACTCCGAGCGGGGAAGGCCGCTGCGCTCAGCGTCGCGCCGGCGGCGGTTCTGGTGGCCGCGGGCAGGAGCGACCTGCTCCCGGTGGCTGATCGGCTGCTGGAAGCCATCTACCTTGCCATCATCCTGCTGGACGACCTGCAGGATTGGGAGACCGACCTCCGGGCCGGTCAGCGCAACTTCCTGGTCGAGCTCGTTCGCCAGGGCCGCCAGGACCTGCCGGGGGGCGAAGATGTAGCCGCGGCGCTGACTGGCGGCGCCGGCGAGCGCCTCTGCGCGATCGCCGTCCAGCGCCTCGCCGCGGCCCAGGAGGGCCTCCCTGATGCCCTGCTCGCTCCGCTACGCTCTCATGCCGACCGGTTGATCGAGACGTGCAATGCCTACGCCGACCTCTGTCGGGCCGGCGCTCGCTGGGTGGCGGCGATGCTGGAGTCCACCGGACGCTTTAGCGTCCGGTGACCTGTTCGCGGTACACTATTCCTACCTTGAAACGTGCGACGAATTAATACCGCCCAGTGATTGTTACGGCTCCACCGCTGCCGGGCCAGTTCGCGGCGGCGTCTCCCTTTCCGCTCGACCCCTTTCAGCAGGAGTCGATTGCCCATTTAGATCAGGGTAAGTCCTTGCTGGTGGCGGCGCCGACCAGCGCCGGCAAGACGGTGGTGGCCGAGTTCGCCATCGAGCGCGCCCTGACGCTGGGGCAGCGTGTCGTCTACACCGCGCCGATCAAGGCGCTCTCCAACCAGAAGTTCTCAGATTTCGGGCAGCGCTGGGGTTTCGAGCGCGTCGGCTTGCTGACGGGCGATATGTCGATCAACAGTGATGCCCGCGTCCGTGTCATGACCACCGAAGTGCTGCGCAACATGCTGCTGCAGTCACCCGAGGGGCTGGAGGGCGTGCAGTCGGTCGTGCTCGACGAGTTCCACTACCTGGCCGACGCCGAGCGCGGCCGCGTCTGGGAGGAGATCGTCATCCTGCTGCCTCGCGACGTCCAGATCGTGTGCCTCTCGGCAACCATGAGCAATGCCGCTCAGTTGCGCGACTGGATGGCCCGCGTCCACGGCGACACCGCTCTGGTGATGAGTGACGTGCGCCCGGTCCCGCTGGAGGTGTTCTACTTCCTGGACGGAGTGGCCCACCGTGTTGTGGATGCCGAGGGGCGGCAGGTGCGCAGCTTCAAGGTCGGCGGTGAGGCCTTCCGGCTGCGTCAGCGATACGGGGGGCGGGTCAGCCGCCTTTCCGCCGCCGAGCGCAATCCGCACAAGCTGCCGCGCTCCCCGGAAGTGCTGGCGGAGCTGGACGATCGGGGCATGCTGCCGGCAATCTATTTTGTGTTCAACCGCTCCAAGACCGAGGCGGAGGCAGCCCGCTGCGCCCAGGAGCTGCACCTGGCCCGCGGCGCCGGAGCGCAGGCGCGCATCCAACAAGCGATTTCGGATGCATTGGAGCTGCTCACCGCGGAGGCGCGGGAGCTGCCGCAGGTGACCGAGCTGGTACGGAACGTACGCCGCGGTGTGGCGTTTCATCACGCCGGACTCCTGCCCGGGCTGAAAGTGCTGGTTGAGACGCTGTTTTCCCAGGGTCTCCTGGCCGCCGTCTTCGCCACGGAGACGCTGGCGCTCGGCATCAACATGCCGGCGCGGTCGGTCGTCATTCCCCAGCTCACCAAGTTTGAC